>Ga0315912_10006427_pt1 | contig 10506 bp, 8 predicted proteins | sample VfabasoilMG_FD_204469 | JGI IMG/M metagenome (GOLD analysis project Ga0315912, IMG submission 204469) | Garden soil microbial communities collected in Santa Monica, California, United States - V. faba soil | ecosystem: Environmental > Terrestrial > Soil > Garden | place: USA: California... | reverse complement strand
TTTCGAGCCCGGCTCGGACGTCGTCGTCTTCGGCGCCGGACCCGTGGGCCTCGGTGCCGTTCAGGCCGCACGCGTCACCGGCGCGGGCCAGGTGATCGTGGTCGATCCGATCAAGTACCGGCGCGACCTCTCAATGAAGCTCGGCGCCACGATGACGCTCGATCCCAACGCCGAAGGCGATGGCATCGTCGAGCGCATCAGGGAGATCTGTCGCGGCCCGAACGACAGGCGGTTCTCGGGCGGAAACAGCTGGGGACGCGCAGCGAACGCCGTGATCTCACGCGGCGCCGATTTCGTGGTGGAAGCGGCGGGCTATCAGGCGCATCCCCCCAAGGTTGAAACGCAGCCGGATCCGACGAACGTCAAGACCGTGATTCAGGCCTGGGACTGCACGCGTGCCGGCGGGCACACGATGCTCATGGGGTTCACGCTGCAACCCGTCCCATTCCCCGGCGCCTCGCTGGCGCTCTTCGGGCGAACGATTCACCCCGGTCAGCAGGGCGGACTGCACGTGATGCGCGACATCCCGCGTTACGTGAAGTTGATCGAAAGAGGAAAAATCGACGCAACGTCGGTGATCACGAAAAAGTACACGCTCGACGAGGGGCGACAGGCGATTGTGGATACCGGTGAGCGCACGATCATCACGGCCGTCATCGAGTTCACCTAGGGCTCACTCGGAGCCCGCCTCCAAAATACCGGTCGTCCTCCGATAGAGCGGAGGCCGTTGTTTGACCGCTGTCAAGAAACAGATCTGCGTACAGGCCCAACTCTCGGCCAAACAAGCACTTCCAACCTTTCGACCGGGCCCTTCCTCATCGGCACGGCCCCTGCTCCTCTCCACCTGCCAGGCCTGCGTTCGTCAACCGAACACCGACTTTCGAGTGAGGCACCGATATGAAATCCGAACAGACCGCGGAACACGCTGCTCTGTCACCTGACAACAAGCCCGTCATCCCCGCGCTGCCCGAGGGTTTCGATCGCCGTGCGTTCATGATGCGCAGCGCTCTTTTCGGCGCGACCGCCGTGATCACCGGCTGTGCGGCGCCGACCGATCAGCAGGTTGCCTCGACTCCTCCGCCCGCGGCCCCACCAATCCCTGCCGCACCGCCGCTTTCCGAGGATCTGAACGTCGTCAAGAAGGCCAAAGGGCCCGTGATGACGACGCTCGACGAGTTCTACAAGGTGGGACCAGGGCCTTCGAGCTCGCACACGATCGGCCCGATGCGGATCACCTACGACTTCTATCAGCGTTGCACCAAACTGCCGGCTGACCAGCTCGCCAAGGTCACCGGCATGAAGGTGCACCTGTTCGGAAGCCTGAGCGCCACGGGCCAGGGCCATGGAACTGAACGCGCGGCGTTAGCCGGCATCATCGGGAAAGAACCGGCGACGGTCGAACCCGAGTTCCTCGACAGCCTGGCGGCCAAGCCGGATCAGACCTTCCCGGTGAAGATCGGCGACAAGACGCTGACGATGTCGCTCAAGGACATCATCTACGACGAAACCAAGGGGAACTTCCCGCACCCGAACACGATGACTTGCAAGTTGATGGGCGGCGATGCCGTCCTCTACGAGCAGGAGTACTACTCGGTGGGTGGCGGCTTCATCGAATGGAAAGGCTACGAGCCGCCGAAGAAGGGCGCGCCGAAGTATCCGTACGCGACGATGAAAGAGCTGCAGTCGCATGCGGCGCAGAACAAGTTGTCGATCGCGCAGGTGGTGATGGCCAACGAGGTTGCGGTCTCCGGGAAGAGCGAGGCCGAGATCAACGCCTTCATCGACAAGATCCACACCGCGATGGTCAACATCGTCAAGGCGGGTTTGAGCGCGCCCATTGCTACGCTGCCTGGACCGATCAAGCTGAAGACGAAGGCGAGCGACGTCTACAAGCGGGCGATGGACGATACGTACGTGAGCCAGCGCGGCGTCGGCGTCGTGTCCGCTTACGCATTGGCCGGTTCAGAGGAGAACGCACGTGGCCATCTCGTGGTCACGGCGCCGACAGGCGGATCCGCCGGCGTGATTCCGGCCCTCGTCTATGCCCTGGGTGAAGGCGGACGCAAGCTTCCACAGCAGAAGATTCGCGACGGATTCCTCGCCGCGGCTGCGGTCGGATATCTCTGCAAGCACAACGCAACGCTCTCCGGCGCCGAGGGTGGGTGCCAGGCAGAAATCGGTGTGGCGTCAGCCATGGGCGCTGCGCTCATCGCGCAGGCACATGACTTCGATCATCAGGTCGTCGCCAACGCTGCCGAGTCCTCACTACAACATCACCTCGGCATGACCTGCGATCCCGTTGCCGGCTTCGTGCAGGTGCCGTGCATTGAGCGCTGCGCGTTCGGTGCCGTGAAGGCATGGACGGGATTCATGATCGCGAGCAACGAGATCGCGACCAACCGTCGCGTAGACTTCGACACCACGGTGTCGGCGATGGCGCTCACCGCGAAGGAGATGAACTCGAAGTACAAGGAGACATCCGAAGGCGGTCTCGCAGTGTCCGTCGTGCTCTGCTGATCCCTTCTCGGCACGTCCGGTAGAGAACGATGAACCGCGGCCTGCAGACGGCGGCGATCGCGTGGCTCGTGACGGCGGTGTACTACTTCTACCAGTACATCCTCCGCTCGGCGCCAGCCGTGATGATGCCGCAGCTCTCGGAGGCGTTCAGCCTCGACGCCCTCGGTGTCGCGTCGATGGTTGGACTCTTCTACTACGGCTACTCGCCGTTCAGCCTCGTCGCCGGCGTGGCGATGGATCAACTGGGGCCGCGCAAAGTCATTCCGATTGGCGCGGCGCTGGTTGGCATCGGCGCGTTGATGTTCGGGACTGGCAGCAGTGAAGCAGCCAGCATCGGCCGATTCATTCAGGGAGCAGGCGGCGTCTTCGCGCTCGTTGGCGCCGCCTATATCGCTACGTCCAACTTCCCTGCGTCGAGTGCGGCGACGCTGATCGGCGCGACGCAGATGTTCGGCATGGCCGGTGGCTCTGCAGGGCAGGTCCTCGTCGGACCGGCGATCGCAGCCGGCCTTCAGTGGAACACCTTCTGGATCGCGATGGGCGTCACCGGTCTCGTGATCAGCGCGCTCCTCGTGGTTCTTCTTCCCAAGCCCCCGGCCAGAGAGCGGCGTGACGACTGGCTCAAGACTGCCGCTACCTCGATGCGAGTCGTGTTCCTGAACCCGCAGTCGATCCTGTGCGGGATGATCGCGGGCCTGCTCTTCATCCCGACGACGATCTTCGACATGGTCTGGGGCGTGCGCTACCTGCAGGAAGCGCGCGGGCTCGATTACGGATCGGCCGTCATGCGATCGTCGATGGTCCCCCTTGGCTGGATCATCGGCTGCCCCCTGCTCGGTTTCATCTCGGATCGCATCGGACGCCGCAAGCCGGTGATCGCGAGCGGAGCGGTCGTGCTGTTCGCGTGTCTCGTGTGGATTCTCTACGGGCGCGTGGATCTGTTTCCGCCGTACGTTCTCGGCCTGGTCGCGGGCGTCGCGTCGGGAGCGGCGATGCTGCCCTACACGGTGATCAAGGAAGCGAATCCGCCGACGATGAGCGGCACGGCGACTGGCGTCGTCAACTTCCTCAATTTCACGTTCAGCGCACTCCTCGGGCCGGTGTTCGCCTGGCTGCTTGTCACTGTGAGTGGCGGCTCATCGACGATGACGCTCGATCACTATCAGATGGCATTTCAGCCGCTGCTCTATGGAGTTGCCCTGGCTGTCGTACTTACGCTGCTCTTGAAAGAAACCGGACCGGCGGCGCGCGCGGCGCAGGCACCAGCTCCGGTTGCACCACGCGAGGCCATATGACTGCACACACCGGAACAGGCAAGTACGAACAGGCACTCACCAAGTGCCGTCATCTGGATCCAATCCCCACAGCCGTTGCACATCCCTGCGACGAAACATCTCTCGCCGGCGCCTTCGAGGCACAGGCGAACAAGTTGATCACGCCGATCCTCGTGGGCCCGGCGGACAAGATCCGGGACGTCGCTGCGCGGCAAGGGATCGATCTCGGGGCCACACGCATCGTTGACGCGCCGCATAGCCACGCGGCGGCGGCGAAGGCCGTCGAGCTCGTGCGCCAGGGCGAAGCCGAACTGCTGATGAAGGGCAGCCTGCACAGCGACGAGCTTCTCGGCGCCGTCGTCGCGCGAGAGACCGGCTTGCGCACGGGCCGCCGCATCAGCCACGTCTTCATCATGGACGTGCCGACGTACCACAAGGTCCTCGTCGTGACCGACGCCGCAATCAACATCGCACCGACGCTCGAAGACAAGGTCGACATCTGTCAAAACGCCATCGATCTGCTCGTGGCACTTGGCGTGGCGCGGCCGAAGGTTGCGATCCTCGCGGCTGTCGAGACGGTGAACTCGAAGATGCAAGCGACCATCGACGCCGCCTGTCTCTGCAAGATGGCGGACCGCGGACAGATCACCAACGGGATCCTCGACGGCCCACTCGCCTTCGACAACGCCATCAGCAAGGATGCCGCAACGATCAAGGGCATCCGTTCCGAGGTCGCAGGCGATCCCGACGTCCTGCTCGTGCCCGACCTCGAGGCTGGAAACATCCTCGCGAAGCAACTCACCTTCCTGGCCAACGCCGACAGCGCCGGCGTCGTGCTCGGCGCGCGAGTCCCGATCATCCTGACCAGCCGCGCCGACAGCGTGCGATCGCGCAGCGCGAGCTGTGCCGTCGCGATGCTGGCGGCACACGCACGACGACGGGCACTTCAGGCGTCGGTGTAGTGCCATGAACGACTACACGGTCGTCATCAACGCCGGGTCGTCGAGCCTGAAGTTCTGTGCGTATCACAGGAGCGAAACAGACTCCTGGGAGCCCGAAGTGCGCGGACAGGTTGAGGGGATCGGCACGAGCCCGCGGTTCACTGCGAAGAACGAGACGGGCGAGCGCGTCGCTGACGAAGCGATGGATCGGAGCGCCAACGATGCGCGTGCCGCGCTTGGCCATGTCGCCGACTGGCTTCGCGGGCGCTACAAGGGAGCGGCCCACGTCTGCGGCGTCGGTCATCGCGTCGTCCACGGTGGCGCGGAGTACGCCGGTCCCACGATTGTGACGCCGGAGGTACTCGAAAAGCTGCGCGCGCTGATTCCGCTGGCGCCGCTGCATCAGCCCTACAACCTCGCGGCGATCGAAGCCGTCTGGGAGCGTTTGCCCGGCGTGCCGCAGGTCGTCTGCTTCGACACGAGCTTTCATCGCGGCCAGCCTGACGTCGCCCAGATCGTTCCGCTGCCGCGCGAGATCCGGGAGAAGGGCGTCCAGCGTTACGGGTTCCATGGTCTTTCGTATGAGTACATCGCGTCGGCGTTGCCATCGATTGCGCCGGAGATCGCCCGTGGGCGAGTCGTCGTCGCGCACCTTGGCAGCGGCGCGAGCCTGTGTGCGCTGAAGAACGGCAAGAGCATCGACAGCACGCTCGGCTTCACAGCGCTCGACGGTCTCTGCATGGGAACGCGCCCGGGTGCGCTCGACCCCGGCGTCGTCTTGTATCTGTTCCAGGGTCTCGGCATGTCGGTGAAGGATGTCGAGACGCTGCTCTACAAGAAGGCGGGTCTTCTCGGCATCTCGGGAGTCAGCAATGACATGCGCGCGCTTCTCGGCAACAAGGAACCGGCCGCGCGCCTGGCGATCGACTTCTTCGTCTATCGCGCCGCCAAGGAAGTCGCGGCGATGGCCTCCGCGCTGGGCGGCATCGACGGCCTCGTGTTCACGGCCGGCATCGGCGAGAACTCACCGGAGATCCGCAAACGAATCTGCACGGCGTCGGCATGGCTCGGCATCGAGGTCGACGACAAGGCGAACGCGGGAAAAGGGCCGCGCATCTCCAGCCAGGCCAGCAAGGTTTCGGCGTGGGTGATTCCGACCAACGAAGAATTGATGATCGCCCGGCACACGGCATCGCTGCTGGGGCTTGGGGTCTGACCCCGCACAAAGGAGTCATGAATGGCGTGGAACGGATTCCAGACGGGTCTCTGGCAGAAAGAGATCAACGTCCGGGACTTCATCCAGCAGAACTACGAGCCGTACGAAGGTGACGGGGCCTTTCTGAAGGGACCCACCGCACGGACGGAGCACATCTGGGACATTCTCAAGAAGCTGTTCATCGAAGAGCGTAAGAAGGGCGTTCTCGACGTCTCCCAGATCCCGAGCTCGATCACGGCCCATGCACCCGGCTACATCGACAAGGACAACGAGATCATCGTGGGTCTGCAGACCGACGCGCCGCTCAAGCGCGCGATCATGCCGAACGGTGGTTTTCGTCTCGTCGTCAGTGCGCTGAAGACCTACGGGTACGAGCCGGACCCGCACGTCGTGGAGGCATTCAGCAAGTACCGCAAGACGCACAACGACGCGGTGTTCGATGCGTACACGGCGGACGTCCGACGATGCCGCAGCTCACACATCCTCACCGGCCTGCCGGACGCGTACGGACGCGGGCGAATCATCGGCGACTACAGGCGCGTGGCGCTCTATGGCGTGAAACGGCTGATCGAGCGCAAGCAAGAAGAGAAGAGCTCGCTGGACGAGCACGCGTCGACCGACGACATCATCCGCGATCGCGAGGAGCTGGCCGAGCAGATCCGCGCGCTCAAGGAACTGCAGCAAATGGCCACGAGCTATGGCTTCGACGTCTCGCGCCCGGCAGCAAGCGCGCGCGAGGCTGTTCAGTGGCTCTACCTCGGCTACCTCGCGGGCGTGAAGGAACAGAACGGCGCAGCGATGTCGCTTGGCAGAACGTCAACCTTCCTCGACGTCTACTTCCAGCGCGATATGGCGGCTGGTACGCTCACCGAGGAACAGGCGCAGGAGATCATCGACGACTTCGTGATCAAGCTACGCATCATCCGCTTCCTGCGCACGCCCGAGTACGACGATCTCTTCGCCGGCGACCCGACATGGGTCACCGAGTCGATCGCCGGAATGGGCGATGACGGCAGGCCGCTTGTCACGAAGACCAGCTTCCGGTTTCTGCAGACGCTCTACAACCTCGGGCCCGCGCCAGAACCGAATCTGACCATCTGGCATTCGCCCCGGCTGCCCGACGGTTTTCGCCGGTTTGCGACGCAGGTCGCCATCGACACCAGCTCACTGCAGTTCGAGAGCGACGAAATCATGCGGCGCACGTGGGGCGACGACGGCGCGATCGCGTGCTGCGTCTCGCCCATGGTCGTCGGCAAGCAGATGCAGTTCTTTGGCGCGCGAGCCAACCTCGCGAAGTGCCTGCTGTATGCGATCAACGGTGGTCGCGACGAGATCAGCGGCGAACAGGTCGGTCCGCGCCTCGAGCCGGTCCAGGGCGAGGTGCTCGACTTCGATGACGTGCTCGGGAAATTCGAACGGATGATGGACTGGCTTGCGGGCGTGTACGTGAACGCGATGAACATCATCCACTACATGCACGACAAGTACGCCTACGAGCGGCTCGAGATGGCGTTGCACGACTACGCGCCGCTCCGGACGATGGCGTTCGGCATGGCCGGAATGTCGGTCATCGCCGACAGCCTCTCGGCCATCAAGTTCGCCAAGGTGCGCGTGGTGCGAGACAAGACCGGGCTGGTGACCGACTACGAGACCGAAGGCACGTTCCCGATGTTCGGCAACAACGACAACCGCGTCGATCACCTCGCGACGTGGATCGTCTCGACCTTCATGACCAAACTGCGGAAGTATCCGACCTACCGGAACGCCGTGCACACGCAGTCGATCCTGACGATCACCTCCAACGTCGTCTACGGGAAGGCCACTGGCAATACGCCGGATGGACGACGGCAGGGGGCGCCGTTTGCGCCCGGTGCGAACCCGATGCACGGGCGCGACAGCCATGGCATCCATGCGTCGGCCGCGTCGGTCGCGAAGATTCCGTACCGCGACGCCGCAGACGGCATCTCGTTGACCGCCTCGCTCGTTCCCCAGGGGCTTGGGCGCGTGCCGGAGGATCGCATCACCAATCTGTCGAATATGCTCGATGCGTTCTTCGGCAGCACCGGCTATCACATGAACGTCAACGTGCTGAACCGCGACACGCTGCTCGATGCGATGGAGCACCCGGAGAAATATCCAAGCTTGACGATTCGCGTGTCCGGGTACGCCGTCAACTTCGTACGGCTCACGCGCGAACAACAGATGGACGTCATCAATCGCACGTTCCACGGGGGCGACAAGGTCGCTGCGACATGAGCACTGAACAAGTCACGCTCCAGGCCAAGAGCCCGTTCGAGCTCCGCGTGAACCTGGGCAAGGAAGTGCCCGAGGCCGACGTGCGATCGGCCCTGGCCAGCGGAGACATGGGCTTTCTGCATTCGTTCACGACCGGCGCCACCGTTGACGGCCCCGGCGTGCGCGTCGTCGCATGGACCGCCGGGTGCATGTGGCGCTGCCTCTACTGCCACAACCCGGACACGTGGACGATGAGCAACGGGATCCCCGTAACTGTGGCGAAGGCCGTCGAGGAGTTGCGGAAGTACCGTCAGGGCCTGAAGGCGATGGCTGGCGGCTTGACGGTGAGCGGCGGGGAGCCGCTGATGCAGCATCGCTTCGTCGAGAAACTCTTCGCGGCTGCTCGAGGGATGGGCATTCACACCGCGCTCGACACGAATGGGTATTACGGCGACCGCCTGAGCGATGCCGCGCTCGACACGGTAAGCCTCGTCCTGCTCGATCTCAAGACCTCGGATCCGGAGCGGCATCGAGCGCTGACCGGCATGGACAACGCGCCGACACACGCGTTCGCGCGCCGCCTCGCTGCCCGCCGGCTACCAATCTGGGTACGCTATGTGCTGGTGCCCGGGCTGACCGACGACCCTGAAGATGTCGCAAAGACCGCCGCATTCGCGGGAGCGCTGGGGAACGTCGAGCGCGTGGACGTCCTGCCCTTCCATCAGATGGGTCAATTCAAGTGGAAGAAGCTCGGCCTCGAATATAAGCTCGAACACACGTCGCCGCCGTCGAACGAGCTCGTCGAGCAGGCGTGCGTGCTCTTCAGGAATGCGGGGCTGAAAGCTTACTGAAAGGACAGTCAGATGAGATCAATGGGACTGATGGGCGTCGGCGTCATTGCGTTCGTGCTCGCCACCTGCGGGCTTGCGAGCGCACAAGGGAGTCTCCAGCCAGGGCTGTACCAACGGACCCTCGAAACCGACGCTGGTGATGGAGCCGTCGCCAAGAACCAGGACACGTTGTGTATTTCGCCACTAGAAGCGAAGGACATCGTGAAAACGATCACCGCGGCTGGAGCAGAAACCAATTGCAAGGTGAGCGACGTCAAGAGCAAGACTGCAGGCAAGCTGACGTTCAAGCTGACCTGCAAGGATCAGAGCGGTAACTCGAGCTACACCAACGAAGTCACCTACGGACCCGACTCGTACACCAACGTCTCGAAAGGAAAGACCAAGCAGGGAAAGATCACGTCGACGGTCAGCGCCAAACGCACTGGAGACTGCCAGAAGTAGGTCAGCGGCGTGCGTCGGTCAGCCGATGACGCGTTCGAAGTTGCTTCTGCTGCCCGTTTTCAAAGTGAGAGGGGACTTCGATGGCTTCCAGCCAGGACGACCTGAACTCACAGCCGTCGGCACTCACGACCACCGTCGATCTGATCGAGCGATTCAAGCGTGGCGACAACACGGCAGTCGATCTGCTCGTTGAGCGCTCGTTGCCACCATTGATCCGCTGGGCTCGGGAACGAGTGCCTCTGTGGGCGCGAAACGTTTCCGACACCCAGGACATGGTGCATGACGCGGTGGTTCGGGCCATGCCCGATCTCAAAGCTTTTGAAGCCAGCCACCCCGGCGCGCTCCAGGCCTATCTTCGCCAGGCGATTGCCAGTCACATCAAGGACGAAATCCGGAAAGTGCGTCCCGAACCAACTTCTGAGGTTCGTCCCAGCGAATTCGATTCGGCGCCGACGCCGCTCGAGCAAGCAATCGGTAGGGAACGCCTGGCGCGATATGAAGCGGCGCTCGCCACTCTCGGACCCACCGAACGCGAAGCGATCATTGCCCGCGTCGAGTTGCAGCAAAGCTACGAGGAAGTGGCTATCGCGCTTGGGAAGCCCACAGCGGAAGCCGCGCGAAAGGTAGTCACGCGGGCCCTGAGAAGTCTCATTGATGCGATGGGCGAACTCTGAGCAAAAACCCTGTAAACAAGCGTCGCAACCTAGATCTAGCTGATGTACTCTGCGCGCGATGGCTCAGGACGACGACGATCAGGATGTCCTGGACAAGTTGGCGGAATCGGTTGCTGATGGAGACTCCATCGACTGGGAGAGTCTCGAGCGTCTCCCCCCCAACGACGCTCGGCGACGCCTGCTCGAATATCTCCGCATTGTCGATGAGATCGCTGAACAACATCGCTCCGCTGTCGACGATCCCGTCGTCTCCGCGGCCAGCACTGGTTCGATCGTCGATCCGCATCCACACATCAGTCACATCCGCGACCCGGCAGGCGCCCCTGGCGACATCGGCAAATGGGGCCACCTGGCTCT
>Ga0315912_10006426_pt1 | contig 10507 bp, 9 predicted proteins | sample VfabasoilMG_FD_204469 | JGI IMG/M metagenome (GOLD analysis project Ga0315912, IMG submission 204469) | Garden soil microbial communities collected in Santa Monica, California, United States - V. faba soil | ecosystem: Environmental > Terrestrial > Soil > Garden | place: USA: California... | reverse complement strand
ATGGACTTGCGAGAGGATCGTTCTGCCGCTGCCGTCGCGGACTTCCACCCACGAGTCGCCGACAAATTTGAGTCGCAGCTCCCCCTCGCCGACGGGCCGCACGCCGGCCGCGGCGGCCGGTGCGGCGGCCGGCGTCTCCGCCGGCGCGTCCGCTGCAATTGAAGGCGGCTGGATACCACCGACCGGGCCTTCCGACGCTGCGCTCGGCGGCGCCTCCGACCGCGCCGGCGGTGGCGCAACCGGCACGGTCACGACGACCGGCGATGGAGGAAGAGTCACGCCGACCTGGGGCGGCGCTTCCGCGAAAAACAGCTCGTAAGCCGCCAGCGCGAGCAGCACCGCGACTGTGACGGCCACGTACCGTGGCCAGTGCGCGGCACGGGCCGCCGGCATCGGCTCGCCGCGCGCCGGCGGAGCGACCGGCGAATCCTGATCCGGTGCCTGCGTCAGCGATGCCGAACGCAACAGCAGCTCACCGTCCAGCTTCAGCAGGCGCGCGTAATTGCGTATGAATCCCCGCACGAATACCGGTCCTGGCAGCCGCTCGAATGCGCCGGACTCGAGCGCCTCGACCTGCGGCACCGACAGGCGCAATTGCCGCGCGACTTCGGCCAGGCCGAGATTCTGCGCGACGCGCGCCGCTCGCAGAGCCACCCCCGGCGCCGCATGATCGGCACGCACACCGGCGGCGCCCGATTCCATCACTCGTATTGGCCGGCGAGCAGCGCGCGCGCCTGCGTCGATTCCGGGAAACGGTTGCGCAACTGCAGGGCGTAACTCGCCTCCGAGGTCTGGTCGCCGAGCTTGCGCTCGACCCGCACGCCCAGCCACAGCACTTCCGGCGAGGGCGACGCAATGCGCGTGACGTCGCCCAGGTACTTGCGCGCGGTCAGGAAATCGCCGCGCGCATACGCCAGATCGGCAAGGTAATAGAGGCCCGGCACGAAAGCCGGTCGCAGCTGCACGGCCTGCCGCAGATACTCTTCCGCCGCCGCGTTGTTGCCGATGGCGCGCGCGCACAGCGCGGCGTTGAGATAACTGCGTTCCGGAGTCTGGTAGAGGGGATTGTTCACCGCGGCCAGAAAATACTTGATGCCGTCGGCTTCGCGCTTGCGCTGGCACAGGAACCAGCCGAAGTTGTGGTTGGCATCGGCGTCCTGCGGATTGATGCGCAGCGCCTGGATGAAGTTCTGCTCGGCGAGACTATCCTGCTTGAGCGCGGTGTGGATCAGCGCCGCGACATTGTAGGCGGGGCCGTAATTGGGATCGGCGCGCAGGGCAATGGTGACTTCCTCCAGCGCAACGCTCATGTTGCCGCGCTCGAAATAGCCGGCGGCGAGCTCGGTGCGCAGCCGTGCGCGGACACGCTCCTCGACTTCCGACCCCGTAGTATCCGCCGAAGGCTTGATCCCCTGCGAGGGCTGCTGCTGCGTCGCGCATCCCGCCACGACCACCCATCCCAGCACGATCGCAAGTCGCATGGCTGAAAATCGTGTGCTGTTCATCGCGCCGCCTCGAGTGCCCCGCCCGCTCCATGATGCACGGCCCGGGCGCGCCCCGCGCGCCGGGTCTTGTCCAGTACGCGTCCCGCCAGTTGGCCGCAGGCGGCATCGATGCCATCGCCGCGCGTCCTGCGCACCGTGACGGTATAGCCGGCCGCGTACAGCACGTCGCTGAAGCGCGCGACGGCATCGGGCGCCGACCGGGTGTAGCCCGCATCCGGAAACGGGTTGAACGGAATCAGATTGATCTTGCAGGGAACGTGGCGCACGAGCCGCGCCAGTTCGCGGGCGTGGGCCTGCGCGTCGTTGACGCCCGCCAGCATCACGTACTCGAACATGATGAACTCGCGCGGCGCCTTCTCCACGTAGCGCAGGCACGCGGCGAGCAACTCGCGAATGGGATATTTGCGGTTGATCGGCACCAGTTCGTCGCGCAGCGCATCGTTCGGCGCATGCAGCGACACCGCGAGCGCGACCGGGCACGCCTCGCGCAGGCGGTCGATGGCGGGCACCAGGCCGGCGGTCGAGACGGTCACGCGCCGCCGCGAGAGCCCGTAGGCGGAATCCTCCAGCATCAACTCCAGCGCCGCCACGAGAGCGTCGAAGTTGGCGAGCGGCTCGCCCATGCCCATCATCACCACGTTGGTGATCGGCCGCGCCACCTGCACTCCGCGTCCCAGCGACCGGTTCGCCCACCACAGCTGGCCGATGATCTCCGCCGTCGTAAGGTTGCGGTTGAATCCCTGCCGCCCGGTGGAGCAGAACGAGCACGCCAACGCGCACCCGGCCTGGGACGATACGCACAGCGTGCCGCGACTGGTCTCGGGAATGAATACCGACTCGATCGCGTTGCCGGTTCCCACATCCAGCAGCCATTTGCGCGTGCCGTCCGGCGCGGTGGTATCCGCCAGCACCGGTGGCGCCAGCACCGCCGCTTCGCGCCCCAGGCGCTCGCGCAACGCCTTCGACATGTCCGTCATGGCGCTGAACTCGCTGACGCCTGCCTGGTGCATCCAGCGCAGGAGTTGCCGCGCCCGAAACGGCTTTTCGCCGATCCCGGCGCAATACGCCTCGAGTTCGCGCAGGGTCAGCCCAAGGAGGTTAGGAGTCATGCCGGAGCGATCAGCGTGAAAATATATCCAGAGTCGGGAAGAAATAGGCGATCTCGGTCACGGCGTTCTGCGGCGAATCCGATCCGTGCACCGCATTGGCGTCGATGCTTTGAGCGAAATCGCCCCGAATAGTGCCCCGGGCCGCCTTCTTGGGGTCGGTCGCCCCCATCAGGTCGCGATTCTTCTGGATGGCATTCTCGCCCTCCAGCACCTGAATGACGACCGGACCGGAGGTCATGAAGTCCACCAGGTCCTTGAAAAAAGGCCGTTCTTTGTGCACTGCATAAAATCCTTCCGCCTGGCCGCGCGAGAGATACATCATGCGTGCTGCGACGATCCTGAGTCCGGCCTGCTCGAAACGCGACAGGATCTGGCCGATCACGTTCTTCGCGACCGCGTCCGGCTTGATGATAGACAACGTCCGTTCTGCCGCCATGTATCCACTCCATCCCTGCTGGTTGGCTCAAAGAGGCCGAGAGGATACCACGGTAAGGCTTTGAAATAAAGGGACTTCAGGCACGTACCGGGCGGACGGGCGCCGGGCCTGCCTCCCGCCACGGCTGCCCTTGGAACTGACTCACGCCGGGCGATTCCCCCTCACCTGCTACCCGGCTGGCAACGTCGGCACCCAGCCTGGAATCAGCGACGCTTCGTTGTCCCTGGCCTGGTACGCGCAATCGACGCCCACGCCGGGGACCCAGACCAGCTGCTCGCCACAATAGAGCAATGGGACGTGATTGCGCTGCCACGGCGGGATCTGCAATTCCTGGAACAGGTTTCTGAGCGTGCGGCGCGGACGCCTGCAGTCCGGGCGCAACCGCTCTCCACCCACGCGCACGCGCACCGTCACCACGCGCCCGTCGAGGCGATCGAGGCGGATCCCCTGGCCACGCCCCCTTGCCATGCGCAGCACGCCGCCCAGTTCCGGCACGGCCTGGCTCGCCGCCTGGCGCCACGCGCGTGAGAAGCCCGCCACCGGTGCCCGCGCCGGCACGACATGGAGCGCATCGTGCCAGCAAAAAAGCTCGCAATCCCCCAATGCCACGCGCACTTCCGCATCAGCGCGGGACGCGACTGCCTGGCGCAGGATTTCGTCCATGCGATCGGCGCTGGGCAGGGTTGCGCCGCAGCGCCGGAGAAACCACCGCAGCAGATTCCTCGCGCGCGCCGGCGCCAAGGCCCGCACGGCGCCGGCTGCCAGCGTCCGCCCGCGCAACGCATGCGCCGCGTCGATCTCGGCAAGATCGTCGAGGAGCCGCGCCGCCTCCCCCAGATGGCGGGCACTGCGCGCGAGGGTGGTGCGATAGGCGGGGAACCGTTCGCCGAGCCCCGGCAGCAGCTCGTGCCGCACGAAGTTGCGGGCGTAGCGCGTGTCGGCGTTGCTTTCGTCCTCCACCCAGGCGAGCTTGCGTCGCCGCGCGTAGCCCTCAATTTCCGCGCGCGGCACCCCGAGCAAGGGTCGCAGCACCGCTGGACTGCGGGGCGCGGCCCCCGACCCTCGATCTTCAGTCCTGATCTCCGGCATCGACGCCAATCCCTGCACGCCCGCCCCCCGCAGCAGTTGCAGCAGAACGGTCTCGGCCTGGTCGTCCTGGTGATGCGCGAGCGCGATGAACTCGGCCGGCTGCGCCAGCAGCACGGCATAGCGGGCCGCCCGCGCCGCGGCTTCCACGCCGTTGCCGCGAGCGACCTGCACGCGCGCGCTGCGAAACGGGATCGCGCGCTCGCGGCACGCGCGGCGGCAAAACCGCTCCCAGTCGCGGGCGTTCGGGCTCAACTGATGATTGACGTGCAGCGCCGAGAGCCGAATGCGCCTGCGCCGCGCCACCCGGCTCAGGACGTCGAGCAGCACCACCGAATCGAGCCCTCCGCTCAGCCCCACGACGAGCCGCGCGCCGGGCCTGACGATGCGGCGCAGGTGCCCGCCGACGATGTCGGCGAGGCCGGGCGCACGCTTCCTAGCGACTCGCCTCGACCTCCTTGAATTTGCCATAGCCGACCAGCCTGTCGAAGCGGGATTCCAGCAATTGATCGATCGGCGTTTCGCGGAGCTGCCGCCACGAGTCCTGCAGCGCCTTGCGCAGATTCTGCAGCATGGTTTCGTGGTCCCGGTGCGCCCCGCCCGGCGGCTCGCTGACGATCCGGTCCACCAGCCCCAGCGCCTTGAGACGGGTCGACGTGATGGCGAGCGTCTCCGCCGCCTCCGCCGCGTGCTCGGCGCTCTTCCACAGGATCGAGGCGCAGCCTTCGGGCGAAATCACCGAGTACGTGGCGTACTGCAGCATCAGCGTCACGTCGCCCACCGCGATCGCCAGCGCGCCCCCGGAGCCGCCCTCGCCGATCACCGTGCAGATGACCGGAACGCGCAATTGCGCCATCGCGTAAAGATTGCGCCCTATCGCCTCCGACTGGCCGCGCTCCTCGGCGCCGACGCCGGGGTAGGCGCCCGGCGTATCGACGAAGGTGAATACCGGGATGCCGAACTTTTCCGCCAGCTTCATCAGCCGCAGCGCCTTGCGATAGCCCTCGGGCTTGGGCATGCCGAAATTGCGGAAAATCTTCTCCTTGGTGTCGCGGCCCTTTTGATGGCCGATCACCATGACCGACTGGTCCCCGAAGCGCGCGAGCCCGCCGACGATGGCCGGATCGTCGGCGAAGGTGCGATCGCCGTGCAGTTCCTCGAACCCGGTGAACATGCCGTTGACGTAGTCGAGCGTATAGGGCCGCTGCGGATGACGCGCGACCTGCGCGATCTGCCATGCGTTCAGCTTGCCGTAGATTTCCCGGGTCAGCGCCTGGCTCTTTTTCTGCAGCCGCCCGATCTCCTCCGAGATATCGAGCGCGGAATCATCCTGCACGTAGCGCAGTTCCTCGATCTTCGCCTCGAGTTCGGCGATCGGCTGCTCGAAATCCAGGAAGGTGGTTTTCATCGGGCCAATGATACCGGATCGCGTCAATACCAGGCGACGTCGGAGCCGCGCGGATCGCTGACGGCCTGCGCCGCGCCCGTCTCTTTCGATTTGAACACGACCTGCATGTTGCCCCACTGCCGCGGCACGACGCGCAGCGCGTGCCCTTTGCGCTCGAGCGCGCCACGCCATTCATCCGTGAATCCGGATGGTTCGATCTCGATCTGATTCGGCCAGAACTGGTGATGGTAGCGCGGCATGGCCACGATCCGCGCGAGGTCGACGCGCGGCGCGTGCACGTAGGCGAGCACGGCGAGCAGCACCTGGCTCACGATGCGGGAGCCTCCCGGCGTGCCCAGCACCAGCACGCCCCGCGCATCCTCCACAAACGTCGGCGTCATGCTCGACAGCGGCCGCTTGCCCGGTGCGATGGCGTTGGCCGACCCGCCGCGCAGACGAAAGGCGTTCGGCAGTTCCTCGCGCAGGGAAAAGTCGTCCATCTCGTTGTTGAGCAATACGCCGGTGCCCTTCGCCACCACTCCGCTGCCGAACAACAGGTTGATGGTCAGCGTCGCCGCCACACGGTTGCCGTCGCCGTCGATCACGGAGAAATGCGTGGTGTTGCTGCTCGCCTCGGGGGCGACGCCCGCTTCGGGCGGCACATCGCTCACGCCGGCCTTCGATGGGTCGATGCCGTTCGCCCGGCGCGCGAGATAGTGCGTATCGAGCAGGCGCCGTTGCGGCACCGGCACGAAGTCGGCGTCGCCCAGATGCAAGGCACGGTCCTGGAACACGCGCCGCAAGGCTTCGGCCACGACATGCGCGGTCTCGGGGGCCCCGGCCTCCTCCAGCTTGAACCGGCGCAACATGCCCAGGGCCTGGGCGAGCCCGATGCCGCCCGCGGACGGCAGCGCGGCGGAAGTGATGCGCGCGCCGCCATATTCGAAACGCACCGGCGCGCGCTCGATCGCCTTGTAGTTGGCGAGGTCCGCGAGCCGCCACACGCCGCCCGCGCCATTGACGCCTTCGACCAGCGCCTGCGCCACCGCGCCGGAATAGAATCCGGCTGCGCCCTGGCGCCCCAGGGCTGCCAGCGTCGCGGCCAGTTCCGCCTGGCGCAGCAGAAACCCGGGCGCCGGCGCCTGATTGCGGTCGAGAAATACGGCCGCGGTGCCGGCACCCGACTGCAGGAAACGCTCCCGCAACTTGGCCACCCTCGCATAGCGCGGATCGATGCGAAACCCATCGCGCGCCAATGCGATTGCCGGCGCGAGCGTGGCGGCGAGCGGCAGTCGCCCGTAACGCCCGGCGATGTGCGCGATCGCGGCCGGCGTGCCGGGAATCGCTGCCGCCTTCCCGCCTTCCCGGGTGGCGCCGCGCACCGGCTTGCCGTCGGGGCCGAGGTAATGCTCCAGCCGCACGCCGCCAGGCGCCGTTTCGCGCCCGTCCACCATCACTTCCAGCCGATCGGATGCGCGATGCAACAGCCAGAAGCCGCCGCCGCCGAGTCCCGAGGAATAGGGTTCCACCACCGCCAGCGCTGCGGCAACCGCCACGGCCGCGTCGAAAGCGTTCCCACCCTGATCGAGAATGTCGTAGCCCGCCGCCGTCGCCAGCGGGTGGGCCGAGGCAATGGCCGAGGTCTGCTGCGCGGCGCCAATTTGCGGCAGGCACAGCAACACGCCCAGCATCGCGCCCGCCAGCCACGGATGCAACTCGCGTATGACCCGGCGCACGGCGATTGCGGCCCGCGGCAGGGTGCTCATCGGCGGCGCCACTGCGAAATGCCGCATAATTCCTCCATGGGTGCCATCCTATGGTAAGCCAGTTCGTGCCATCGCCGGCGACGCGGTGGTGGCGCTACGCCTGGATCGCGGCCGCCGTTCTCTATGCCGTCCCGGTCGGCAAGCTGGCCTACGACCGGCTGGGTGACGTGACACGCAGCATGCGCGCGCGGCTGATTGTCGAGCATCGACTGTGGGAGATGCAACCCGATTATCGCGGCCGGCCTGAAGTCTGGACCAACATGGCCTCCCGGCTGTTGACCGATCGCCAATTGCTGCTGCGGGTACGCACCCGCTACGGCGCTGCGGCGGAGGCCATCGAACTCGACTATCGGCGCGATCTATCGATTGCCCAGGCCGAAGTCGTCGTCGTCGCGTTCGCGGCGTGGGGCGCGCCGGTCGCTGTAATCTATGGCGCGGGGGCGCTGATCGCGCGCCGGCGGCGTGCCCCCCCGCCGCCACCCGTACGCCCGGCCTATGACGAATCGCGTTACCGTCCCAAACCGTGACCTCGGCGCCGGTTTCCCGCCTGGCGCCACACCATCGCACCGAGGAGATCTGATTCGATGAATGCCTACCCCCGCCTTGTGTTCGCCGCCGCATGGATGCTTGCGCCCATCGCCGCGGCCGCGCAGCCCTATCCGGCCAAGCCTCTGCGCCTCGTCGTCGGCTTCACGCCGGGCGGCGGCGTGGATATCAACGCGCGCCTGCTGGCGCCCAAGCTTTCGGAGTACCTCGGCCAACAGGTCGTGGTGGACAATCGTCCGGGCGCGGGCACCAACATCGCCAACGAGCACGTGGCGAAATCGCCGCCCGACGGCTACACGCTGCTGATCAACACGGCGGCGGTGGCCATCAACATGGCGCTCTATCGCAAGACCGGCTTCGACACGCTGCGCGACTTCGCGACGATATCGGTGTTCTCGCAGAGCCCCAACATCCTGGTGGTTCACGCCTCCGTGCCCGCGAAGAGCATCAAGGAGCTGGTCGCGCTCGCCCGGACGCAGCCGGGCCGGATGAACTTTTCCTCCGCCGGCAGCGGCACGACCCAGCATCTCTCGGGAGAACTGTTCAAGCTGCGCACCCGGACCACTATCGTGCACGTCCCGTACCGGGGCAGCGCGCCGTCGCTGACGGCGCTGATCGGCGGGGAAGTTGATCTCTCGTTCGCCAATATCCCCGCGATCCACGCTCACGTGAAGTCCGGACGCCTGCGCCCGCTCGCCAATCTCGGGCCGCAGCGCGCCGCCCAGTTGCCCGACGTGCCGACGATGAAGGAAGCCGGCGTTGACGGTGTCGAGGTGGTCGTGTGGTACGGCGTGCTCGCGCCTGCCGCCACCCCCAGGGAAATCGTCGCCACGCTCTCAGGCGCCATCGTCAAGGCCACCCGCGCGCCGGACATCCGCCAGCGGCTGCTCGATCAGGGCGCGGAACCGGTCGGCAACACGCCCGAAGAATTCGCAAAGCTGCTGCGCGAGGAGGTCGCGAAATGGGCCGACGTGGTGCGCGTCTCCGGCGCCCGCGTGGACTGACGCCTGCCGGCGCTCAGATGCGATACAGCGAGCGCCGGTCGCGGGCGTATCGGATGAACTCCTGCGGCCCCTCGACGCGGCGGCGCCCGAGCATGATCTGCCCCGACCCCTCGAGCTGCAGCTCGCCGCGCAGCACGTGCACCTCGTCGCCGCCTTCGAGCGCCACGAACGTGCCGTTGACGCTGTGGTCGATCAGATAGAAGCTGGTGCGCACCAGCTTGATCGTGAGGTGGCGGCGCGAGGCGCACTTGTCGCTCACGATGAGATCGCAGTCGAGGCCGCGCCCGACGCTGACCTCGGTGCGCCATTGATCGACCCGCGCCCGCTTGTCCTCGAGCGTCAGCACCAGGCTGCCCATGTCCGCCGGCATCAGCGTGCGCGAATACACGTTGGGATTCGTCTGGTCGAGGTTCTCGCTGCGCCACAGCACCTGGAACGCGGTCGATTCCTGCATGCTGCCCTTCAACATGACGCGGAAGATCGGCCGCACGCATGACTTGAGCGCCGCCGACAGGCATTTTTCGGTCGCCTCCGTCGTCAGGATCTGCTCCGGCATCGCCACCGCGGCCAGGTAGGCCGCCGCGTTCACCGCGTCCCCGAATATGTCGTCATCCTCGACCAGCACCGATCCATGGTGCAGCCCGATGTGGAGCCTGATCGGATGGTTGCCCGGCTTGATCGAGCTGATGTGCGACTGCATCTCGCTCGCCGCCAGCACCGCGAGATCGGCGCTGGGAAACACGCACATGAGTTCGTCGCCGATCGTCTTGACCGCCCGGCCCTCGAAACGCGGCAGCAGCCCGACGATCTCCGTGAGGCAGGCGTTGATGACGTTGCGCGCGGCCACGTCGCCGAGCCTGTGGTACAGGCCGGTGCTGTCGCTCACGTCCGCGAACAGCACCGCCATCGTCTTCACCTGGCGGGTCATGGCTGGTGATGATAGCCGGGACTCGTGAATCGAAACAAGCCTGCCACTTTCCGCGCCGGGGCGCTCACGCCATGCCGCCCATGCCCGGCACATCCTCCAGCTCGGAAAATCGCACCGGCAGCAGATCCCGGGTGCCCACCTTCCCGCCGGGCGATTTCTCCACCAGCGTCAGCACCTGGCGCTCGGCGATGCCGGTCGGCACCATCATGCGGCCGCCCGGCTTCAACTGCGCGATCAGCGGCGGCGGCGCCAGCTCGCTTGCCGCCGTCACCATGATCGCGTCGAATGGGGCGTGCTCAGGCCAGCCGTAGTAGCCATTGCCGACGCGCACCGTCACATTGCCGTACCGGAGTTCCCGCAGCCGCTTCTCCGCTCCCTGCGCCAGTTCCGGGATGATGTCGATCGTGTACACCTGGCGCGCAAGCTGGGCCAGCACCGCCGCCTGGTAGCCCGCGCCGGCCCCGACTTCGAGCACGACGTCCCCGGGCGCAAGTTCCAGCAGCTCCGTCATCAGCGCGACGATGAACGGCTGCGATACCGTCTTCGAGCAGCCTATGGGCAGCGGCCGGTTGAGGTAGGCGTACGGTTTCAGCTCCGGCGGCACGAACCGGTGCCGCGGCACGCTTGCCATCGCGTGCATGACGCGCTCGGAGAACGCGGCGCGGCCGGTGTGCTGCGCCGTGAGCGCGGCTTCGGCCGCGATTTCCGCCACCAGCTGATCCCGCAGGCTTCCGAACTGA
>Ga0315912_10006425_pt1 | contig 10509 bp, 9 predicted proteins | sample VfabasoilMG_FD_204469 | JGI IMG/M metagenome (GOLD analysis project Ga0315912, IMG submission 204469) | Garden soil microbial communities collected in Santa Monica, California, United States - V. faba soil | ecosystem: Environmental > Terrestrial > Soil > Garden | place: USA: California... | reverse complement strand
TCGTCGTTTGGCTTTTAGTCGTTTACGCGATCGTGATATCGTGGGTAAATTGTTTGGTGAATTAGGCCCACGCTACAATACGCGCAATGGTGGTTATTTGCGTATTCTAAAATGCGGTTTTCGCAATGGTGATAATGCGCCAATGGCGTTAGTTGAGTTGGTAGATCGTCCTGAAACAAGTGCAGAAGTTGTTTCCGCCGAATAGAAGATGATAGTTAAGAAAAAAGCCAGCTAATTGCTGGCTTTTTTCTTATGGGTGGATAAATTGTTGTATGTCTGCGGTTCTGAAAGGCCAGTCCAATTCAGCAAACGTATCAGCACGTTGTAGTACAGGAATTCGCGTTTCGTAGGATTTTAACAATTCACTATTGTTTGTAATTTCAACAAGCACTACCTGCTCAGGACTTAATATCTGTAATACTAATTCAAGTGCCAATTCGCATAAATGACAATGTGAAGTTGTATAAAGCTTAAGTGGCAAAAATGTGTTCAATTTTTTTCAGGAAACATTAAAAAACCATCATAATAGCGGTTTGTAGCGTTGATGTGATACTCTGGATTTTCATGGCTGATATTCAAGAACCAAAAGATAGTTTAAGCGAAAATCTGCAGCAGGTGATTTCTTTATTAGAGAAACATAAGCTGGTAGAGGGGCTCGTCCATAGACAGGAAATGTTAAAGCATGAGTTGGTTGAATCACTGGTACATAAACAAAATTTAAGTGAGCTACAAAATAAGCTAGACGCGCTACATACTGCAGACGTTGCGCATATCTTAGAAGCGTTACCACTAGAAGAGCGTTTAATTGTTTGGGACTTGGTTAAGGTAGAACGAGACGGTGATATTCTACTGGAAGTATCGGATGCGGTCAGACAAACGCTTATCGCTGATATGGATAGCCAGGAGTTGCTGGCCGCTGCAGAACAGTTAGATACTGACGAGCTTGCCGATCTAGCCCCAGACTTGCCAAAAGATGTATTGCAAGACTTGATGGAAAGTCTTGATACGCAACACCGCGAGCGTTTACAGTCCACACTTTCTTATCCTGAGGATACCGTTGGTGCGCTCATGGATTTTGATATTGTCACGATTAGAGAAGATATCTCGCTTGAGGTGGCATTACGTTATCTGCGACGTTTGGGAAGTTTGCCTGATCATACGGATAAGTTATTTGTGGTGGATCGTGACGATATTTTGCAAGGCGTATTACCGCTAAAGCGTATGGTAGTTAATGATTTGGATGCTGAAGTGAAGAATGTCATGGCAGAAGATGCAGTGATATTTCACCCAGAAGACACCGCAGACGATGTAGCAAAAGCATTTGAACGCTATGACTTGGTGACTGCACCTGTTGTAGACAAGAACAATAAACTGGTAGGTCGTATTACTGTTGATGAAGTGATGGATTATATTCGCGATGAGGCAGAGTCTGATATGCTTTCAATGGCGGGCTTGCGTGAAGATGAAGATTTTTTCTCGACAGTTTGGAAGTCTGTACAAAACCGCTGGGCGTGGTTAGCAATAAATTTAATTACTGCACTGGTTGCTTCACGAGTCATTGGTTTGTTCGAGGGTTCAATTGAGAAAATAGTTGCTTTGGCAGCACTGATGCCGATTGTGGCGGGCATTGGAGGAAATTCTGGCAATCAAACAACCACCATGATCGTACGCGGACTGGCGCTTGGTCAAATATCCGCGAGTAATATGCATTCCCTTATTAAAAAAGAGCTGGGTGTGGCATTACTTAATGGTTTGTTGTGGGGCAGTGTGCTTGGTTTAGTTGCTTATGCACTTTATGGTAATTACCAACTTGGTTTAGTGATGACAGCTGCGATGACGCTTAATCTGCTTTTGGCGGCAATAATGGGTGTAATGATTCCACTGGTAATGAGCAAATTTGGACGTGACCCTGCAGTTGGCTCGAGCGTGCTAATTACCGCAATGACCGATAGTGGCGGCTTCTTCATATTTTTAGGTCTCGCGACCATTTTCTTGTTATAAGCATGAACTCTGAAATTCATATCATTTGGCAAGAAGTTTTAGCAGACATTTCTACCCCATTGGCGGCTTGGCAGCTTGGCATCATTATGGTGTCAGCTTTAGTGGCATGGCTCATCAATGGTGTATTACGTGCTTACGTTATTCGAAGCGTTCAAGAGCATCGGATACCAGAAGATATGAGACTTGCTATTGGTGGAATCAATCGCGTTTTATTTCCACTTTCGACGCTGCTGTTCGTTTGGGTATCCAAGCTGATATTAGCTGGCTGGCAGCATATTGGCTTGTTGACATTAGCTTGTAAGCTACTACTGGCTATGGCGGTTATACGCCTAATTGTGTACGCAATTCGCTATATTTTCTCTCCAGGTGGGTGGCTTAGAGCTTTAGAAAATTTTATTGCATGGAGTGTTTGGATATTGCTTGCCTTGCACCTAAGTGGATTTCTATCCAGCATTGGACAAACGCTGGAAGATATTCAATTTAATATAGGTAAGAACCCGGTCAACTTGCTAATCATTCTGCAAGGCATACTAACAGTATTTGCCACTATATTTGTTGCGCTTTGGCTAAGTCGCATGTTAGAGAATAAGTTCATGCGTGCCGAGCAGGTAAGTGTGAACATGCGTGTGGTGATGGTAAAACTCATTCGTGTTTTATTCATATTTGTAGCGGTGTTGGTTGCATTATCTGCAGTTGGCTTAGACATTACCTTGCTCTCGGTATTTGGGGGCGCGCTTGGTGTGGGTTTGGGTTTTGGTTTGCAAAAAATTGCTAGTAATTATGTCAGTGGCTTTATCATTCTATTAGATAAATCCATGAATATTGGCGATATTATCTCGGTGGATAAACATTATGGCGTAATACAAGATATGCGCTCTCGTTACATGGTACTAAGCAAACTGGATGGTACTAATGTGATTATTCCGAATGAAACGTTGATTACTACGGCGGTTGTCAATCATTCGCTTACAGAACATAGGGCACGCGTGCAGGTTTTTCTGGCAATTAGCTACAGTAGTCCATTAGAAATGGCTATGCAGCTGATGCGTGATATCGCACTGACACAAGACCGTGTGCTGCAAGTGCCAGCGCCTGATGTGCAAGTAAAGGGTTTTAGTGAAAATGGCGTGGAATTGGCGCTAATTGTGTGGGTGGCAGATCCTGAGAATGGCACGGGATTATTACAATCTATGCTTAATGTGGAAATTTGGAAAGCATTTAAACAAAACAAGATTACATTTAGCAAGACGGAAAATAAATCAGAGTGAGGCAATGGACAATAAAAAACCCGCAATTGCGGGTTTTTTATTGAATTAAACTTACTTAAGTTTAGCTTCTTTATACATAACGTGTTTACGTGCCACTGGATCAAATTTTTTGATTTCCATTTTCTCTGGCATAGTACGTTTGTTTTTGCTGGTAGTATAGAAGTGACCTGTACCAGCACTTGATTCTAATTTAATTTTTTCGCGCATAATGAGTTACCTTAGATTTTCTGACCAGCTGCACGCATTTCTGCGAGAACTGAGTCAATACCGTTTTTATCAATCGTGCGTAAAGCTGCATTAGTAATACGCATGCTCACCCAGCGGTTTTCGCTTTCCACCCAGAATTTACGGTTTTGTAAATTTGGTAAGAAACGGCGTTTTGTTTTGTTTTGTGCGTGAGAAACATTGTTGCCCACCATCGGCTTCTTGCCTGTTACCTGACATACACGTGCCATGGATATCTCCAGATACTTTGCTTTTTGCGAAAGACCGCAATTATAGTACGAAATCGCGTTCTATTTCAACCTAAATATAGGATTATTAGTATTTTGACTAATGCTTTCCGGTGCTACCAAAACCACCATCTCCACGTTCGCTGGTGGTGAATTCATCTACCACATGAAAATCTGCTTGTACTACAGGCACAATTACTAATTGTGCGATGCGTTCCATCGGATTGAGCAGAAAAGCTTCTTTGCTGCGATTCCAACACGAAACCAACAGCTGACCCTGATAATCCGAATCGATTAGGCCGACCAAATTGCCTAATACGATGCCGTGTTTATGCCCCAGACCAGAACGCGGAAGAATCAACGCCGCATAATAGGTGTTATCAATATGAATCGCCATGCCCGTTGGGATCATCACAGTTTCGCCAGGCTGTATGGTTTGCGTGTGTTCAATGCATGCTCGCAAATCCAAGCCCGCAGAACCGGACGTAGCATAGCTTGGCATCATGTGATGTAAGCGCGCATCTAAAATTTTCAGGTCAACATTTAAACTCATACTATCCCCTTCAATTAATTTAGCATGTGGCTGATGTGAGTAAGAAGTTCAATCGCCAAAATATCTTTGGGCGCTTTTTTCAGTGGGTGACTACCATTCCTATCAAGCAAAGTAATAGTTGCTTCGTCTTGCCCCATGCTTTCATTTACCAAGTTTGCAACCAACAAGGGCAGTTTCTTGGCGATACGTTTTTGTTCGGCAAGTTTTATTAAATCCTGTGTTTCTGCTGCAAACCCCACGCAGAATGGTACATTAGGTAAGCTTGCTACATCTGCCAGAATATCTTTGTTGCGCTTAAGTTCTAGAGTAAGTGAGCTCCCACTCTTTTTGATTTTTTGTAAGCTAGTATTGTTCGGCGAGTAATCCGCAACCGCAGCTACGCCAATGAAAATATCTTGCTTAGCAATGTTTTTCATTACAGCTTGGTACATACTTTCGGCACTCAAAGCCCTAATCATTTTCAGGTTATTAGGCGGTGGTAATGCAGTTGCACCATTTACAAGAGTTACTTGTGCACCCATGTTTGCAGCCGCTTGTGCAATAGCGTAGCCCATTTTTCCGCTGCTTAAATTAGTAAGAGCACGTACAGGATCTATCATCTCCAGCGTGGCACCAGCGGTAATCAGCACACGTTTACCAGCCAATAATTTGGGTGTGAAGTGTGCATTGACATGTACAAACAATTCTTCGGCTTCCAGCATACGGCCAAGACCCACTTCACCACAAGCTTGCTCACCCGCTGCAGGGCCTAGTATTTCAATGCCATCTGTCTGACATTGAGCAATATTGCGCTGAGTTGCTGCATTCTCCCACATTTGCTTGTTCATGGCAGGCGCAACCAACAAAGGACAATCTCTGGCTAAGCACAGCGTAGAAAGCAAATCATCAGCACGTCCATGCACAAGTTTGGCAATAAAATCAGCACTGGCAGGCGCGATTAAAATAGCATCTGTATTGCGACTTAGTTCAATATGCGGCATCCCGTTTGAAATGCTGCTGTCCCACATACCAGTAAATACAGGCTTTCCAGACAGGGCTTGCATGGTAGCTGGAGTGATAAATTGGCAAGCGGCTTCCGTCATTATTACCTGTACCTCGTAGCCAGCTTTCACGAGCAGACGTACCAGCTCTGCCGCCTTGTATGCGGCGATACCGCCCGTAATACCTAAAATTAATCTTTTGTTTATTGCTATGCCCATGGTAAATTTTGTTTATGCAGAAACAATTCAAATCGCTGATTTATATAAGTTTAACATGCGCGCTATTATATGCGAGCTTTGCCGAGGCGAGGCGCATGAACCCACAACAACCTGAGTCTGCAATCTCTGGCATACGTGTTTCAGAAACTACAACAGCAAGTGATACAGAGAAACTGGAGCAGCGTGACAAACGGGTGTGGCAGCCTCAAGTGCTTGATTTGGCTACTTGGCAGCGTTTATCGAAGCAGACGCGTGATTATGAGTTTAGCAAATTTGTGATTGATGTAAAAACAGACAAGATTTACTTTGTAGATTCGAATGTCTTTACGCTACATAGTGATTTTGTATTGGACTACTTACAAAAAATTCCTCGTACAACTGCGAATATCAAGCAGTACAATCGCAATTACAGCCGTAAAAAACCTCAGTTTATTTTAGGTTATTTAACACATTACCCTAATCTGAACGAATGGGTATTCTCGTTCTGGGAGGGCGATACCATTGATGCGCCGACAATTCAGCTGGTAGCAAAAAAACTTGAGAAGACGTTTACTGTAGCAAGCCTGAAATTTAGACCGGATTCATCGTATCAAGAAAATGTAGCCAAACGCCTTAAAGATTCAGAAGTTTCTGTCATGAAAAATAGTGAAATCTATCAAGCCATGCCTTATCAAGCTTTCAACGCGGGCATAGCTATTGGTAAGCTTAATATTGTTTCGCCATCGCAAAGTGTCGAGAACATGCGGTTTGCGCAACAAGACATTGTGATTTTGCAGCAAAGCTATCCTGATATTTCGCCTGTGGCAGGCATTATCACGACACAATTTTCAACACCTTTGTCGCACGTTAATTTGCGTGCTGCCGGCTGGGGTATTCCCAATGCTAGCTTGAAGACTGCAGCAAAGCAGTTTGCCCAATTGAATAATAAGTGGGTAAGTTTGGAGGTGACTGAACAAAGCATTAGTCTGCGCTTGGCAACAGAGGAGGAAATTCAAAAAGAGCAACAGAAACAGGGGGCTGCCAAGAAAATCATCTTGCCACAAGTGGATTTGCAGTCAACTGAGTTGGCAACATTGAGTCAGATTAATCTTGAGAATGTGGGACGTTATGGTGCTAAAACAGTGCATCTAGGCGCAATGCTACGCGCGGGCTTGCCAGTGCCGAAAGGGTTTGGTGTGCCGTTTTATTATTATCAACAGCATATGCAAAGAAGTGGTTTGAATAAAGTGCTTGAGGGATTGCTGCAAGATAAAAGATTTACTGCAGATGCGATATGGCGTAAGCAAAAGTTACTAGAGTTACAGCAAAAGATACAACAAGCGCCTATAGATAAGCAAAGTTTTATGCGAATCAAGAATCGTTGGCAAGATGCTCTACGAGGCGCTCCAGTGTTTGTTCGCAGCAGCACAAATGCAGAAGATTTAGTCGGTTTTAATGGCGCAGGACTTTATGATACCGTGCCTAATGTAGCATCTGATGTTGCGTTAGAAGTAGCAATCAAGCGAGTATGGGCTTCACTTTGGAACGAACGTGCCGTGAATGAGCGTGCGTTTTTTGGTATTCCATCAAATCAGGTGTACTCGGCAGTACTGATTCAAGTTGGCATAAACGCAAGTGCTTCGGGCGTGCTGTTGACAACTGATATTTGGGGGCATCAACCACGTACTTTTACAATTAATGCTAAGTGGGGTCTGGGTATGCGCGTAGTGGAGGGGCAGAAAATAGCCGAACAGATATTGTATGATACGGGTAACCATGGCACGCGCGTGATTAGTCGTAGTGATGAAACGACCATGCTGGTGTTTGATGTAAAAGGTGGCATTAAAGAGAAAAATGTACCGGCAAGCGAGGCGATTATCACTGAGCAACGCGCGAAAAAACTCGGACAGTTAGCACAACAGGTGGAAATATTGTTTCCGCAATTTATGGTTTTAGATATCGAGTGGGTATTGGAAAAAACAAACCTTGGGCAGGATAAGTTTTGGCTGGTACAGGCGCGCCCTTACATCAATAAAAAATAAGAAAGTAAAACATGTGGAAAACGCTGAGAGTTTTGATTTTATTACTGATTTTAGCAACGGTTGTTCAGCAAACCTATCTGGATAAAGCCGATTTAAATTGGAAAAGTAATTTTTATGTAGCACTGTATCCCGTTAATGCGGATGGTAGCGATGCGGTGGCGCAGTATATTAAAACGCTTACCAAGGATGATTTTGTAGCAATGGAAGAATACTTTGCAGAAGAAGGCAACCGCTACAATTTGGGCATGCGTCAACCTGTGGCGGTCGAATTAGGGGATGTGGTTAATGATATCCCGCCTGCACCGCCTAAAAACGGAAGCAGCTTGGAAACAGGCTTATGGAGTTTACAATTTCGCTGGTTTGCTTGGAACAATAGCCCTAAAGTGCCTGTAAAACCGGATATTCGACTTTATTTGCTTTATTACAATCCCGAAACCAGTCCGAGTTTAGCGCACTCGACAGCCTTAAATAAGGGTAGGGTCGGGCGTGTGAATTTGTTTGGTGATAAGTCTTATGCGAAGCAGAATTTGGTGGTGACTGCGCACGAACTTTTGCATACTCTAACAGCTACAGATAAGTATGATTTGAGTACAGGTTTTCCAGTTTACCCAGATGGATACGCTGAGCCAGATAAGCAGCCACGATATCCGCAGTCATTTGCCGAATTGATGGGTGGCTATGTGCCGTTGGAAGAAACTAAAAATGCGATACCGAAAAGTCTGGATCAGACTCTGATTGGCGAGAAAACAGCGCGTGAAATAGGCTGGGTCAAATAAATGGCTATCGTTGATTGGCCAGAAAATGAGCGCCCGCGCGAGAAGCTTCTTGCTAATGGAGCTGAATCGCTTTCGGATGCTGAATTGCTTGCTATTTTCTTACGTGTAGGCGTAACAGGTAAAAGCGCAGTGGATTTAGCACGAGACCTGCTCAATAAATTTGGTAGCTTGAACGGTATTTTCGCAGCCAGTGAGAAAGAAATTAGCCATGTGCATGGCATGGGAAGCAGTAAATACGTGCAGTTGCAGGCTATCTTCGAAATGAGCCGACGTGCACTTGGTGAGCAGATGGAGGTGTATGATGTATTAAGCTCACCACAGCAAGTGCGCGATTATCTTGTGCTTAAACTAGGCGGCCTAATGCAAGAAGTGTTTTTTGTGATGTTTTTAGATACGCAGAATTGCTTAATTGCTAGTGAAGTGATGTTTGTCGGTACGCTTACACAAACGAGCGTTTACCCACGTGAGGTGGTGAAACGCGTACTGCATCACAATGCGGCGGCGGTAATTTTTGCGCACAATCATCCTTCTGGCTTGGCCAAACAAAGTAGTGCGGATGAAATGCTCACCCAAGACTTGAAAAAAGCGCTAGCGCTAATAGATGTGCGTGTACTAGATCATTTTATTATTGCGGGGAATAATACGTTGTCGTTTGCTGAGCGTGGTTTGCTTTAAACTATTAGATGCATACTGAACTGTGCTAACTAAAATTTTTGAAAATAGAAAATATGCAGAAGAATCTTAAAATAATCATCTGGTTTGCTCTGGCTTTGCTGGGAGCGGTGGCTGTTTCTACGATTGCGCTAAATCGCGGTGAAAGCATCAATGCACTTTGGCTGATTACTGCCGCGCTATGTATTTATGTCATAGCCTATCGTTTTTACGCGGCTTGGGTTGCAGCTAGAGTTTTGGTAATTGATGAAACTCGTGCTACCCCTGCAGAACGGCTAAATAACGGTCGTGACTATATTCCTACTAATAAATGGATTGTATTTGGGCATCATTTTGCTGCCATTGCGGGACCGGGACCGCTGGTGGGACCAACACTTGCAGCGCAGTTTGGGTATTTGCCAGGCACGCTATGGATATTGATTGGCGCGGTATTGGGTGGAGCAGTGCAAGATATGGTGACCTTGTTTTTCTCCACACGACGTAATGGTCGCAGTTTAGGGCAAATGGCTCGTGATGAAATTGGTGCGATTGGAGGCACAGCAGCGTTAATCGGTACTTTCATGATTATGATTATCCTTATCGCAGTGCTGGGTCTGGTGGTGGTGAATGCGATGAAACATAGCCCTTGGGCAACTTCTACAGTAGCTGCAACCATTCCAATCGCCATGATAATCGGCATATACATGCGTAATATCCGGCCTGGACGTGTGCTGGAAGCTTCAGCGATTGGTGTTTGTTTGTTACTGCTGTCAGTTTTTGCAGGTGGCTGGATAGACCATAACGCAAGCTTACGTGTGTTGTTTGACCACGATGGCTTACCACTGGCCTATGCCATTATTGTGTACGGCTTTGCAGCTGCAGTATTACCTGTGTGGTTACTGCTGGCTCCCCGCGATTATTTGTCCACGTACATGAAGTTAGGTACTGTCATACTTCTGGCTATCGCCATTGTTATTTTGCGACCGGATATTCACATGCCTGCACTTACCCAATTCACCGACGGTACAGGGCCGATTTTTGGGGGAAAACTTTTCCCATTTGTTTTTATTACTATTGCCTGTGGAGCAATTTCCGGATTTCATTCTCTGATTGCAAGTGGAACTACGCCAAAATTACTTACTAATGAGCGTGATATTCGTATGATAGGTTATGGCGCGATGTTATTAGAAAGTTTTGTCGCAATTATGGCCATGATTGCCGCTACAGTGTTAGAGCCAGGAGTTTTCTTTGCGATTAATAGTCCAGCGGGTATTGTGGGTAAGGAAGCGATTGATGCTGTTGCTAAAATCAATAGTTGGGGATTTGCAGTGACGGTTGAGCAGATGAACCAGCTTGCGAAAGACATGGGAGAGAGCTCACTTTTTGCGCGAACAGGTGGTGCACCTAGCTTGGCAGTAGGCATGGCAAGTATTTTTGGTAGTGCATTTGGCAAACATTTACTTGCACTGTGGTATCACTTTGCCATTATGTTTGAGGCCATTTTTATTTTAACCACGCTTGATGCAGGTACGCGTGTTGGGCGATTTATGTTGCAGGATATACTCGGTAATTTTAATAAAAAACTGGG
>Ga0315912_10006424_pt1 | contig 10511 bp, 6 predicted proteins | sample VfabasoilMG_FD_204469 | JGI IMG/M metagenome (GOLD analysis project Ga0315912, IMG submission 204469) | Garden soil microbial communities collected in Santa Monica, California, United States - V. faba soil | ecosystem: Environmental > Terrestrial > Soil > Garden | place: USA: California... | reverse complement strand
TGCCTCCAGCAGCAGGAAATTGAGCGGGAACCAGATCGGGCCGCGCCAGTTGGAGTTGCCGCCGAACAGCCCGCTGTCCGAGTCGCCCGGGACGTAGTCGACGCGATGCTCGCGCCCGGCCACGTGCAGCACGAACGGGCGCTCCCGGTGCACGCGGCTGAGCGCGCGAATGCCGTACGGCGACAGGAACTCATTTTCGTCGAGCACGTAGCGCAGGACGCGCACCAGCCGCTCTTTCGAAGGTACGGCCAAGAGGCGGTGCCCGTGGTCCCCCGGCTGCGCATCCACCGACGAGATGTGGCGCGCCAGCTCGGGGCGATGGTCCAGAAACCACTGCATGCGAGCCTTGAAGCCCGGCAAGCGATCGATCACGCTCTGCTCCAGTACCTCCACCGCGAACAGTGGAATGATGCCGACCATCGAGCGCGTGCGCAGCGGTGTCGACTCGCCCCCCACGAGCAGCCGGTCGTAGTAGAAGCCGTCGCTCTCGTCCCAGAGCCCGGTGCCGCCGAAGCTGTTCATGGCGTCGACGATGCCGACGAAGTGCTCGAAGAATTTGGACGCCATGTCTTCGTACGTCGGATCGTGGCTGGCGAGCTCGAGCGCCATCGACAGCATGGTCGAGGCGTAGAAGGCCATCCAGGCGGTGCCGTCCGCTTGTTGCAGGCTGCCGCCGGTGGGCAGCGGCTGCGAACGATCGAAGATGCCGATGTTGTCCAGACCGAGGAAGCCCCCGGAGAACAGGTTGTGGCCGTGCTCGTCCTTGCAGTTCACCCACCAGGTGAAGTTGAGCAGCAGCTTCTGGAACACGCGCGCCAGGAACGCGTGATCTCGCTCGCCGCGCCGCCCCGACATCTTGTACACGCGCCAGGCCGCCCAGGCATGCACGGGCGGGTTCACATCCCCGAGCGCAAATTCGTAGGCGGGCAATTGCCCGCTCGGGTGCATGTACCACTCGCGCAGAAACAACGTGAGCTGGTGCTTGGCGAACGCGGCATCGCTGCGCACGAACGGGATCATGTGAAAGGCCAGATCCCAGGCGGCATACCAGGGGTACTCCCACTTGTCGGGCATGGAGATGACATCGCGGTTGTACAGGTGGCGCCAGTCGTGGTTGCGGCCGCCCTTGCGCACGTCCGGCGGCGGCGGGCCTGCAGGGTCGCCCTTCAGCCAGTCGCCGACCACGTAGTGATAAAATTGCTTGGACCAGAGCAGCCCGGCGTGCGCCTGGCGCGCCACGTTACATTCCTCGGGCGAGAGCGCGGCCGGCAGCAGGCTGCCGTAGAACTCGTCGGCCTCGCGCTGACGTGTGCGGAAGGTGGTGGGGTAGTCAAAGTCGAACGGATCCCCGCGATCCGCGGCGGCCGAGCGCAGCCGAGCCCGGAGCTCGACGGTCTTGCCGGCCGGCACCGAGAGGGGGTAGTGCGCGGCCACTTTCGTGCCCCGGCGCTCGGGGTTGACCGCGTCGCTGCGGCCGCCGACGAGGTAGTCGTGAAAGGCGTCCTTGCGGTAACAGGGCTGCGCCGCGACGGTGCCGAACAGTCGCTCGGCGTTGGTCTCGTTTTCCGTGAACAGGAGCTCCGGGCGCAGCGGCGAGTGATCGACGTAGAGGCGCATCTCGCCGAGCGCGGGGTGGTGAGCCACCACGCGACCGGTGGCATCCTGGTGCAACTCCGGACGCGGGCCGTGGTCCTCGCTCGAGCTGCCCCACGACCAGGTGTTGCGGAACCAGAGCGTCGGCAGCACGTGCAGCGTGGCGGTTTGACTCGAGCGGTTCGAGACGCGGATCCGGATCAAGATGTCTTCGGGGGACGCCTTGGCGTATTCGACCTGCACGTCGAAGTAGCGGTCGTCGTCGAACACCCCCGTGTCGAGCAGCTCGTATTCGGCACCTTTCACACCGCGGGCGCGGTTCTCTGCGACGAGCTCTGCGTACGGATAGGCCGGGATCGGATACTTGTAGAGACCTTTCAGGTAGGAGCTCGTCGGGGTCGCGTCGAGGTAGTAGTAGAGCTCCTTCACGTCCTCCCCGTGGTTGCCCTCCGGTCCGGTGAGACCGAAGAGGCGCTCCTTCAGGATCGGATCGTTGCCGTTCCAGAGCGCCAGCGAGAAGCAGAGGCGGGCCTGTCGATCGCAGATGCCGAACAGCCCGTCCTCGCCCCAGCGGTAGGCGCGGCTGCGCGCCTGATCGTGCGAGAAGTAGTCCCAACAGCTGCCGCCCTCGGAGTAGTCCTCGCGCACGGTGCCCCACTGGCGCTCGGACAGGTACGGTCCCCAGCGCTTCCAGTTTCGCTCCCGCTTTTCGTCCTCGATCAGCCGCTGTTGCTCAGGATTGGTGTGCGATTGGTGCATGCCGCTACTACTCCCGAGCGCGCCTCGAGTTACTTGCTCAGCGCCACGTGCACGCCGCTCCAGTCAGCGGGCGGTGGGGCCAGCAAGAAGCTCTGGCAGCGCTGCCAGAGCACCCGGCTCGGGGCATCCAGCGCCGCCAGCGGCGCGAGCAGTGCCTGGGCTCGGCCAAACTCGCGGCGCAGGTACGCCTGCCAGGCCGCCTCATAGCTCTGCACGACGGCGAGCCGCTCCAGGCTCGCGGGCTCCGCTCCGAGCAACTCGTAGACATCGACGGCCTCGCGCTTGCCCTGGACCACGACGCGATCGATGTGCCGCAGCCCGAGCTGCGCCTGCACGCTCTCGGCGATGCTGCCGCTCAGCAGCGTGGTCACCCCGTAGTGCTTGCACAACCCTTCGAGCCGCGAGGTCAGGTTCACGCCGTCGCCCAGAGCCGTGTACGCCAGACGGCTCGGCGCGCCGAAATGCCCGACCATCACGCTCGCCCGGTGCAACCCGAAGCGCGTCACGAGCGGCGGCAGCCCCTGCCACTCCGGCGCTGCATACAGCTCCGCCAGCGCTGCCTGTGCCGCGAGCACGCCGCGACACGCGGCCAACGGATGCTCGTGCACGGGGGCCGGTGCATTCCAGAACGCCATCACCGCGTCCCCGATGTACTTGTCGATGGTGGCGCCGTGCGCCTCGAGCGCGCCCGTCATGACCTCGAAGTAGCGGCCCAGGTAGCGAGCCAGCTGGTCCGGCGTGAGCTGCTCGGAGAGCGCGGTAAAGCCCTGGATGTCCGTGAAGAGCAGCGACACCTCACACAATTCGCCGCCCAGCTCGGGATCGCGATGGCGCTCGTACAGCCGGCGCACGAGCGGCACCGGGATGTACTTGCACATGGCCCGCGTCACGGTCTTGGCCAGCTCCAGGCTCTCGAGCAACTCGACGATGTCGCGCAGCGCGCCCTCGGCGGGGCTGCCCCGAAAGTCGAACTGTCGCATGCGCGCGGCCGTTTCCCCCACGCGCAGCAGCCCGCGGCGCACGGTGAAGAAGACCGCACCCGCGATACCGAACACCAGCAGCAGGGTGGCGCCGAACACGAGCGAGAGCACGCGTCCGAGTTCGACCAGATCGCGCGTGTAGTGAGACTCCGGCACCAACACTGCCACCAGCCAACCCGCCGTGCCGCCGCCCGCGATCGATAGCGCGCGGAGCGTGGCCAGCCAATCCTCGCCACCGATGCGGAGCCGCCCCTCGCGGCTCGGGTGCTCGGGATCGAGGCCGCGCACGAGCTCGCTGTCGAGCAGCGCGGCCACCTCCGGCGGCGCGTGTACGGGCAAGATGCGCAGTTCGTCCGCGATCGCGACGACGCGGTCCGCCGCATCCACGCGCGCCACGAGCCGCGCCGGAGCCCCCTGCTCTGCCGATACCGCCAACAGGGCCACGCGTGGAGCGGGCCCGGCGCTCGCCGCCGCGTGCTCCGAACCGAGGGCACTGATCGCATCCAGATCTGTGGTGAGGAGCCCCACCCGCGCTACTCCGAGGAAGCTCCCTGCTGCGTCCCAGACGCCCTTTTGCACGGTCAGGACGACGCGCGGCGCCGAGCTGCCCGCATCCAGGTCCGAAAAATGCAGATCACTCCAGATGGCGCCGCTGCCGGGCCCCGCGGCGGCACTGACCCGGAAGGTGGGATGCAAGGTTGGATCCGGCGCCGCCCAGCTCTGCGTCTGGCTCACCACGTCGAAGCTACGGCTCTCGCTGTACCGCAGCCATTGCCGCACGCTGAAGCCCTGCTCGGTACGCGCCGTGCGACGCGTGCCGACACTGCCCTCGGGCGTCGTGAATACCGACAGCTGCCAGCGATCCTGATCCTCCAATTCGAGCTGGTCGGGAGCGATGGCAGCGTGCAGCAAGCGCGCGCGCGTAAAAGTAACCTCCGCGACGTGACGCGAGCCGAGCAGTTGCGTGTACAAGTGCGCCTCGAGCGCGCGGGCGTCCGCAGTGTCGACGGCGCCGGAGGCAAGCGCACGCTCCACGTTGTCGAGAGCGTCCTGGGCGGTGCCGAGCGCGCGCGCCACGCGCGCCTCCACCCGCTGCGCCTCGGCCTGGCGCGAGTGCCCGGCGGCCTCCAGCGCCGCCTGACGCGAGCTGCGCAGAAATAGGGCGAGCCCCACCGCCACGAGCAACATGCTCGAGAGCGCAGCGCCCAGGAAGAGCTGAGCCAGGCTGGGCCGTGCGAGACGCGGTCGTGGGCGCGGGGCTGCAGAAGACATGGCGCGGCTCCCTCCCTCGCACGCCGGCGGCTTAGCTCGGGCGCAGCTCTGCCGGCGCCATGCCGGGCGTGGGGGGCAGGTGGTCCAGCGCGGCCGGGCCAGCAGGCATCGCGTCCGGATGGCGGGCGCGCAGCAGTTCGGCAAAGTAGTCGCTCAAGACCGGCAAGTTCTTCACCATGGCGTGGAAATCGCTGCGCGATAGCACCAAGACGTCGGCGGCCTGCGTGGCGCACACCGTGGCATTGCGCCGGGTATCCTCGAGCACGGCGCGCTCGCCGAAGACTTCTCTCGCACCGAGCCGTACCCGCTTGCCGCCGCCATTGGCGCTGACCTCTACTTCGCCCTTCAGGATCAAGTACAGCTCGCGCCCCAGCTGGCCTTGCTGCACGATCGCCTCGCCCGGCTCGTAGTGGTGCACGTGCAGGTGCTGGTGCTGAAACACCTGCAGCTGGGTGATGTCGCGCGGGAAGAACAGATCCAGCGTCCAGTCGAGCGCCACGCGCAGCCGCCGCACCCAGCCTGGCAGCTTGGCGAGATACACGGTGCGCCAGGCGAACCAGGCGAGGAACCCGGTCAGGCGGATGCCGAACATTTCCGCCACTGCGCTGCGTTGGCCGAGCGACGCGAGAATGCCGAGCGCCCGGAAGGCAAAGGGGGACTTCGGCGTGCCGTCGATGGCAGCGATGAGGTTGCGCGCACAGGTCTTGGCCTCGCGGATCGCAAACTGCGCGGTCGGCGGGCACAAGCCCTGCCCGGTCGGGCTCGGAATGCCGGCACAGTCGCCGACTGCCCAGTAGCCCGGCCGCCCCGCGCATTCCAGCGTGCGCTCGGTGGCAAAGGCGCTGATCGCACGGCCATTGTGCTGCGCCTGGATGAAGCCGCCCTGGGCGAGGGCACCTTCAACGATCGGATTGGGCGCCGTGCCCACGGTACAGACGAACGTGCGCGTCGCGAGCGCGCGCCCGTCGTGCAGGTACATGGCGCTCGGCGAGGCCGCCCGCACCCGAGCGCCCAGCACCATGTCGACGCCGCGCCGCTCCAGAATCTGGCGGGCAGCGAGGCTGAGCGACTCCGGCATTTCCGGCAAGATGCGCGCTTGTGCGTGCACCAGGGAGAAGCGCACCTCCTTGGGGTCGATGCGCGGAAAGTAAGCGAGCGAGCGCGTCACCAGCTCTGCCAGCTCACCGATCGTCTCGACGCCGCTGAAGCCGCCGCCGGCCACCACGAAGTGGAGGAGCGCTCGCTTGGCCTCGAGGTCCGGCTCGATGTCGGCCAGCTCCAGGCAGCGCAACACGTGGTTGCGCAGCCGGAACGCGTCGGCGAGATCCTTCATCGCCAGCGCGTGTTCGGCCACGCCGGGCATGCTGGCAAAGTGCGTGACCTTGCCCAGGCAGAACACCAGGTGATCGTAGGCTACGGGGACCAGCTCGAGCCCGGCGCCCTGAGACACCATGACCTGCCGCCGTTCAAAATCGATCGCTGCGACCGAACAACAGCGGAAGCGAACCTTGGGCACGAGCTCGCGGATCGGGTTGACGACGTGGGTCGCCGCGATGCCGCCCGCGGCTACTTCCGGCAGCAGCGGCTGAAACACGAAGTAGTTCTCCTCGCTGAGCAGCTCCACCTCGACGTCCCGTCGCCGCCCGAGCAGCCGGGTCAGGTACCTGGCCGTGTAGACCCCGGCGAACCCGCCCCCCAGGATCACGATCCGGATGGGCTTTTGGACTACGTCGTTCATGGCTCTCCTCGTCGGCTGCAGGGCGGACCGCAGGGGGTCCGCCTGCACTACGCGGGGAGGTCGCGGCGGTTACTCCGACCCACCAAGAACTCGGGACCGCGGCACGTTGCGATACGGGACCCTCCGGTACACCCGGGGGTCACTCCATCGTCAGCCCAGGTACGCTCCTTGCTCTGCCGAGATGGCGTGCCCACCTTCTTCCGGTTTCTCGCCAGTCTGGTCGAGCTGAGTCACGGCCTGCTGATGCTCGCCTGGGGGCTCGGCTTGCCGCTGCTGCTGTGGCGCGGATTGCCCCGCCTGAGGTACGCCTACATCTGGTTTTCCCTCGGCTTCGTGGTGACATCGATCAGCTCGCGCTGGCTGCTGGGAGAATGCGTGCTCACCACCTGGGCGCGCTGGCTCTGGGAGGCCAGTGGTGGACACGGCGAAAGTGTCCCCTTCATCGTCACCTTCACCAATCGCGTGGCCGGCGTCCGGCCGAGCACGGACACGGCCGTGCTGGTCTGGGAAGTCGCCATCGTCGTGTATTGCCTGGTCGGGCTGTGGGGTTGGCGTTCCAACCTGCGCGAGCCCCCTCCGCGCGCGACCGCACTGCCGCAGACGGGCAGAAATGCCCCGCATTCCGCGCCCGAGTGCTAACCTGGGGCATGCGCCCCAGCGAGCCTGCCGAGCCGACCGCCAGGCGGTTCCGCCGCATCGCGCGCTCTCCCACCACCCGGCGCTGGGTCTATCGCGCCAGCTATGGCGTGGGCGCTCTGTTCGCTCTGGAGCGGGCGGCGCACTGGGCGGTGGCTCTCGCGATCGCGCTGGCTCCCAACGGGGTCGCCCCGTCACGCGCGAACGAGTTCGAGTTGCCGGCGGCGCTGGCGGAGCGGGGCGCGGTTCGCATCGAGACCGCGGTGGGGCCGCCTGCCGCCACGCTCGCGGCGTGGTTGATCGAGCCGCGCACTCAGCCCGTGCGCGGCAGCATTCTGCTCTTGCACGGCGTGCGCATGAATCGGCGCTCGCTGATCGGGGCCGGGGTCGCCTTCAGCGACGCGGGCTACCGCAGCATCCTCGTCGATCTGCGGGGTCATGGGGAATCGACCGGGCGCTATCTGACCTATGGCGCCGTCGAGTCGTCCGATCTCTCGGAGTTGCTCGATGCCCTGAGCGCGCGTGGCATCGCGCTCGGCAGCGTCGGGGTCTTCGGTTTTTCCTACGGCGCGGCGGTGGCGCTCGACCTCGGAGCAGAGGACGAGCGCGTCTGCGCCGTGGTGGCAGCCGCGCCCTTCGCCTCGCTGCGCGAAGTCGTGCTCGACTATCGTCGCAAGTATCTGCCCGGCGCGTCGCGCTGGATCCCCGACCGCTGGTTCGACGCGGCGCTGGATGACGCGGGCTGGATTGCGTCCTTCAACCCCGATCAGTCGCCGCGGCAGGCCGTGAGCCGCTCGCGCGCGCACCAACTGCTGTTGCACGGCACGGAGGATACTCAGGTTCCGCTGCGGCACAGCCTGGCCCTCTCGAGCCTCGCAGGGCAGCGGGCAGAGTTCCGCCCCATCGCCGGGGCCGCGCATGACGATCTGCCCGAGGGCGTGCTCGAAGCAGAGGCTCTGAGCTGGTTCGCGCGCTGGCTGGCGCCGGGGCCGTGTCGCGGGGGCGCCGCGGAGCCGTCGCTCTAGGCGCGCTCGCTCTCGGGCTCCCCTTGTGGAGCGGTCGATGAGCTAGCGCTGGGCGCCGGTCTGTGCCGGAGCGGGGCGGGCGTCATCGCAGATCCGACATATTTCGGTCTGGTATCGATTCCGTGATCCGTTTGCCGGCGAACTGGCATTGATGCAGTTGCCAAGTCTATCTAGAATTACTGCATCTTTTCACGCGCTCTGTCGGCAGGCCCGCTGGGGCTCGCCCCGGGCAGGTGCAATTGGGAGCCTGCTGGTGTTCGCCAGCGGGCTCGGCGGCTGCGCGGATCTACTAGATATCCCGAGCCATCCGCGTTTGGCGGAGGGGTTGCCCGCGGCTCCGGGGCAGCTCGAGCCCGGCGCCGTTCCGTCCCCGGACGAGGCGCGCGAGCCCGCAGCCGGGTCGCAGGACGGCGACTCGCTCGGCGGTGAACTCGGCCTCGATGGCCGCGTCGGCCAGCAGGAGTCGCTCCTGCCCCCCGTGCTGAACACGGTCGGTGCGAGCGACTCCGAGTCAGGCGCGGCGAGCGGCGAACGCCCCGACGCCGGCGCGGCAGCGGCCGATGCAGCGCCGGTGGCGGTCGAGCCGAGCCCGGCGATCCCGTGTGCCGATGTAGGCAGCGTGGGGCCCAGCGACCGTTGCTACGTGCCGGTCTCGACGTCGCTCTCCTGGACGGACGCGAGGGCAAACTGCCTCGCCCGCGGCGACGGCTGGGATCTGGCCGCGATTCGCGACGAAGCCAGCAACGAATTTCTGACCCGCCTGGTGCCGGTCGAGACCTGGTTCGGCGCCTCCGACGCCGAGAGCGAGGGCATCTGGACCTGGGTGAGCGACGGCACGCCGTTTTGGAGCGGCAACGGGCTGGAGGGTAGCGCCTTGAACGATGCATTCGAAAACTGGAACGCGGACGAACCCAACGGCGCGGGCAACTCCGATTGTGCGCGCCTGGTGCGACTGGGCAATGCGCCTCCTGACAGCCCGTACACCTGGGGGGATCGGGAATGCTTCGAACCGCGGGGGTCAGTGTGCGAAGGCCCTCGCTAGTTCCACCGCGGATGATGTCTCAGGAGCTGCCCCGCCCCGGCGACGCCTGGGACGAGGCACGCAAGAGCGCCATCGTCAGCCAGATCGCTACCGGGCAGATCGGTGTCGACGCGGCGTGCCGGCGCTACGGCATCGGGGCAGACCAGATCCAGGATTGGCTGCGCGAGTATCGCCGTTCGGCAATGCTCGCCTATGACGAACGGTTGCAGCAAACGTTGATCCGCCAGGGAGCAGACCCCGCCGCTCTGGCGCCGGCGGAGTTCACGGGCGGTCTGCAAGATCTCTCCGTTCCCGATCTGATCCAGAGCCTGCAGATCGCCGGCAAGTCGGGCGTCATCGTGGTCACGCACGAAGGCCTGCAGAGTCGCATCTGGTGCGCGGCCGGCGCGGTGATCGACGCCGACAGCGGGCACCTGGGTGGCGAGGCGGCGCTGTACCGGATCTTGAGCTTCGAGCACGGCCGCGTCACGGCCGTGCTGCGGCCGGTCGCGCGCGAGCGGACCATCCATGCCTCTACGCCGGGCCTGTTGCTCGAGGCGGCGTATCGCAAAGACAAGTCGGCCCGGATCTGGCGCAAGCTCGACAGCGAGTCTCCGCTGGCGTCTTCGGGCTCCCCATCGCGCGACACACGCGACTCCATGTCCAGCTTTCTCACCTCGACGGGCACGCGCCTGTCGCAGCGCGCAGCGACGCGGCGCCGGCTCGTGCCCGGCTGGGCGTGGGCGGCCCTCGCTGCTGCAGGGCTGCTGTCGTTCACGCTCTGGCCGCGCGTGGGAGCGTCGCCGCGCGACCAGGTGGTAGCGTCGCCGAGTGCCGTTCTCGGGCTGGAGGCCCCGGCGGAGGTCCCAGTGGAAGTGCCGGCAGGAGCGTCCAGCGAGACGCAGGTGGAGCTCCCTCCGGCGGCGGCCCCGGCCCCGCCCGTCGCATCTCCGGCGGTGGTCCCTGCCCCGCCGGTCGCAGCAGCGGCGAGCCTTGCTCCCCCCGTCGCGCCGGCAGCGGCCATCGCCACTCCGCCCGCCACCGTTCTGCTCGCGGCAACCCCCGCCGCGGCACCTGCACCCCCAAGCCCGCCACGGCTCGCCATGCAGACGCGCGCGGTCAGCCCGAAGCTCGTGCGGCGCGCCCTGCCGCCGGTCCGCCAGCGAGCGGTCACCCCCGCTCGGCGTCCCGAAGCGCCGCGCATTCAGAAGATCGATCCCGAGCTGCCCCACATCCAGGTCATCGAGTAGGAGCCCCATGCTGCGTCGCAGACAGGCCGTTACCCTCGCGCTCGCCATCTCCGCGTGCTGCTTACCACCCGCCCGCGTGAGCGCGCAGCCCGCCGCCGCGCCGAGCGCCGATTCGGATCGCGCGCAGGCCGAGCAATATGCGGCAGCCGCCTTCGATGCCTACGGACGGCAGCAGTATGCCGAGGCCGTGGCGCTCTACCAGAAGGCGTACGCGCTCACGCCCAACGCCGACATCAT
>Ga0315912_10006423_pt1 | contig 10512 bp, 9 predicted proteins | sample VfabasoilMG_FD_204469 | JGI IMG/M metagenome (GOLD analysis project Ga0315912, IMG submission 204469) | Garden soil microbial communities collected in Santa Monica, California, United States - V. faba soil | ecosystem: Environmental > Terrestrial > Soil > Garden | place: USA: California... | reverse complement strand
GAGCGCGACGCGTTGCGGACGAGTCGGCAGCGGCGCCTGCCGTCGCCGGCGAGGCGGGAGCCGATCACCGGGTATCCACCGATGAATCCTGTCTTGCGTTATACCGGAATGCGATCGATTGCGCCGAACGGGGGGACACCGCCGCTGCCGAGCGGATGCTGCAGGATGTTCTGGCGCTGCGCCACGATTTTGCGGAAGCGCATCTCGCCCTTGGAAGGATCTACCACGGCCGTGGAGAGTTCGACGACGCATCCGACTGCTACGCGCTTGCGACTCACTTCGGCGGCGACCGGCAGGCCGGGCACTTGCGGCAGGGATTGCTCGCGCTCGACCGCGGGAAGTTCGATGAAGCGCGGGGGCAGCTGGAGCGGGCGCTGGCGCTGGATCCGCAGGACGCGATGGCGCACAATGCACTGGGCGCGGCGTTGCTCAAGCTGGGCAAGACAGATGCGGCCGCGGCAAGGTTCGAACGCGCGATCGAGTTGCGCGAGGACTTTGCCCAGGCGCACAGCAATCTCGGCTACCTGCTGTTCCGCGAGCGCGAACAATTCGAGTCGGGGGCCCGGCACATCGAACGCGCGCTTGTTCTTGCGCCGCAGGATACCGGCGTGTTGTGCAACTGGACGATGGTGCTCCAGCAGCAGGGGCGATTCGACGAGCACATCGCGTTGTCCGGGAGCGTGTTGTCAGCTCACCCCGACTTGCACGAGATGCGCTTGAATCGCGCGCTGGTCCTTCTGACACGAGGAGATTTCCGGCGCGGCTGGCGGGATTACGAGGCGCGCAAGCACCTTGCACCTTACACGCAACGGCCAGCGCAATGGCCGGTATGGGATGGCGCTGCGCTGGCTGGCAAGACCTTGTTCGTTCGCTCCGAACAGGGCATCGGTGACGAAATCATGTTCGCCTCCTGTCTGGCTGAAGTCGTCACGGCGGCCCGCGCGTGCCTGGTGGAATGTTCGCCCAGGCTGGAGTCCCTGTTCCGCCGCTCGTTTCCCGCGGCCCGTGTGGTGCCACTGGGGAAGGCTGCCGCGTTGTCTGCCGAGGAGGTGGACTACGAAATCGCCGTCGGCAGCCTGCCGCTGCATTTTCGGAATTCGGAGGCAGATTTTCCGCGCCACGCCGGTTTTCTCGTCGCCGACGCTTCCCGGACGGCGTTCTGGAAGAATCGCCTCGCGCAACTGGGTGAGGGACTGAAGGTCGGCATCTCCTGGCGCGGCGGCGTGCAAACCACGCGCCGCAGCCTGCGCTCGTTGCCGCTGGAACTCTGGCTGCCGATTCTGCAATGCAGCGGGGCGCGTTTCGTAAGCCTGCAGTACGGCGACGTCGGCGGCGAAATCACCGAACTGCGGGAACGGCACGGCGTCAATCTGGATCACTGGCAGGACGCGATCGATGATCTCGACGAAACCGCGGCGCTTATCAGCGCGCTTGACCTGGTGATCACGGTACAGACCGCGGTCGCGCATCTATCGGGGGCGTTGGGCAAGAAGGCATGGGTCATGATTTCAGCAGTGCCTGAGTGGCGCTACATGGAACGAGGCGCGTCCATGCCGTGGTATCCGGCGCTGCGCCTGTATCGGCAGGCAGCACCCGGTGAATGGGACAGCCTTATCGAGGCGGTGGCGGGGTCGCTCCATGGGCAGATTACGGGGTCGGCAGGTTCCAACGCTTCTGCCAGACCTCAATGATGCATGGGGAAGGTTCAACGGCCCGCACCATGTGACGTAAATCGTCACAATTTGACCATACCCATCAGCCCCGAATAATGGATGTAACCTGATGAAATTAAAATCAATTCAGGCTGGGAACGGCCGCCGGCGCATATGCTCGCTGGCACGGTTGCGGGTAAGCATGATAATTCAATGGGTTAAAGTCCCGGTTTCCAGGGCGTGCTCGCGAGGATGGGGCTGAGCCGGCCCGCAGTTAAATTTATAACTCATTGAATGATATTGTTATTTTGTTCCATATGCGCATGGTACGGAAGTTGCTCTCCAGTTCGGGGCGCAAGCATCGCGCATTTTTGTTTTCCAGTAAACCTACAGGAGATGTCAATGAAGCGAATCCAGAGGGGTTTTACCCTGATCGAATTGATGATCGTGGTGGCGATCATCGGCATTCTGGCGGCGGTCGCGCTACCAGCATACCAAGACTACACCATACGCGCGAAGGTGTCGGAGCTCGTGCTCGCGGCGAGCGGCTTCAAGACCACCATTTCCGAGAAAGCACAGAACGACAACAGCCTGTCGAGTTCCGGGCTGGGTCTGACGGTCTGTGCGACCGGCAAGGTGTCGAGCGGCACGGTGGCTGACACCGGCACGCTCAAGGTCGCCGGCAGCGCTGGCACGGTCGGCACGCCGGTCACCATCGTGCTCGTTCCCTCGCTTGGATCGGACGGCAAGGTGCTCTGGGCGTGTAACTATGGCGACGGGACATCTCCGAAGTACGTGCCGGCCGAGTGCCGTGCAACCGCTTCGGCCTTCTGATACCCCCACCATCCGCACCAACCGGGAAACCCCTCTTCGGAGGGGTTTCTTTTTTGGCGCCCGTGACTGAAAAGGACGCCAGGCCATGAATCCGGATCGCCTGGACGGGAGCGCGCACAAGCCGTCGAGACGAGCCATCACGCGATGATGCCGGGATTCCCTCTGACGCCGATGAGACGCGGGCGGTTGAGGTTCGGCGGGCGGATGACCTTGCGATCCCTTAGATAACGGATGACCACATCCCATACCGGCTCGCCGCCTGCGCCTTCGGCGACCGGCGCCCAGCTTGCCACCTTGTATGTCTTCGCGGCGTCGACCGGAACGGGGCCAAGCATCATGTTGCCGATGCGCGCGCCGATCTTCTGCGCCGGTTCGCACGTGAACTGGAGGCCACCCACGCGCACCATGTCCCCACCCTGCTGGTAGTACGGGTCGGGATTGAACAGGTTGTCGCAAACGTCTTCGAGGAGGGTCTTGATCGCTGCGCCTTTCATTTCGCTGACGGTGACGGATGGATAGGTGATCGCGGTCTGTTCCATCACGCGCTCCAGCGTAATGGCCTCTCCGGGCAGGATGCTGGTGCCCCATCGAAAACCGGGCGTGAACGCAATTTGCACGTCCTTCACCTTCATCAGGGCATCGAGGATGACCTGGTCGAACGTCCCGTTAAAGTTTCCGCGCCGGTAGAGCAGGGCCTCGCTCACGGCGAGTTCTTCCGCCAGTTTCGCTTCGTACGGCGCGCGCACCTTTGCGATCAGGGCCTGCATGTCCCGGTCGGGCTCGAGCGCGTTGGCGAACACCGGCAGCAGCCGGTAGCGGTGTCCCCGAACAGCGCCGGCGCGGACATCGAGTTCCAGCAGCGCAAGAAACTTTCCGTTCGACCCGGCGTTCGTCACCAGCGTCGTCCCCCGGGCATTGCGTACCGGCAGCGCGGCAGGCACTGCGTCGTGGGTGTGCCCGCCCAGGATCGCGTCGATGCCGGTAACGCGCGTGGCGAGCTTGAGGTCGACGTCCATGCCGTTGTGCGACAGCAATATGACCGCCTGCGCCCCCTTTGCGCGCGCGGCGTCCGCCGTCTTCTGCAGGTTCTCCTCCTGGATGCCGAATGTCCAGTCAGCGACGAAATGACGCGGGTTCGCAATCGGCGTGTACGGGAACGCCTGCCCGATGATGGCGACCGGCGCGCCATTGATTTCGCGCATGACGTGGGACTTGAACACCGGATCGCCGAAATCCGCGGTGCGCACGTTCTGCGCCAGGAACTCGATCTTGCCCTGGAAGTCTTTCCTGACCGCTTCCTGCACGCGCGCCGCGCCCAGCGTGAACTCCCAGTGGCCGGTCATGATATCGACGCCGAGCAGCCGGCTCGCGGCGATCATGTCCTGCGCCCGGGTCCACAGCGCGGTGGCCGAGCCCTGCCAGCTGTCGCCGCCATCGAGCAGGAGCGCGCCGGGTCGCTGCGCCCGAATTCGTTTCACCAGCGTCATGAGGTGGGCAAAACCGCCCACTTTGCCGTAGTTGCGGGCGGCATTCTCGAAATCGAGGCAGGTGAACGCATGCGCGAGCCGCGTCTGCGGCGCAATCCCGAAGTGCTTGAGCAAGGCTTCGCCGACGAGGTGGGGTGGCCTGCCGTAGGCGCCATGCAGACCCAGATTGACGTCGGGCTCGCGGAAATAGGAGGGCAGCAGCTGGGCGTGGCAGTCCGTGTAGTGCATCAGTGCCACGTTGCCCGCCGGCTTGCCGAGATCGTAGAAGCGCTCGACGGCATCGGAGGCGAGCGCTTCCGCGCCGACATCAAGCCCGTAGGCCGACGCGATGGCCAATAGCTGCAGGAATTCACGCCGTGTGACAGACATGCTCGATTCCGTTACGGGCCGTTGCCAGGGGCTGTCGCGTACCCTGGATATCCCTCGCTACCCACCAGCGCGCGTCGGTCGGCGAATGATCCATCCGCTCGAACGTGCCCGGATAACGCCGCGCTCCTGGCGTCGGCCTTATCTGGCGTTGATCGGCGATTGCGGGTCGATGAGGAACGCGACGAGATGGGTGATCTGCTCCGGCGTCAGGTGATGATTCGCCCCCAGGCGCGGCATGTTGGAGCAGGGAAAGTACACCCATGCGTTGTAGATCTTCTCGTAAGTGAGCCTCGCGATTGCCTCGGAATTGCCGCGTTGCGCGCCGTAGCCGGTCAGGCTGGGTCCCACGTTGCCCACGTTCACTTCTCCGGGCGCGAGGGCATGGCAGTTCTGGCACAGCCCGCCGTTCTCCTTGCGTTTCTCGAGCCTGCCGAACTGGATCCGGTCGCCGGCACCATCGTGCGCGAGTCTGCTGCCGATTTTCCAGTCGCCTGCCAGCTTCCCGGACGGCGGATACTGGATGGAAGCTCGCGCCAGCGCGACCACCTCTGCCGCTTCCGCCTGCGTGAGTTTCGCGTCCCCGATCTTGCTGCAGATCCGCTGCGACTTGTCCTGCTCGAGGCGCTTCAGCAGGGCGGGGGCAGGCGCGGTGAAATCCCCGCCCACCATCTTCTCGGCAATTTCACGCGTCGCGCCCGGATCGGGATAGGTTGCGCATCCTGCGGCAATCAGCGCCGGAACGCCGAGCATCGTCCACTTCAACCATGCGTTTCGCATACGCTTGCCTCCTCAGCGCTTGAATCCCGGAACACGGATCACGGCGCCGTTGCCCTGGTAGTGGAGATACGTGGTCAACGCGATCGAGGTATCGGACAGGTACTTCAGTTCGGGCAGCCGCATCTGCCAGAAGCAGTCGAACAGCCGCCACTGCATGGTGCGCACCACGAAATGGGCGCCCCGGTACGCGGGCCACGTCGAGACCACCTCCTGGATCTGCTTCCTGTCGGTCATATTCACGAGATCCTGCAGGCGTATGCGCTTGTCGGACTCACCGTGGCACTGTACGCACGCGAAATCCGTCTGACCGCTGCGGCGGTAGAACAGGTACTCGCCGGCCTTGTACATGTCGTATTCTTTCTGGTGGCTCAGCGCGACTTTCATCTCCATGCCGTTGGAGCGGGAGGTGATGTAGAGCGCCAGCGCTTCCACGTCGGAGCCGTTGCTGCCCCCGGGGCTGATCGCCGTCCTGACGATGTCCTCGCGCTTGAATCCCTGCAATCCGACCATGCAGGTGACCAGCCGTGACTCGAGGTCCTGGACCTGGTCCGTGTCGGGAAAGTAACGCGGCAGCCGGGCGGCGGCACCTTCCAGTTTTCCCGGCCCCAGTCCGAGGTCGCATTGTTCCAGCGATGCATTGCGGGGCCCCCGTCTCTCATGGAACAGCCGCTTGCCTCGCTCGATCCACAGTTCGCCCGGGTTATCCTCCGCGAGCATCTTGCGGCCGACTGCCAGCGGGTCGGTGGACTGCGCGGCTGCTGAAACTGACGCGCACAGAACAGCGATTGCGGCAAGGCCGCCTCGCATGTTCAACATGGTTTCCTCCTCCTGATGTAAGAAATTTCGCCGGCCGGTTACGAGCCGGCTGCGACCGCGACTTCGTCCGTGCGCTTGTCGCCCTGGTTGTCGACCCAGGTGACGCTGATCTTGTCCCCCGCCCTGGCACCCTTGACGCGCAGCCCCAGGAATGGGTTGCGAGAGATCGCCTGGGTCCACTCGGCATCGAGCACGGTCTTGCCGTTGTGGGTCACGACCACGTTCTTGATGAAATGCGCGGGCACGAGCTCGCCTTTCGCATTCTTGCGCTGTCCAGTCTCCATCGGGTGCATCATCAGTATGCGGACGTCCGCGACGTCGCCCTGCAGGGTCGCGCGGATCTTCATGGGTTCAGACATGCCTCATAGCCCTCCTGTTGTCGAGTCTGTGGCGGGCAATCAGCCGCAGCCTCCGACCGTCACTTTCACCTCCTTGACGGCGGTGAAATATTTTCCGCCCGCCTTCACCAGCGCCCGCATGTCGGTCGTCTGACCCACCTTGAGCCGGGTCGACACGTAGGCGTCTGCCCCGGGCGCGATGTCGAAACTCGCGGCGAGCGGAAACGGGTTCTTCTCGGCCAGAATCGCGATGCTTTCCGTATTGGGTATCTTGCTGGTTACCGCGACCGGGACTACGGCCCCGTTCTCCGCGATATCAGGCGCGGTGATGACGATGTCCCGGCTCTCCACGATATTGACCGCTCCGATGCTCTTCAGCGCGTCGGCTACCGCTTTTGCCTGGAACGCGGCTTCGTTGCGGTTGGCCGCCCACGCCGGGCGGCCTGCCGTGAATCCGGCAGCAGCAGCCGCGGCCAGCGCGCCCGCACTTCCGGCCAGTCTGAGAACGATCCTGCGCGTGTAGTCCATGCATGCTCCTTCCGTCGTCAACGCGCGGCATCAGTGTTCACCGCGCTTCCTACCACTTGCAACTCATGCCAAGCCGGACCATATTATAAATGCGTCGATCCTGGCTAATCCGGGAACGCGTGTCCAACCACAGCGCACCCTCTGCCCATCAAGCGACCTGTGCCGTGCGCGGCCGATCGGCCCGGCGCTCAGCGTGAGTGCCCGCGTCCCCGGGCGACCCAGCGGCCCGACTTGCCGCCCGACTTTTCCAGCAACTGGATGCGTTCCAGGCGCATGCCGCGGTCGACTGCTTTGCACATATCGTAGATCGTCAGCAGCGCACCGGCTACCGCCGTGAGGGCTTCCATCTCCACCCCGGTGCGTCCCGTCGTTTCGGCGCTCGCCACGCACTCGATGGCCGGCCCCGACCGGTCCAGCGTGAATTCGATTTCGACGCTCGTGAGCGCGAGCGGATGGCACAGGGGAATCAGCTCCGACGTGCGCTTCGCGGCCTGGATGCCGGCGATACGCGCGACGCCCAGCACATCGCCTTTGGCCGCCGATCCGCGGGCGATCCGAGCGAGCGTCCCGCGCAGCATACGAATGCGCCCGCGCGCCCGCGCCGCGCGCCGCGTCTCGGCCTTGGCGCCCACATCGACCATGTGCGCACGCCCGCGCGCATCGAAGTGCGTCAACCGCTTCCCGGCCATGTCGTTAGGAACTCTCCACCCACCAGCTTATCATAGCATCATGTCCAGGCCTTACCTCTGTCAGCTGTTGATTCTGCTGCTGGTCGCGGTTTCGCGCGTAGCCGCCCAGGGTTTGCCGGATTTGGGGGAAGCGGCGCAAAGCGATTTCTCGCCGCACCAGGAGCGGCGGCTGGGCGAGAACATCATGCGCGAAGTGCGCATCGATCGCGGCTATTACGACGACACCGAGGCCACCGACTATCTCAACAACCTGGGGACCCGCCTCGCCGCGCAGAGCAGCGATGCGCGGCAGAGTTTCGAGTTCTTTCTCATGCGCGACACCCAGATCAACGCGTTTGCGTTGCCCGGCGGCTTCATCGGCGTGAATACCGGATTGATCCTGGGGGCGCAGAGCGAATCCGAGGCAGCGAGCGTGCTTGCGCATGAAATCGCGCACGTGACGCAGCGGCATATCGCCCGCATGTTCGCGCAACAGAAGCAGAGCCAGCTCGTATCGCTGGCGGCGATGGCGCTCGCGATACTCGCGGCGCGCGCGAGCGCGCAAGCGGGGGAAGCGGCGGTGATGCTGGCGCAAGCGGGCGCGATACAGAGCCAGATCAACTTCACCCGCGACAACGAGCGCGAGGCGGACCGGGTGGGGCTGCAAATACTGGAACGCGCGGGATTCGACCCCCGCGGGATGGCCACGTTCTTCGAGCGCCTGCAGCGCGCGACGCGCGTCTACGAGGGCGGCGCACCGTCGTACCTGCGCACGCACCCGCTGACTTACGAGCGTATCGCGGACGTCCAGAGTCGCATTGATGCCCTCTCCTACCGACAGATTCCCGACGGCCTCGACTTCCAGCTGATTCGGGCCAAGCTGAGAGCGGAGCTCGACAGTCCGCGCGAGGCGGTGGCCTTCTTCAGGGAAGGGCTGGCCGAACGCCGCTTCCTGAGCGAGGCGGCAAGCCGTTACGGGCTCGCGTTGAGCCTGCTACGCGCCGAGGATCATGCGGGCGCACAGAGTGAGATCACCGCGCTACGCAAGATTGTGCCCGCCAACCCGATCGTGGAGACCCTCGCTTGCCGCATCCAGGTCATGTCCGGGGATGCCAAGGGCGCGTCGTCGTGCTATCAGGAGGCGCTGCGGACGTTCCCGAATTACCGCGCTTTGACGCATGATTACGCCAACGCCCTGATCATGGCCGGGCAAGCGGAGGCCGCCCGGCGGTTCATCGAAAGCCGGCTGCAGGTACAGACGGAAGACTACAAGCTGTACCTGCTGCTCGCACAGGCGAACGCCAAGCTCAACCGGCGATTGGCCCAGCACCGGGCGCAGGGTGAAGCTTATGCCCGCATGGGCAATATCACCGGCGCCGTCGAACAGATGCAGATCGCCTTGAAAAGCGGCGACGGCGACTTCTTCCAGTTGTCGAGCACTGAAGCGCGGCTGCGGGAACTTCGTCGGCTCGATGAGGAGCTGCGGCGCGAGGCCGGCAAGCGTTGACGCTGGCAACCCGTGCGTTCTGCAGGCCGCACCGTGCAAGGCGCTCCGGGGCGTGCCTGCCGCCAGCGGGCTGCTAGCCGCACATACGTTCGTACTCTTCGCGGATCGTGTCGTAGTCGTCCGGTTTCCAGACGAGTCGCTGCCGTTGCGTCCTGAAAGGCATCTGGGTGTCCGGGGGGAAGCCGGTCATCGTCATGTACCGCTCGAGTTCCGGCCCCCACTTCGGGTCGCGCGGGACCATGTTGTAGGTGAGGTAGGGGGCATCCGAGAAATGGCATAGCGCCATCGGTCCGCCTGAAGCGCCCAGATTCATCTCCGCGCCGGCATATACTGCCATCCGGTAATCGAGATGGATCGGGTTGTCCTCGCAGTCGGGGAAGATCATCACCTTCTTGCCGCGGCGCTTCAGGTATTCCTCGAACTTCGCCCATGCGGTCTCGTTCGAATTGCGCCAAGGCTGCTTGCGGCTGTTGCGGAGCGTGATGGTGGTGTAGCCGTCGATGGCAAAGCTCGCCTTGAGCTTTTCCACCCGCTTGGCGGACCGGTAGAGTGCGAGGACGTGGCCATAGGCGTAGGCGTTCGTGAAGCCATCCGCCCGGTCCTTCACGTCCCAGTCCATTCCCGCGAACTTGCACATCGGGATGAGTATATTGGCGAACCTGCGCCAAGCGATCTCCGCCGGATACTTCGTCGTCTGGATTTCGCCCCGGTAGGCGAAGCGGACGTGCCGGGCGCCGACGGTTTTCGCGATCACCAGCCAGGGCGCGAAATCATAGGTCGTCGGCATGGTACCGAGGTCGTAGTAGGCCACGGGCCCCGGCTCGCCCGTGACCAGGCTTGCAGTTCTGGCTTCCATATCGAAGCGGGTCTCGAAGCGGATCTCGCCAGGACTCAGCCCCCGGCGGACCCGGCGTCGCTCACAAGGTCGGGGTTGAGCCGGTACTTGTACTGGGTCGGCAATGTGATGGCGTGGACGGTTTCGCGCCGGACGATCACGACGATGATGGATTCCTCCGGCACCCTCCGGAATCGGTTCACCAGTGGCACGTCAAACACTTTCGGGTCGTGAAAGACGTTGGAGACCCCCACAAAATGCAGGAAGCGGAAACCGTTCGACGGGTAGAAGTCATGGTACCAGGTCGGGTTGACGTTGTAGAAGCCGTGGTTGAATATGTTGAGAGGCATCGTCTGGATCAGGCATCCGCCCTCGTTCACCAAACTGGCGAGGTTGACGGCCGCCTGTCCGATATTGAAGCAGTGCTCGCAGGTGCCGGTGTCGAGCACGAGATCGTAGCGGCCGGAGAGGCTCGCGGGCAACGGCAGGTTCAGATCGACGATGATCTCGCCGCCGCGTGCCGGTCGTATATCGATGACGTCGAGATCGTAGCCGAGTTCCAGGAAGACGCTCCTGGATTCGAACACGCGATCCAGCACCTTTTCGGCGCCATGCCATGCGGCAACCTTCCCTGAATCGTCGCGCACTGCCACACGGCCGGCGGCGCCCGGGCCGAGCGCCGCATCCAGCTGGGCTGGCGT
>Ga0315912_10006422_pt1 | contig 10512 bp, 9 predicted proteins | sample VfabasoilMG_FD_204469 | JGI IMG/M metagenome (GOLD analysis project Ga0315912, IMG submission 204469) | Garden soil microbial communities collected in Santa Monica, California, United States - V. faba soil | ecosystem: Environmental > Terrestrial > Soil > Garden | place: USA: California... | reverse complement strand
CTCGCTCTCGTCCATGCCGTCGCGGCATTGGTGCTGGCCGCTGCTCCGTCCGGCGCCCAGGTCACCGAGACCAGCATCACGCTGGCGTGGACCGCGCCCGGAGACGACAGCCTCACGGGACAGGCCACCCGCTACGACCTGCGCTGGTCGCTCACGCCCATCGCGAACCTCACCGACTTCGCGCGCGCCACGCCGGTGACCGGTGTGCCCGCGCCCTCGACCGCGGGCACGATCGAGTCGGCGACGATCTCCGGCCTCACGCCGGCGACGCAGTATTGGTTCGCGCTTCGCACCCAGGACGAGTCGGGGAACCTCTCGGACCTGTCGAACATCGTGAACGGCTCGACACTCGCCTCGAGCGACGTGCTTCGCCCGGCGCCGATCTCGCTCTCGCTCGTGAGCACCACGAACACCTCGGTGACCGTGTCGTGGACGGATTCCGGCGACGACAGCCTCACGGGGAATGCCAGTGTCACCGAGCTTCGCTGGGCCACGTCGGCGATCACCGAGTCCAACTTCGCCTCCGCCACGCCCGTCTCGGGGGTGCCTGCGCCGGCGGCCCCGGGCACGTTCCACCAGATCACCATCCCGAGCCTCGACCGCACGCGTGACCTGTGGTTCGCGGCGCGCGCGCGAGACGACGTGAATCGCCCTTCGGGTGTGGCCGCCGCGCTGTTCGTGCAGCACCTGCTCGACACCGCGCCGCCGGCCACGCCGGGCGGCCTTTCGGCCACGATCGAAGCGGTGCGTGACGTGCGCCTGCGCTGGACGGCGAACTCCGAGCCCGACCTGGCCGGTTACCACGTCTATCGTTCACTCACCTCTGGCGGTGCACAGGTCCGGCTCAACGGCTCGCCGGTGGCTTCGAACCAATACCTCGACAACACCACGCCCGACTCGGTCTCGGTCTGGTACGCGATCTCGGCCGTGGACGCGACCGGCAACGAGAGCGCGCGTACGTCGCCGTATCGCGTCTACCTCAAGGGCGCCGGCATCACGTCGTGGGATCTCTCGACGCCGTTCCCCAACCCGAGCCCGGTGGGTGGAGGCGTGACGCTGCCGCTCGAAGTACCGGCGGCGGGGCCGTACGACGCGACGGTCGAGATCCAGGACAGCGCCGGCCAGCGCGTGCGCACGCTGTCGCTGCGCGGCGTCGCACCGGGACCGCTGAGCGTGGTCTGGGATGGCCGGAACGAAGCTGGGCGTAGCACCGCGCCCGGCGTGTATCGGGTGTGGCTGCGCGCGGGGGAGAGCCGCAAGCTCGTCCGCATCCTGAGGACGCCGTGATGCGCCGCGCCCGGGTCGCCGCGATGAGCATGACGTTCTGCGCGAGCCTCCGGGTGCGCGCGGTCCTGCTGGCCGCGTTCGCATTCGCCACGACGGCCGCCGTCGCGCACGCTGCATCGGAAGCCGCAGGCACGGCGGCCGCGAGTTTCCTGTCCGTGGGCAGCGGCGCCTCCGTGCTGTCCATGGGTGGCGCCACGCTGGCCTCCGGCAATGATCTCGCGGCCGGAGCATGGAATCCCGCCTCACTCGCGCGCATGGACGCGCTGCAGTTCGCGCTCACGCACGCGCCCCTGCCGGGAGGTGCCACGCAGGACTGGGTCGCCGCCGGCGGACGCATGCGCGGAGAGTGGCGCTGGAGCGCGCAGGCCTTGTTCCACCGCGAGGCCGGCATCGAGGGCCGGGATGCCTCCAACAATCCCACCGGCGACGTCTCCGCCTCGGATGTCGGCGTCGGCGCGCACCTCGCGCGCCGCTTCGGCGGCCGGGTGGATGTGGGGCTGGGTGCGGAGTGGGTGCACGAAGCGCTCGACGGCGCGTCGGGCTCCGGTGTGGCGTTCTCGGGCGGCGTGCGCACCGAGGCGGGTCCGCTGGGCTTCGCACTCGCCGCGCGGCACATCGGCGGGAGCATGAACTACGGCTCGGCGCGCTACGACCTGCCGGGTGTGATCGCGGCGGGCGTTTCCTATGAGGATCCCACGCGCGGACTGCGTGTGGCCGCCGATCTCGAGTCGCCCACGCACTACTATCGCTCGCTGCGACTGGGCGGCGAGTGGCTGTGGCGCGGTCAGTTCGCGCTGCGTGCCGGCTATCGCAGTGAACTCGGCAACACCGATGCGGCGCGTCTCTCGGGGCCCACGTTCGGCATGGGCACGGGTGCGGGCTCGGTGTGGATGGACTACGCGTTCATGCCCGGCGGCGAGGTGGGCGCCGGCGAACACCGGTTGGGCATCACGTTCCGTCCCGGCGGTATGAGCCGCGGACCGAGTGACGGCGGGATGCGAATGACCGGCACGGCGTCGCCGCCGCCGCAGCCGCGCCCGACCACGCCGCCGCGAGCGAGCGCGCCCGCAAGTTCGGAGAATCGCGCGAAGCCAGCACCCGCGGCGGTCCCGACGGCGAGCTCGAGTGCGAAGTCCGAGACCGAGAGCACGCCGGTGCCTCCGATCGTGAAGTCACCGGCGGCCGAGGCGGCGGCCAGCGCCACCGTGCCCGTGCCGGCGAAGCCGAAGCCGGTCGCGGACCCGAACTCGCCGGAGACGCTGGGCACGAAGCCCGTGCCTGTCGCGAGTGCGCCTGCTCCGGCGGTGCCGGTTCCCGCGGCATCGAAGCCCGTGCCGGCGACGCAGGTTCCCGCGGCGAGCACGGCCCCCGCGGTTGCGCCCGTGAAGACAGGTCCGGTCGTCGAAGCTCCCGGCAAGCCCGCGCCGGTCGCGGCACCCGCTGCGCCGCCTGCGCGTCCCTCGAGCGTGGTCGTGGCCGAGGGCGAGACGCTCGCCAGCATCGCGCGGCGCTGGGGCACGACGGTGCCGGCGCTCATGATGGCGAACAACCTGGTGAACGAGAAGGTCACGCCCGGGAAGAAGCTCAAGCTCCCGCTGCCGGTGAAGCAAGGGGCGCAGAAGATCCGCGTGACCATGTAGTCAGGCTGGATCGCTGTCGCGAGGACGTCTCGGGCGAGCGAGCGGCTCAAACTCCCGCCGCATGTGAAGCGCCGGCACCCGAACTTCGCGTGACCACGGCTTTCGCTCTGGCCTTGGCGTCTGCTCGCTTCTCGCGCATGAATCCTGCGCCGTAGATGCGCTCGGCTTCGAACTGGTTGTGAGCCCGACAGCGCAGGCGCGTGTTCTCGACGGTCGGCTGGCCGCCTCGCGCGACCGGGTGCACATGGTCGTACTCCAGGAAGCGCTTCTCGGCGCAACGCTTCCCGGTCGCGCTCACGAACGTGCACTGGTACCGGTCGCGGTCGCTCACTTCGCGACGCACGTGAGCGGGGATGTGACGCGCGCTCTTCGAGCGTCGCCGGGCGCTGGGACGGCTCGTGGTCGCGAACCGGCGCTGCTCGAGCGATGCGACCAGGACGTCCAGCGCTCGGTCCAGCACTTCGGCGATCTCGCTCGACGGCAGCGCATGCGAAAGCAGTTCCTGCGCTCGGCGCAGCTTGTCGTGCGTCGCGCGGGAAAGCGTGACCTGCAGCGCGAATCGCTCGGGTGCCAGCGGCGCGATCCGCGCACGCGGCGCAACTGGCACCGCCGCAGGCGCTACGCTCGCGTCATCGAGCGGAGCAACTGGTTCCGGAACCAGTTCGAGTGTTTTCGAGCTCGTCGCCGCAACCTGTGGTGTTGCATCAGTCTCGCCGCGGACGACTGGATTCGAGGCGGGTGCTCGCTGCGTCCCAGCGACAGGCTCCAGAACGGTGGGCTGGTCCGGCTTCGGGAATCGTTCGGCGATCAGGAGTTCGATCTCGGCCTTGGTCCGGTTGGTCGCGGCCGCGAGCAGGTCCGCTGCGTTCTCGCGCGTGAGGTGCGGAGCCAGGAGTACGACCGCCGTGAGGTGCAGCCGGCCGTCCTTCACCATCTCGAAGATCGGCGGGAACTCGCGCGCCGCGCGAGCCGCCTGGAGGCGCTTGTACGTCACGTCCTCGGACATCCTCAACTCGGAGAGGCAGTAGAGGAACATGCTCGCGTAGCCCGCGGGCAGGTAGAGCTTGCGATCGTCCACCTCGGCGATGTGATCCAGCAGCTCGGCGGTGGTGGCGCGATCACGAGCGACGAGGGCGGCGAGGTTGCGCAGCAGGACATGATCGGGGACGCCGGCGAACGAGCGACGAGTCATGACGTGTCTCCCGCGGGGGCGAGGTATCGCGGGGGCGATGCATGATTCAAGCACACGCGTTTTGCGCGCTCAGGGTTCGGCGCAGGGCGCGTTTCGAGGGCTTGGACGAGTTCGCGCGTGACTCGGGGCCGATGCGCCGCCGTGCGTTCACGCAGCGACCTGTCGTGCGCGCTCCGTGATCGCGCCGTGGATCCGGATTCGCCGCGCGTCCGAAGCCGTCAATAGGCAATCCGCCGACGCACGCAGATTTCAATATTCCTGAACGAGTCGCGACGGCGAACGACCAGACTCGCGCTTCGATTCGATCAGGCGCAGCATCTCGACCGTCGCTTCGACGCGGACACATTCACGTCCAGACCGCGATGCTCGATTCGCGACAGACGAAACTAAGCCGCGACCCTCGATGCGATCGCCCACCCCGCAGCCGCCGCCGCGAGCCCGCCCAGCACGGAGCCCGCGACATAGCCGCCCGCCGCGCTCGCGTGTCCGGCGCGCAGCAGCGCCAGCGCTTCCCAGCTGAACGCCGAGAACGTGGTGAAACCGCCGAGCAGGCCCGTGACGAGGAAAAGCCTGGCCGGTGCCGCCAGCGCTCCGCGGTCGGTGGCCAGCCCGAGCAGCACGCCGATCACGAGCGAGCCCGTCAGGTTCACGGCCAGCGTGCCCCATGGGAACGCCGGCTCACGCGTCGCGCGCGCGATGCCGATCGTCATCGCCCAGCGCAGCACGCTGCCCAGAGCGCCACCGAGTGCGACGAGCAGCGCGTCCCTCACAGCGGGAAGGCGCCCTCGAACTTCGTGCCCAGGCCGATCGCCTGCGCATATTTCAGTTGTTCGCGCAGGTGCGGCGGCATCTCTGCGTAGACATCCGTGAAGATCGTCTCGATGGCCGGCGCGGGCATCGCCTCGGCCGCAGTCACCGCGGCGGAGATCTCGTCGTTGATCTCGGAGGTCCAGGTCTCCACGTCCGCGTCCGCGAGCAGGCCCTTGGTGCGCAGCCACGCCGAGTAGCGCGTCACCGGGTCGCGCTTCTCCCAGAGCTTCACCGTCGCCGCATCGCGGTAGCGCGTCGGATCGTCACTCGACGAGTGGCCTCCCATGCGGAACGTCACCGACTCGATCAGCGTCGGTCCACCGCCCGAACGCGCGCGATCCACCGCCTCCTGCTGCGCCGCGATCACCGCCAACAGGTCGTTGCCGTCCACGCGGATCCCGGGCATGCCGTACGCCACCGCTTTCACCGCGATGCTGCTCGACGCCGTCTGGGCCTCGAGCGGCACCGAGATGGCCCACTGGTTGTTCTGGCAGAAGAACACCGCCGGCACCTTCCAGACGGCGGCGAAGTTGAGCGCCGCGTGGAAGTCACCGCTGGAGGTACCCCCATCGCCGATGTAGCCCACGCACACCGTGTCGTGCTTCATCAGCTTGGCCGCGTACGCCGCGCCCATGGCGTGCGGCAGCTGCGTGCCGATCACGCTCGACCACGCCACCGAGTTCACCTTGCGATCGCTGAAGTGCATCGGCATCTGCCGGCCGATCAGCACGTCGCCCGCGTTGCCGATCAGCTGGCAGACCAGCTCCTGCACGCTGGTGCCGCGCCACAGGCACACGCCCGTCTCGCGCAGTGCGTGGAACACCCAGTCCTGCTTGCGCAGGGGATAGGCCGAGCCCGTGACCGAGGCCTCCTGGCCCGTGGCCATGCCGTAGAAGCCGATGCGGCCCTGTCGCTGGAGCGACAGCATGCGCTGGTCGAGCACGCGCATCTTCAGCATGTGGCGGCTCAAGGCACGCAGGTCGGCGTCCGGCACCGCCGGCGGCTTCGCGATCTCGCGGCCCTCGTCGTCGAGCACCCGGCGCAGCGTCTCGTCCACGTTCACGCGAGGTCTCCCTCGCCCAGCCACGAGGCCGGCGACTCCAGCCGCTCGATGAGCGCGTAAAGGAAGTCGGCGCCCAGCGCGCCGTCCACGACGCGGTGGTCCAGCGACAGCGACAGGTTCCCGAGGTCGCGCGCCACGATCTGGCCCTTCACGACCGCCGGCTTCTTCGTGATCGAGTGCACGCCGAGGATGGCGACTTGAGGATGGTGCAGGATGGGCGTGGCGAGCACGCCGCCCTTGGCCCCGGTGCTGGTCACGGTGAACGTGCCGCCCTGGAGTTCGTCGAGCTTGAGCTTGTGGTCACGCGCCGCCTGCGCCAGTCGTTCGATCTCGCGCGCCAGCTTGAACAGTCCCATCCGGTCGGCATCGTGCAGGATCGGCACGGTGAGCCCCTCGTCCGTGTTGGTGGCGAGGCCCAGGTGGACGGCCTGCTTGAGCACGATCTCGTGGCGCTCGTCGTCGAGCGAGGCGTTCAGGTAAGGGTATTCTTTCAGCACTCCGGGCAACGCCCTGAACACGTAGGCCAGGTACGTGAGCTTCACGCCTGCGGCCTGCGCCTTCGCCGAGACCTGCGAGCGGTGTTCGACCATGGCCGTGAAGTCGCACTCGGCCACGAACGTGAACTGCGCCGTGGTCGAGAGCGAGCGCCGCATGTGCTCGGCGATCTTTCGACGCAGCCCGCGCAGCGGCACACGAGTGACGCCCGCTTCGGGAGCAGCGGCTGCAGCGGCCGGTGCGGAAGCGGTGCTCCCGGACGCGGCGCGCACGTCCTCGGCGGTGATCCGCCCGCCGGGGCCTGTGCCCGAGACGCGTTCCAGTGCGACGCCCAGCTCCTTGGCGAGCGCGCGCACCGCGGGAGTCGCTTCGACGCGTGCGCCGGAGGCTGGTGCAGCGGCGGCGGGCGCCGCGGCGGCCGGTGCCGGCGCGGCAGCCGCAGCAGCGGCCACATGTACCGACGCGGCCGGCGAAGTGCCACCCCCCGCCACATCGATCGTGAGCAGCACGGTGCCCACCGGCACCATGGCACCTTCTTCCACATGCACGGCCGCGATCACGCCCGTGCGCGGGGAGGGGATCTCGACGCTCGCCTTGTCGGTCATGACCTCGACCAGCGGCTGGTCCTCTTTCACGGCCTCGCCGAGCTTCACCAGCCAGCGCACGATCTCGCCTTCGGCCACGCCTTCACCGATGTCCGGCAGCTTCACCTCGTACGTCACGGGGGTCGTCGCGGCCATGGTCTCCTCGCTCAGTCCACGAAATGGAAGCGGCCGATCAGGTGCTCGGCGCGGTGCAACTTCTCGCCGCGCTCGCTCAGGGTCGAGTACTCCGAGGCGAACTCGTGCTTGAACGCCTCGTACGAGGCCTCGCTCATCCAGCGGTCGGCGATCACGAACCGGTGCGGGTCGCGCGTGTCCCGCATGAGCGTCGTGCTCAGGAACCCCGGGCTCTTCTTGAACAGCTCCACCCACTCGCCATCCGGGCGATAGAGCGCCTCGAACTCCTCCAGCCGCTCCGGCCGCGCCATGTACTCCCACACGATCACGAGCATCGCTACCGAGTGGCTCCGTTCGCTTCTACCTGTGTCGCCACCGAATCGCCAATTGTGTGCATAGGCACCTCAGTTTCAGCGCTGGCAGCTTTCACCGAACGTCCGCCAAGACTGACGAAGGAAGCCCCGAGCGAACAGACCGCTATCAGAAACCAGCGCCGTGCCGCTTTGTACACTTCGACTCGAGAGTCATTGCTGAACTCGTTCTTCTTCATTGAGAGGTACATGTCTTTGTACCATCTCGCACTTGCAGATTGACCGGCTAGCTCGGGTATCGGTTCCGGTGACCAATAGTTCTTGCTCTGCACACAGACTATGCAAAGCAAGAGGGTCGCTAGCAGTCCCGCGACCGCGACAACTTCCCAGCTGCTCCGAAAGTTTCCTCGTGTGAGTCCAACCTCGAGAGTGAGCATGGTGCCGCAAAGAGTCAGCAGCTGACGAACCTGAAGATCGGTGTGATTGGTAGCCGCTTCCTGAAGCGCAAATAGAAACTCTGCTTGACCTTTGTCAATCGAGTTTGGAAATCGGCCTGCCTCATTGGATCTCGCGAGCTTTTCTTCCGCGTACTCACCCGGAGTCAGCAACTCCCAAAAGCCCACTTCAAAGACCAACGCCACTCTCACCAGCAGGAATGTGAGGCCGTACGACAGAACTCGAGCCAGCGTTTCAATGTAGTCGAAGAGCCGGTTCATTCTTTCAGAAGCTCATCACGTGCTCGAGCGCCGCGAAGACGCGCTTGGCGTCCGGCAGGTACGTGTGCTCGAGCGTGTAGGGGAACGGCGTGTCGTAGCCGGTGACGCGTGAGATCGGGGCCTGGAGCGACGTGAGCGCCTGCTCGGCGACGATCGCGGCCAGTTCGGCGCCGTAGCCGCACGTGCGCGGAGCCTCGTGCACGATGACGACGCGCCCCGTGCGGCGGACACTCGCGAGCACCGCCTCGGTGTCGAGCGGCAGCAGCGTGCGCAGGTCCAGCACTTCCACGTTCCAGCCGCGCGCGACCGCCTGCTCGGCGGCCTCGAGCGAGACCTGCACCATCGCGCCATAGGTGAGGACCGTCACGTGCTCGCCGGCGCGCGCGATGCGCGCCTTGCCGATCGGCGTGGTGTACGCGCCCTCGGCCACGTCCTCCTTGACGCTCCGGTAGAGGCGCTTGGGCTCGAGGAACATCACGGGGTCCTGGCCCTGGATCGCCGAGAGCAGGAGTCCCTTCGCGTCCGATGGCGTGGAGGGGATCAGGACTTGAAGTCCGGTCGTATGGCAGAAGTAGGCCTCGGGGCTCTGCGAATGGTAGAGCCCGCCCCGGATGCCGCCGCCATAGGGCGCGCGCACCACCACCGGGCAGCTGTACTGCCCGGCGGAGCGCCAGCGGAATTTGGCCAGCTCCGAGACGATCTGGTCGAACCCCGGATAGATGAAGTCCACGAACTGGATCTCCGCGACCGGCTTGAGTCCATAGAGCGCCATGCCGATCGCGCCGCCGATGATGCCATTCTCGGCGAGTGGCGTGTCGAGCACGCGCTCGGCGCCGAACTCGGCCTGCAATCCCTCGGTGACCCGGAACACGCCGCCGTTCAGGCCCACGTCCTCGCCGAGCACGATGACCCGGGGATCGTCGCGCAGCGACAGGCGCAGCGCGTCGGTGATGGCCTGCACCATCGTCATCTGCGGCATCGAGACGGCTCCGGGAGGGGGTCGGGGAGGGGACGGCGGAGCCTAGCCGAGCCGCCGCGGAGCGGGCAAATGTCGTGTTGGTTCGCAGTTCCGCTCGTATGACGAGGCGGTGGACCGTGTCCCCGGGCCCGTTCTCCCCGAGCCGGCTCGCAACCCCGATCGGTCGCGGCCTGAGGACCCGACGCAAGCGCATTCGGAGCCCCCCTCGACATTAGCTCAAGCAAAGTGTAATCTTAGCCGAGACTAATATCGGGAGGTTACACCCCGTGCCCGTACCCGCTCACGCAGTCAGCCGTTCCCGCGAGAACTACTTGAAGGCCCTGCTGCAACTCGGGTCGGGTGCCGCCGTGTCCGGCTCGGCGCTCGCGCGCCACCTCGGCGTGTCGGCGCCCAGCGTCAGCAACATGCTCGCGCGCCTCGCCGAAGAGCGGCTCGTCGAGACCGGCTCGCGCGGCGCGGCCAAGCTCACGCCGGCCGGCGAGCACGCCGCGCTGCTCGTGCTGCGGCGCCACCGGCTGCTCGAGACGTTCCTCGTGCGCGTGCTCGAACTGGACTGGAGCGAGGTGCACGAGGACGCGGAAGAGCTCGAGCATCACGTGAGTGATCGCGTGCTGGATGCGCTCGATCGCTTCATGGGACACCCCACCGAGGACCCGCACGGCCATCCGATCCCGAACCGCCAGGGCCGGGTCGCACAGCGCCGGCTCGCACCGCTCGTCGAACTCCCCGCCGGCGCGCGAGCACTCGTGCGCGAGGTGCGCGGCGGCGGCCAGCGCGCCCGGCTCGCACGCTGGAAGCGCAACGGTCTCGTGCCGGGGGCCAAGGTGCGCATGGTCGAGGTCAACACCGCCGACGGCGTGTTCACGCTCGAGATCGCCGGCCGGCGCATGGTGAGCGGCCGCGAGGGCCTGGACGGCGTGATGATCGAGCCGCCGAGGGCGAGGTCATGAACCACGACGACAAGTCCCTCTCCGAGGTGCACGGCACCGTTCGCGTGCCGGTCACGCCCAGCTGGCCCCGTCGCATGCTCGCGTTCGCGGGCCCCGCGTACCTCGTGAGCGTGGGCTACATGGACCCGGGCAACTGGGCCACCGACCTGGCGGGCGGCTCCAAGTTCGGCTACCAGCTGGTGTGGGTGCTGGTCATGAGCAACCTCATGGCCGTGTTGCTGCAAACACTCTCGGCGCGGCTCGGTGTCGTGACCGGGCGCGACTTGGCACAGGCGTGCCGCGACTTCTACCCGCGCTTCCTCGTCTGGCCGCTGTGGATCCTGTGCGAGATCGCGATCGTGGCCTGCGAC
>Ga0315912_10006421_pt1 | contig 10512 bp, 7 predicted proteins | sample VfabasoilMG_FD_204469 | JGI IMG/M metagenome (GOLD analysis project Ga0315912, IMG submission 204469) | Garden soil microbial communities collected in Santa Monica, California, United States - V. faba soil | ecosystem: Environmental > Terrestrial > Soil > Garden | place: USA: California... | reverse complement strand
CGCTGGTCGAGAAAGAGGGGGCCGCCGTCTTCTCCGACGAGGATACGCAGGTCGCCTCGACGCTGGGCGCGCTGGCCGGCATGGCGTACGAGAACGCGCGCCTCATGGCGCAGCTCCAGGCACAGACGGACGAGCTGCGCGAGCACGAAGAGCGTACCGACTTCGCGATGACCGCGGCACGCACTGGCTTGTCGTATCGCGATCTGGACTCGTCCCTCGTCGAGCTGTCAGCATCCACCGCGCAGTTGTTTGGTTTCGCTCCCGGCGTCAGGCGTGTCAAACAGGACGAGCTTTACGAGCGCGTGCACCCCGACGACGCGCAGCTGATTCGCGCGGCGGTTCAGAAGGCGGTCGAGGAGCGAGGCGAGTTCGCGCTCGAGTTCCGCCTGGTCACGACTGATGAGGGCCCGCGCTGGTTTCAGTTCAGAGGCCGCGTCGTGACCGATGAGGACGGGCAGCCAGCGCGCGTGATTGGTGTCATTACCGACGTGACGGAGCGGCGGCTGCTCGAGCTGCAACTCAGGCAGTCGCAGAAGATGGAAGCGCTCGGGCAGCTCGCCGGCGGCGTGGCGCACGACTTCAACAACCTGCTCACGGCGATCATGGGATACGGACGCTTCGCGCTCGAGTCCGCGGGCGATGCGGCCCAGCGTCACGACCTCGAAGAGATCGTCAAAGCGGCAAGCCGCGCGGCGGCGCTGACGAAGCAGCTCCTGGCATTCAGCCGTCGTCACATGGTCGAAACAGTCGTGCTCGATCTGAATCTGCTGATCGTGGACATGGTCACCATGCTGCGCCGGATGATCGGTGAGGACATCGAGCTCGGCACGACCCTCGCTTCAGGGCTGTCGAACGTGCGAGCCGATCGCAGTCAGCTCGAGCAAGTAGTGATGAACCTGGTCATCAACGCACGCGATGCCTGTGGTTCCGGCGGACGCATACGCCTCGTCACCGAAGCCGTGGACGTTGACTCGGCGCTGGCCGCGCGAACACCGGGGCTCAACCGCGGTGGCTATGTCACGCTGTCGGTGATCGACAACGGTGTCGGCATGAGCGAGGAGACCAAGGCCAAGCTGTTCGAGCCGTTCTTCACCACCAAGCCGCGCGGGCAGGGCACAGGGCTTGGCCTCGCGACCGTCTACGGCATCGTCGTGCAGAGCGGCGGCGCGATACGAGTGGAAAGTGAGGCTGGCCAGGGCTCGACGTTCATCGTCTACTTTCCGCGCGAGCAGGAAGTTGCGCCTGCGGCGGGCCGGTCACTCGAGTCATCAGTCGCGACCAGTTCGTGGACAATCCTTCTCGTCGAAGACGAGCAGGCAGTGCGGGAACTGGTACGGATCATCCTCGAGCGGGCTGGTCATCGTGTGGTGGAGGCCGCCACTCCTGAAGAGGCGCTCGAGCGTTTCAATGAAATCGAGCCGATTGACTTGCTGTTGACCGACGTCGTGATGCCGGCGATGTCCGGCTTCGATCTCTTTCACGTGCTCGTCGAACGGCAGCCGTCACTGCGAGTCCTGTTCATCTCGGGCTATACGGACTATGCGACGTTCGAGCCGACGATTGCGGATAAGGGTGCGGCATTTCTGGAGAAGCCGTTCTCGGCCGAGGCGTTAATCGGCAAGGTGCGCGAGGTGCTGGGTCACTGAGGGTGGGGCACCCTGACCGCTCCGCACCAGGCATATGACTGGGGACGAAGCGATCAGGGCGTGAGGAGGGAGCCTGGAGAGGCGTCCGTGGCGTCACAATGGCGTTGCGACGTCAGTGCCCCATAGAGTCGCAACCGGTGTACCTGCACGGCGCTACCCGACATGGCGCGCGCCGGCATCGCCGCATACGGACCAAAACCGCTTGCGCGGCGACTTTGGGTCTCTTCTCGCAGATAGGGTGGAACCGCACGGTGACTTCTTGACCGGCATCGGGCCTGCCCCTATCATTCGCCCGTCATACCGGAGGAATCTTTTGCGATGAAACGTCTCATATGCGTTGTGGTGGTGTGTGCCTGCGCTGGGCTGAGCCTGCATGGGGCCGGGTCCGTAACAATGGCCAAGCCGGAGGACGTGGGCCTGTCATCCGAGCGGCTGATGCGCGTTCACGAGGCCGTGCAGCGTCACATTGACGCCGGCTCGTTGTCAGGCGCGGTGACGCTCGTGGCGCGTCACGGAAAGATCGCGCACCTCGAGGCGCACGGCCTGATGGACGTCGAGAGCAAGAAGGCGATGCCGAAGGACGGTGTGTTCCGCCTTGCGTCGATGTCGAAGCCGATCACGGCGGTGGCCGTGATGATGATGGTCGAGGAGGGGAAGGTTCGCCTGAACGATCCCGTCTCGCGCTTCATCCCGGAGTTCAAGTCGATGAAGGTGGCGGTGGCGAAGCCGAATGCGCGCGGTGGCGGCGCAGCGCCGGCCGGTCCTGGTGGCCCTGGTCGTGGCGGTCCGCCGCCGGAGGTCGATCTCGTGTCGGCCACACGTGAGATCACGGTTCGTGATCTGCTCACGCACGGATCGGGTCTGCTCAGCGGCGGCCTGGGCAATGCGACCGCCGGTCAACTGGGCGTTCGTGGACCCAACGATACGCTCGCAACGTACATTCCGAAGCTTGGCGCAGTGGCCTTGGACTTCCAGCCTGCCACGCTGTGGCGCTACAGCGGTCTCGCCGGCTTCGACGTTCTCAGTCGCATCGTCGAGATTGCATCAGGGAAGCCGTACGACGTGTTCCTGCGTGAGCGCCTGTTCGATCCGCTTGGCATGAAGGACACGGGCTTTGCGCTCACGACTGCGATCCAGCCGCGGCTCGTCACGCTGTACCGGCGCGGTCAGAACGGTCTCGAGCGGCAGCCCGATCAAAACGGGTTGAGCAGCGCCACCTACTTCTCAGGCGCCGGCGGACTGGTGAGCACGGCCGAAGACTACGCGCAGTTCGGGACGATGCTCGTCAACAGCGGCGAGTTGAACGGCAAGCGCTATCTGAGCCCGAGAACGATCGAGTTGATGACGTCGAATCACACGGGCGACATGGCCGGAGGTCAGATGGGCATGTCGCCGAAGGGCATCGTCTTTGGTCTTGGCGTGCAAGTGGTTGACGACCCCGTCGCTGCGGATCGCCGCGTGTCCAAGGGCGCGTGGGGATGGGCCGGTGCCTATGGCACGAACGTCCATATCGAGCCGACGGCCGACATGGTGCAGATCATCCTGATGCAGACGAGCACGCCTGCCCTGCAGCGCGACTTCGAGAACGCGGTTGCTCAGGCGATTGTGAAGTAAAGGTGAAAGGGGGTCAGACCCTTCACACTACTTCACACCAGCGACGGCCATCTCCAACTCAGAGAACGGTCCCACTCCGCCGTGACCACCGACGTTGGTGGTCACGCGCAGCTTCAGCTCGCGAACTGACTTCAGCAGTTGAACCGCGTCCGGTGACGCCGGAGCGCCCAGACCCGGAAAGAACAGATCGCTCTGAAACAGCACGCCGCTCGTTGGCACGAAGGCGATGACCTTCGGCTCGACGTGTGGAATGCCTGTGATGGCGTAGAGCTCCAGCGTCTGCCCGCCGTCGCTGATCACCATCTTCTTCTCATAGACCTCGAGCGCTCCGACCGTCTGACCTGCCTTCCGCTTCGTCTCGAGCGGATCGGGCGGATTGGTGTGCGGCGACTCGAGGATCATCCGAAGCTCCGGTTCGTGGCCCTTCTCGACGACGACATTGGCGCCGTACGAAGCGAGCGTGCGGACGCCACCCGTGTGGTCGTAATGGTGATGCGTCACGGCTGCGTACTTGATCGGCTTGTTGGGGAACTGTTGCTGCAGCACCCGGGCCAGCGTGTGGCTCTGCGCGTCGGTGTAGGCGGCCTCGACGACGGCAAGCCAGGTGGGGAACTCGACGACCATGCTGTTGTGCGAGTACGCGCGCGCAAAGTAAACGCGGTCGGCGACCTTGGTGATGGCAACGGACGAATACTCACCGGCCGCGATGGCTGTGTCGACATCTGCATCAGACGAGGCAGGGATGGCGAACACTTCCTGCGCTGCAGTGTCGTTGACGGCTGCGGCCTTGAACTGCACGTCGGAGTACGGCTTGTTGCCCTTGATGATCGTGACTTTGTGGGGCAGTGTCACACCGCCGACCGGCTTGTAGTCAGCCAGGATGTACTGAGCGGTTACATCGCCAAGCATCGACTCGGTGTCGAGAACTTCGTAACCGGCAAGGAGCTTCGATTCAGGCTCGAAGAACACAGTGGCTTTCTCGCCGGACGGCAGCGTGATGCCCGCAGACTTGAGCGTGCGGCCGTTGAACATCTTGTCCTGTGGTGGCTCTTCGGGCGCGGAGCCCGCTGCAGCAAGTGCCACCGTCACGATGTTGCGGCGCAACAGGAACGCCGGATGATTCTGCGTTCCCCAGCTGAAGAGTCCAGACGGCGACATGACCGCGAGCGGCCGGCCTGCCACGTTCTCGAGCCCGACCAGCTTGTCATTCTTCTTCGTCAGCACTTCCTGGCGATGCTGCATGAAGCCGTCGTTTTCGATCTGGTAGTCGAGCGCTGCGCGGCCACCCGCGAGGTCGAGCGTTTCGATGACGTTGGCGAGGTGGCCCGTTCCGTCGGCATCGGTGGCATGAACAGTCTGGCCGAGACGATTCCGGGTTCCGCTTCCACCGCTCATGACGATCGACTGCACGCCTCGCAGTTGCTCGGCGCCGCCCATGGCCGTGACGGCATCCTGCGCCAGGCCGCGCGCGGTCGGCGCGCTGGAGCACGCAGACGCACAGACAACGAGTCCCGCGACCATCCATCGACCCAGCTGCATCGTGTTCCTCCTCAGGAATCCGCTACTCTATCAGGTCTTTACAGAACGCCATGTGGCTCGTACCATCGCGGTGCTGGAGGCGCTCATGAAAGCTGGTGTGGGAGTTCTCATCGGACTCCTTCTCGTGCTTGCATCCCTGGACGTTCAGGCGCATCACTCGTTTGCGGCGCAATACGACGCCAACAAACCCGTCACGCTCGTCGGCATCGTGACCAAGGTCGAGTGGACCAATCCGCACGCGCGTTTCTACGTGGACGTGAAAGACGAGAAGGGCGTGGTCACGAATTGGAACTTCGAGCTTGCCAGCCCCAATGTTCTGCGTCGTAACGGGTGGACGCGCACATCGCTGAACGTCGGCGATGAAGTGACCGTCGAAGGCGCGCTGGCCAAGAACGGCAGCAAGATGGCCAACGCGCGGGTCGTCAAGCTTGCTGACGGCCGTAAGGTGTTCGCCGGATCGTCTGGCGGCGACGCAGCTCCACCATCGGCGGAGACCAAGTAGTAACGGCCACTCGGTTGATCAGGCTCGGTCTCGTGCTTCCTGTTCTCGGCGCCGTGCTGCTCCTCGTCGGTCCGCTCGGGACCCGCGCCGGCATGTGGTCTTTCATCATCGGTTTTGCGGTGCTGGGGCTGAGCGTGCTGATTGCGCTCGTCGGCGCATCGCTTGCGCTTGTCGGAGGAATCAAAACAGGGCGGTGGCAGCTTGCAGCTGCGGGCATCGTGATCGGGCTCGCGGTGGTCAGCGTGCCGAGCGCGGTCCTGCTGTCGGCGAGTGACAAGCCAGCGATTCACGACATCACAACCGATCCCGACAATCCTCCGCAGTTCGTCGCGATTCTGCCGCTGCGCACGGGCGCGGCCAATCCGCCTGAATACGCGGGGGGTGAGGTTGCCGCGCAACAGCGTCGCGCCTATCCGGACATCCAGCCCCTCGTGCTGAACGTGCCAGTGCAACAGGCGTTCGATCGCACGCTCGCCACGGTTCGGGATCTCGGCTGGAACGTCGTGGCCAGCGAGCGTGACGCCGGTCGAATCGAGGCTGTCGATTCAACCTTCTGGTTCGGCTTCAAAGACGATGTCGTGATCCGCGTGAGAGAGATGGCAGCGCCGGGGAGCACGCGAATAGACGTGCGTTCGAAGTCACGTGTCGGCGTCGGCGACCTTGGAGCCAACGCAAACCGCGTACGAGCGTTGTTGGAACGGGTGAAATCCGAGCCCTGATCCGAAGGCGCGTCTGAAGACGCGCCTCTACCTGACGTACATCGCCAGCTCAGACAACGCCGTAGACGAGAGCAGGAACGGCTCTCGAACGTGACTGGCTAGTTGCTGCGTGCGGGCCAGCATGAGACCGAGGCTCTTTCGAGCCGCGACGACATCGTCAGGTGAGGCATGTTCCCGAACATGCCCCCACATGTGCTCCAGCGCATTTGTCAGGCGCCCTTCGCTCGGCGTGTCGCGAAGAATCCAGACAAGATCGGTTGTGAGCGACGAGAGGCCAGCGCCACGTCGCATGCGCGCCACGGCTCGCCCTATCGTTCGATAGCTCTCGGGGCTGCGCGCCATCACGGAGTACTTGTGATGCGCCCAGAGCTCCTGCGCGCTGCGGGGCAGTGGAATTCTTCCTTTCTCCTTGCCGACGTACTTGGCGCGCAGCAACACGATCTGATCCGCCGGCTCTGTCACGAACACGCCTGGCCATTTCGCGCGAGACACCGTGACGCGGATGGGAGTTCGGTCCACGTAACCGCGCAACGACATCTCGACGGCCAGTTGACGATGGCGCATCGCGAGGCCACTGAGCGTACGTACCCAGCGCACGGTCTCGGGGTGGCTGGCATAGCCGGTCTTGTTCTGGGTGAGGATCGAGTAGATCCCGTGGAGCTCCCTGTGCTCTCCAAGCAGGCTTTGGCGGTTCAGATAGCCTGCAGACAGATCCCAGACACGCATTAAGGCTTTGCGCCCTGTTGCAGCTTGAGCTGTGCGCGCAGCATTGCCTCCTGAATTTCGGCCTCCACCCAGCAGTTAGCAGGATCGATGAAGGGATTAGGCGCGCCGGGCTTCAATCGCGCATGCTTCGCGGTCATGTTGTATTGCGCAGGATGATCGCCGAGCGGCACGTCGCACGGGAGCGAACGAATGACCTTGAACGTGCGATTGAACTCGGCTTCGATGTCGGGTGTCACCGTTGGGGGAGAGCGATAGCTGCATGCGAACACGACGTTCAGATCCGTTCCGCCATCCTGCGCCTTCATCGTCCACGTCGTGCACCCGCGTGTGTGACCTGCCGTCAGATGGGCGGTGAGCGTAGTCCCTCCCAATGTGACCTCTTCGCCGTCGCGCAGCATCCGATCGATCGGGTGAGCCTTGCCACCGGGTTTGATGGCCTCGAGAGCCGGAACATCCTCGCGCATGGCCATCACCTGCGCGCCGGTCAGCTCCTTCAATAGCGCGTCGCCTTCCTGGTGGTCGCCGTGCGCATGCGTTCCGAGCAGGATTTTGATATCGCTGAACTTGAACCCGAGCTGCGTGACTGACTTCTCGATCGTGCGTACGTTTCGTTCGTACGTGCTGTTGATGAGGATGTGTCCCGCTGGTGTGGTCACGAGGAACGAGCTCAGTGTCCTTGTTCCAACGTAGTAGATGTTGCCGACGATCTTGTGCGGCGAAAACGCCGTCGTCTGATCCTCGTCGGTCCCCATGTTGCGCGACAGGATGGATCTGGGTGTGTAGGTCTGCCCGCGAACCGTGACCGCAGGGACGTCGGTCGGCTGTTGTGCGAACAACAGCGAAGAGCTGAGGACAAGCCCAACGCCGAGAGCCAAAAGTCCAGAGCCGAGAGCCGAGAGCCTGTAGCCCATAGCCTTACCTCTTCTCCGGCGTCACGAGCACCGCACCCGTAGACATTGGCTGCACGCTGCGTTGATAGATCGAGAGGTATCCGGTGGCGGCTGGCAATGGAACCTCGCCGCGCCGGGCGCGGCGAGCCGCGACTTCGGAAGCCGGCACATCGAGATCAAGTATCCGCGAATCGATGTCGATGCGTATGCGGTCGCCGTTCTCGACGAGCGCCAGCGGTCCGCCGACGGCTGATTCAGGAGAGACCTCTGCCACGGTCATCCCTTTGTTGCAGAGACCAGAGAGCTGTCCGTCCGACACGAATGCGACTTCGTTCTCGAGACCGGCCGCGTAGATGGCAAACACGACACGCGAGGCAGAGCCCGCCATGGCCGGCCCGCCTTTGGGGCCGCATCCTCGCAACACGAGCACGTGTCCGGGTTTCACGTCTCCCTTCTGCATGCCAAGAATGGCCTCGGGCACATCGTCGTACACAATCGCGCGCCCTTCGAAGTGACCGTCCTCGCCCGGCCGCTGCAGGCCTGGTCTGACGATCGCACTCTCGGGAGCGAGCGACCCTTGAAGGACGACGATCGATGCGTGTCGAGAGAAGGGGCGATCGAGTGGACGGATGACGTCTGTGTTGTGAACGACGACCCCGTTCAGGTTGTCGCGCAGCGTGCGCCCGGTGACCGTGAGTGCATCGAGATCGAGAAGCGGCTCGAGTTGCTTGAGCAACGCACGAGCGGCACCCGCGGCCTCGAACGCATCAATCGTGTCGGTGCCGTTGGGGGCCACCGCGCTCAACACCGGGACCTTCTCGCCAAGCTCGTTGAAGAGTGAGAAGAGATCGACGTCCACCCCGGCCTCGACTGCCGTTGCCTGAAGATGCTTGACGCAATTGATCGAGCCGCTGACTGCGAGCACGGACGCGGCCGCATTTCGAAATGCGCCAGGCGTCAGAACCCGGCGAGGCGTGAGGTCCTCGTGCACCATCTCCACGATGCGACGTCCTGATGCGCGAGCAAGGTCGAACATCTTCGGGCTGTTGGCGAGCACCGGCGCGGCGCCGGGCAGCGTCATCCCGAGCGCTTCGCAGACGATGTGCATCGAGTTTGCGGTGCCCATGCCGGCACACACGCCGGGGCCGGTGATCGCATGGTCACACATCCCGGCAAGCGATTCTTTCGACAGCTTGCCGAACATCGCCTGCACTGAGCCGATGAACACCTCTTCGATGTCCACGTGCTTACCTTGATAGTGTCCGCTCGGCTGATAGCCGCAGATTACGAGGATGGTGGGGATGTTGAACCTGCCGGCCGCCATCAGGTGTGCCGGCGGCGTCTTGTCACACGACGACAAGCACACCATGCCGTCGAGTTGCGCGCCCTCGACAGCGATCTCCATGTCGTTGACGATCAGGTCGCGGCTGGCCAGCATGTAGCCGCCGCCTTTGGCCGCACTGATGATGAAATCGCTGGGCGCCGCGGTGCGGATCTCGAACGGCAGGCCGCCCGCGTCGCGGACCGCGTCTTTGACGACGCGGGCGATGCCGTCCAGATGGCTGAAGCAGATCGCCAACTCTGACGAGCTGTTGACGACAGCAATCTTGGGCTTCAGCATGTCGGCGTCGCTCAGCCCGAGCGCTTTCCATTGGGCGCGCCGGACAGCTTCTCTCGGAGAGCCGGGCTCGAAGTTACTTCGCAGCGGTCTTGGCATTGTCGCCCTCGATTCGACGTAATCTATCAGGCCCAGGAGGAGGCTGCTTGGCAGCAACTCAGTCGCGTGTGCAGTCGGTGGCCCAGGAAGGGCTGATCACGAAGCCCTCGTACGCGTACTACGTCCTCGTGATGCTCACCCTCTGTTACGTGGTGAACGTCGTCGATCGATCGCAGGTGCTCGCAGCGTCTGTGCAAGCCATCAAGAAGGAGTTCGGCGCCACCGACTTCCAGATGGGCATGCTGAGCGGGCTGCCGTTTGCGATTTTCTATTCGCTCATGGGCATTCCGATTGCGGCATGGGCCGATCGCTCCAGCCGTCGAAATGTCCTCGTGATGGCGGTAGGGTTGTGGAGCGCGATGACGGCGCTCTTCGGAACGGCCGTGAACTTCACGATGCTGTTCCTCACGCGCATCGGAACCGCCGTCGGCGAGGCGGGAGGCAGCCCACCATCGCACTCGCTGATCTCTGACTATTTTCCCAAGGCTCGACGCGGAACCGCGTTTGCGATCTACGCGCTGGCCGTGCCGGTCGGCACGTCGATCGGCGCCGCGATCGGTGGCTGGGGGAATCAAAACCTGGGGTGGCGAAACACCTTCATCGCGATCGGCCTGCCCGGCATCGTGCTCGCCGTCATCGTGCTCCTCACCGTGAAGGAACCGCCGCGCGGCATGTCGGATGGGACTGCCGGCACGCGAGTGGCGCAGAAGACGCCGGGCATGATGGAAGTCCTGGCCTTCCTCTGGCGACGGGCTTCATTTCGACACTTGAGTCTGGCGTGCGCGCTGCACTCCGTCGTCTGGTACGGCAGCGGCGCCTTCAACAACGCGTTTCTCCAACGCTCGCACGGGATGAACGTCGCCGAGGCCGGTTATTGGATCTCCGTGCTGGCGGCGATTGCTGGAATAGGAACGTTCCTGGGCGGCTATCTCTCTGATCGACTGAGCAGTCGTGCAAACGATCGACGCTGGTATATGTGGGTGCCGGGAATGGCCACGCTCATCTGCGTGCCCTTCCAGTTTCTCGCGTATCTTTCCCCGAGTCTCGCCGTCACGCTCCCGTCCTTCGTCGGCCTCATGCTCATGGCAGCGGTGTTCTTTGGGCCGTCGTTTGCGATGACGCAGGCACTGGCGACTCTGCGAATGCGGTCGGTTGCCAC
>Ga0315912_10006420_pt1 | contig 10516 bp, 6 predicted proteins | sample VfabasoilMG_FD_204469 | JGI IMG/M metagenome (GOLD analysis project Ga0315912, IMG submission 204469) | Garden soil microbial communities collected in Santa Monica, California, United States - V. faba soil | ecosystem: Environmental > Terrestrial > Soil > Garden | place: USA: California... | reverse complement strand
TTAATTTAGGTGGGGATTTGTCTGTATTTGGGGAATTGATTCGCTCCAAGCAACGTGAAACATTAAAAGAATATGCAAAGTTATGCGTGGATAATGTATGGACTTTTCATAATATGCAAGCACCTAATACTACTATCGCATTAGTACAAGGTCAGGCAATGGGTGGAGGTTTTGAGTCTGCCTTATCCGCACATATTCTCGTAGCAGAAAAAAGTGCATTAATGGGATTGCCAGAAGTAATGTTTAATTTATTCCCCGGTATGGGTGCTTTAAGTTTTCTATCCCGCAAAGTAGGAATGCAAGTTGCGGAAAAAATGGTTCGTTCCGGCAAGATTTATACTGGAGAAGAGCTCTATCAAATGGGCGTAGTAGACGTTTTGGCGGAAGACGGCTTTGGTGAGCATGCGCTCACAAATTGGATAAAGAAAAATCAACGTTCGATTAATTCTTTTCAGGCAATCAATCGGGCTAAGCAACGGGTGAATCCGATTACTTTAGAGGAATTGTATGATATTGTCGATGTCTGGGTTGACGCAGCGTTACGCTTAGATGAGCGTAATTTGAAAATAATGGAGCGCTTGGTACGGGCGCAAAATTCGAAAGTGGGTGCGGATATTACTCAGATAAGCGAAAGGCAAACTGCGTAACTAACTTCTAGAGACTACATCAGGACGTCTGAGATAATCTTCTACAGCGAGAGTTAATTTAGAAAAATCGTTATTTAAGGTATTCAACATTTCCAGTACCTGATTTGCTGGAACAGTTGAGCTTAATTTTCCAATTAACTCCGTTGTAGAAGCGAGTTGCAAGGCACCTACACTTAAACTGTTGCCTTTGAGCGCGTGACAGTAATCTTGCAACTCACTGTAGTGTTTTTGTTTGGCAGCGGTTTCGATTTTATAAATCATTTTTAGTGAATCCGCCAAATAGTTTTTAAGTAAACGATGCATAAATAACTCATCATTGGCACCAATACGCTCTAGTCCACGGAGCGTAGCGATATCAAGTGCCGTATTATCTTCAGCCAAATCGGACTCAATCTCTTGTGCTGGTTGGTTGTTAAGTGCACTATTCATCCACATTGTGGCAGTATTTGGTGGAAGATTTAGAATCTTTTCAATTGTGCTAAACAAGGTGGCGGCATCAATCGGCTTTGTTAAGAATGCATCAAATCCGGCATCGCTAGCTGCTTCTCTGGCAGATAAAGTGGCATCCGCTGTAAATAAAATAAAACGAGTATCTTTATCATTTGGCTGTGTAAACCGATATAACTTGAGTGCATCGGTACCACTCATGCCAGCCATATTTAAATCAGTAATGACTAAATCAAATTTTTGTTGTTCAAGCGAATCCAACATTTCATCGCCATTAGTGACAATTTCGACTTGATGCCCAGGAAGTGAAAGTAGGCGTGTGATTATTTTTTGATTTGTACTTTCATCTTCACATACTAAAATATGTAATGGCTTAGTTGGATTTACGCTGGCTCTAGATATTGGTTCTACCACTGCTATAGCAGCAGCATTCGAAGGCTCAATTTGGATATCTTTTTCTAATGTAAGATCAAACCAAAAACGACTGCCAATCCCTTCAGTGCTTTGAAAGTTAAGTGAACCGCCCATTTCTTCTACCATGTGCTTGGCGATCGTAAGACCCAACCCACTACCGCCAAATTTCCGTGTTGTAGAAGCATCTGCTTGTGTAAAGCTTTCGAAAATTTTGTGTTGCTTATCGAAGGGAATGCCAACACCCGTATCAGTCACCTCAAAACGAACTGTAGATTTCTGCTGATCTTCTTGCAGGATGGTAGCAGATATTGTCACGCTACCTACCTCGGTGAACTTAATCGCATTACCTAATAAATTAGCTAAAACTTGTCGTAATACAAATGCATCACCTTTAAGCGTACCTAGAGTGTTTGAAACACTAGCACCTAACTGGATTTTCTTACTTGTAGCTTGAGAGCGGAAAATTTCTAATGAGTCATGAACTGCCTCTTCCGGTGAAAAGGCAACGTTTTCAACTGTAAATTTTCGTTCTTCAATTTTAGTAAAGTCTAAAACATTATTTAGTAGCGACAGTAGTAATTTCGAAGAGCTTTCAAGGGTTTTAAGTAAATCTTTTTGATCTGAATTAAGAGGGGTAGTTTTAAATAAAGTACTAATGCCAATAATTCCATTGAGCGGAGTACGGATTTCGTGACTCATGTTGGCGACGAATTGTGTTTTAGCAATATTGGCTTCTGCAGCTCTTGTGCTAGCAAGTTCCGCTTTCAGTTTTGCTTCATTTAGGCGATTAATTAACTGCGCAACATAGAGAGGAATAATTGCCAGCATTACGAGCAAACTATAGCCTATCGTCTCATGGCTTTTCCAATAAGGGCTGAAATTTAATGTAACTGCAAATCCGATAATGCTCAGTAATTGAGAGTGGTATAGATACTTGTTCCCATAACGGAAGCCATTGCCAAATGTAACCCAAAGATAAACCCCAATCAGTACAACACCAATGTCAGATGTAAGCGACATAAACAGCGTCGTTCCGCCAATATCTAACCAAGCACCGAACAATCTGCGTATTACGGATTTATGTTTGTGATATAAAACAGAAAAATAGGTGAAAGTGGCTAATACTAGGAAGGTGATTAGATAATAAAAGCCTAAAGTTTCTCCTTCTGAAACGTTGGTGTGAGTTGTTATATTAAATAATACATATAAAAAAAACAGAAAGCTTATCAATAACCTTAGAGCGGACTGCTCCAGTTCTACGGTGTCAGCATCGGCAGAAAGTTTTTGATACCAGTTTTTAATTTTTGTTAGCATAATCAATTAAGCTACCAAGTTTAGGTTATATAAAAGTTTGCTTTGTTCAAGCAGATTGCGTGCAATACTCGCCAACTCATCCGCTTGCACAGGTTTTGTCAAGCAGGCCGATGCTCCGGCGGCAATAAGTTCCTGATGAATTTTTATATCTTTTAAAACTGTTACGACAATGATAGGTGTAGGCGGTCCATCATTAGCACTGTTAATAGCCTCTACAAATTGCATCCCGTTCATTTTGTGCATTCTGAAGTCAGTAATAATCAAATCCACCTGTTTGTTTTGCATCCATTCCAAAGCTTCTACTGGATCAGTCATTGTCACGATTTTCAGGTTTAATTTTAGCGATTTCAGAATTGCACCATGAATATCCAAAACAGTTGGCTGATCATCAATCAGTAATGCTGTTTGTTTGAATTTTGATGCGCTTCTAATATTGCTAATAGTCATGTTCGAATCTTAATGCACTGCTGAAGCGTGTTCATCGCATATTTTCTCGATAGTAGTGCGGATGGATACCATGGTAGCTACCAAGTCAGGGTCAAAATGTTTTCCACTTTCTTCCTGTATATATTCAAATGCTTTATCCATCGGCCAAGCTTCTTTATATGGCCTTATGCTCGTTAACGCATCTAATACATCAGCAATCGCCACAATACGGGCAGATAGCGGAATTTGATTACCCTTTAGACCATATGGATAGCCTAGTCCATCATAACGCTCATGATGCGCAAGTGCGATTTCCCCACCCATTTGTAAATATTTGGAAGGACTGTTTTGCAAAATCTCGTAACCAATGACGGTGTGGTTGCGCATTATTACTTGTTCCTCCGCATTGAGTGCTTCTTTCTTAAGTAAGATGCTATCTGGAATTCCAATTTTTCCAATATCATGTAGCGGTGCGGAAAGTTCGATAGTTTCTGCATCTTCTTCATTTAATCCAATAGCCTCAGCCAGTGCTTTGCTGTACAACGACATCCGTTGCAAATGCATAGCGGTGTCATAGTCTTTGTGTTCACCAGCACGCGCAAGCCGCATCAAAGTCTCTTTTTCTCGCGTTTTAATTTCCGAAGTGGCTGCTTTTACTAAACTTTCAAGCAAATCGCCTCTATTTTGTAATGCCAGTTGCTGTTGACGCATAGTGAGTAAGTTTCTACTACGGGCGGTACATTCATACACATCCACTGGTTTGCTCAAAAAGTCCGCTACACCAGCATCCAGAGCGGCATAGCGCGTTTCAGCATCTTTTTTAATAGTGATCATAATCACAGGGATGGATTCATAATTGGGTAAAGTTTTTAGTAATCGCACGAAATCGACACCATTCATTTCGGGCATCACGTAATCTACAAAAACCAAGTCTGCTGTATGTTCTGTCGCCCATTCTAATGCTTGTTCAGGGTTATTTTTTTCAATAATCCTTGTTTTGGGGTTAATGCTTTTTACCACATGTGAAAGTATTGTTCTGCTAGTTGACTGATCGTCAACCACCAATACTGAGCATCCCTCGAATAGCCTTGCATCCATCATTATTATTTATCCTAATAAGTCTTTTTATTGATGACTTATATTATTACGGAAATATATAGCAATAATTAAGCCAAAATAAAAAATAGCGAAGAAAAAATTAAATCCGTAATTTTGTTAAATTATTTTAATAATATCAATTAGTTAAAAACTTAATTAAGTTAAATGCTACGGTGCTTTAATTTTTAGTTGAACGTTTTTTTTGTTGCTGTTGAAATTTGAGAGTTCAAATTTCGTCAACTAATAGTTTATTTTGACATACTGTTCAAAAAATCAGTAACTATTTTTAGTGTGTGTGTTTATTGCAGGTTTTAAATCGAACGCAATGCAGATGCGTTCTTCATTGGCGTTGAAGGGAATAGTACGGTGAAACAAGGAAGATGGGAAAAGCACAATATCACCTACTTTTGGCATCAGATGCGCTACTGGAAAGTGATCGATTTTTTTTGAGCCATTGATGGGATAATCATCACCATGAGTCCCATATTCAAAAGCTCCTTCAATACCATTAACAGTGGGCATAGCTAGATATACCGCACCGCTAATCCAGCCAATCTCATGAATATGTGCGTTTAAATGGCCACCTTGTTGCATTTTTACATACCAAGAACTTGTAAATTCTAGTTCCGATGGAAATGAATTGATAAGTTCGCAATTCGCATCTTTAAAGTTTTGTTTATAAGCTAAAAATTCTTCTTTAATAAGCTCTGCTAATTGACGAAATGAGGTTTCAGAGCGTTTAAACAAATTCCCAGCAGATTGTTGACCATTGGTAAGGCGTCCTTGTTTACGCTCAGCAATCGCTGCAGTATTAATGTCGTGCAATAACGCTTTCAAAAGTGCGCCATTTTCAGCAAGTTCTGGCATGGTCTTTTGATATATAAAGTCCAAACCATTCTTGCAGAAATTATAAGGGTCTGGTTCGCCGGAGTTAATGCTGTAGTGCGTAGACAAGCTGGCTAAAAATGGTGAAGTATGTGGCTTTTGCTGAATTATTTCATTACGCTTTAATTTGAATGCGTCAAATTTTCCTGCTTTATAAAGACAGTATAGAATGCGTTCTTGCCAATCATCAAGGTGTGAGCGTTCAAAATAAGGGATGGCTTCATCGTATTTTTTTGCAAGGTATAAAAATTCTGCCATATTGTAATTGGCTGCGGCATGTGTAGGATTAAGTGTCAATGCGGCTTGATAGTTTTTAATTGCCGCATCCATATTTCCCTGATCACGTAGCGTTTCGCCCAAATTATTGTGCGCATCTGTGTAATTAGGAAATAATTGAATTGCCTTCATATAGTTTGTTACTGCTTCATCTAAAGTGCCTTTGTCGCGAAATACCGTGCCTAAATTAAAATAACCCCGAGCATCCTGAGGATTGATTTTTAAACCTTCCTGATAACTGACGATCGCTTTATCCAGCATACCTTGACGCTGTAATACAGTGCCCAAATTACCATATGCTTCAAAGAAATTACGATTAAGCTTTATTGCTTGCTGATAACTTGCCTCGGCTTCATCTAGTCTATTCAAATTACTTAAAGTGATACCTAGGTTGAAATATAAGTCAGCATTGTAGGGTTGTAACTTAATAGTATTTTTATAGCTTTCGATAGACTCTTCGAACTTTGCTTGGCCATCTAACGCTAAACTCAACACATGATGCAAAATGAAAATATTTGGATGTTTAGCGATCAAATTTTTAGCGGTATTTTCCGCTTGTGGATATTGTCCGTTATTGAGTTGCTGAATAAGCTGCTGTATGTCTAATTGATTAGGTTGTGAGGATATTGCCATAATGATTTTAGCTATAACTGCTTTGTACTCTGTCAGCCATTCTCTTTAAAAGTTGCATGGGAATCCGTGGCTCATCGGCTAGTAAAGTATCAATGTTATCTGCATAAATTACTATAATGCGTGCTTCTTGCGAAACAACAATGGCATCTGCAGCGGTTGGTTTTTGCGTAAGAATCGCCATCTCTCCAAAATAATCACCCGTGGTGAGTTCGCGTAGAATTTTATCGCCATTAGTTAAATTGACTGAACCTTCAGCTAAATAGTAAAGATTGCGTTCAGTATTACCACGTTCAAAAACGTAGTCACCTTGCTGCAGCACTACACCATATCTTTGCATCAAGACTTCAATATAATTGGTTTTGTTAGGAGTATCATCAAATAAACCCTTAAGTAACAACACATCTTTCTTTCGCAATGTGGCAATAAGCTCGGAACCCAATAAAAAAACGGCAAAATTGAGATATAGCCAAGTAATCGATACGAACATATTTTTCATACTACCAAATACCGCACCGTAATTTTGATTGAGCGTTAGAAATAGTCCAAAAGCTGGTCGCATGAGTAGCCATAAAACAGCAGTTAACAATGCCCCAAATAATAAATGTATAAAAGCTACCCGCATTGGAAAAAATATTTTGTAGAAAACCGCGATTAATAGTGTGGTGAGTAATAAAGTGATTGTGCTACCGGCGAAGTTAATCTGGTTTTCGGGCAAATGCTTAGCTAAAAACCGTACCATTTCTTCGATCACTAAACCAGCAGAAGTGAACAAAAAGAACAATAGCAAAATGCCCAGAACCGAAATGATGTCTTTCAATTTGCGTTTGATAAAAGAAGGTGTTTCAATCATCGAAGAAATGGTATGGAAAGATGCGCGCATTGCACTAGCCAGTGGCGTAATTGTCCATAGTAGTATAAACATACCTAGTGCTCCCCACGCTGCTTTAGCTTGCGAGGCGCTATAAACCTCTATCATAATTTTGCTACTGAACTCAGGCATGATGTTGCCAGTTAAGATTGCTAGCTTAACGATAGCGTAGTCGGAGGAAAAAACCAAATGACTTAAGAGAAAAAAAATAAGGAGTACAAAAGGAATTAGCGCAAATAGAGCATAAAACGATAATGATGCAGAAAGCCCCATGATGTTATGCCGTGCAAATCCAGCAAAAGTTTCGCGAAATACAAATAGAGGTGTTGCATATTCTTGCCGAGCATAAACTTGTAAAGGTCGAAGCAGCGCTGGATGTTTCACCAGTTTTTTAATCTTAGAGTTTTTTGCTTCGGTCATAATATCTATAGCTGTTTAAACTTTTCAGTTGCGGCGACGAGTGCAGAAGTGATGCCTGGCTCCATTGCCGAATGGCCCGCCTCTTGTATCACTACAAACTCTGCGTGAGGAAGCTTGTGAGATAATAACCATGCAGTTTGTGGTGGACATACCATATCGTAGCGGCCCTGCACGATAACAGTGGGAATATGCACTAATTTGGAGGTAGCTTTTAATAAGGCCTCTCCATCGACAAAGCAACGATGCTTAATATAATGGATTTGTACACGCGCCCGAGCAACTTCAATCTGGCTCGCAGTTAAAGTTTCGGCGGCAGATTTTGAATTCTCTGCCATTTTATTTTGCTGATTATCTGGGTTCTTCAGACGTAAAAGTGCACTTTCAAAAGCATTCCATTGCGTAGCGGCAGGTTGATGGATCTTTGGATCTTCAGAAAAAATACGTTTTTCATAAGCTGTTAACACATCAGTACGTTCTTTTTCTGGCAAATATTCGGTCAAGGTTTGCCAAACTTCTGGATAAAAATGTTGCACCTCTCCTAAAAACCAGTTTAATTCAGATAGGCGACTTAAAAAAATGCCTCTTAATGTAAGAGAACTCACATTATTCGTATATTGCGTTGCGTAGGCCAATGCTAATGTGCTTCCCCAAGAACCGCCGAATACGTGCCACTTGGCAATGCTCAGATGTATACGCAATGCTTCAATATCAGCAACCAAATTATTCGTGGCATTTTCACGTACTTCACCTTGTGGCGTACTGCGACCGCAGCCTCGCTGATCCAGCAAAATAATACGGTAATATTCAGGATCAAAAAAGCGACGTTGTGTGGGGTTGCAACCACTCCCTGGCCCGCCATGTAAGAAAATAACTGGGCTACCCTGCGGGTTGCCGCATTCTTCGAAATATATTTGGTGTAAATTTCCTGCTTTTAGCCAGTTTTTATTGAAGGGCTCTATTTCTGGATACAAATTGTAAGTGGTCTGACACATTCTAAAATTATAGCTTTCTATTTGATTTTATTGAATATTTTAAATATTAGTTTTGAAAATCAAAAAGATATTAAAAATAATTTAAATATTTGTAAATAAATTGTAACTAAAGTGTTGCAATTAGCAATTACTTGCTTTATATTTCAATCCTCACATGTAAATGTGAAGAAAAGTATGCTCTATATTTGTAGTAATAACTATAGTGTTAATTCTAAAACTAAAGTTGCAAATTTCGAGCATGCTTCTTTAAAAACCCTTAGTAATATAACTTTGGAGATCAATATGCAAGTAAATAAAATTAAGCTAGCTTTAGGCTTAGTTGCAGGCGCAGCATTGGCAATGCCAATGGTAGCATCAGCAGCTGCAGACCAAGAAGCAGCGATGAAAAATGCAAATAACTGGGCTCACCCACGTGGTAACCACACTAACCAAGGCTACAGTACATTAGCTCAAATCAATAAAGGTAACGTAAAAAACCTTAAAGCTGCTTGGACATTCGCTACTGGTGTAAACCGTGGTCACGAAGGTGCACCATTAGTTGTTGGTAACATGATGTATGTACATACAGCGTTCCCAAACAACGTATACGCACTTGACTTAAACGATAATCAAAAAATCGTTTGGTCATATTTCCCTAAACAAGACCCATCAGTACAAGCTGTATTGTGCTGCGATAACGTGAACCGTGGTTTAGGTTTTGGCGATGGTAAAATCTACCTTCAACAAAACGATGGCAACTTGGTTGCTTTAGATGCTAAAACTGGTGCTAAAGTATGGTCAACATTGGTAAACGATCCAAAAGTTGGCGCTACTAACACTAACGCTCCACATGTAATCAAAGACAAAATCTTGACAGGTTGTTCAGGTGCTGAGTTCGGTGTACGTTGCTTCATCGCAGCATACAATGCTAAAGATGGTTCATTGGCATGGAAAGCTTACTCAACAGGTCCTGACGCTGAAGTGTTGATCGGTGATGATTTCAACTCTGCTAACCCACAATACAATGCTTTGTCAGTATACAAAGACATCAACGGTGGTAACAAACAAGGCGGTTCTTTCGAAGCTTTGAAAGCTGGCGAAATCAAAATCGGTGAAAAAGAACTTGGTACACGTACATGGTTGAAACCACAAGCAGTTAAAGATGGTTGGCAACATGGTGGTGGCTCTGTATGGGGCTGGTGGCCATATGATGCAAAAACTAACCTAGTGTACTACGGTACAGGTAACCCATCTGTTTGGAACCCAGACGTACGTCCAGGCGACAACAAATGGTCTATGACTATTTTTGCACGTGATTTAGATTCAGGCGTTGCAAAATGGGGCTACCAAATGACTCCACACGATGAGTGGGATTATGATGGTATCAACGAAGTGATCTTGTTCGACAAAGGTGGCAAAACATACGCATGGCACCATGACCGTAACGGTTTTGCATACACATTTAATGCTGCTAACGGTACTTTAGTTGCTGCAGAAAAAGTGCATCCATTTGTTAACTGGGCAACTGGTGTTGACATGAAAACTGGCGTACCACAAAAAGTGGCAACAGCTTCAACTCACCAAGACTACAATGCTAAAGGCGTTTGCCCAGCTGCATTGGGTACTAAAGACCAACAACCAGCTGCATACTCGCCAAAAACTGGTTTGATTTACACTCCACTAAACCACGTATGTATGACATACGAGCCAGTTGAGTCTAAATATGTTGCTGGTCAACCATGGGTTGGTGCTACATTGACCATGTTTGCAGGTCCAGACGGTGTAATGGGTGGCTTCGGCGCTTATGATCCTATGACCAACAAAAAAGTATGGTACAACAAAGAGAAATTCTCTGCTTGGGGTGGTGCTTTAACAACCGCTTCAAACTTAGTATTCTTTGGTACATTAGACCGTTGGTTCAAAGCAGTTGATGCAACATCAGGCAAAGAACTCTGGAAATTCCAAGTTGGTTCAGGCGTGATTGGTAATGCATTCACATACGGTAACAAGGGTAAACAACACGTTGGCGTGCTATCAGGTATCGGTGGCTGGGCTGGCGTTGCGATGAACCTTGGCTTGACAAACCCAACAGACGCACTTGGTGCTGCTGGTGGTTA
>Ga0315912_10006419_pt1 | contig 10516 bp, 13 predicted proteins | sample VfabasoilMG_FD_204469 | JGI IMG/M metagenome (GOLD analysis project Ga0315912, IMG submission 204469) | Garden soil microbial communities collected in Santa Monica, California, United States - V. faba soil | ecosystem: Environmental > Terrestrial > Soil > Garden | place: USA: California... | reverse complement strand
GAGTGGGTCGGCGGCGTGGAGGACCTGCGCCTCGGCCTGCACCAGGTGTTCAAGTACCACTACACCCCCGGCATGCACGAGAACAACTCGATCGGCGAGCTCGGCTTCAACCTGGACGTGTGGAAGGCCTTCACCCCGGCGCAGCAGGACGCGGTCAACTCGGCGGTGAACGACACCTTCATCCAGTGGCTCACGCGCTGGCAGAAGCAGAACGCCGACGCGATCGAGGAGCTGGTGACCAAGCACGGCGTGCAGATCCGCCGCACCCCGCCCGACATCCTCATCGGCTCGCTCAAGGCCTGGGACGAGGTGGCGAAGGAGAACTCGGCCAAGCACCCGACCTTCAAGAAGGTGTACGACTCGCAGCGCGAGTACGCCTCGAAAGTGGTGCCGGCCAAGCGCTTCATGCTGCCGCCGTACTCCTTCGCGGCGAATTACTATTGGCCGCAGGATGAGAAGCCTGCCGCAGGGAAGAAGGCCGCCGGCAAGTAGCCGGCGAATTCCTTTCGCCATCGTCCTGTGCGCGGCCTTCGCGGCGCAGGCGATGGAGTTCCGCGTCGCCGGCAACGAGTTGCACCTGAGCGGGCGCGTGGCGGGGCAGGAGTTGGCGCAGTTCAAGGACACGGTGGCCGCCCACCCGGACATCGACACCGTGGTGTTCCGCAATTCGCCCGGCGGCGACGTCTGGTCGGCCTACCGGGTCGGCGAGGAGATCCGCGACCGCGGCTGGCGCACGGTGGTGGTTGGGCGCTGCTATTCGGCCTGCGCCATCATGTTCCTCGGCGGGCGCACCCGGCACTACGCGCAGGCGTCCCGGCCGGAGTACATGGTCCTTGGCTTCCACGGCCCCTGGAACACCGGCCTGCTGGAATCGAACACGCCGGGTTTCCGCGGGCGCGTGCAGTTGCGCCGCTGGATCGTCGAGCGTACCGATGGCAAGGTGGACGCCAGGCTGCTCGAGCGCTTCATCGAAAACGAGCGGCGCGCGGCGTTCCTCCATGCCTACGATCCGGAACAGTTCACGAAGGGCGCCGGCGCCTCGATGTTCTTCTGCGAAGGGAACGAGAAGAACCGGTCCCGGCCCTACGAAGCCTGCGAACGCATCGCCGGCCACGACGCGTTCTCGATGGGATTCGTGAATTCCGCCGAGCGCCTCCGCGTCATCCCGCCCTCGAAGCTGCCCGCGCCTTTATACTGAACGCATGGATGCCGTAGGACTGACCCGCAAGCTGCTGCAGTTCGACACCATCAATCCGCCGGGCCTGGAGCGCGACTGCGCAAGACATGCCGGTTCCCTGTTGGAGCAATGGGGTTTCGGGGTGGAGTTCTTCGAATATTCCGAAAAGCGAACCAGTGTCGTGGCGCGCATGGGCGGCTCGACGAAAAAGGCGCCGCTGTGCCTCACCGGCCACATCGACACCGTGGCGCTGGGTTCGCGCAAATGGACCAAGGATCCATTCTCCGGCGAAGCGCACGGCGACAAGCTCTACGGCCGCGGCGTCTCCGACATGAAATCCGGCGTGGCGGCGATTCTTCTTGCCGCGCGCGCTTTCTCAAGGAAGCTTTCTTCCACCCCTGGAATCGTGATCGTCCTGACCGCCGCGGAAGAGGGCGGCTGCATCGGTTCGCAGCACCTCGCCAGGCTGCCCAGGCTCATGGGAAAGGCCGGCGCCATCGTGGTGGGCGAGCCGACCAGCAACTACCCGTTCGTCGGCCACAAGGGCTCGCTCAAGTTCAAGGCGCGCTTCAAGGGCGTGTCGGCGCACGGCTCGATGCCGCACCTCGGCGACAACGCCATCTACAAGGCGGCAAGAGCAATCGCGAAATTGGAGAAGTTCTCTTTCAATAATTCCAAACACCCTGTCATGGGAAAGCCGACTCTCAACGTCGGCACCATCGAGGGCGGCGACGGCATCAACATGGTTCCGGACTGGGCGGGGTTCGGCGTGGATATCCGCACCGTGCCGGGCGTGGATCACGCCGTCCTGATGAAAAAGATCTCCAGGACATTGGGAAAAGATGTCTCCCTCGATATTTTTTCCGATTTGCAGCCCGTCTGGACGCGGCCCGGGCAGGAATGGGTGCAGCGCGTGTTCGAGATCTGCAAGCCGCACCTCAAGAGCGCGCCGAAGGCGCGCTCGCTCACCTACATGACCGACGCCGCCAACCTGCTCAAGGTCTACCGGGGCGCGCCGACCATCGTGCTCGGCCCCGGCGAGGCGCAGATGGCGCACCAGACCGACGAATGGTGCAGCATGGAACGGCTCCGGGAGTCGGTGTCCATCTACGAAGAGATCATCGAGGATTGGTGCCTCAAATGAAGATTCTGCTGTTCCTCCTTCTCAACATCTCCATGGGTTATTCCTGGGGACAAGGCATTACCAGAATCATCGTCCCCTTCGCCGTGGGCGGCGTGCAGGACATCATCGCGCGCTCGATCAGCAACGAGCTGGGCGCGGCGCTCGGCCGCTCGGTGATCGTCGAGAACCGCACCGGCGCGGGCGGCACCATCGGCAACGCCTCGGTGGCGAAGTCGCCGGCCGACGGCGGCACGATGCTGCTCGCCGCGGCGAGCCACACCATCACCGGCCACGTCTACGCGAAGCTGCCCTACCACCCGATCGACGACTTCACCGGCATCGCGCACATCGGCACGGTGGACTACGTGTTGATGATCAATGCCGAACTTCCCGCCAGGAGCATTTCTGAATTGGTCGCTTTCCTGAAAAAGAATCCCGGCAAATACAACTACGCCACGGCCGGCAACGGCAGCGCGACGCATCTCTCGATGGCCTATTTCGCGGCGCTGGCGGGGGTGGAGATGGTGCACATCCCGTTCAAGGCGACCAACGAGGCGGTGCAGGACGTAATGGTGGGCCGCTCGCACGCGGTGGTCGCCTCGACCATCGGCGCCATTCCGTTCGCGAAGGAACCCCGGGTGCGCCTGCTCGGGGTGAGCGGCACGCAGCGCTCGAAGTTCCTGCCCGAGCTGCCGACCATCGCCGAAGGCGGCAAGGACAGCAACCTGCAGGGCTACGCTTTCGACTCCTGGATCGCGCTGCTGGCGCCGGCAGCGACGCCCAAGGCCACGGTGGACGCCATCAATACGGCGATGGCCGGGCTGCTGAAGGATCCCGTCATCCTGGGGCGGCTCGACAAGCAGGGCGTGGTGCCCCAGGCCATGAGCCCGGAGGCGCTCAACGCGCTGCTGCGCGCCGACTACCAGAAGATGGCCGGCGTGGTGAAAGCGGCCGGCGCTCGTATAGACTAGCGCCCTTTTTGCAGGAGATACCATGAAACGCAAATACGGCTCCGGGCTCAAGCGCGAGTCAATCGCCGAAGAGAACATGCGCAAGGCCGCCGCGGCCATGAAGGACAACCGCTTCAACTACGGCACCAAGACCAAGAAGGGTTCGCCGACCCGCGGCAAGCGGCGCGGCATGGCGTTCAAGCCGAGCTACGTCAAGTAGCGGTGGCGAGTATCCGGGCGCTGGTCTCGCCCGCGATCCGCGCGGCCTGGCTGGAACTCGCGCCGCAGTTCGAAAGCGCCGGCGGGCACCGGATCGACACCGAGTGGGCCGGCATCGCCGCGATCCGCAAGCGGATTGCCGAGGGCGAGGTGTTCGACCTGGTGGTGGGCTCGGCAGATTCCATTGATTTTCTAATTAAGAATAAAAAATTAAAAGATCGAGTGGATCTCGCGAAGGCCGAGGCCGGCGCCGGCGTGCGCAAGGGCGAGCGTCGCCCCGACCTTTCGTCGGTCGACGCCATGAAGCGTGAACTGCGCGCGGCGCGCAAGGTCGGCTACTCCACGGGGCCGAGCGGCGTCTACCTGGATGAGGTGTTCAAGCGCTGGGGCATGGCGGCGGAACTTGCGCCCAAACTGGTGCTCGCGCCCTCCGGCGTGATGGTCGGCACCTTCGTCGCGCGCGGCGAGGTGGACTTCGGCTTCCAGCAGAAAAGCGAACTGCTGCAGGTGCCGGGCGTCGAGTACGTCGGGCCGCTGCCGAAGGAGATCGGCCTGCTCACGGCTTTCACGGCGGGTTTTCCCCTGTCCGGGGAAAAAGAATCGCTGGCGAAGGCATGGGTCGCGTTCTTCGTCTCGGCGGTTTCGGTGATCAACAAGCACGGAATGGAGTCCGCATGAAAAAACTGCTGGCCGTGATGTTCCTGCTGCATTCCGTTTTTGCCGCGGCACAGACCTTCCCCGACAAGCCGGTGCGCTTCATCGTGCCGTTCCCGCCGGGCGGCGGAACCGACGCGCTCGCACGCGTGCTCGGCGCGAAGCTCGGCGAGCTCTGGGGCCAGCAGGTGATCGTGGACAACCGCGCCGGCGCGCAAGGCAACCTCGGCACGGCGGCCGGGGCCAAGGCGGCGCCCGACGGCTACACCATCACGTTCGCGCACCAGGGCGCGCTGGTGATCAACCCGCATCTGTACAAGAGCACCGGCTACGACACGCTGAAGGATTTCGCCGCGGTGGCGCGCACCACCGAGATGGCGTTCATCGCGGTGGCTCATCCCTCGGTGCCGGCGGCGAACCTGCGCGAACTCGCGGCCTACGCCCGGCAGAACCCCGGCAAGCTCACCTTTGCCTCCACTTCGGCCGGCCCGCACATCGTCGGCGAACTCTTCAAGCAGATCACCGCGACCGACCTCGTGCACGTTCCCTACAAGGGCGCCGGCCCCGCGCTCAACGACCTCCTCGGCGGCCAGGTGACGCTGATGTTCTCCAACCCGACCTCGACGGTGCCGCACGTGAAGAGCGGCAAGCTGCGCGCGCTCGGCGTGATGGACACGAAACGCAATCCCGCGCTGCCCGACGTGCCGACGGCGGCGGAGTCGGGTTTCGCGGAGTTGTCCAACGTGATCGAGTGGTACGGCGTGGTCGTTCCCGCGGCAACCCCCCGCGACGTGGTGTCGAAACTCAGCGCCTCTGTCCTTCAGGTGATGAACGCCGGCGATGTGAAGGAACGCATCCTCCAGATCGGCCAGACCCCGTCGCCCGCCGGCACCGAGGAATTCGGCGCCTACCTGCGCGCCGACTACGAGCGCTGGGCGCGCGTGGTGAAGGGCGCCGGCATCACGCCGGAGTAGCGCTCAGTCCCGCACGAAGAGCGTGACCAGCGGGTCCTTGCCGCGCTGGGCGCTCCAATGGCCGTGCCGCTTCGCGTCGAAGGTCGCGCCCTCGGGGAGCACGTCCGCCGAGTAGAAGTGGTCGCCAGGGCGGAACAGGCGCGATTTGCCGTCCTGCAGGCCGATTTCCATTTCGCCGCCGAGGATGAAGACCCATTGCGGCTTCGGCGTGCAATGCCACTGGCTGCGGAAACCGACGGGGCTGTGGCGCAGCTGGTAGCCGCCGGAGGCGAACAGCTTGGAGAGCATCGCCTGCGGATTGCCTTCGGGAAGGGCGACCTGCTCATCGCGCCATTTGGCGCGGCCATCGTGGTCGGTGAACAGGACGACCCGGGTGAAGCTCGCTGGAATCAGCCGCCCCGGCAGGAGGAGGGCAGGAAGTTCGTGCTGAGGTCGGTGCCGTCGGCCGGCGCGCCGCAGCGCCAGCGGCGCACCGGGCTGCCGACGTCGAGGTCGCTCATCACCTGGCCGGCCGAATTGATCGGCGCCATCGAGATGTCGTGGAACGCGAGGCGCAGGTCGGCGACGTTGCTGGAGAGCGTCACCTTGACGATGCCTTCGTTGGTGGTGCTGATGCGCTCGACGAACTTGGAGGGGTTCTCCGCCTCGCAGCCCCAGGCGTCCACGCCCGGCAGCGCGCCGCCCGACATGTAGACCTCCTGGATGGTGTTGCGGCAGTTGGTGAGCTGCACCATCGCCTCGGTCACCTTGGCGCGGGCCGAGTAGTCGCGGAACGCGGGCATGGCCACCGAAGCAAGGATGCCGATGATCACGACCACGATCATGACCTCGATGATGGTGAAGCCCGACTGGCGGCTACGACGTCCCATGTGCGGCACCTGTTCCCCCGGTTGGCACTGAAGGCAGCAAGCAATGTGCCAAGTTTAAAGGATTGCGAAAAATCGAAAATATATGAAAAAAGTCACTGATTATCCGACCCTTAGCGTCATCAGGTGACGATTTTCGTCACTTTGTGCCGGCGTATTTCCGTACCGCCCCTTTGGCTAGGGAGATGCCGTGGCCGGGCGTTTCGGGGATGCGGAAGCGGCCCTCGCGGCACGGCGGCAACGATTCGAACAGGTCGGGCGGCGCCCAGTCCATGTACTCGACCAGGAAACCGTTGGGCAGGGCGCCGACCAGGTGCAGCGAAATCTCGTGGATCAGGTGCGGCGTGAGCGCCACCTGGTGCGCGGCGGCGAGGCGGCCGATGCGCATGGTCTCGCTGAAGCCGCCGGCGCGGCACACGTCGGGCATGAGGAAGCGCGCCGCGCGCCGCTCGATCAGGTCGCGGAACTCGTAGCGGGTGAAGTTGTTCTCGCCGGTGGCCACCGGGATGTTGATCGACTGCGCCACCTCGGCGCAGGCGGCGTAATCGTCGGCGAGCACCGGTTCCTCGTACCAGACGAGGTCGAACTCCTCGAGCAGGCGCGCCTGGCGCTGGTTGCCGAGGACGTCGAGGCGCTGGTTCACGTCCACCATCATGCGCATCTTCCCGCCCACTGCTTTCATGACCGCGGCGACGCGGTCGCGGTTCACCTTCGGGTCGGGGTTGTGGATCTTCATCTTGTAGTACTTGCAGCCGAGCGCGGCGTACTTCTCCGCCTCGGCCACCAGGTCGGCGACCGAGTAGGCGCCCCAGCCGCCGCTGCCGTAGGCGGCGACGCTGTCGGTGTACGCGCCCCACAGCTGGTAGAGCGGCAGCTTCGCGCTCTTGCCGACGATGTCCCACAGGCCGATGTCGAGCGCCGAAAGCGCGTAGCCCGCGATGCCCTGCTTCTTGATGCCCATGTCGACGCGGAACATCTTCTCCCACAGGCGCTCGACGAACAGCGGGTCTTCGCCGAGGAGCGCGGGCTTGAGGCGCGTCTCGAGGTAGGCGTGCACGGCTTCGGCGCCGCCGCCGGCGAACACCAGGCTGTAGCCCAGGCCGCGCAGGCCCTCGTCGGTGGAAATCTCGGCCACCACCAGCTTGTGCTGCGGGTACTGCAGCGCAATCGGCTTGGGCGTGGGGACGGTGAGGACGGCAGTGTCGATCGCGGTGATTTTCATGCGCCGCGATGCTAACACCGGGCCGGCGGACTAGCTCGGCGGCAGCGAGGCCTTCTTCAACTCTTCGATCAGGCGGGACATCTGCTGGCGCCCGGCATCGCCGACGCTGTCGGCGCCGGTGAGATGGGTCTCGGCGGCGAGGGCGGCCTCGCCCAGCTCGGGCAGGCCGAAGGTGCCGGCGCTGCCGGCAACCGTGTGCAGTTCGCGGCACAGCTCGAGCAGCGGGCGGCCGGCGGACTTCGACGCCGAGACGATCGCCCAGAGTTTCTCCACGCGCTCCAGCTTTTCGGGCATGCCGCGCCGGTATTCGTCGCGCAGTTCCTGGAATTCCTTGCCGAGCTTTTGGAAGGTCATGGCAGTCCTATGACGTTTTTCACGGCCCTGAGGAGCACGTCGACTTCGAAGGGCTTGGTGACGTAGCCGTCGGCGCCATGCTGCAGGCCCTCGAGCACGCCCTCGCGCGTCGCGCGCGCCGTGCACATGATCACCGGGATCTTCTTCATGGCGTCGTGCTGGCGCATGCGCTGCAGCACCTCGAAGCCGTTCACGTCGGGCAGCACCACGTCGAGCAGCACCACGTCGGGCGCCGGCTTCTGGTTGAGCGCCGCGGCGATCTCGCTGCGGCTGGAGGCGAGGCGCGTTTCCATGTTCTCCATGCGGAAATACATGCGCAGCAGCTTGGCGAGCTGCGGATCGTCCTCGACCACCAGCACCGTGATCTTCTCGTCCTTGGCGAGCTTGCGCTCCTCGGCGGCGTGGCGCGCGATCTTCACGAAGTAGCCGTTCTTGCGCAGCGAGTCGATGCCGGCCATGGACTGGTCGGCGAGGGTCAGGCCGACGATGTCGATGGCGCCGCTCGAGACGTCGGAGGCGAGCCCGATGAAGCCGCCGCGCGCGAGCTTGCCGATCGCTTCGTCTACGGCGGCGGGGGTGAGGGGGCTTGCCTGCGCTTCGATCCGGGCGGCGGTCGCCTTGCCGTCGATCAGGACCATCAGCTTCAATTCCGCGGCGGACAGCGAGGTGCCGGCCGAGTTCAACTCGGAGCGGCCCTTTGCCGTCAGTGCGTATACCGCCTTGGGGTCCATGCGGGCGCTATGTTAGACCCCCCCTGCGGAAGCGTCTAACGCAGGGTTTTCCTGGCCAGGGCGGCCCCCGCGGCGAGCGCCTTGAGCTTGCCGAATGCGACCTCGCGCGGCAGGTACTTCATGCCGCAGTCCGGGGCGAGGACCAGCTGTTCCGGTTTCACGAATTTCAAGGCATTTTTCGCCCTTGAGAGCACTTCCTCGGGAGATTCGACGGCGTTGGTGCCCAGGTCGATGACGCCGAGCATCACCGTCTTCGGCGCGAGGTCCCTGAGCACGCCCAGGTCGAGTTTCGGCTGGGCGGCCTCGATCGAAATCTGCGTCGCCCCGCTGTCGGCGAGCTGCGGCAGGAAGCTGTAGCCGCTCGGCTTGCCGCTCACCGCGGCGGCGTAGCCGAAGCACAGGTGCACGACGGTGGTTCCCTGGATGCCCTGCAGCGCGCGGTTGATCGCCTTCACGCCGTAGCGCGCCGCCGCCTCCGGGCGCGCCTGCAGCCAGGGCTCGTCGATCTGCACCACGTCCGCGCCGGCGGCCATCAGGTCGCGGATCTCCTCGTTCACCGCCGCGGCGAAGGCGAGCGCCATCGCCTCTTCGTCCCTGTAGTAATCGTCCTGCGCCTGCTGCGCCATGGTGAACGGGCCGGGGAGGGTAATCTTGATTTTTCTCGACGTGTTCTTTCTCAAAAAAAGCACGTCCTGGATTTCGACGGGTCCTTTTCGCCGGATCGGGCCGGCGATCCGCGGCACCACCGCCTTTGCCCCGGTGCGGTTGATGGTGGTGCCCGGGTTCTCGATGTCCACGCCTTCGAGCGCGGTGGCGAAGCGGTTGGAGTAGCTCTCGCGGCGCATCTCGCCGTCGGTGATGATGTCGATGCCCGCGTCCTCCATGTCGCGGATCGCGAGCAGCGTGGCGTCGTCCTGCGCTTCTTCCAGGAAGGCCTTCTCGATGCGCCAGATTTCCGGCGCGCGAACCCGCGGCACCTTCGAGCCCAGCTTGGCGCGGTCGATCAGCCAGTTCGGCTGCGGGTAGCTGCCGACGACGGTGGTCGGAAGGCGCTTGTTCACGCCGCCCCCACCGCGACGCGCATCGAGCCGATGCGCTCGATCGTCGCCTCCATTACGTCGCCGGGCTTGACCGGCCCGACGCCCTGCGGCGTGCCGGTGAGCAGCACGTCGCCCGGGTGCAGGCTGTAGAAGGTCGAGCCCCAGGCGACGAGATCCGCGACCTTCACGATCAGGTCGCTGGTGTGGGCGTCCTGCCGCACTTCCTTATTGACAGAAATAGAAATGGAAAGATTGCCTGGATCTGGAATCTCATCTGCCGTCACCAGCCAGGGTCCGAGCACGCAATAGGAATCAGGCGACTTGCGGAAGCTGCGCTCCTCGGGCCCGCGGATGGTCATGTCCAGGCCGATGCAGTAGCCGGCGATCGCGGCCTTCGCTTCCTCGGCGGAACCATTCTTGATGCGCCGCCCGATGACGATGGCGAGTTCCACTTCGTGGTCGTTGCGGCGGTCGGTGTGGACCAGTTGCACGCCTTCGCCCGCCCCGACCACCGCGCTGGTCGCCTTGAGGAACATCCCGGCCTTGTGGATCTCGTTGATGAGATTGCCGTGGTGGATGCCCTTGTCGGCGAGTGCCTCCTGCAGGTGCTTGGTGTAGTTCACCGGCGCGGCGATGATTTTTCCCGGATTCGCTATGGGAGAAAGGAGCTTTTTCGGCTTGAGGGCGGGGGATTTCTTCGCCGCCTTCTCGAAGCCGGGACGCAGTTTTTCCAGATTCGCGATCAGCGCATCGTGCCGCGGAAAGGGGTAGGTGGCCGAGGGCAATTCCTTCAATACCTCGGTAACGTCGTGCACGCCGTCGTCCAGCACGACGCCGATGCGATTCTCGTCAAAGCGGCAAAGTTTCATCGGTAAGATCCTACTATATGAAACTCTGCGTTTTCGGCGCCGGCGCGGTCGGCGGGCACATCGGCGCGAGACTGGCGGCCTCGGGCGAAGCGGTTTGCGTGGTGGCGCGGGGCGAGCATCTTCAGGCGATCCGGAAGCGTGGACTGAAATTGCTGCATGGCGAAGAGACCATCCTTGGAAAAGTCCAGGCAAGCGACCGCCCTGCAGATCTGGGCGCCCAGGACTGCATTTTCGTCACGCTCAAGGCCAATCTGCTCGCGGCCTTTGCCGATGGCGCGGCGCCGCTGCTGGGACCGGACACTGCGGTGGTGTTCGTGCAGAACGGCATTCCCTGGTG
>Ga0315912_10006418_pt1 | contig 10516 bp, 8 predicted proteins | sample VfabasoilMG_FD_204469 | JGI IMG/M metagenome (GOLD analysis project Ga0315912, IMG submission 204469) | Garden soil microbial communities collected in Santa Monica, California, United States - V. faba soil | ecosystem: Environmental > Terrestrial > Soil > Garden | place: USA: California... | reverse complement strand
CGCGCCCGGCATCCACCTGCGTGACGCGGTGATTGCCTTCGCTCACCATCCACAGGAAGCCGGGTGTGCTGTCCAGCTTGCGATTGAAGTCCTTGATCTGGCTGGTGGTGGCGAAATCCTGCGCGCCGGGCGGCCGGCTGCGGTCGAACAGCCCGACCCTGTCGAGCAGCACCACCATCGGGTCCATCAGCATCAGGCCGTCGCGATGCCGGGCCACCTCGTCCGCGCCGACGCGCAGCACCTTGTAGGACTCCATGATGGTTCGCGGCGTCACCAGCTCGATGCGCCAGGCCTCGGCCGCCACGGCGCGTTGCCGTGCCAGCGCCTCCGGCTGCTCCAGCCCGGCAAAGCCGAAGCGCAAGGCATAGGGCTGCACCGCCGCGGCCATGGCCTGCCAGGCCGCCGCCGGCACCGGCCGCGCCAGGTCGTAGGCACTGCGGTTGGTGTGCCGCTTCAACACCTGCGCGAACAGCGGGTCGCGCGTCACCGCGGCGTCGGGCACCAGGCGCACCCGCGCCACCGGCCGGCTGTCCAGTTGCTGCGCGCCGAAGGCGCCTTCGGGGAAAAGCGTGATCTCGGCGCGCTGGCCGCGCTCGCGCGCCGCCATGTCCAGCAGCTCCAGGAAGGTACCGTGGCTCATCATGATCTGGCGCGAGTACGGGTCGGTTTCGGGCAGCAGCCGGCCCAGGTCGCAGCGCAGCAGGATCTGCTCGGGCACGCTCAAGTCCACCACCCAGGACTGCAGGTTGTGCGAATGCGGTGCCAGGATCGCGTAGCCCAGCACCCAGCGCCGCAGATCGGGCTCGGCGCCCGGGCCGTTCCACGCGGCGACGGCCTCGGGCGGCAAGGCTTGCGAACAGGCGGCGAGCGGCGCGGCGGCCGCCGCGATGACGCCGCCGCCGGCGACGCGGATGAACTGACGACGTTGCACGCTCAACTCCTTGTCACTTATCGGTGACTCAATCATAGTCACCGGCCGGTGATATGGCAACAGCAAACAAAAAGGGGCCCCTCGGGACCCCCTTGCAGATGGCAGCGGGAATCAGCTGGCCAGCGCCAGTTCGGCATTCATCGGCATGACCACCGCACGCAAGGCTGCAGCCTCCGGCCACATCACCGCATCGCGCAGCGTGGGCGCGCCGAAGGTCCGCAGGCGCAGCGTGCTCAGTTCGCGGTGGACTTCATCCAGCTCATTCATCAGGCGCATCAGCCTGGCTTCGTTGCGCCCGCCTTCCGCGGCCAGCGCATCGATCTCGTTGCTCAGCCGGGCGTACTTGCCCTTCAGTTCGTTGAGTGTCATCGTCCCGCCCTCCTTGTCCACAGCGTCGGCCGGAAGTCTGTCAGGCGGCGTGGCGCAGCACCACCACTTGTTTGAGGGGGTGGCCCCTACGGCGAGAGCAGGCTGCGGCAAGTCTTTCATGCCAGTGGCCACAATGCGCGGCGAACCCGCTGGCACCGGTGCCTGCGACACATACCGAGCGAGGGACACCATTGCCGGACAATTTCGAACAGGCCCGCGCCCTCTTCCTTGAAGGGGTGGCGCATTTCGAGGCGCAGCGCTTGCAGGACGCGCAGACCTGCTTCGAGGCGTCGCTGCAGCAACTGCCAGGCCGCGTGTCGACGCGTGTGAATCTCGCCGCCACCCGCCTGCGACTGGGACACGCTGCCGAAGCGCTGGCCGAACTGGAAGCCGTGCTCGCGGCCGAGCCGCAGCATCTGGACGCATGGTGCCATCGTGCAGCGGCGCTGGCCGAGATGGGCCGCGACACCGAATCGCTGGCCTGCGCCGACCAGGCGCTGGCCGCGGATCCAGACTATGCAAGCGCCTGGTTCCACCGCGGGCTGGCCTTGAAGCGACTGCGTCGCTTCGACGACGCCCAGGCGGCTTTCGAGCGCTTGCTGAGCTTGCAGCCACAGCACGCCGAAGCCTGGTTCCATGTCGGCCAGCTGCAGCAGCGACTGGGACGCCTGGCCGAGGCGCTGGCCAGCCTGGACAGGGTGCAGGCGCTGGCCCCGACTCACGCTGCCGCCTGGACGCAGCGCGGTTCGCTGCTGAAGGAGCTGGGGCGCGGTGCCGAGGCCGCAGCGGCCTTCCGGCGAGCCATGGAACTCGGCGCGGATGCCGAGACGAGCCGTTTCTTCATGGCCTCGCTGGGTGCCGGCGCGGGCCCGTCCGCCGCGCCGCGCGCCTATGTGCAGGCCTTGTTCGACGACTATGCCGACAGTTTCGATGAACACCTGGTGGATGTGCTCGGCTACCAGGCGCACCGCCAGCTCGTCACCCCGCTGGCCGGCCTGCAGTCCAGGCCCTTCGATGCGGCGCTGGACCTGGGTTGCGGCACCGGCCTGTGCGGGCCGTTGCTGCGGCCGATCGCGCGGCAGCTGGAAGGCGTGGACCTGTCACAGCCGATGCTCGACCGAGCCGCGGCACGCGGCGTGTACGACCGGCTGGTGTGCGCCGACCTGGTCGAGCACCTGCAGCGCACCGCATCGCGTCACGACCTGGTGGTTGCCGCCGACGTGTTCATCTACGTCGGCGAGCTGGACACCGTGTTCGCCGGGGTGGTGCGGGTGCTGCGCCCGGGCGGCGTGTTCTGCTTCTCCGTGGAACATGCCGAGGACGATCGGCCGGTCGCGCTGAACGCACAGCTGCGTTATGCCCATTCCCTGCCCTACCTGCAGGGCCTTGCGCAGTTTCATGGCCTGCGCCTGCTGCGCAGCGTGGCCGAGCCGATCCGCAAGGACCGCACGCAGACCATCCCCGGCCTGTACCTCTATTTCGGCGCTTGACGCGCACGCCATCGACACGGCAACAAGCGTCAGCAGACGCAACAGCGCGACCCGGTGTGCCGTCCTGCACGGCCGCCACCGCGGGGCAGGCTCTACCGTAGCGGCCATTCAGCAGGGACATCCGTCCGCCCTTGCCACAGCCAGCACCGTGCCCGATTCCGATTTGCCGCTTCAGCGTCCGATGCTCAGCAAGACACCCTCCCAGCAATGGCCGGTGCCGCCGGCGAGCGCGCGCCGCTTCACCGCACCGCCGCTGCCGGGTGCGGCCCAGCCTTGCCGCCTGGAGACGCAGACCGGGCTGACGCTGCAGGGTTTGCTGCTCGACTTCGACCCGTGCAAGCGGCGGCTTCTGTTTCGCGCCGCATCGGGCGGCCCCGATGCCTCGCTGCCCTTCGTCAGCGTGCGCCGCTTGACGCTGACCGTGCCGCTGCAGCCGATGGCGCGCGCTGCCCGTACGCCGAAGGGGCAAGCGCCGGCGGCTGCACAGGAACGCGACTACCTGCTGCAGCAGGTCGGCGACGCCAACGCGGTGCCGCTGAGCGGCCGTACCGTCGGCCATGTGGAGACCGCCGAGGGCATGTTCCTGTTCAGCCCGCAGCACGACGGCGCGCTGTGCCGCGTGTTCGTGCCGCGCGCCGCGTATTCGCGCTGCGAATTCGGCCCTTCGGCCGAAGAACTGGCTGCACGGCACTGGATCGCCAGTCCGACCAAGCTGCTCGAGGCTCTGGCGCAACAGGAGCGTCAGCCCTTGAAACCCCTGGGGCAGTCGCTGCTGGCGCTGGGGTTGCTGACGCAGCTGCAGCTCGACCGCGTGTCGCAGCGCGTGGATGGCAAGTCCGCACTGGGCGAGTCGCTGGTCGAATCCGGCCTGGTGTCGCGCGCCGATCTGCAGACCGCACTGGCCCACAGGATGGGTTTCCCGCTGGTCGATCTGGAACGCTTCCCGATCGATCCCGCGGCACAGGCGTTGTTGCCGAGGACGCTGGCCATCAGCCACCGCGTGCTGCCGCTGATGGTGCACAGGGAGCGCCTGGTCGTGGCCGTGGACAGGCCGGGCCGCGTGCTCAAGCTGCGCCAACTGGATGCCTATGCGCAGTTGCCGATCGCGCCGGCGCTGGCGCTGAAATCGCAGATCCTGACCGCGCTGACTCGCCACTGCGGCGCGGACTGGGAGCGCAAGGCGTAGCAGCGCGCGAACTGAGCGGCCCTAGAATTCGAGCTTCCCGCCGACGCGGGATACGGCTGGGTGCATCTATCGCTGTGCCGCTCGCGGCGTGTTCGACTGCATGCCGGGCCGGCCGCGTCAAGCCAAACCGAGGAGAGCATCCATGCTGAAAGGCCGTACCGCACTCGTCACCGGTTCCACCCAGGGCATCGGCCTGGCCATTGCCAGGGCCATGGCGCAGGCCGGCGCGCAGGTGGTGGTGCACGGCATCGAAGACGCCGACCAGGGCGCGACGATTGCCGCGCAGCTGCCCACGCGCAGCGCCTACGTGCGCGCCAACCTGGCCGACGCCGACGAGGCCGCCGGCCTGGTGGCTGCGGCCACGCGCTCGCTGGGGCCGATCGACATCGTCGTCAACAACGCCGGCATCCAGCACACCTGCGCGATCGAGAGTTTCCCGGCCGAGCGCTGGGACGCGATCATCGCCATCAACCTGTCGTCGGCCTTCCACACCATGAAAGCCGCGGTGCCGGGCATGCGCGCGCGCGGCTGGGGCCGCATCGTCAACATCGCCTCGGTGCACGGGCTGGTGGCCTCGGTGAACAAGGCCGCCTACCTGGCGGCCAAGCACGGGCTGGTGGGCCTGAGCAAGGGCGTGGCGCTGGAGACGGCGCCGCAGGGCATCACGGTCAATTGCATCTGCCCGGGCTGGACCGACACCGTGCTGATCCAGCCGCAGATCGAGGCGCGCGCCGCGGCCCATGGCGGCGACCGTGCCGCCGGCGTGCGCGATCTGCTGGGCGAGAAGCAGCCCAACCTGACGCTGCTGCCGCCCGAGCGCATCGGCGACGTCGCCGTGTTCCTGTGCAGCGAAGCCGCGGCCGGCATCACCGGCGTGGCGCTGCCGGTGGATGGCGGCTGGACGGCGCAGTAGCCGGCCGGGTGATCCTGCTCGACCCGCTGGCGCGGCCGGTCATCGGCCACCGCGGCAACCGCGCCCACGCGCCGGAGAACACGCTTCAGGCGCTGCTCGAGGCGGTGGCGCTGGGCGCAGACGCGCTGGAGTTCGACCTGCGCCTGTCGCGCGACGGGCAGTTGGTGGTGTTCCACGACGCCACGCTGGAGCGCACCACCGACGGCCAGGGCCCGTTGGCGCAGCGCACGCTGGCCGAACTGCAGGCGCTGGACGCCGGCGCGAAGTTCACGGCCGACGGCGGGCGCAGCTTTCCATGGCGCGGCCGTGGCGTGCGTGTCTCCAGCTTCGACGAGATCATCGACGCGCTGCCGCGCGAGCTGCCCTGCATCGTCGAGCTGAAGACGCCGGCCATCACCGAACCGCTGCGTCAGGCGGTGCGCCGCCATGGCATCGGCAAGCGCATCATCGTCGCCGGCTTCGACGCGCAAAGCACGCGGCCGCTGCGCGGCGCCGGCTTCGCACTCGGCGCGAGCACGCGCGACGTGGTGGCGCTGCTGCCGGCGGCGCTGCTGCATCTGCACGCCGCGCCGCGCCACGTGCAGGCGCTGTGCATCCCGCAGCGCTGGCACGGCCTGCCGGTGCCGATCGGCGCCTTCGCGCGTGCGCTGCGCGGCAGCGGCACCGTCATCCATGTCTGGACCGTCAACGATGCGGCCGAGGCGGCGGCGCTGTGGGCCGCCGGCGTGCAGGGCATCATCAGCGACGACCCGGGCCTGCTGCTGCAGGCCCGCGCAACCTCGAAGGACAACACCCCATGAACGCACCGACCCGGGCCGGCCGCCTGGCCGGCCGCAGCGCGCTGATCACCGGTGCCAGCCGCGGCATCGGCCGCGCCGTCGCGCTGCGCTATGCCGAAGAAGGCGCGCAGCTGTTCCTCACCGCCACCAATCGCACGCTGCTCGAGCAGACGCAGGCGCTGGCCGAGGCGCAGGGCGCCCAGGTCACGCTGCACTGTGCCGATCTGAGCCGGCACGACGAGGCACTGGCGATGGTGGATGCCGCGCTGGCGGCACTGGGCGGCATCGACATCCTCGTCAACAACGCCGGCGTGTACAAGGCGGCGCGGCTGCTGGATACCACGGCCGAGGACTTCGACCGCGTGATGCGCGTCAACGTCTACGGTGTCTTCCACGTGATGCAGCGCGTGCTGCGCCATATGCAGCCGCGCGGCCGTGGCAAGGTGGTGAACATCGCGTCGACCGCCGGCAAGTGGGGCTCGATGAACCAGAGCGCCTACAACGCGTCGAAGCACGCCGTCGTCGGCCTGACGCGCTGCGCCGCGCTGGAGATGGGCGCCCACGGCATCAACGTCAACGCCATCTGCCCCGGCTTCGTGCAGACCGACATGCTCGAGGAATTCCGTGCGCACGGCGACATCCTCGGCCTGCCCTTCGAGAAGGTCATGGAAAACGGCCTGGCGCGCGTGCCGCTGAAGCGCTTCCTGCAGCCGCGCGAGGTCGCCGACCTGGCGCTCTACCTGGCATCGGCCGAATCGGATGGTTTGACCGGGCAATCGCTGCTGCTCGATGGCGGCATGCTGATGGTCTAGGCGTTGTCCTACACGGCCCCGCGTCGAATGCCCCAGGACAGATCCCGCGGCAGGCCTTACCGTTGGCGCGTGGCTTTTCGGGGGGCGAGCGGTTCCCTGGCATGGAACTCGCAGATCCACCGTCGTCGACGCTGATGCTCCCACGAGCGCGGCGCGAGGGCCGTTGCCACGGAGCTTGCCCCGTTTGCCGATTGAAGAGCCATCGATGAGTCTTGTCCCTTCGACGATGCAGTGCGCCTTTCGAGCCCGCATGGCGCTGCTGGCGCTGCTGCTTGCCCTGCCGCTGCTGGCCGCAGCCTTCGACTTCGAGGACGTGGCGCGCGAAGCCGCCACACTGGCGCGCGCGCCCTATGCGCCGGCAGCCGCGCCCGACCCGCGCCTGGCCCTGCTGAGCTACGACGACTACCGCGACATCCGCTTCCGCCCGGAGCGCGCACGCTGGCGCGACAGCGGTCTGTTCCAGCTGAGCTTCTTCCCGCTGGGCCGCAGCCATGTACGGCCGTTGCGCCTGTATGAAGTGCAGGACGGTGCGCCGCGCACGCTGCAGGTGCCGGCCTCGGACTTCAGCGTCGGCAACGTCGCGCGTGGCGTGCAGCCGCTGCCCGGCGCCGCCGGCTGGCGGCTGAGCTACCCGCTGAACCGCGCCGACCAGCCGGACGAAGTCATCGTCTTCCTCGGCGCCAGCTACTTCCGTGCGCTCGGCTCGAAGCAGGCCTATGGCTTGTCGGCACGCGGCTTGGCGGTGGACACGGCCGGCGGCCAGGGCGAGGAATTCCCGGCCTTCACCGCCTTCTGGTTCGAGCGGCCGGCCGCCCAGGCGCGCGAGATGCGCTTCTACGCGCTGCTCGACAGCCCGCGCATCACCGGCGCCTACCGCTTCGTGGTGCGCCCCGGCACCGATACGGTGCTGGAGGTGCAGGCGCGGCTGTTCCAACGCGCGCCGGTGGCCACCTTGGGCATCGCGCCGCTGACCAGCATGTTCCTTGCCGGCGAGAACCAGCCGGTGACGCACGACTACCGCCCCGAGGTGCACGATTCCGACGGCCTGCTCGTCGCTGCCGGCGACGGCGAGCTGATCTGGCGCCCGCTGACCAACCCGGCCGGCACCTTCGTCACATCCTTCGCCACGCCGGCGCTGCGCGGCTTCGGGCTGCTGCAGCGCGACCGTGCCTTCAGCAGTTACGAGGACCTGGAAGCGCACTACCAGCGCCGGCCCAGTGCCTGGATCGAACCGATCGGCGACTGGGGGCCGGGCCGCGTCGAGCTGCTGCAGTTCGGCACGCCCGACGAGACCCACGACAACATCGCTGCCTACTGGGTACCGCAGCAGTTGCCGCCGACGGGCGCGCCCATCGACCTGGCCTGGCGCGTGCACTGGACGCTGGGTGAGCCGGTGGCAACAAAGCTGGCGCGCGTGCAGCAGTCGCGGCGCGGCCACGGCTTCGTCGACGTCGACACGCCGCTGCCCAAGGGCGCGCAGCAGCTGCATGTGGACTTCGCTGGGCCCAGCCTGCAGGCGCTGGACGCGACAGCTACGGTCGAGGCCGCGGTCAGCGCCAACGGCAACGTGCGCGGACTGCGCGCCCATGCCTACCCGAACAGCGAGCGCGGCGGTTGGCGCGTCAACCTCGACTTCGAGCGCATCGATGCACGCCTGCCGGTGGAGCTGCGGCTGCAGCTGCGCCTGGCCGGCAAAGTGCTTTCAGAAACCTGGGCCTATGCCCTCGCCCCGGAGTGATGCCATGAATGCTCCCCAGCTCCCGCCGGGCATCGGTGTTGCCACGGCGCCGCCGATCCGGCGCACGCCGATGCCCGCGCAGCCCTGGTTCGGCCTGTGGCGCGGCCTGTTGTTCGCGCTGTGGCCGGGCCTGCGCTTTGCCACGCCCACGGTCCCGAAGGCCGCATGGCAGGCGGCGGCGACGCGGCGCCGGCGCGTGCTGCTGGCACTGGTGGCCGCGCTCGCCGGCAGCGCGCTGCTGCTGCAGTGGCAGGCGGCACCGCAGGGCCTGACGGCCATCGGCTGGGCGCAGGCGCTGCTGGTCGTGCTGCTCTTCGCCTGGGTCGGCGCCGGCTTCGTCACCGCGCTGATGGGTGGCTGGGTGATGCTGCGCGGCGATAGTCACGGCCTGGTGCTGCGCGCTGCGCATGCGCCGATAGCCCGAGCGGCGCGCACCGCCATCGTCATGCCGATCTGCAACGAGGACGTGGCCACCGTCTTCGCCGGGCTGCGCGCCACCTGCGAGTCGCTGGCCGCCACCGGCGCGCTTTCGCTGTTCGACATCTACATCCTGTCCGACAGCGCCGACCCGGCCGTGCGCGCGGCCGAACAGCGCGCCTGGTTGCGCCTGCGCGACATGCTCGGCGACGCGCCGGTGCACGATGGCGGGCGCATCTTCTACCGCTGGCGGCGCCGGCGCACGCGGCGCAAGGCCGGCAACGTCGCCGACTTCTGCCGCCGCTGGGGCCGCCACTACCGCTACATGGTGGTGCTCGACGCCGACAGCATCATGCACGGCGACACTCTGGTGTCGTTGGTGCGGCTGATGGAAGAAAACCCGCGCGCCGGCATCGTGCAGACGCTGCCGCAGGGCTTCGGCCACGACACGGTGCACGCGCGGCTGCAGCAGTTCGGCAACCGCGTCACCGGGAGGCTGTTCGCGCTGGGCATGGCGTACTGGCAGCTCGGCGAATCGCACTACTGGGGGCACAACGCCATCCTGCGCGTCGAACCCTTCATGCGTCACTGCGGGCTGGGGCTGCTGCCCGGGCGTGGCGGGCTGGCGGGTGAGATCCTGTCGCACGACTTCGTCGAGGCCGCGCTGATGCGCCGCGCCGGCTGGGAGGTCTGGCTCGCGCCGCAGCTGGACGGCAGCTGGGAGCAGCATCCGGCCAACCTGCTGGAGGAACTGCAGCGCGACCGCCGCTGGTGCCAGGGCAACCTGCAGAACGCAGGGCTGCTGGCCGAACCCGGCTGGCGGCCGGCGCACCGCGTCATGCTTGCCGTCGGCGCGCTGTCCTACCTGGTGGCACCGCTGTGGCTGGGCTTCGTCGCGTTGGGCCATGGCTTCGGCGCCTCCAGCGCCGCCAGCCCGGCGCTGTGGCTGTTGACGCTGCTGCTGCTGTTGCTGCCGCGGCTGCTCGGCGTGCTGGCGGTGCAGCTGCGCGGCGAGCAGGCCGAATTCGGCGGCAGACTGCGGCTGTGGGGCAGCGCGCTGCTCGAGCTGCTGCTGTCGGCACTGCAGGCGCCGCTGCGCATGCTGGCGCACAGCGTCTTCGTGCTGAGCGCACTGACCGGGTTGCGCCTGGACTGGAAGTCGCCGGCGCGCGAAGCCGCGGCCGTGACCTGGCGCGACGCCATGTCGCGCATCGGCGTGCTCGCGCTGCCCGCGCTGGCGCTGCTGGTACTGGTGTTGTATGGCAGCCCGGTGCAGGCGCCCTATTTGCTGCTGCTGCCGCTGCTGCTGGCGGTGCCCTTCGTCGTCTGGAGCGGTGGCGCGGCGCCGGGCCAGGCGCTGCGCCGCGCCGGGCTGCTAGCCGTGCCGGACGAGCGTCAGCCGCCGCGTGCGCTGGCGCGGGGTGTCCACAAGCGCGGTTTCAGCGACTTGATGCCGCCGGTCGCGGTGGCCGCTGTTGCCGCGCCGCGGCGCGCGGCACCGGCGCCGATGGTGCTGGCCGGCGCCGCGCTGGCGGCGATGGTGCTGCTGCCGCGTACCGCGTTGTCTCCCGAACTGCCGGTGCCGGTGCCGCGACCGTCCGGCGTCTTCGAGACGATCACGCTGAGCGAAGAACCTGAGCTGCCGCGGCCGCTGGTGGTGCAGGTCGCCGAGGTCCGGCCCCCGCGCAGCCGGCCCTACCGCCCGGCCAGCACCATCGATGACAAGGTGCGGCAGCGCGCCTACGAGGCCGTGGCACGCACGCTGGGCCCCAAGAACAGCTGAAACCCTTGTCCGGCGCGGCCTTAGCATCGCCGCATGAGTGCAGCGCCAGCCGCCATGTCCAAGCGCTGGCACACCGTGGCTGCGCTCGGCACGGCGCA
>Ga0315912_10006417_pt1 | contig 10517 bp, 11 predicted proteins | sample VfabasoilMG_FD_204469 | JGI IMG/M metagenome (GOLD analysis project Ga0315912, IMG submission 204469) | Garden soil microbial communities collected in Santa Monica, California, United States - V. faba soil | ecosystem: Environmental > Terrestrial > Soil > Garden | place: USA: California... | reverse complement strand
GGGCATGGCCACCCAGTATCCCAGGCTCGCCGGGCAATTCGCCGAAGACACGGCGGCCCAGCTCAAGGCCTTTCGCGACGGCGGGCGGCTCAACGACCCCAATGGCATGATGCGGGGGGTGGCGGCGCGCCTCAGCGACCGCGAGATCCGCGCCGTCGCCGAATATGCCGCCGGATTGCGCTGACCCTGAAATAAAGTCCCAGTGATGCGTGTTCACAGCAGGATTGACCAACCCAAGGAGACGCGGATGAGAATCAGCCTTATGGCGGCCGGCATGGCATTGGCCCTGGCCAGCGGCGCTGCGATGGCGCAGGTGAAGCCCGACGTCCTGGTGAAGCAGCGCCAGGCTGGCATGACCCTTATTGCCAAGTATTGGGGACCCATCGCCGGAATGGCTTCGGGCAAGGTAAGCCCGTACAACGCCGACATCGTGGCGCGCAACGCCACCTACCTCGAAAACCTGGCGCAGATGCCCTGGGATGGCTTCCACGAGAGCACCAAGGGTGAGAAATCCGCCGCGCTGCCCGCGATCTGGGCCGATGCGGCCAAGTTCCAGGAAGCTTCCAACCGCCTGGTGGCGGAGACCGCCAAGCTCGGCGCCGTGGCGCGCGCGCGCGACGAGGCCGGCGTGAAAGCGCAGTGGGGCGCGGTCGGCAAGGCCTGCGGTGCCTGCCACGAATCGTTCCGCGTAAAGCAGTAGCCGGTTGAACGTGCAGCGAAGCCTCGCCTCGGCGGGGCTTTTCTTTTTGGCGCTCACCTGGAGCGTTGCGGGCCTGGCGCAGGGCGATGCAAAGCGCGGCGAGTACCTCGCCGCGGCCGGAGGTTGCGTCGGCTGCCACACCAGCGAGCAGAAGGGCTCGGTGCCGTTTGCCGGCGGGCGCGCGTTGAAAACGCCCTTCGGCACGTTCTACGGTCCCAACCTCACGCCGCACGCAGCCGCCGGACTGGGACGTTGGTCGGAAGCGGATTTCATCCGCGCCATGCGCGAGGGCCTGCGTCCGGACGGCGCCAACTACTTTCCGGCTTTTCCCTACACGTCGTTCACGCGCATCGCGGATGCCGACCTGCGCGACTTGTGGGCCTACCTGCGCTCGTTGCCGCCGAACGCCAAGCCGAGCGAGCCGCACGACCTCTGGTTCATCTTCCGCTGGCGCCTGCTGCTGTGGCCGTGGAAATGGATGTTTTTCACGGCGGGGGCGTTTCAGCCGGACCCCAAAGTCCCGGCGGTGGTCAATCGCGGCGCCTACCTCGCGCAGGCGCTCGGCCACTGCGGCGAGTGCCATACGCCGCGCAACTTCCTCGGCGGCGCAAAGCAGAGCCGCTTTCTCGCCGGCGGCAAGATTCCGGGAGGCCCGGTCGCCTCCAACCTCACGCCGACGCGCCTGAAGAAATGGGGCGACAAGGATCTTGCCGACTTCTTCGGCAGCGGCATGACGCCGGATGGCGACGTGGTGGGCGACACCATGGGCGAGGTGATCACCAATACCACCGGCAAGCTCACGGCGCCGGACCTCGCCGCGCTGATCGCCTACCTGCGCACGCTGCCGCCGTTGCCGGACGAGCCGAAATAGCGTGGAATAGTAGGCTTCGGGCCCCTGTTTCTCCCATGAACGAAGCCGAGCACCTGGTCGAGTTGATTCCGCGGTTGCGGCGCTATGCGCGCGCTCTCGCGGGAGACCGGGCGACCGCGGACGATCTGGTTCAGGACACGCTGGAGCGCGCGTGGTCAAAGCTGCACCTGTACCGCCGCGGCACCGACCTGCGCGCCTGGCTTTTCACCGTCATGCACAACGTACACGTCAATCGCGTGCGCGCCGCGCGCGCTACCGACCCGCTCGACGAGGGGATGCCCGAGCTCGCCACGCGCGCTCCGCAGGGCGATTCACTGGTGGTGCGCGACCTCGACCGCGCGCTCGCGCGCCTGCCCGACGAGCAGCGCTCGGTGCTGCTGCTGGTGGCACTCGAGGAAATGAGCTACGAGGAGGTGGCGCGCGCGCTCGGCATTCCCATCGGCACGGTGATGTCGCGCCTGTCGCGCGCGCGCGAGAAGCTGCGTTCCATGATGTTCGGCGCGGCGGCCAAGCTGAAAGTCGTGAAATGAGCGACGAGCAGCAGATCTCCGACGCCGAGTTGCAAGCCTATGCCGATGAGCGCCTGCCGCAGGAACGGCGTGCGGCGCTCGAGGCATGGCTGGCGGCGCACCCCGATGACGCCGAACGCGTCGCGGACTACCGCCGCCTGGGCGCCGCGTTGCGCACGGCCTACGATCCGGTGCTGGGCGAGCCGGTGCCACCGGCGCTCGAGCGCGCCGCGCGCCGCCAGGCAAGCTGGCGGCGGATTGCCGTGATCGCCGGCTGGGTGACGCTGGGGTTCTCGGCCGGAACGCTTGCCGGCTGGCAGTTGCACGGGCTACGCGCGCCGCCGGCACCCCCCGTGGTCGATGCCGGCGCGACGATGGCGCGTCGCGCCGCGATCACGCATGCCACCTATTCCCCGGAGGTGCGCCACCCGGTCGAGGTCGGCGCCGACCAGGAGCAGCACCTCGTGGCGTGGCTTTCCAAGCGTCTCGGCGTCAAGCTGCAGGCGCCCAAGCTGGACGAGGCAGGCCTTTCGCTGGTGGGCGGCCGCTTGCTGCCGGGCGATGCCGGGCCGGTGGCGCATTTCCTCTACCAGACGCAGAACGGGCGGCGCCTCACGATGTACGTGCGCGCCGAGCCATCGAAGAACCGCGAGACCGCGTTCCGCTATTCGCGCGAGAACAATGTCGGTGTTTTCTACTGGATCGACCGCGATTGCGGCTACGCCCTCGCCTCGGCCGATCTCAATCGCGAAGAACTGCTGCGCGTTGCAACGATGGTCTACAAGCAACTGGAACCCTAGGCGGCACCGCACTTCCCTGGAGCGGCAGGTCGGCTGGCGGCACTGTGGTGTTGCGTTTCTGCGGGTTCACCGTTACCCAGTTACTTAGAAAACAATGGGTTGGGAACTGGCATGAACGCTGCATAGCAATATGCGTCATGTCATTTCTTGGAATGCAGGACCTGGCTACCGTCGCCGCACAAGCGGACCTGTGCCGGATATTCATCGGCTGGTGCGTGGACAGCGACTTGCTGCTCGGGCTGATCGAAGGCGGCGTAGTCGGCGGCCTTCTGGGCTCGTTGCTGCGCGGTAGAGCCTAGGCCGGTCGCAGGATGTGGCCGCCCGACTTCTCGTCGGGCTCCAGCTTGATGAGTCCTTTGCGTTGCGCATCCTCCAGCAGGTCGGAGAACGCCTTGAAGCCGTAGTAGGACTCGTTGAAGCCGGGCTTGCGGCGCTTGAGGGCCTGCTTGACCATCGAGCCCCAGACCTTCTCGCCTTCGCCGCGCTCGGCAATCAGCGCGTTCAGCGTCTCGAGCAGCAGGTCGAACACTTCCTGCTTCTTGTCCGGCTTGCCCTCCAGCGCCGGCGCGGAATCGCGCCGCTTCTTTGCCGCGCGCAGCTTCTGCTCGTCCTGGCGCACCAGGTCGTCGTAGAAGATGAATTCGTCGCAGTTGGAGATGAGGAGATCGGAACTCGAGTTCTTCACGCCGACGCCGATCACCGTCTTCGCGTTCTCGCGCAGCTTGGATACCAGCGGGGAGAAATCGGAGTCGCCGCTGACGATGACGAAGGTGTCGACGTGCGACTTGGTGTAGCAGAGGTCCAGCGCGTCCACCACCATGCGGATGTCGGCGGAGTTCTTGCCCGACTGGCGCACGTGCGGGATCTCGATCAGCTCGAACGCGGCGGCATGCATCGCGTTCTTGAAATCCTTGTAGCGCTCCCAGTCGCAGTAGGCCTTCTTCACCACGATCGAGCCCTTGAGCAGCAGCCGCTCGAGCACTTTCTCCATGTCGAACTGGGCGTACTTCGCCTCGCGCACGCCGAGCGCCACGTTCTCGAAATCGCAGAACACGGCGAGGCTGCGGGCGTCGTTATTGGGCAAGGCGGGCCATCCTTTCGCGCCGGCGGTCGCGCCAGCCCTCCACGAGCGAGTAACCGGCGGGGACGACCACCAGCGTGAGAATCGTCGAACTGATCATGCCGCCGATCACGGCGAGCGACAGGGGCGCGTTGGTCTCGGCGCCGGCGCCCAGGCCGATGGCGGCGGGGGCGAGCGCGAGGATGATGGTGAGCGAGGTCATGACTACCGGGCGCATGCGGATCGGGCAGGCGTCGCGCAGCGCGTCGTCCACGCCCATGCCCTGGCTGCGCCGCTGGTTGGTGAGATCCACCAGCAGGATCGAATTTTTCGCCACCAGGCCGATCAGCAGCACCAACCCGATGCCGGAGTAGATGTTGAGCGAGCGCCCGGAGAGCCACAGCGCGGCGATGCCGCCGACGATGCCGAGCGGCACCGCCAGCATGACGTAGAAGGGCTGCAGGAAGCTGTTGAACTGGCTGGCGAGCACCATGAACAGCAGCGCGAGCGCCAGCAGGAAAGTGAAGGTCGTCGCCGTGGCGGTTTTTTCCAGTTGCTCGGCCTCGCCGACAAACGCCACCCGGTAGCCAATTGGCAGCCCCTGCGCCGCGCTGCGCACCTTGCCGATCGCCTCGCCCAGCGCCACCGTCGGCGTGGCATAGAACGTCGCGGAATACTGCAGGTCGAAGCGGCCGATCACCGCCGGCCCGAGCGCCTCGCGGAAGCGCGCCACCGAGTCGAGGCGCACCAACTGGCCCTGGCGGTTGCGCAGGTAGATCTTGGAAAGATCCGCCTGCTGCTGGAATTCACCGTCCTTCGCTTTCACCCGGATGTCGTAGCGTTCGCCGTCGCCGGGGTAGTCGTTGAACTTGGCGATGTCGATGCCGCCGGTGAGCATGCTGATAGCGAGCGCCACGTCGGCGGAGTTGAGGCTGAGGCCGGCGGCGCGCACGCGGTCGGGCTCGAGGATCAGCTGCGGCAGGTCGAGCTGCAGGTCGGTGTCCATGCGCCCGATCTGCGGGTCGGCCTGCAGCGCGGCCTGCAATTCGCCGGCAATGCGGCCCATCTCCTGCAGGTTCGGCCCGGTCACCACGAATTGCAGCGGCTCGGAGCGCTGGCCCTGCACCAGGCCGAAGGCGCGTGGAAACGCGCGCGCGCCGGCGATCTGCGACAAGTCCCGGCGGATGGCGTTGATCACTTCCGCCTGCGAGCGGCTGCGCTCGCCGAGCGGTTTCATGCGCGCAACCAGGTTGGCCTGGTTCACCTGGGCGGCCGAGCCCAGTCCGATGACGCCGAATTCGGTGATGATTTCCGGATAGCGCGACGCCACCGCCTCGACTTCGCGCAGCTTGGATTCGGTGTACTCGATCGACGAGCCGAGCGGCGTGCGGATGCCTACCAGGAAGCGACCCTCGTCGGGCTGCGGCGCAAGCTCCCGCGGCAGCGTGCCGAACAGCGGCACGGCGCCCAGGAAGGCGAGGGCCGCGGCGACCAGCACCGTGACGCGATGCTGGAGCGCCCAGTCGAGGCTGCGCCGGTAGAAGCGCTCGATCGCCTGAAAGAAGCGCTCCAGCGCCCAGTAGACCTTGCCGTGCTTCTCGGTGACCTCGAGGTAGCGCGAGCACAGCATCGGCGTGAGGGTGAGCGAAACGAACAGCGACACCAGCACGCCGAAGGTCACCACGACCGCGAACGAGCGCAGGAACTGGCCGAGGATGCCGCTGACGAACACCACCGGTGCGAAGATCGCCACCAGCGAGAAGCTGGCCGCGATCACCGCGAAGGTCACCTCGCTGCTGCCGCTGACCGCCGCGGATTCCGCGGTCGCGCCCTTGTCCTCCTCGCGATGCCGGTAGATATTCTCGAGCACCACGATGGCGTCGTCGACCACGACGCCGACCAGCAGCAGCAGCGCCAGCAGCGTGACCGAGTTGAAGGTGTAGCCGAAGAAGTACATCACCGCGATGGCGCCCATCAGCGACACCGGGATCGAGACGGCGATGATCACCGTCGAGCGGAAGCTCTTCAGGAACAGCCACACGATCATCGCGGCGAGGATGGTGCCCTCCACCAGGTGGTTCTTCAGCGCCTGCACCATCGCGCCGATGAACAGCTTGTCGTTCTGCACCACCTGCAGCTCGAGGCCCGGCGGTAGCTGCGGGCGGATGTCCTTCTCGATGCGCTCCAGCACGCGGTCGACGATCTCGACGGTGTTGGTGTTGGGCACCTTGACCACGCCGATTCCGACTGCCGGCTTGCCGTTGAGGCGCGCGAGCTGGCGGAAATCCGCCAGGCCGTCCTCGATCTCGGCGATGTCGCGCAGGCGCACCGGCGCGCCATCCTTGTAGCCGACGATCATCGCCGCGAGGTCGTCGAGTTTGTGGAACTCGAGGTCGATCTTGACCAGGTGCTCGGTCGATTGGCCGACGAGGAAGCCTCCGGCGAGTTGCAGGTGCTCCTTGCCGAAGGCGTCGGTGATGTCCTGCGCGGCGACGCCGTAGGCCGCCATTTTCCCGGGCAGCAGGTTGATGCGGATGGTGCGGTCGCGACGGCCGCCGATGCGCACCTCGCCCACGCCGTCGATGGTCTCCAGCTTCTTCTTGATGACGTTGATGGCGTACAGGTTCAGTTGCTGCGGCGTGCGGTCGCCCTGCAGCGCGGTCTGCAGGATCGGCTGGGTATTGGTTTCGACCTTGGCCACCACCGGTGGATCGGCGTCCTTCGGCAGGCGGCGGATCACCTGGTTCACCTTGGCCTGCACCTCCTGGAAGGCGACGTCGATGCGCTTCTCCAGGACGAAGGTGATGACCACCGACGAGGTGCCGGGCGACGAGGTCGACTGGATGTGCTCGATGCCGGGTACGCTGTTGACCGTGGTCTCGATCAGGTTGGTGACCGCGGCGTCGATGATGTCGGGGTTGGCGCCCTTGTAGATCGTGGTGATCGAGATCACCGGGAATTCGATGTAGGGCAGCTTGTCCACGCCCATGCGCTCGTAGGAAATCCAGCCGAACAGCACCAGCACGGCGCTGAGCATGTAGGCGAAGACGTGGCGGCGGATCGATAGCTCGGAGAGCGTCACGCCGTCAGCCCTTCTTCGCGGTCTTGTCGGCCTTCGTTCCCTTGGCGGCGGCGTCTCTTGCCGTGGCCCTCGGCTTGGCGAGCGCCACGGCGGCGCCGTCGGTGAGGAAGCCGGCGCCGTCGGAGGCCAGGGTCTCGCCGGCGGCGAGGCCCTTGGAGATTTCCTGCAACCCGTCCTGCCGCAGGCCGGTCTCGACGATGCGCTGGCGCGCGATGCCGTCCTGGATCACATACACCACCTTGCCCGCGGGCCGCAGCACCACGCTCTGCTCGGGCACCATCAGCGCGCCTTCCAGCGTGCGCGTGACGATGCGCGCCGAGACCGTACCGCCGCCGCGGAACAGGTTGCCGTCGCCGCGGAATTTCACGATGGCGTCGAGCGCGCGGTTGTTCGTGCCGACGGTCGGCTTGATCTCGCCGATGACCGCACTGATCACCTGGTCGGGCGCGGCCGGCGGCGACAGCAGGACTTTCAGGCCCGGGCGGATGCGCGTGGCCGCGGCCTCCGGCATCAGCAGGTGCGCACGCAGTTCCTGCACGCCCACCAGCTTGAACAGCGGGTCGCCGAGCTTGACGTAGTCGCCCACTGCGACGATCTGCGTCTCGATTTCGCCGTCGACCGGCGCCACCACGCGCGCCTTGACGATGCTGCGGTGGGTGGCCTCGGATTTCGCCTTCGCTGATTGCAGCTGCTCGCGCAAGGCATTGCGCTGCGCCACCGCGTCGTCGATGGCATTCTGCGAGATGAACCCCGCCTCCACCATTTTCTGCTGGCGCTCCACGACCCGGCTCTGCTGCTCGAGCAGGCCGGTCAGGCGCGCGATCTCCGCCTGGTCGCCGCGCGACTGGATCTCGAAATCGACGCCGTCGATCTCGGCCAGCAGTTCGCCCTTGGACACCTTCTTGCCGGTGAACCCCATGACGCGCGTGACGCGCCCCGCCACTTCCGCGCCCACGGTCGGGTCGATGATGTTTTCCAGCGTGCCCACGACGTCCTCGTAGATCTCCATCGCGCGCGGCTGTACCGTCGCCGCGCTGATCAGGACCGCCTGTTGCCCCTTGCCCGGCCCCTTGCCGGCCTCCTTGGTGCGCCCGTTGGCGACGAGGTAGGTTCCGAGGCCGGCGATGGCGAGCGCCGCCACGGCGGTTCCGGCGATGAGGAGGCTGCGGCTGGACGAAGTCATCAACCGGAGATTCTCAGGCCGGAACGCGTTCCAGCGCAAACAGCTGTTCGACAGACTCGCGGCCGCGCACCAGGTCGGCGCGCGCGCCCCGCACCAGGACTTCGGCGGCGCGGGGACGCGAGTTGTAGTTCGAGCTCATCGCCATGCCGTAGGCGCCGGCCGACAGGATCGCCAGCAGGTCGCCTTCCGCGGCGGCAAGGCTGCGGTCCTTGGCGAGGAAATCGCCGCTTTCGCAGATCGGGCCCACGACGTCATAAACAGCCTTCTTCCCGCCTTTCTTCCTTGCCGGCACGACGTCATGCCAGGCGCCATAGAGCGACGGGCGCAGCAGGTCGTTCATCGCCGCATCGACCACCAGGAAGCGCTTGCGCTGCGAGCGCTTCACGTGCTCGACCCGCGTCAGCAGCGCTCCCGCATTGCCGACGATGGAGCGGCCGGGGTCGATGATCAGCGCCTCCGGTCGCTTGCCCAGCGCCTTCAGGCAGCGCTGGACGAACTGCCGGATCGGCTGGACGCGCTCGTTGCGCTGGCGAATGCCGATGCCGCCGCCGATGTCGATATGCTGGAACCGGATGCCGTCGCCCGCGAGCTGCTCGACCAGCAGGACCACGCGCCGCACGGCAGCCGCCAGCGGCGCGGCATTCATCATCTGCGACCCGATGTGGCAGCCGATACCGACGATCTTCACGTAGGGCAGGCGAGCGGCACGGGCATAGAGGCGTCTTGCATCGCGATGCGGGATGCCGAACTTTGAAGTCTTGAGCCCGGTGGAAATGTAGGCATGTGTCCTGGCGTCGACCTCGGGATTCACGCGCAACGCGATCGGCGCTCGCTTGCGCATCCGGCCTGCGACCTGGTTCACGCGCTCGAGCTCCGCCTCCGATTCGAGGTTGAGGCATCGAACGCCCGCCTTGAGCGCCAGCTCGATCTCGGGCGTACTTTTCCCGACGCCGGAGAACACCGTCTTCTCGGGGTCGCCGCCTGCGGCCATCACTCGCGCCAGCTCGCCGCCCGAAACGATGTCGAAACCGGCGCCCAGGCGGGCCAGCAACGACAGCACGGCGAGGTTGGAGTTTGCCTTGACCGAGTAGCACACCAGGGCATCGCGGCCCTGGAGCGCGCGCGCAAACTCGCCGTACGCCGCCTCGATCGCAGCGCTCGAGTAGACGTAGCAAGGCGTGCCGAAGCGGCGAGCGATGTCCTCGAGCGGCATCTGCTCGGCGCACAGGACGCCATTGCGGTAGGCGAAGGCCATGCCCTTCCTAGTTCTGCTTCTGCTCGGGTTCGTCGCGCCCGTCGCTCGGGTAGGGGACCGGCTTGGCGCGCACGGGTTTTTCCGGCTTTACGCCGGGAGGCGGTTGGTCCCGCAGGTAAAGCGCCCCTTTCTGCCCGCACCCGGCCGCAGCCAGCGCGAGCGCGACGCCGAGGAGAAGGAAGCGCATAAAATCGCGATGTTAGCACCCCCATGGACGACACCGAATTCGAGAAACTCGCCGACGCGACCCTGGCGCGCGTCGAGTCTGCGCTCGAGGAATGCGGCATTGACGCCGACATCCGGCTCAAGGAAGGCGGGGTCCTGGAAATCGAGTTCGACGACGGCGCGAAGCTGATCGTCAACCGTCATCGCCCGGCACGCGAGATCTGGGTCGCAGCGCGTTCGGGCGGCTTCCATTTCCGCTGGGACGGGGCGGCCTGGCTCGACAGCCGCGACGGCGGCGAGCTGTTCGCGGCGCTGTCACGGCTCGCCTCCCTGCATGCTGGCCGCGAGGTCCAGCTTCGGCCCTAGCCGCGCTATTGCCGCGGCTGGTCGGCCAGCGGCAGCACCGGGGGCGGCGGCTGCAGCACTTCAGGCGGGGGCACCGCCTCGCTGTAGAAATATTCCGGCATCAGGCGCGGCTGCCCCGGCAGGGCGGGATAAGGGCCCGTGGGCACGATCACTACGCCGGGCGGCATTTCGCGCGGCATTTCCGGGATCTCGGTGAGGACCTTCTCCATGTAGCCCACCCAGAGTGGCAATGCCACCACGCTGCCCGTCTGGTTCTTGCCGAGCGTCTTCGGCTGGTCGAACCCGACCCAGGCGATGGCGACCAGCGCCGGCTGGTAGCCCGCGAACCAGGCGTCGACGAATTCGTTGGTCGTGCCGGTCTTGCCCGCGAGGTCGGCGCGGCCCAGCCGCGCGGCGCGCGCCGCCGTGCCGGTGCGCGTCACGTCCTGCATCATGTTGTCGATGATGAATGCGTTGCGCTCGTCGATGACCCGCAGCTCCTCGTCGCCCGCGCGCCGCGGATCGGCGAGCGCCAGCTGATTGCCCC
>Ga0315912_10006416_pt1 | contig 10519 bp, 10 predicted proteins | sample VfabasoilMG_FD_204469 | JGI IMG/M metagenome (GOLD analysis project Ga0315912, IMG submission 204469) | Garden soil microbial communities collected in Santa Monica, California, United States - V. faba soil | ecosystem: Environmental > Terrestrial > Soil > Garden | place: USA: California... | reverse complement strand
CGCCGAGTCCACCGAGCGCCACGGCGTGTTCATGGACGTGCTCGGCGTCGGCGTGCTGATCACCGGCGACTCCGGGGTCGGCAAGAGCGAGCTCGGCATCGAGCTGATCAGCCGCGGCCACGGCCTGGTCGCCGACGACGTGGTCGAGATCTCGCGCATCGCCGCCGGCGCGCTTGAAGGCCGCTGCCCGCCGATGCTCAAGGACTACATTGAAGTGCGGGGCCTGGGCCTGCTCAACATCCGTACCATCTTCGGCGAGACCGCGGTGCGGCGGAAGATGAAGCTGCGCCTGATCGCGCACCTCGCCAAGCCGCTGCCCGGCGGCGGCGGCCGCGATCCGACCGAGCGGCTGCCGCTCGCCGAGCTCTCGGAGGAGATCCTCGGCGTCAACGTGCGCAAGGTGATCATCCCGGTCGCCGCGGGGCGCAACCTCGCGGTACTGGTCGAGGCCGCGGTGCGGAACGAAATTCTCAAGCTGCGGGGCATCGACACCATGGCGGAATTCGTCGCCCGACAGAAGCAGCAGATGCAGGAAAAAGAGTAACTGCGGGTCAGTGCAGCTCATCCTCGTTAGCGGCCTTTCGGGCTCCGGCAAGACGATCGCGCTGCACGTCCTGGAGGACAGCGGCTATTACTGCGTCGACAACCTGCCGGCGACGCTGCTCCTGCAGGTCGCCGACATCCTCGCCGCCGACGGCCACGAGCGCGTGGCGCTCAGCATCGACGGGCGCAGCGCCGCCCTTTCCTCCCTGCCCGAGCACATCGAGAGCCTGCGCAGGCGCGGCGTCGAGTGCCGCGTGCTCTACCTCGAAGCCTCGCCGGCAGCCCTGCTGCGGCGCTTCTCCGAGACGCGCCGCCGCCATCCGCTCGCCCGCGAAGGCCTGACGCTGTCGGAGGCGATCGAGCGCGAGCGCACGCTGCTGGCGGGTGTCGTCGCACTCGGCCAGCGCATCGACACCAGCGACCTGCAGCCGCGCGTGCTGCAGAACTGGATCCGCGACCTGCTCGGGCTCGGCGCCGGCTCGCTCAGCCTGCTGTTCGAATCGTTCTCCTACAAGGACGGCGTGCCCCTCGACGCCGACTGGGTGTTCGACTGCCGCATGCTCGCCAACCCGCACTACGAGGCGGCGCTGCGTCCGCTCACCGGGCGCGACGCGCCGGTGATCGAGTTCCTCGAGCGCGAGGCGGCGGTCGGCCGCTGGCTGGAGGAAGTGCGCACGCTGCTCGAGCGCTGGTTGCCCGAGATCGTGCGCGAGAACCGCAGCTCGGTCACGGTCGCCGTCGGCTGTACCGGCGGCCGGCACCGTTCCGTCTATCTGGCCGAACGCCTGGCCGCTGCCTTCGCCGCCAAGTGGCGCGTGCTGGTGCGCCATCGCCATCTCGCGATCGAGGACAGGAAATAGAAGATCTCCCGCTCTTCCCGCTGAACACGGTGCTGTTCCCGGGCGGCCGGCTGCCGCTGCGCATCTTCGAGCAGCGCTACCTGGGGATGGCGAAAGTCTGCCTGAAGGAAAGCTCGCCGTTCGGCGTTTGCCTGATTCGCGAGGGAAGCGAAGTCGGCAAGCCTGCCGTCCCGGCCGAAATCGGCACGCTTGCCCGCATCACCGACTGGGACATGCCGCAGCTCGGCCTTCTCGAGGTCGTGGCGCGAGGCGAAGGGCGCTTCCGCATCCTCGAGCGCCGCGTCGAGCGCGACGGCCTCGCGCGCGGCCGCGTCGAAGCGGTCGCCGACGATGATGACTCCCCGGTGCCGCCCGCGAGCGCACGTTGCGCGCGCCTGCTCGAGCGCCTGCTCAATGAAACGCCCGACGCAATCGCCGCGCCGCATCGCCTCGACTCCAGCTGGTGGGTCGGATTGCGCCTCGCCGAGCTACTGCCGCTCTCGATGCAGAGCAAGCAGGAACTTCTCGAGATGACCGATGTCCGCGCGCGACTCGAGCGCTTGAATGCCCTGCTAGCGCGAGCGCAAGGCGTTTGAGGATGCCTATGACCGTGCGGCGTCAGCCCAGAAGCCCGATAAGGCTCCGTACCGGCGTCGGCACCGCGGCCGACGCCACGTCCGCAATGCGCATCCAGCGGAACGCAGCGCCCGTCGGTCGCTTTTTCCGTACCTCGCAAAGCAGGGGCTGAATCCGCAAGCGGAAGTGGGTGAAGCCGTGCTCGATCGGCGCGAGCCTGCGACCGCGCGGCGCACGGTTCAGCCGTTCCGGAAAACACCAGAGGCCGCCCCAGATCCCGGGCGACGGCCGCCGCTCGAGCAGCACCTCGTTCTTCCTTCTCAGCACCAGCCACGTCGTTCGCCTTAGCGGCAGGACTTTCTTCGCCCGCGGCGCAGGCAGCTCCGCGACGCGGCCGTCGCGGCGCGCGACGCAGCGCCGGCTGACCGGGCAACGCGCGCAATCGGGCCGGCGCGTGCAAAGCGTCGCGCCGAGGTCCATCAGCGCCTGCGTGTAAGCCGCGACGCCGGTGACCGGCAGATGGCGCTCAGCGAGATCCCAGTCGGGCGTCGCGACGCCGAAGACGCGCGCCAGCACCCGCTTGGCGTTGCCGTCGAGGATCGCGGCGCGCGCGCCGAAGGCGAAGACCGCGATCGCGGCGGCGGTGGAACGGCCGACGCCAGGCAGGGCTTCAATGTCCCCTATTTCTTTCGGAAAACCCTTGCGAGCGATCTCCCGCGCCGCCGCATGCAGGTTCCGGCCGCGCGCGTAGTAGCCCAAACCGCTCCAGAGCTGCAGCACCTCCTCTTCCTCCGCGCGAGCCAGATCGTCGACAGTCGGGAATTTCCTCAGGAACCGCTCGTAGTAGGGGATGACCGCGGCGACCTGGGTCTGCTGCAGCATCACTTCCGAGAGCCAGATGCGGTACGGGTCGCGCGTTCCCTGCCAGGGCAGGTCGTGGCGCCCGTGGCGGCGCTGCCACGCCACGAGCTGTTCGGCAAAGGACATGCGCTACCATTTTCCCATGCTCGCCTTCGTCCTGCGGCGCTTCGGCCAGGCCATCCTCGTCATGCTGGCCGTCGGGCTGATCGCGTTCTCGCTGTTCCGCTTCGTCGGCGACCCGGTGGTCTACATGGGCGGCCAGGACGCGACCGAGGAGCAGCGCGAGCAATGGCGGCGCGACCTCGGCCTCGACCGCCCGTTCTTCGTCCAGTACTGGAGCTTCGTCAGGAACGCCGTGCGCGGCGAATTCGGCCTGAGCCTGCGCCAGGTGCAGCCGGTGTCGCGGCTGATCGTCGAGCGCCTGCCGGCGACGCTCGAGCTCTCCTTCGTCGCGGCGCTGCTCGCGCTCGCGCTCGGCATTCCCATGGGCATCTACACCGCGCTGCGGCCGCGCTCCTGGTTCTCGCATCTGCTGCTCGCGGCCTCGCTGGCGGGCGTGTCGCTGCCGACCTTCCTCATCGGCATCCTGCTGATCCTGGTGTTCTCGGTGACGCTCGGCTGGCTGCCGTCCTTCGGCCGCGGCGACGTGGTGATGCTCGGCTGGTGGAGCACCGGCTTTCTCACCGTCTCCGGGCTGAAGTCGCTGATCCTGCCCTCGATCACGCTGGGCCTGTTCCAGATGACGCTGATCCAGCGCCTGGTGCGCTCCGAGATGCTCGAGGTGCTGCGCACCGACTACATCCGTTTCGCCCGCGCCCGCGGCCTGACCGACCGGGCGGTGCACTTCCGCCACGCCTTGAAGAACACTCTCGTGCCGGTCATTACGATCACCGGGCTGCAGCTCGGGGCGATTATCGCCTTCGCCATCATCACCGAGACCGTGTTCCAGTGGCCGGGGATGGGACTGCTCTTCATCCAGGCGGTGGGCTTCGCCGACGTTCCGGTGATGGCCGCGTACCTCTGCCTGGTGGCGGTCTTCTTCGTCGTGATCAATCTGACGGTCGACTTGCTCTACTATGCGGTCGACCCCCGGCTTCGCATCGAGACTCAATGAAAGCGCCACTGACTTCCCCTGTCGACCGCATCCGCACCTATCACGCCGAGCTGACCGACGTCCGGCGCGACCTGCACGCCCACCCCGAGCTCGCGTTCGAGGAGAGCCGCACCTCGGCGCTGGTGGCCGAATCGCTGAAGAAGTGGGGGATCGAGACGCACACCGGTCTCGCCAGGACCGGCGTGGTCGGCGTAATCAAGGGCAAGGCGAATGGCGGCAAGAGCATCGGCCTGCGCGCCGACATGGACTGCCTGCCGATGCACGAATCCAATGATTTTTCCTACAAGTCGCAAAACGCAGGCCGGATGCACGCGTGCGGCCACGACGGCCACACGACGATGCTGCTCGGCGCGGCGCGCTATCTGGCCGAGACGCGCAACTTCGCCGGCACCGCCTACCTCATTTTCCAGCCCGCCGAGGAAGGCGGCGGCGGAGGGCAGGTGATGGTGAAGGAAGGGCTGTTCCGCAAGTTTCCCGCCGACGAGATCTACGCGCTGCACAACTATCCGGGCCTCGCGCCGGGCAAGATCGCAGTGCGGCCCGGGCCGATGATGGCGGCGACCGACGAGCTCAAGATCCGGATCCTCGGCACCGGCGGCCATGGTGCATTCCCGCACCTCACCGTCGACCCGGTTGTCGCCGCAGCGCACGTCATCACCGCGCTGCAGACCATCGCCAGCCGCAACATCGAGCCGGTCGACGCGGTAGTGGTCAGCATCTGCTCGATGGCGACCAGCCAGATCGGCGCGTTCAACGTCATTCCCGACGCCGTGGATCTGGTCGGTACCGTGCGCACCTTCCGCCCCGGGACACGCGACCTGGCGGAACAAAAAGTAAAGCTGATCGTCGCAAAAACAGCGGAAGCCCTGGGCGCTACCGCGACGGTCGAGTACACGCGCGGCTATCCGGCCACCGTCAACAGCGAGCGCGAATCGATATTCGCGCAACGCGTCGGCGAACGCGTCTTCGGCAAGGGCAACGTGATCACCGACCATGACCCGGTGATGGGCGGCGAGGATTTCTCGTTCATGCTGCTCGAGCGCCCCGGTGCCTATGTGTTCCTCGGCCAGGGCGGTGGGCCGCACAACTGCTTCCTGCACAACCCGAACTACGATTTCAACGACGCCGTGATCCCGCTCGGCGCAGGCTACCTTGCCGCGCTGGTGGAAGAAGCGCTACCACTGAAATAGGGAGACTTCATGAAAAGGATATTTCTTCTCATTGCCCTGCTGCTTGCGATACCCGCGCAAGGCACGACGTTGCGCTGGGCGGCGCAGAACGACATCCTCACCTTCGACCCGCATTCGCAGAACCACGCCACCACGCTGGCGATGCTGATGCACGTCTACGAGGGCCTGACCCGCTACGGCAAGAAGTACGAGATCGAGCCGGCGCTGGCGACGGGCTGGAAGCAGCTATCGCCGACGCAGTGGCGCTTCAGCCTGCGCCGCAACGTCAGGTTCCACGACGGCACGCCGTTCACCGCCGACGACGTGGTCTTCTCCTTCGGCCGCATCCAGCAGCCCCAGGGCACGCTGCAGGTGTACGTCGCCGGCGTGAAGGAGATCCGCAAGGTCGACGACCACACCGTCGACTTCATCCTCGCCGGCCCGGACCCGGTGCTGCTGCGCAAGATCATCGACTTCCGCATCATGAGCAAGGCGTGGGCCGAGAAGAACCGCGCGCAAAATGTGCAGGACGCGAAGGCGAAGGACGAGACCTATGCCTCGCGCAACGCCAACGGCACCGGCGCCTACGTCCTCAAAGGCTGGGAGCCGGACAAGCGGCTGGTGTTCGCCGCCAACCCGGCGTGGTGGGACAAGCGCGAGGGCAACGTCACCGACGTCATCTACACGCCGATCAAGTCCGACGCGACGCGCGTATCGGCGCTGCTCGCCGGCGACGTCGACCTCGTCACCGACCTGCCGACGCAGGACGTGGCGCGCCTGAAGCAGAATCCCGCGCTGCGCATGCTCGAGGGCCACGAAGTGCGCACCATCTTCATCGGCCTCGACCAGCACAACAACGAGCTGCAGTATTCCGACGTCAAGGGCAAGAACCCGTTCAAGGACGTCCGGGTGCGCCGCGCGCTCAACATGGCGGTCGACCGCGAAGCGATCAAGCGCGTCACCATGCGCGGTCTCTCGATCCCGGCGGCGATCATGGTCGCGCCCGGGGTGCACGGCCATACCGAGCAGCTCGACAAGGTGTCGGGCGCCGATCCCGCCGCGGCGCGCAAGCTGATCGCCGAGGCCGGCTACCCGAACGGCTTCGAGTTCACCCTCGACTGCCCGAACAACCGCTACGTCAACGACGAGGAGATCTGCCAGGCCCTGGTCGGCATGTGGGCCAAGGCCGGCGTGCGCGTGAAGCTGAACGCCATCCCCTTCTCCACCCACATCCCGAAGATCCTCAAGCACGACACCAGCGCCTACATGCTCGGCTGGGGCGTCGCGACCTTCGACTCGCTCTACACGCTGCAGTCCTTGGTGCGCACCAAGACCACCGGCGCCGACGGCAGTTTCAACTGCGGCCGGGTGAGCGACGCCAAGCTCGACGCCCTGATCGACGCGATGAAGACCGAGATGGACGTGAAGAAGCGCGACGCGATGATCCAGGAGGCGCTCACCCGCGTGCGCGATGAGGCCTTCTACGTGCCGCTGCACCACCAGCTCCGCCCTTGGGCGATGAAGAAGAACGTCTCAACGCTGCATCGCGCAGATGACCGGCCTGAGGCACGGTTTGCGCGCGTGGACTAGGAGGGTTTGGCAGCACGACCTAGCGTGGAGCCTGCGGCGTTCACCGGTAACGGTGATCGCCGCGGCGCTGACGCTCCTCTGCATCGCCGGCGCGCTGTTCGCACCCTGGATCGCGCCGCAGAACCCGTTTGACCCCGCTTCGCTGAACCTCAACGAGGCGTTCCACAAGCCCGGCACGCCCGGCTACCCGCTCGGCAGCGACGACCAGGGCCGGGACCTCTTCTCCACCATCCTCTACGGCGCGCGCATCTCGCTCGGCGTCGGCCTCGCCGCGGTGCTGCTCGCGCTGATTCTCGGCGTATCGCTGGGCCTCGTCTCGGGGTACGTCGGCGGCAGGCTCGATGCGTTCATCATGCGGGTCGCCGACGTGCAACTCTCGTTCCCGGCGATCCTGATCGCGCTGCTGGTCGACGGCGTGGCGCGCGTCTCGCTGCCCAACCATATGGCAGGCTCGATCGCCATTCCGGTGCTGATCTTCTCCATCGGCGTCTCGGGCTGGGTGCAGTACGCGCGCACGGTGCGCGGCCTGACCCTGGTCGAGCGCGAGAAGGAGTACGTGCAGGCGGCGCGCGTCATCGGCCGCCGGCCGCTTGCGATCATGCTCGCGCACGTGCTGCCGAACGTGACCGGACCGGTGCTGGTGATCGGCACCATCCACATCGCCACGGCGATCATCACCGAGGCGACGCTCTCGTTCCTCGGCGTCGGCGTGCCGCCCACCCAGCCTTCGCTCGGCACGCTGATCCGGGTCGGCAACGACTTCCTGTTCTCGGGCGAGTGGTGGATCACGCTCTTCCCCGGCTGCGCGCTGGTGATCCTGGTGCTGTCGATCAACCTGCTCGGCGACTGGCTGCGCGACGCATTGAATCCAAGATTGCGATGACGCTCGAGGTGAAGAACCTGAAGGTCGAGTTTCCGTCGCGGCGCGGCACCCTCACCGCGCTCGACGGCGTGTCGCTGTCGATCGCGCGCGGCGAGGTGCTCGGCGTGGTGGGCGAGTCGGGCGCCGGCAAGTCGTTGACCGGCCTCTCCATCATCGGCCTGCTCGAGCCGCCGGGACGTATCGCCGGCGGCGAGGTCTGGCTCGAGGGCAAGCGCATCGACGGCCTGCCGCCCGAGGAAATGCGGCGCGTGCGCGGCCGGCGCATCGGCGTCGTCTTCCAGGACCCGCTCACCTCGCTCAACCCGCTCTACACGATCGGGCAGCAACTCGAGGAGACGATCCTCACGCACCTGCCGCTCGGGAAGAGCGCCGCGCGCGAACGCGCGCTTTCGCTGCTGGCCGAGGTCGGCATCCCGGCGCCCGAAGCGCGCTACGACAACTATCCCCACCAGTTCTCGGGCGGCATGCGCCAGCGCGTGGTGATCGCGCTCGCCATCGCCGCCGAGCCGGTGCTGCTGATCGCCGACGAGCCCACCACTGCGCTCGACGTCTCGATCCAGGCGCAGATCATCGAGCTCCTCAAGCGCCTGGCCCGCGAGCGCGGCACGGCGGTGATGCTGATTACCCACGACATGGGCGTGATCGCGGAGACCTCGCAGCGCGTAGCGGTGATGTACGCCGGGCGCATCGTCGAGGTCGGCCCGGTGCGCGAGGTCATCAAGTCGCCGCTCCACCCCTACACCGTGGGCCTGATGGGCTCGATCCCGAAAATCTCGATGTCGAGGACAAGGCTGGTCCAGATCGACGGCGCCATGCCGCGGCTGAACGCCATCCCCGCCGGCTGCGCCTTCAACCCCCGCTGCCCGAAGCGCTTCGCGCGTTGCATCGAAGAGCGCCCCGACCTCATCGGTGCCGCGCGATCCTCGGCCTGCTGGCTGCATGCCGCTTCTTAGCCTGCGCGCCGTCAGCCGCGACTTCGACGTGTCGCGGCCGCTGCTCGACCGCGTCCTCGACGGCGAGCCGCGGCGCATGCTGCGCGCGGTCGACGACGTCGATCTCGAGGTGAACCCCGGCGAGACCCTGGCCCTGGTCGGCGAATCGGGCAGCGGCAAGTCCACGGTGGCGCGTCTCATCGTCGGCCTGTACGCGCCCACCAGCGGCTCCGTGACCTTCAGCGGCCGGCGGATGCAGATGATCTTCCAGGACCCCTACGCCAGCCTGAATCCGCGCTGGCGCGTGCGCGACATCGTCGCCGAGCCGATGCGCATCCTGCAGACGAGGAAGGATGTCGCCGAGCTGCTGCGGCAGGTCGGCCTCTCGCCCGAGGATGCCGAGCGCTATCCGCATGAATTTTCCGGCGGGCAGCGCCAGCGCATCTCGATCGCTCGCGCCCTCGCCGGCGAACCCGACCTGCTGGTGTGCGACGAGCCGACCTCCGCGCTCGACGTCTCGGTGCAGGCGCAGATCCTCAACCTGATGACCGAGCTGCAGCGACGTCTCGGCCTCACCTACGTCTTCATCTCGCACAACCTCGCCGTGGTGTCGCAGGTCGCCGATCGCGTCGGCGTCATGTACCTCGGCCGGATCGTCGAGATCTCGCCGGCCGCCGAGATCTTCTCGCGCCCGCGCCATCCCTATACACGCATGCTCCTCGACGCCGTCCCGGACCTCGAGCTCTCGGGCCGCCCGCGCACGCCCGTCGCCGGCGAGGTTCCCAACCCACTCTCACCGCCGCCAGGCTGCGTCTTCCACCCGCGCTGCCCGCACGCCAACGAACGTTGCCGGACCGAAAAGCCGCAACTTCTCAGGAACGTCGCCTGCCATGCCGTCGCCGAAGGCCGTATCTAGATAGTAGAAACTCACGAGAAGGACCTGCGGTCCAAGGCTGACCAACACTCTGGAGGCCTTGTCATGATCCAACTACGCACGGTCCTGTTTTCATTGCTTCTCGTTTCGCCGCTGTCGGCCTTTGCCGACGAATACGCCGACACCGTCAAGCTGTTCCGCGCCACGGAGCCAAGCGCAAGGCTCTTCGACAGCAGCTATGGCTACGCCGTGTTCCCGACGATCGGCAAGGGCGGGGCCGTCCTTGGCGCCGCGCACGGCTCGGGACGGGTCTATGTCAACGGGAAACACGTCGGCGATACGAAGATGACGCAACTGACCGTCGGCCCGCAGCTCGGCGGCCAGGCCTACAGCCAGGTCATCTTCTTCGAGAGCAAGCGCGCCTTCGACGAATTTACCAGCGGCAATTTCGAGTTCGGCGTGCAGGCGAGCGCGGTGGCGATCACCGCGGCGGCCGAAGCGCAGGCGACTAGCGGCGGAGCCGGCGTCGGGGCGAGCGGCACGCCGAGCCACGCCAAGACGGCAAGCCACTTCCACGACGGCATGGCGGTCTTCACCATCGCCAAGGGCGGCTTGATGCTCGAGACGAGCCTGGGCGGCCAGAAGTTCAGCTACAAGGCGACGAACTAATCGCCGCGCGGCGAACCTAGCCCGCCTTCTTGACGATGTTGGCCACGCCGAAGGGGACGTGGCCGGAAGGGACGTGCGCGCGAGCGAGCTCGACGTGGCCGCGCTGGTCGTCGAAGTAGAAGTCGGGCTCGAACGCTTTCAGGAAAGCGCTCTTCTCCAGGCCGCCGAGGAACATCGCCTCGTCGACGGCGATGTTCCACTCCATCAGCGTGCGCACCGCGCGCTCGTGGGCCGGCGCGCTCCGGGCGGTGACCAGGGCCGTTCTGATCCTGATGGAGGAATTTCTTTCGGTCTGCAGTCGATGCAGCGCCTCCAGTAACGGCTTGAACGGCCCCGGCGGCAGCGGCTGCAGGACGTTGGTCGTCTCGTGCCGGGTGAACGCGTCGAGGCCGTCGCGCTGGAACACCTGCTCGGCCTCATCCGAGAAAAGCACCGCGTCGCCGTCGAAGGCGATGCGCACTTCGCTGGC
>Ga0315912_10006415_pt1 | contig 10521 bp, 7 predicted proteins | sample VfabasoilMG_FD_204469 | JGI IMG/M metagenome (GOLD analysis project Ga0315912, IMG submission 204469) | Garden soil microbial communities collected in Santa Monica, California, United States - V. faba soil | ecosystem: Environmental > Terrestrial > Soil > Garden | place: USA: California... | reverse complement strand
CCGTCGATCGCCGGTGACTGGGAAATCCCGCTGAACGCGACTTCGTCGAAGGGCGAGAAGGCATTCCGGTTCATCGTCGAGCAGCGCGGCGCGGAAGTGGCCGCCTCGATTCTTCGCATCGACGGCGACACGGGCGCATACAGCGGCGTGTTCCAGGATGGCAAATGGGTGCTCAGCCATTTCGACGGCTCGCGTCCGGGCGTCATCGAAGTCACGCCGGCCGCCGACGGCACGCTGCAGATCGCGCAGCTCGGCCAGCGCATCCAGAGCGCCAACCCGCAGCAGACCAGCTACGAATCGACGCCGGATGGCCGTTATGCCGCCAGGTTGATTGCGTACCGCCCCGATGCCGCGCGCGCCAAGGGCTTGCCCGAACCCTCGAATCATCTCACCCATACGACGACGCGCGATTCGAACGAGAGGTTCACGTTCTCGTTCCCGAATCTCGATGGCAAGACGGTGTCCGATGACGACGCCGACCACGAGGGCAATGTCGTGCTGGCGATCGTGACGGGAACCTGGTGCCCCAACTGCCACGACGAGGCGCAGTACCTGATCGAGCTCGACAAGCAGTACCGCGACAAGGGACTGCGCATCGTGGCGCTGAATTTCGAGGAAGTGGAGCAGCAGGCTTCGCTGAAGCGCGCGAAGGCGTTCGTCGCGCAGTACGGCGTGAAGTACCAGTACCTGCAGGCAGGAGCTCCCGAGGAAATGTGGGAGAAGGTGCCGCAGCTCGTGAACCTCAACACCTGGCCCGCCACGGTGTTCGTGGGCCGTGACGGCAAGGTACGCGCGGTCCATGCCGGATTCGCGTCGCCCTCCACGGGTGATTTCTATGCGCGGCAGGACAAGGAGTTCCGCTCGCGCATCGAACAGTTGCTGGCCGAGAAGGCACCGGCCCAGACCCGCGTCAGCGCCGCGCTCAACTGATTGTGCCGTGGCAGGGAGCGTCGCGCACGCGAGACGCTCCCTGCCTCATTGCTCAGTTCGCTTGCCCCAGCGCGCGCTGGAAATCCGCGCGCGATTGCGGGGCGCCGTGCAACGGGGCAAATCGCTGCACGTCCAGCCCGAGGCGACGGATGTTTTCGTCGAGATTGAGCCACAACGGGTTCACGACGGCGGGCGGCTTCGCACCCGCCGCCAGCGGCGACCACGCGTCCGCCTCGACGAGCACCTTGTCCTTCGGCAGGTAGACCATGGCGAACGCATCGTTGTGGCCGCTGCCGGTGATTTCGTGCACCTCGATGGGATGGGTTGCATCGGCGAGCACGAGCTTGCCGGTGAACTCGCGAAACACCGGCTTGAGCTTCGACTTCGCCAGGCGGTCGGGGCTGAGCGTGCGTGGTGCGCTCCAGGCGCGCGCGTAGTACTGCGCATTGCGCGACTGCGTGATGACGGGAATGCCTTCGGCCACGTAGGTGCGCAAGCCCCCTGCGTGATCGAAGTGCGTATGGGTGTTGACCACGCCGAGAATGTGTTTGCCGGGAAACAACTCGCGGGCCTTTGCGATCACCGCCTCCGAGCGCTGCTCGGACAGCGGCGCCTCGATGACGTACACGCCGCCCGCCTGGCTGACGATCACACTGTTGTGCGAACCGCCGCCGAACACCACCAGCCCTGGAGCGAGCTCGGTGACCTCGATGGCCGCGACCGACGGCACCGGGTTCGCGGCGACCTCGGGCGGCACCGTGAAAGGTTTCGCGACGTTTACCTTGAGATCGGTGACCGTGAGCTCGTACCACGGCATGCCGGCAACGTAGCGCTGGATGCGCAGCGGGAACCGCACGCCATCGAAATCGAGGTATTCGAGATAACGGAATTCGATGGGCACGTCGCCGAGGACTGGCGAGTCGATGAAGGTGCGCACGCTGGTCACTTCATTCCGGCTGTTCAAGTCTCCCTCGTATCGGTAGATGCCCTCGAGCACGAACCGCAGCGTGCAGCTGCCATCGTCGTGAATTTCGATCTTTGCGTCGTGTTCGAAAGCGGCCCTGATGAAACCCAGCGGCGACGCCCAGATTTCCGCGTTGCGTTCCGCGAGGTTTGCGGGCATTGCCACGGGGCCCGGCGCGAAATTCCAGGTCACTCCGTCGACGGCGTATTGATCCTGTGTCTGCTCGGAATGTGGACGCTGGCGACCCGGCTCCTGGACCTGCACGCGGTGGTACTTCGCGTGCACCGCGCCGCGCTCGAAATCCAGCGTGGCCACGTAGTTGTCGACGTCGAACGCCGGCCATGGCAACTCCGGCGCCGGTGCCTGCCCGAACTGGTAATAGCGCCCATGGGCTACGTACTCCAGGCTCTGGATCTTCTGCTTTCGCATCGAGTCGTACAGGAGGTCGAGCCGCGATGGCAGCGTGAACGCGATGGCGTCAGCCGACACCAGGCAGCATGCAAGCAACAGGCAACGGGCAGTTTTCATTTCGATACCTGGATGATGAGTTTGCCGCGCGTATGGCCGTCGCGGCTCTTCTCCCAGGCCTGCGCAGCCTGTTCCATCGGGTACACGCCGTCGACGTTCACCTTGAACTTGCCGGCATCGGCGAGCTCCATGACGCGCGCGAGCAATGCGGCAGGGGTGGGACCCACGGATCGATCCGGCCGCGCGCAGCGGATTTTCGCCGCCGCACAGGCGGCAGCATCGAGCGTGCCGACGACCGTGACCAGCACCCCACCCTCGCGGACGACGCCGATCGAGCGCGCGCTGGTCTCCACGTTCGCGGTGTTGAGCACCAGGTCGACGTTCTTCACCACGTCTTCGAATTTCTGCGTGCGGTAGTCGATGACCTGCTCTGCGCCGATGGAGCGCAGGAAGTCCAGGTTGTTGGCCGACGCGGTGCCGATGACGCGTGCGCCGCCGGCCTTCGCGATCTGCACCGCCGCCGAACCCACGCCGCCCGCGGCACCATGTATCAGGACGGTCTGGCCCTTCTCGAGCTTGCCTGCCTCGTGCAGCGCGCGGTAAGCGGTCTCCGCGGCGATCGGCACGCCGGCGGCTTCTTCGAAGGTGAGCTTGTCGGATTTGCGCGCCAGGCTGTTCACCGGTACCACGGCGTATTCGGCATAACTACCGCTCTGTCGGGCAAAACCCAGCACCGGTTCACCCGGCTTCCAGCCGGTGACGCCCTCGCCCAGCGACTCGATGCTGCCAGCCACGTCGGTGCCCGGGACCTGGCCGACACGTCCGCCCGCAACTTTCCAGTCCACGGGATTCACACCCGCGGCACGGACTTTCACCAGTACCTCACCCGCGCCGGGTTTCGGAACCGGCAGGGTCTGCACCGAAAGCGAGCCTCCGTCGCCCACGGTCACACCCCGCATGGATTCGGGCGCCGCCCACGCACCCACGCTGATTACGAGGCTGAACAACGCCGTTCCTGCAACCTTCCGCATGCTCACTCCTTATTGATGTGCCGCGATTCTACCTGTCACCACATTCAAACCCGCGCGCAATCGACGCTGTGACCGTGCCCGCCGAATACTGGCCGCATGAAAGGCATGAGCCACGGAGCGGCGACAGCCGCGACCCAATCGACCACGGCGGCGACAGCCGCGACCCAATCGACCACGGCGGCGACAGCCGTCCCTACAGAGACGCACAACTCCCCCGCCGTCCGTGTCATCGCCATCGTTGGCGGCGGCTTTTCGGGCGTCTGCGTCGCAATCCAGCTGCTGCGCCAGGAATCCGGCACCCCGCTGCGCATCGTGCTGTTCGAGCCGCGCGCCGAGCTGGGTGCCGGCGTGGCCTACGCGACGCGTGACTATCCCTATCCACTGAACGTCGCTGCCGGCCAGATGTCGCTCGACGCCTCGCTTCCGCGCGACTTCCTGGATTTCGCCTGCGCGCAGGGCATCAACGCGTCCGCCACCGACTACCTGCCGCGGCAGCTGTACGGCGAGTACCTGCGCGCGCGCTTCGCGGAAAGCTGCGCGGCGGCTCCGCCGCACCGTCGCGCCATTCACTATCGCGCGCGCGTATTGCAATTGCGCCGCGCCGCCGACGGGCGCTGGGATCTGTGGCTCGACGACGGCAGCGCCCAGCGCGCCGACCAGGTGGTGCTCGCGCTCGGCAATGCGCCGCCGCACGCGCCCGCGCAACTGCTGCCCATAACGTCTTCGATCTACTCCGTCGAAGATCCCTGGAGCCTGGGTTCCTGCGCGCACGAGAACACTGGCAGCGTGCTGCTGCTCGGCAGCGGACTCACCATGATCGACGCGGCGCTGCGACTCGCGGCGATCCGCCCGCGCGTCCGCCACATCCACGTGTTGTCGCGGCATGGTCTGCTGCCCCAGGTCCAGGCCGCGCAGCCCCACACTGCGCTCAAGCCGCTGCTCGACGAGTTGTTAGCCGCGCGTGACTCGGTGCGGCGGCTGACGCGCCTGTTTCGAGGTCTGGCGGACGGCGTCATCGACGCGGGCGGCGACTGGCGTGAGCTCTTCGCCACGCTGCGCCCGCGTCTGCCCGAGGTCTGGCAAGGACTGGACGAGCGCGAACGGGCGCGGTTCCTGCGGCATCTGCGCAGCTGGTGGGAAGTGCACCGGCATCGCGTGCCCGCCGGCCCGATGGCGGCAGTGCGTTCTCTCGAGAGGCTGGGCGTGCTCGAGGTGCACGCCGGCCGTCTCGAGTCCGTGCGCACCCTGGACGACGCGGTCGAGGTGCAATGGCGCCCACGAGGCGAACAACGCGCTCGCGCCTGCCTGGTGGATCGCGTGGTCAACTGCACGGGCCCGGATGCGCGCGTGACGCGGCACACCGACCCGCTGGTTCAGACGCTGATCAATGCCGGCTGGATCCGCCCGGACGCGCATGGCCTGGGAATCGACGTGGCCATTGACGGCCGCGTTCTCGCGCGTGACGGGCGGCCGGTGGACCGGCTGCATTACATCGGCCCCTGGCTGCGGGCTCGCGACTGGGAAGCGACCGCGGTGCCGGAGCTGCGCGTGCATGCGAGCCGGCTCGCCCGGCAACTTGCCCGGGAGTCCGCAGTCGCCAATCCATGAAGGTGCGCAGCCGAGCGGGCCTCTGGTAGGCTTCGCGCCCCATGCTGAAGTCCGTCGCGCTCCCGCTGCTGTTCGCCTGCCTGTTGATGCCGCTCGCGGGCTGCGGCAAGAAGGGCACCACCGGCGAAGTCTCGCTGCTCAACGTGTCCTACGATCCGACCCGGGAGCTGTACGACGCCATCAATCCGGCGTTCGCCGCGCAGTGGAAGACGAAGACCGGCCAGAGCGTGCAGATCAACCAGTCGCATGGCGGATCGGGCAGCCAGGCGCGTTCGGTGATCGACGGCCTGCCCGCGGACGTGGTGACCCTGGCCCTGGCCGGCGACATCGACGCCATCGCCGAGCAGGCCAAACTACTGCCGCCCAACTGGCAGCAGCGCCTGCCGGACAACAGCGCTCCCTACTATTCGACCATCGTGTTCCTGGTGCGCGCCGGCAATCCGAAGCAGATCCACGACTGGGGCGACCTGGTGCGCGACGGCGTAAACGTCGTGACGCCCAACCCGCGTACCTCGGGCGGCGCGCGCTGGAACTACCTCGCGGCCTGGGCCTGGGCCGAGCGCCAGCCCGGCGGCAGCGAAGCCACGGCCCGGGAATTCGTGAAAAAACTGTACCAGCAGGTTCAGGTGCTCGATTCAGGCGCGCGCGGCTCGCTCACCACCTTCGCACAGAGGAACATCGGCGACGTGGCGATCGCCTGGGAAAACGAAGCACACCTGGCGCTGCGCGACATGGCCGCGAATCATTTCGAGATCGTCGTGCCCTCGGTGAGCATGCTGGCCGAACCCTCGGTGGCGGTGGTCGACAAGGTGGTGCTGAGGCGCGGCACGCGCGAAGTCGCGCAGGCCTACCTCGAGTTCCTGTACTCGCCGGAAGGACAGGAGATCTGCGCGAAGAACTTCTACCGACCGCGCGACGCGGCCGTCGCGGAGAAATACGCCGCGGAATTCGCCAAGGTGGAACTCGTGTCCATCGACCACTTCGGCGGCTGGAAGCGCGTGCAGAAGGAACACTTCGCGAGCGGCGGCGTCTTCGACTCCATCACCGTGGGCAACGACGCCAAATAATTGGGGACATTCCCGATTTGCTGGCAAACGGGGACAGGCCTGGTGTGAGGCTTCGCGCGCATCCATGACTGACTATTCCGGTCAGTCGGCGCCCCCTTCGGGGTAGCCGGCCGAGCTTCGGGGCCTGCGGCTGACCGGCTGGCGCAAGCGGAGAGTATCGGGGCCCTTCCATGAAAGAAGGGGCCTACCTCGCTCGGCCGGCGCGCCTCCAATGCCCGGAATAATCAGTCATGAATGCGCGTGAAGACGCACTCCCGGCCTGTCTGGTGGTTTCCGAACACAGCAGGGACATCCCCGCTTGCTGTGAAAGGAGAACAGCCTGTAGCGCGAGAGCGACGGTGCGCGCATCAATCAGTGCCTGGCGAACATCGCGAAGCGGCGCAGCCGGAATCGTCATGCAAATCCGTACTGCCGTGACGTTGCCAGTTTCTGCCGATATGGCATTTGCATAGATTCCGGCAAGCGAACGCCAAAAATTTTCGCTTCGGAAATTTTTGAAGCGCGCGAGCGGTGAGCCAGGGACTGATTGAAGCGCACGCCGGCGCCCTCACTCTCCAGTCTTTTCCCCAGCAAACGGGGAATGTCCCCACTAGTCGACGACCAGTTTGTACCCGCTCGGCGCTGCGGTCTGCAGCAGCTGCGGCACCGACGGATTCGCCTCGATCTTGTGCCTCAGCCGGTGCACCAGCTGCTTGAGCAATTGCCGGTCGCCGGAACCGCGATGACCCCACACCTGCACCAGCAGGCGGTCGGAGTTCACGGTGCGGCCGGCCTGCGCCAGCAACATCTGCAACAGCCGCAGCTCGAGCTTGGTGAGACTGATGGGCTCACCCCCCGCGATGCGCACGGTGTAGTTCTCGAGATCCAGTGTGACCCGGCCGGCCGCCAGCGGCGCGTGACTGCGCTCGGCGCTCGCGCGCCGCAGCAGCGCCTTGACGCGCGCCAGCAGTGTCTTGGGGCTGAATGGCTTGGTCAGGTAGTCGTCGGCACCGAGGTCGAGCGCCTTGACGAGGTCCTGCTCCTCGCCGCGCGCCGTCAGCATCATCACCGGCACGTCACCGCGCGCGCGGATCGCCGTGCACACTTCGAAGCCCGAAGTGCCCGGCATGTTGATGTCGAGGATCACCAGGTCCGGTGATTCCGCTTCGAAGGTAGCGAGCGCGCCGGGCCCGTCGCTGGCCTTGACCACCAGGTAACCGGCCTGCGACAGCGAATACGCCACCAGGCCTAACAAGTCGAGATCGTCGTCGGCGACCAGGATCTTCATGTCTTGTCGACCGGAAGTGTCAGAGTGAAACGCGTGAATCCCTGCGGCGTACGATGGGCGGTGATGCTGCCCCCGTGACGCTCGACGATCGAACGCGAGATCCACAGGCCGAGGCCCAAGCCCCCGGGCTCGGGTTCCTGCGAACCACCGCGCTTGAAGCGCTCGAAGATGTCGTCGCCGCCTTCCGGAAGGCCCGGGCCGGAATCCTCGACCCAGGCGCCGATGGTGCCGCCGTCGGCGCGCGCGCCGATGCGGATCGGCGTACCCTCCGGCGCGAACTTGCTGGCGTTGGCGATGAGATTCACGAACACCTGCGTCAGGCGCGTGGCGTCGCCCTGCAACTCGAGCCCCTCGGCCACCTCGACCTCGAGCGGCTGCCGGCGCTGGCGCAATAGCGCATCGACCAGGCCACGCGCATCTTCGACCACGTCCCTGAGCTCGATGCTCTGGCGGCGCACGTCGAGCTGGCCGGACTCGATGCGGACACTTTCCAGCAGGTTGTCGATCAGGCGAGTGAGGCGCAACGTGCCGCGCTCCAGCGACAGCACCAGTTCCTCGAGTTTCGCGGGCGGGCTCGACTTCAGGCCCTCGCGCAGCAACTCGATGGACGCGAGCTGTGCCGCGAGCGGCGTGCGGAATTCGTGGCTGACGTTGGCGAGCACCGTATCGCGAGCGCGGCGCACGCCTTCGAGCTCCGTCTCGTCGCGCATCACCTGCACCTGCAATCCGCCCACCGAGCGCGAGCTGGTGATCACGGTCTGGCGATTGCCGGAGCGGGTTTGCAGCTGCTCCACGGATTGCGCGCTGCCCGCCTGGCGCGCGCGCAGGATGGGGCAGGCCGTGGTGCCGCAGGGTCGCGCGCCACTCGCCGATCCCGGCAGCGCGCAGGGTTTGAGCACGTCCCCGCAGAACTTGCCGATGGCTTCCGAGGCATCGATGCCGAGCAGCTTCGCCGCCTGCGGATTCATGTAGCGGATGTTGCGTTCCTGGTCGACGGCGTACACGCCCTCGACCACCGCCTCGAGCACCGCCTGCGCCTCGGCCTCGCGGTGCCGCAGCTCCACGTTCAGGTCGACGAGGTTGCGGCGCATGTCGTCCATGGTGCGCCCCAGCTGACCGATCTCGGCCGGGCCTTCCGTGGGAATGGAGGTGGCGAAGTCGCCCTGCCCGAGCCGCACGGCCGCATGCGTCAACGCCTCGGTCGGCCGGGTAATCCGCCAACCCAGCAGCACGCCGGCCACGAGCGCCAGCAGCGCGAACACGATGGCCGTGATGATCAGGCGTTTGACCAGCACGCTCACCGCGCGATCGGTTTCCGAGGCGGATGCCGTGGTCTGGATCAGCGCGATGCATTCACCGCTGACCGTGAAAATCGGAAAGCTCGACGCATACAGCCCGAGCGAGTCGATGCGTTGCACGAACCGCCCGTACGTCATCGCCTGCGAATGCAACGAGGTGAATTCGTTGACCGGCGTGGCGCTGTAGGTGTTGTAGTTGATGATGCGTGTTTCGAAACCCGAGTGCTCGCCCAGCACCTTCGCGAGTCGATCGTCGAGCAGCCGCACCACCATGACGGTGAACGCCGCGTACTGCCCGGGTAGTTTGGCGGTCGCGCCGATCGTCGAGAGCTGCGTCTTCAGCGGCACCGCCATGAAGCGCTCGCCCTGCTCCTCGGAGATCGCGAACAGCTCGGCCCAGGGAAGCTCGCTGCCCACCGACGCCACCACCTGCGCGCCGTCGAAGACCACGCAGGCGTCGAGCTGGTTCTCTTCGCAGAATCGGCGCAGCACCGGCGGCAGCGCCTCGCGCGATGCCTCACCCACCAGGCGGCGCATCTCCGGCCGCGCGGCCAGTGCGCGTGCGTCGTTGAGCGCCTTCTCCGTGATGCGCGTGACTTCCTGGCGCGAGCTCGCGCCGGCGAGCTGCACGCGCACTTTCTGCTGGTCGTCGCCGAGGTCGCGCAGCATGTCGATGGCGAAGTACGAGATACCCGCCGCGACCAGCAGCACGATGACGACGTTGCTGGCCGCGAGCCACCACCCGAGGCTGTTGCGCTTCATCGCCGGCGATACCCGGAGCGCTCCACCAGCGTCTTGATGATGAGCGTGACGACGGCGAGGATGGACAGCATCGAAGCCACGGCGAAGGCTCCGACGTGGTTGAACTCCTGGTACAGCACTTCGATGTGCAGCGGCATGGTATTGGTCACGCCGCGGACGTGGCCGGAGACCACCGACACGGCACCGAATTCACCCATGGCTCGCGCGTTGCAGAGGATGACGCCATACACCAGCCCCCAGCGGATGCGCGGCAGCGTAACACGGAAGAACGTGAACCAGCCGCCGGCACCGAGCGTGATCGCCGCCTCTTCCTCGTCGTTGCCGAGCTGCTGCATCAGCGGGATGAGCTCGCGCGCCACGTACGGAAAGGTGACGAACATGGTGGCCAGGATGATGCCGGGCAGCGCGTAGACGATGCTGATCTCGTGCTCCTGCAGCCAGGCACCGAACCAGCCGTTCAGGCCGAACAGCAACACGTAGATGAGTCCCGAGACGATGGGCGACACCGCCAGCGGCAGGTCGATCAGCGTGATGAGGAAACTCTTGCCGCGGAATTCGAACTTGGCGATACACCATGCGGCGGTGATGCCGAAGATGGTGTTCATCGGCACGACCACCGCGGCGGTCGTGAGCGTGAGCCGGATGGCCGCACGGGTATCCGGGTCGGCAAAGCTCGAGAAGTAGGCGCTCCATCCCTTCTCGAGCGCCATCGCGAACACCGCGAACAGCGGCGCTGCCAGCAAGGCACCCAGGAAAGTCAGCGACACGGTGATCAGCAGCCAGCGCACCAGCGTCGACCGGCGGTTGGTGTGACCCGGGCGGCTGGCGAGCTCGGCGGCGATGGCTTCGCTTGTTGCAGGGCCTGCCATCAGCGGGAGACCATGAGCCGCTTGCGGCCCCACACCTGCAGCAGGTTGATGGCCAGCAACATCACGAACGAGATCGCAAGCATGATCACGCCCAGCGCTGCGGCGCCCTCGTAGTCGAACTCCTCGAGCCGGATGTAGATGAGCAAGGGCGTGATCTCGGTCTTCATCGGCAGGTTGCCGGCAATGAAGATCACCGAGCCGTATTCACCGACCGCGCGCGCGAACGCCAGCGTGAATCCGGTCAGCAGCGCCGGCAG
>Ga0315912_10006414_pt1 | contig 10522 bp, 11 predicted proteins | sample VfabasoilMG_FD_204469 | JGI IMG/M metagenome (GOLD analysis project Ga0315912, IMG submission 204469) | Garden soil microbial communities collected in Santa Monica, California, United States - V. faba soil | ecosystem: Environmental > Terrestrial > Soil > Garden | place: USA: California... | reverse complement strand
TCGCCTCGGCGTCGTGCTCGGCGAACGGGTCTTCGATGGACACGATGGGGTAGCGCTCCACCCACTGCAGCAGCATGGAGTGCAGCTGGGACGCGGTCAGCGTCTTTTTCTCCAATGCCAGGTGGTAGCGGCCGTCGCGCCAGAGCTGCGTGGCGGCGATGTCGAGCGCGATGCCGACGTCGGCGCCCGGCTCGAAGCCGGCGTCGGCGATGGCCCCGGTCAGCTCGGCGAGCGCTTCTTCGTTCGTCTTGAACGCGGGCCAGTAGCCGCCCTCGTCGGCGACGCCGTAGAGCGCACCGCGCCTGGCCAGGCGTGCACCCGCCGCCTTGTAAACCTGCGCGGTCCACTCCAGGCTCTCGGCAAAGCTGCCGGCGCCGCCGCAGATGATCATGAAATCCTGCACGTCCATGCGGCCCTGCGCGTGCGCGCCGCCGCCGAAAATCTGGATCTGCGGCACCGGCATCGCCACCGGGCGCTTGCCGGCGAGGTGGCGCCAGAGCGGCTTTTTCGCCGCCGCCGCCGCGGCATGCGCGCAGGCGAGCGACACCGCGACGATGGCGTTGCCGCCGAGGCGGGACTTGTCGGGGGTGCCGTCGAGGGCGATGAGCGCTTTGTCGATTTCTTCCTGGTCCAGGGTTTTTCCGACCAGGGATTTCCGAACCTCCGTATTCACTCCATGGACCGCCTGCCGAACCTCGATGCTCTTGGCCTCGCCCGAACCTGTCGAAGCGCCCGCCGGAGCGATGGCGCGCCCGCGCGCACCTTTCACCGCCACTTCGGCTTCCACGGTCGGCCGGCCGCGCGAATCCCAGACGCTGCGCGCGAGGACTTCTAGGATTTTTGCCATGCGTCGGCGATGTCGGTCAGGCGCTGCGTGGGGGAGAGGAGGAATCTTGCCGCGATGGCGCGGACCTGTCCCTTCTGCGCATCCTCCTTCAGGTACTCCACGGGCGATTTGCCGTCGACCCGCGCAAGCAGCAGCCCGGGCAGCAGGGCGGCCGCGCGCGCCTCGATGGCCTGCCTGGGCTCCCAGGTGACGCCGGCAAGGTAGGCCTCCGCCAGCACGTCGTAGCACTGCAGGAAGGCGGTGCGCCGCACCGGAACCCACAGTCCCTTCAGTAGCAGGTGGTTCAGGCAGAACGCGAGGTCGAAGGCCGGGTCGCCGTACCAGGCGCACTCGGCATCGAGGAACACCGGGCCCTGCGGGCCCACGAGGATGTTCTTCGGGCTGATGTCGCCGTGCACCAGCGCAAGCCGGGTCTGCGCGGTGATTTCCGCGAGTTCCTTCAGCCGCGGCTCGAGGGCGGGATGCTTTCTCCCGGCGGCGAGCAGGTAGGGCTCCAGGCGGATGGCGTGGAAATTCTTGTCGGTGTCGAACTTCGCGGCGCAGCCGGCGTCGCCGGCTGTCGCGGCGTGGATGCGCGCCAACGCCGCCCCGACCTTGGCGGCGAACTCGCGGTTGGCGCGGCCTTCGGCGAGTTCTGCCTTCCACAGCGGCAGGTCCGCGAGCAGTTCCATCGCAAAGCAGCCGGCGTCGTCGGCGGCCAGCACGCGCGGCGCCACGCCCGGGAGGATGGCGTTGGCGGTTTCGATCCACATGCGCTCATAGCGGTTGCGCTCGACCGGAACTTCCCAGAGATCCTCGACGCGCAGGCGCGGCAGCGCGCGCTTCACGCAGATGGCGCCGCTCGTCAGCTCGACGCGCCAGATGTCGGAGGACACGCCGCCCGCGAGCGCCTGCGCAGGCGGCTGCTCGCCGGCGGCGGCGAGCCCGTGCTTGCGCAGGAACGCCAGGACCGGCTCAGGGAGCGAGGCGCTCAATCGTCCAGCGGTCGCTGTTTCGACGGTAGAGCAGGCGGTCATGCAGCCGGTTTTCGCGGCCCTGCCAGAACTCGATCTGCGCGGGGAGCACGCGGTAGCCGCCCCAGTGCGCGGGGCGGGGAGGGTTGTCGCCATATTGTTCTTTTTCTTTTTTCGCGGCACTTTCGAGAAATTCCCTTCCCGGCACGACTTCACTTTGCGCCGAGGCGCGCGCCGACAGGCGCGCGCCTGCAGGCCGGCTCGCGAAGTAGCTGTCTGAGTCGGCGGGCGCCACTTTTTCAACCTTCCCCTCGATCCGCACCTGCCGCTCCAGCTGCGTCCAGAGGAAGACCAGGCAGGCCTCGGGTCGCGCCGCAAGCTGCTTGCCCTTGCGGCTGTCGTAGTTGGTGTAGAAGACGAAGCCGCCGCCTTCCACGCCCTTCAGCAGCACGATGCGCGCATCCGGCGCGCCCTGCGGCGTCACGGTGGCGAGCGTCATGGCGTTGGCGAGCGGCAGCTGCGCGGCGTGCGCGTCCTGGAACCAGCGCTCGAATTGCGCGAACGGATCGGCGAGCGCGTCGGCCTCGGCCAGCCCGGCGCGCATGTATTCCTGCCTCAGATCCGCGATGTTCATCGAGAGCGGATTCTATAATGCCCCCGATGAATTCCCCCGCGGGCGTGTTCGATTACGGCGACGGCATCTGCGCCGTGGACAGCGTGTACGACCGGCGCCTGCAGACCGCCATCCACCTGCTGGTGGAAAAAGGGCGCGCGGCGGTCATCGACACCGGCACCTCCCACGCCGTGCCGCACGTCGTGGCCGCGCTGCAGGCGCAGGGCGTGGCGCCGGAGCAGGTGGACTACGTCATCCTGACGCACGTCCACCTGGACCACGCGGGCGCGGCGGGCCAGCTGATGGCGCGCTTTCCCAATGCGGCGCTGACGGTGCACCCGCGTGGTGCGAGGCACATGATCGATCCCAGCCGTCTCCTGGCGGCGACGGTGGCGATCTACGGCGAGGAGGAGACGCGCCGCACCTATGGCGAAATCCTGCCAGTGCCGCGCGCGCGCGTGCTCGAGACGCCCGAAGGCGCGACGCTGCGCCTTGCCGGCCGCGAACTGCTGTTCCTCGATGCGCCGGGCCATGCGCGCCACCACGTCGTGGTGCGGGACAGCAGGACCGGCCATATCTTCGCCGGCGATACCTTCGGCCTCTCCTATAGGGAACTCGACCGGGACGGGCGGCAGTTTTCGTTTCCGACCACCAGCCCCTCGCAGTTCGACCCGACCGCGCTGCACCACTCGATCGACCGCATGCTCGCCTTCGAGCCCGCGGCGCTCTACGTCACGCACTTCGGCCGGCTGACGAAGCCGACAGCCCTCGCCGCCGATCTGCACCGCCTGATCGACGCGCACGCGGAGCTCGGCGAGCGCCACCGCCGAGCGGGCGCAGAGCGAAAACGTCTGCTGAGGGAAGGCGTTAGCGCGCTCGTGCTCGCCGAGCGCGAGCGCCAGAACTGGCGTTTACCGAGGGAAAAAGTGCTGGAAATCTTCGCGCTCGACATCGAACTGAACGCGCAAGGACTCGAATTCTGGCTCGACGCAGAGGGAGAAACGCAGAAAAAAAGCTGAAATCCGCTATGAAACGATTGACATGCTCCTCTGGATTCGGCATTGTTCGGGCACCGCTGACCCGACGTCGGCGGAAGGAATACAGGGAACCCAATTCCGTATCGTTCAGAGGAGAAACAAAGATGGCGAAGAAGAAAGCGAAAAAAGCAGGCAAGAAGCGCAAGCCGAATGCGGCGTTCATGAAGCCCATGAACCCCACCGCGACGCTCGCGGCGGTGATCGGCAGCGGCGCGATGCCGCGCACCGAGGTCACCAAGAAGATCTGGGCCTACATCAAGCGCAACGGCCTGCAGGACAAGAAAAACCGTCGCAACATCAACGCCGACGACAAGCTCAAGCCGGTGTTCGGCGGCAAGTCGCAGGTTTCGATGTTCGAGATGACCAAGCTGGTCAACAAGCACCTCAAGTAACACCCGCATGACCCTTGCCGGGGGCGCGGGCCCCCGGCGAGTCCCACCCAGGGGCTCACCCCCGAGTTTCACCCTGTAATATCGCGGCTACCGCCCATGGAAGCCGCCGGCAAACCCCTCGCAATCCTGTTTTCGCAGCTCAGCGGCGCCACTGCGCTCTACGACCTGCTGGGCAACCGCAAGGCCATGGCCGTGGTCAGCAAGGCCATGGCCGGCCTCGCTGCGGCCGTGCGCAAGCACCGCGGGACCGTGGTGAAGACCGTGGGCGACGAGATCATGGCGCGCTTTGACAGCCCCGACGACGCGCTGCAGGCTGCGGGCGCCATGCAGGCCACGCTGAAGGGCAATCGCGACGGCCTGGCGCTGAAGTCCGGCTTCACCGTCGGCCCGGTGATCGAGGAAAAGCAGGATGTCTTCGGCGACACCGTGAACGTCGCCTCGCGCCTGTGCGCGATGGCCAATCCCCGCCAGTGCCTCACCACGCGCCAGGCGGTGGACGCGCTCTCGCCGATGCCGCGCTCGACCTGCCGCAGCCTGTACACCACCGGCGTCAAGGGCCGCGCCGAGGAGATCGCGGTGTTCGAGGTCATCTGGGAGCACGACAAGAGCACCACCGTGGTGGGCGAGGTGCGCGACGATGCCCGGGCGGCGGCCACCACGCTCAAGCTCGACTGGCGCGGCAAGGTCTGGCAGCTGGGCGACCAGCTGAATTCGGTGGTGGCGGGACGCGATCCGGCCGCCGACATCGTGCTGTCGGGCGACAAGGTGTCGCGCCAGCACGCGCGCGTGTTCCTGCGGCGCGGCAAGTTCGTGCTGGCCGACCAGTCGGCCAACGGCACCTACGTGCAGATGCAGCACCGCGCCGAGATCCTGCTGCACCGCGAGGAGTTCGTGCTGCTGGGCGCCGGCCGCATCGGCCTGGGCCAGAGCGTGGCCGACATCGGCGAGGATGCCATTTCCTTCCAGATCGGCTGAGCGGTCGGCGGTCCGGGCATGACCGTCAACAACCTGACGCTGCTGTTCGTCCTCTACGGCGGCCCCAGCATCGCCGCGCTGCTGTTCCTGCTGCTGGGCTTCTGGATGGCGCGCACGCGCTTCGAGGTGCTCCTGGTCGGCTCCATCGCCGGCGTGCTGGTGGTGGTGCACGCGGCGGAACTGTATTTCCTCTTCGGCCTGCGCCGCCTCTATGCCGGCGACAGCGACGACCCGCTGGTGTACGCCGGCGCGGCCATCGCGCTCGCCGCCGGCGCGCTCAACGCGGCCTTTCTGCTGAAGCGCTACTGGCGCGCCTAGGAGTGGTATTTGGTTACCAGGTCGACTTCGTTCTTCGAGCCCAGCACCACCGCCACGCGCTGGTGCAGCTTCGAGGGCTGGATGTCGAGGATGCGGTTCTTGCCGTCGGTGGCGGCGCCGCCGGCCTGCTCGACGATGAAGGCCATCGGGTTGGCCTCGTACATCAGGCGCAGGCGGCCGTCCTTGTTCTTGGAATCGCGCGGGTACATGAAGATGCCGCCGCGCGACAGCACGCGGTAGACGTCGGCCACCATCGAGGCCACCCAGCGCATGTTGAAGTCCTTGCCGCGCGGGCCGTCCTTGCCGGCCAGGCATTCGTCGATGTAGCGCTTCACCGGCGCCTCCCAGCGGCGCATGTTGGAGGTGTTGATGGCGAATTCGGCGGTGTCCTCGGAGATTCTGATCTTTTCGTGGATCAGGACGAAGGTGTAGGTCTCCCGGTCGAGCATGAAGCCGTAGGTGCCGTCGCCCACGGTGATCACCAGCTGGGTGGTCGGGCCGTAGACCGCGAAGCCGGCCGCCACCTGGTCGCGGCCCGGCTGCATGAAGCATTTCTCGTCGGCTTCCTTGACGCCCTTGGGGCAGCGCAGCACCGAGAAGATGGTGCCCACCGAGATGTTGACGTCGATGTTCGATGAGCCGTCCAGCGGGTCGAACAGCAGCAGGTATTCGCCGCGCGGGTAGTGCGTCGGCGTCGGCTTGACGTCCTCCATCTCCTCGGAGGCGAGCGCGGCCAGGTTGCCGCCCCATTCGTTGGCTTCGAGCAGGATTTCGTTCGACAATACGTCCAGGTTCTTCTGGATCTCGCCCTGCACGTTCTCGACGCCGGCCGAGCCGTGGCCGCCGCCCAGCGAGCCCTTGTTGACGCGCGTGCTGATCGCCTTGCAGGCGCGCGCGATGGTTTCGATCAGCAGGCGCAGGTCGGCGTTGATTTTGCCGGCGCGCTGGCGTTCGATGAGGAACTGGGTGAGTGAGGATCGTCGCATAGGGGGCGATTTTAACTGCCCGGCGGCCGGCGCCTTTTTTCCGCCAGCCAGCCGCCCACCAGCAGCGCGCCGGCCATGGTCCAGAGGATGGGCGCCACGCCGAGCGCGGTGCCCAGCGCGCCGAAGGCGAGCGGCATGAAGGTGGTGCTGGCGTTGATCATGGTGGTGCGCATGCCGACCACCTCGCCCTGGCGCCCCGGCGGCGAGGCCGCGTAGAGGGCCGCCATCACCATCGGCTGGGCGCAGCCCAGGCCCAGGCCGAGCAGGAAGGAAAGCGCCATCAGCAGCGGCGCCTGCTTGGCCAGCGGAAACAGGGCGTAGGCGGCGCCCGCCACCACCAGCGCGGTGCAGACCACGGTCCATTCCGACAGCCGGCGCGCCACCGAGGGCATGAACAGGCGCACCACGAAGGTGGCCAGCGCGAAGCTCGCCATGACGATGCCGATGGTGGAAGCCGACAGGCCGATGCTGGTGCCGTAGATCGGGATCACGAAGGTGTACATGTCCCAGCCCGAGGCGAGCAGGCCGCTGAACAGGAACACCGGCAGCAGGCGCGGATTGCGCAGCAGGTCGAGCACGCTGCGCTGCCCGGCGTGCCTGTGGTCCACCGTCGCGGCGGGCACGCCGCGCTTCCACAGCAGCAGCGCCGTGCCGGCGGCGGGCGGCACCGCGAGCAGCAGGAAGGCGGTGTTGTGGCCGACCAGGTCCACCGCGAAGCCGGCGATCAGGGGGCCGAGGAAGCCGCTCACCGAGTAGCCGAGCGCGAACCAGCTGAAATTCACCGGGCGGTCCGCGGGATCGCCGATGTTGCCGATGACGTGGTTGAGCGCGATGTGCTGCATCATGAAGGCGCTGCCCACCACCGCCGCCGAGACGAACAGCACCGGCAGCGCGTGCGAGAGGTAGGGCACGATCATGGCCAGCGTCATCACCGTGCCAGCGATGGCGATCGGCCGGAAGGCGCCCACGCGGTCCACCAGGCGCCCGGCCTGCACCGCCATCAGCATCGGGATCACCGCGTAGAGCGACATCAGCACGCCCACCGACAGCGGCGAGCCGCCCTGGTCGATCGCCGCCAGCGACATGGTGATGCGGCTGCCGACGAAGCCGGCATGACTCAGCACCGTGAGCAGAACGAAGTACGTGAGGGGTTTCAATGCGGGGGTTTCAATGCGGGGGCTTCAAAGCGAGGGATTTTACGCGCCGGTTACAGAAGGGACATCGCCGCGATACCCGGGCCGCCTAAGCTGCCGCCATCGCAAGGGAGACGCTCAGGATGACGCCGAAACAGGTTGCCATGGTGCAGGTCAGCTGGGAAAAGGTGCAGCCCGCCGCCGAGGCGGTGGCCAGGATGTTCTACGACCAGCTGTTCAACCTCGACCCCTCGCTGCGCGAGATGTTCCGCGGCGATATGAAGGAGCAGGGCCGCAAGCTGATGAACATGATCACCTTCGCGGTGAACGGCCTGACGCGCCTGGACGCCATCGTGCCGGGGGTGCAGGCCCTCGGCCGGCGCCACGCCGGCTACGGCGTCAAGGACAGCCACTACGAAACCGTCGCCTCGGCGCTGCTGTGGACGCTGGGGCAGGGACTGGGGCCGTCCTTCACCGGCGAGCTGCGCGCCGCCTGGGTGGCCGCCTACGGATTGCTTTCCAACACCATGCGCGAAGCCGCAAAGGAGGCTGCATGAACAAGATGACCCTGATTTCTTCGACGGTGCTGCTCGCGGCAGGCTGCGCGGGCGCGCCGGCCACCGTGGTCCAGGTGCCCGAGGCGCTCAAGCCGGCGGCCAACGAAAAGCTGGTGCGCGTGGTGCCCGCGCGCGGCGACCAGATCTACGAATGCCGCGAAAAGAAGGACAAACCCGCGGGCCAGGCCGTTACCTACGACTGGGTTTTCGTCGCGCCGGCGGCGGAGCTCTACGACGGCAACGGCAAGCCGATCGGCAAGCACTACGCCGGGCCGTCCTGGGAAGCCGCAGACGGCAGCAAGATCGTCGGCAAGGTGAAGCAGCTCAGCAAGGCGCCCGCGGACGGCGCCATTCCCTGGCTGCTGCTGGAGGCCAAATCGGCCGGCAAGGACGGCGCCTTCAGCCAGGTCACCAGCGTGCAGCGCGTGGCGACCGTGGGCGGCGTGGCGCCCTCAGGCGGCTGCACGCTCGCCGGCTACCAGGTGCGCGTCCCCTACAGCGCGGACTACTACTTCTTCAGTGCGAAGTAGCGCCCGCGGCGCGGGATTGCAGCGCCGCGATGCGTTCTTCCACCGGCGGGTGGGTGGAGAAGAGGGCGCCGAAGCCGCCCGGGCCGCCGCTGATGCCGGAGGCCGCCATGGCCTTCGGCAGTTCGCCGGGCTGCAGGCCGCCCAGGCGGGCGAGCGCGCTCACCATCGGCTGCGGCGAGCCGAGCAGGTTCGCTGATGCCGCGTCGGCGCGGAATTCGCGCTGGCGCGAGAACCAGGCCACGATCAGCGAGGCGAACAGGCCGAGCACCATCTGCGACACCATCACGGTGACGAAGAAGCCGATGCCCTCGCCGCGCTCGTTCTTCAGGATCACGCGGTCGACGATGTAGCCGATGATGCGCGACAGGAAGATGACGAAGGTGTTGACCACGCCCTGGATCAGCGTGAGCGTCACCATGTCGCCGTTGGCGACGTGGCCGATTTCATGGCCGAGCACCGCCTCCACCTCGTCGCGCGACATGGACTGCAGCAGCCCGCTGGACACCGCCACCAGGGCGGAATTCTTGAACGCGCCGGTGGCGAAGGCGTTCGGCTCGCCTTCGTAGACCGCGACTTCGGGCATGGCGATGCCGGCCTTGTCCGCCAGGCGCTTGACCGTGGCGACCAGCCAGTACTGGGTGGTGCCCTCGCTGCCGTCGATCACCTGCGCGCCGGTGGACCACTTGGCCATCGGCTTGGAAATCAGCAGCGAGATGAAGGCGCCGCCGAAGCCGAAAATCGAGGCCATCACCAGCAGCGGGAAATACTGGATGCCTTCCTGCGCGAGCTGGCGGTCCAGCCCCAGCACGCTGATGACGATCGACAGCAGGATCATCACCGCGAAGTTCGTCGCAATCAGAAGGAATACTCTTTTCATGGGTTTAGGTCCTCCAGGACTCTTAGATGGGGGCGGCCGCCCCGAGTTCAATGCCTCGATTCTAAGACCATCCGGGCGCCCTTTTCGGCGATCAGGTAAGTCGGGGCATTGGTATTGCCGGACGTAATACGCGGCATGACCGAGGCGTCGATCACGCGCAGGCGGTCCACGCCCAGCACTCGCAGCCGGTCGTCCACCACCGCCAGGGGATCGCTGCCCATCTTGCAGGTGCCGACCGGGTGGAAGATGGTGGTGCCGAGCTCGCCGGCCGCGTTTTCCAGCTCTGCATCGGTCGTTACGCCCGGGCCGGGCCTGAATTCCTCGGGTTCATATTTCTGCAATGCCTTCGCGGCCATGATGCGGCGCGTGAAGCGCATGCCGTCCACCGCGACCTTGCGGTCCTCGGGCGTGGAGAGGTAGTTCAGCTTGATCTCCGGGTGGGCGGCCGGGTCGGGCGACTTGATGCGCACCCAGCCGCGCGAGGTCGGGCGCAGGTTGCAGACGCTGGGCGTGATGGCGGGAAAGGGATGCAGCGGCTCGCCGAACTTGTCCAGCGACAGCGGCTGCACGTGCCACTCGATGTTGGCGGTGGGCTGGGACGGGTCGCTCTTGGCGAAGGCGCCCAGCTGCGAGGGCGGCATGGTGAGCGGGCCGGTGCGCTTGAGCAGGTACTCCAGTCCCATGGCCGCCTTGCCGAACAGGCTGTGCGTCATTTCGTTCAGCGTGCGCACGTTCTTCACCTTGTACTGCATGCGGATCTGCAGGTGGTCGTGCAGGTTCTCGCCCACTCCTTCCGACGCCTGGATGATTTTGATTTGGTGTTTGTTCAGAAGCTCTTTGGGTCCTACGCCGGAAATCTGAAGAATCTGCGGCGAACCGATCGAACCAAGAGACAGAATGGTTTCGCACTTTGCTTCGGCGAAAAGGGTCTCTCCGTCCTTCACGAATTCGAAGCCTTTCGCCGCCTTTCCTTCGAACCTTATTTTCTGAACCTGTGAATTCAAAAGAACCGTCAAATTCTTACGGTGCAACACGGGCCGCAGGTAGGCGTTGGTCGCGCTCCAGCGCCGGCCGCGCTGCTGCGTCATCTGGAAGGGCGCGCAGCCCGCGTTGTCGCCGCCGTTGAAGGAGCGGATGGGCGCGATGCCGCATTCTTCGGCTGCCTTGCGCCAGGCGTCGACGATTTCCCAGCGCACGCGCGGGTCCTCGATGTAGAGGTCCTGCTCCAGCTTCTTGAAGTACGGCAGCGCGTCGTCCCAGGACCAGTCCTCGTTGCCGAGCGCGGCCCAGTGGTCGTAGTCCTC
>Ga0315912_10006413_pt1 | contig 10523 bp, 9 predicted proteins | sample VfabasoilMG_FD_204469 | JGI IMG/M metagenome (GOLD analysis project Ga0315912, IMG submission 204469) | Garden soil microbial communities collected in Santa Monica, California, United States - V. faba soil | ecosystem: Environmental > Terrestrial > Soil > Garden | place: USA: California... | reverse complement strand
TGTGCGATCGATGAACGCTCGCACGCTGGGAAATCCGGTGAAGTATGCGTTGATGAACTCCTGTGCCGCTTCCTGCGGCACGTTGATGTCCTTCGCGAGCGTGAAGGAGGTCTTGCCGTAGAGCACGGCGTAGTTGACCATCTTCGACCGGCTGCGCAGCTCGTGCCGGCTCAGGCCGGGGTTTGGTCCGAACAGCCTCGCCGCCGTTCGATCGTGAATGTCCTCGCCGGTTCGGAATGCGTCGATGAGTGCGTCTTCGCCGGCTAGATGAGCAAGCACCCGCAACTCAATCTGCGAATAGTCGGCTGATATCAGCACCGACCCTGGAGCGGCGATGAACGCGCGACGAATTTCGCGACCGAGCTCCGTGCGGATGGGAATGTTCTGCAGGTTGGGCTCGGAGCTGCTCAGTCGTCCCGTGGCAGCGATCGCCTGATTGAAGCTGGTATGCACACGACCCGTGACCGGATGCACCATCAGCGGCAGTGCGTCGATATAGGTGCTCTTCAGCTTCTGCAGGCCACGCCAATCGAGCACGAGCTTGGGGAGCTCGTGGACAAGGGCGAGCTCCTCGAGCACTTCAGCGGCCGTCGAGAACGATCGCGTCTTGCCGGTCTTCTTGGCGACCGGCATCGCAAGCTTCTCGAACAGGATGCGTCCAAGCTGCTGCGGCGAGTTGATGTTGAACTCCTCTTGTGCCAGCTCATAGATCCGAGCCGTGTACGAGGCGAGTTGTTCCTCGAGGTGTCGCGACTGCGATGCGAGGAGCGGTCCGTCAACGAGGACGCCTGCCCGTTCGATATCCATGAGCACCGGGACGAGCGGCATTTCGAGGTCGCGGTACACAGGCTCCAACTGCTCACTGACGATCAAGGGCGCCAGCTTCCCTGACAACTGCCAGGCGAGGTCCGCCCGCTCGGCAGCGAAGCTGCGAACCGCCTCGGGCGACAGATTCTGAAACGGCACCGCTTTGGCGCCCTTCCCACGCACGTCCTCTTCGCTGTGCGCGCGATAGCCCAGATGCTCGAGCGCCACTTCCTCGAGGACGTGATTGGACCGGTTGGCGTCCAGCAAATAGCTCGCGAGAATCGAATCGAAATCCAGCCCGCGGAGTGCGATGCCGGACCGCGACAGAACGAGCGCCACGGTCTTGAGATCGTGGCCTCGCTTGCCGATGGATTCGTCTTCGAGCAGGGGCTTGAGTGTATGGAGAACGAGGCCAGGGTCGAGTTGTGTGGGTGCGGAGGCACTCGCCAGCAGATCGTTCCGATCGTCTTCGCCTCGATGACCGACCGGGATGTATCGTCCCTGCCGGTCCGCGGTGGACACGGCGATCCCGACAATGGTCGAGCGCATCGCGTTGGGTTGATCGGTGATGAGGTAGATCGTGAACTTCCCGGCGGCGCGCAGTTCCGAGACGAGCGAGTTGAGCTCGGCCTCTGTCGTGACGAGCGCGTAGTCGCTCTGGACCGAATCTGCAGTGGGTGCGTAGTCGTTGACGAGCGTTCTGAACGCGAGGCGAGTGAAGAGATCGAAACAGCGCTCGCGCGATGCGCCGCGATAGCGCAGCGCCTCGAGGTCGAACTCAGCGGGCGTGTCGGTCCTGATTGTTACGAGCGCCCGGCTCTGCAGCGCCTGCTCCCGATTGGTTTCGAGTGCCTCGCGCTGTTTCGGTTTGAGGTCGGCCGTGTGTGCCAGCAGGCCATCGAGACTGCCGAACTGCGTGATCAGGTCGATTGCGCCTTTCTTGCCGATACCAGGAACACCCGCGACGTTGTCACTCGTATCGCCCACGAGCGCGAGCACGTCAATCACTTGCGCCGGCTTCACGCCGAACTTCTCGAGTACCCCTTGCTCGTCGAACCAGGCGCCGTCCTCGCGCGGGTCGTACACCCGGATCGATCCGTCGTGAACGAGCTGAAAGAAGTCTTTGTCGATCGACACGATGGCGACCTTGTGGCCGGCTTCCGCTGCCCGTGTCGCCATGGTTCCAATCACATCGTCGGCCTCATACCCGGGCTTGGTGATGATTGGTACGCCGAGTGCCTCGCACGCCTCGTGGACCCACTTGATCTGCTCGGCCAGATCGTCGGGCATCTGGACGCGATTGGCTTTGTAGTCGGCCGCAATCGCGTCGCGAAAGGTCGGGCCCGCCAGATCGAACGAGGCGGCGATGTACGCGGGCTTGTGGTCGGCAAACAGCTTCCGCAGCATCGTCACGAAGACGTAGACCGCGTGCGTGGACTGGCCCTCCTGATTCGACAGCCCGCGCCCGCGAAACGCGTGGTACGCGCGATACATCTGTGAGCTGCCGTCAATCAGAAACAACGTCGGATGAGCCATTCGACCAACGATAATATTCTTTCGATGCTGTCGCCGTCCCGCGTTCTTCTGACGCTTCTCGCCGTGTGTTCGATCCTCGGGGCCGCCTGTGGCAGTGGCGGCGGAATTCTCGGCAAGGAATACGAGTACGAAGAAGAGCTGCGCCTCTACGTGGACGGTTCGGCGCGCATGGATTTGAGCTCCTCGATTGCGGCGCTCGACGCGTTGCGCGGGTTTGATCTGGATCTCAATCCTGATTCGGACGTGGACCGCGACAAAGTGCGGACGTTGTTCGGGGGCCCCGGTGTCGATGTCAGATCCGTTCGCGTGTCACGCCGCGACGGCCGCCGGTTTGTTCACGTGCGCGTGGACGTGAGTGACATTCGGCAACTGTCGCGTGTGGCTCCGTTCTCGTGGTCGTCCTATCAGTTTCAGCGTCGCGGCGACGTCCTCGAATACCAGCAAGTGGTCGGAACAGCCGCAGCGAAGGCGATCGGTGATGTGGGCTGGAACGGCAACGAGCTCGTCGCGTTCCGCATGCACATTCCGAGTGTCATTGCGTATCACAACGCGCCGTCAAAGAAGGTTCAGCGCGGCAACATTCTCGAGTGGGAGCAGCCTCTCGTCGAGCGTCTGAAGAGCGTGCCGGTTGAGGTCGAGGTCAACATGGAGCCCGACTCGATCCTCTACACGACGTTGCTGCTGTTTGGGTCGATGATCCTGCTGGCGGCGGTGGCGTTCGGCGTGGTGATCTGGCGCGTTGCCAGGCACGGTCGTGAGGACGTGGGGGCGGGCCCACATACGAGCACCCGCCCCACGTAGTCGCTCTGCGTGCTCAGAGCTTTTCGAGCTGGGCCTTCACCTCGGCCTCGGTCAGCAACTCGTTCTTCACGTCGAAGGCGAGGAATGAGCTCGCAATCGAGCGCGCCACCATCCGATCGACCTGGCTGTTCACAACGCCTTCGAGCGTCACGCGCCCGCGGTCAACGATGATGTGAATCGGTGGGTTCACCATCGACGCATAGGGCCGGAAGTTGTGGTTGCTGTAGATCGCACGCGCAATCCGGAAACGAAGGTCGTTGTCGAACTGCGAGACCGGCAACACCTCGATCTGATTGTCGACGCTGGTGACCGCGGCCACCTTCGCCACTCGCTTTTCGATGTCGTTCTTCTTGTACGGCATCGTGACTTTGCCGACGAGCGTCACGTGCCCGTTGTTCACGTTGGCGTGGACGCTATCGAAAATCGTGAAGTGTGGGTACTGCAACACCTGTCGCTGGACGTCACGGAACAGCTGCAGGTTTTCACTATCTGCGGCGCTGGCTGGTGCGCTGAACAGCATGAGCGCGACCACAGACGCCGTCATCAATTTGGCTAACATCGGAAACTCCCTTCGCACTACCGGCCATTTCTAAGGCAAAGGCTTTGCCAGCCCCGCGGCGTGCGGGAGCGCTGCAATCCTTCGGGAATTGAGGCGGAGAGCTCAACCGCGCGTCTCTTCGCGCGGACAGCGGTTGACTACTCCAGGACGAGCATCGACGCGATGCCCGCGCCAATCAGCAGAATCTGGCGCAAAGAGCTGGCATCGGTACGTCCTCTGTGCAGTCCTGGAATCAGGTCTGCCATCGCGACGTAAAGAAAGCTCGCCGCGGCGAGCGCGAGGAAATACGGAAGCATCTTCGGTACGTAGTCGAACGAAATGCACGCCGCGATCGCGCCCAGCCCGCTCGCGCCGGCAGAGAGCACGTTCAGCATCAGCGCCTTGCGGCGTGAGTACCCAGCGTGAAGAAGGATGGCGAAGTCGCCGACCTCCTGGGGGATCTCATGCGCGGCCACAGCCAGCGCGGTGCTGATACCGAGTGGCACAGACGTCAGCACCGCCGCGGCGACGACCGCACCATCGACGAAGTTGTGAAACGCATCGCCGACGAGGACCGGCAGGACCGATCCGTCGTGCACTTCGCAGTCGTGCGTGTGACAGTGCCGCCAGAGAACGAGCTTCTCGAGAAAGAAGAAGAGCAGGATGCCGAGTAACAGCGTGCCGAGGACCCGGGGCGCAGGAAGCTGTTCGAGCGCCGATGGCAGGATGGCGAGCGTAGACACGCCGAGCAGCGCACCGACGGCGTAACTCACCAGCCAGGGAACGAGTCGTGCGCGAGCGGAGTCGTTAAAGAGGAGAACGCCGGAAGCTACGAGGAGGCCGCCGAGCCCGCCAAGAAGACTCAGGCCCAGCGCGATCGCGTACGTGGACACAACAAGCCATCATATTACGGCCGCTGCGTCCGGGTCTTCTGCGCCGGGGATCTACGACGCGACGTATCCGCGTCGCGCGCGGACATTCAGATTGCGGTCGCGCACCGTCACTCGGATGGCGTGCCAGCGGCCGTCCTTGTCCACGGAGCTGGTGTATCCAAGGAAGTACTGCTTGCTCAACTCGTCGGCGATGCGAGCCGTCGCGTCATCGAGCCCGTCGAAGCCGCGAACGATCTCTGTCCGGCCGCCGGTGTCGTCGGTGATCTGACGTAGCGCGTCGGCATTCACGCGCTCGCCGGGACTGCGTGGCCATGAGGTCGATCCACCGCCTCCGCCGATCGGCGGGTATCGCCGGCCGCCGCCGCTGCCGGGGAACGGAAACGGAATGCTTGGAGGGAACCGCGGCGGCACGATAACGCGCGGCGTGTCTTTCGACGTGCTGTCCACGCCGAGCGCGTACACGAGTACTTCGCTCTCACGAATCCGCTGCCGCAATGAACTAACGCCGATCGAACTGTTCGTGTCGTTGCCATCGGAGATGACGAGCAGCGCTTTCTTCCGATTGCGCCCCTCTTGCGCCGTCGGGAGTGCAGCAGCGACAGCGTCATAGAGCGCCGTCCCGCCCACAGGGCTGACCCTCTGCAACGCGTTGCTAATCAGCTCCCGGTCTGTCGTCCATCCCTGTGTCATTTCCGCGCGAGTCGCGAACTCCACAAAGAACAGCTCATCTTCCCGATCGAGGAGTTTGAAGATCAGGCGCTCGATCGCGGCGCGCGCTGCCGCAAGCTTCTCGGGCGACATGCTGCCGCTGGCATCGAGCGCAATCCCCAGGCTCACGGGAACGCGATCGCTGCTGAAGTGCGAAACGTCCTGGATCTGCCCGTCCTCGTACACCGTGAAGTCTTCTTGCCGCAGTCCCGACACGAAACGCCCATTGCCGTCAGTCACGGTTGCCGTGACGTTGACGAACTCAACGCCGCTCTTGAAGCGAAAGCCTTCCTGTGACTGCGCGCCGGTCACTACGGCCGCTGCGACGACAATGAGCAGGACGAGCGATGGAGGAGTGCGCATGGTCAATTCCCGCGTGCGTCATTCGCCAGGGCCGTTCGCGACAGATCGGCGCGCCGGTCCACATGAGGCACGATGTGGCTGCCGTTCACGAAAGCGACACGATAGCGGCCCGGATCGGCCACTTGAGGCACAGAAACCCTGAAGGTGGTCTCCTTGCCCGGTTCGAGCATAGCCGGATCGAGGACTGATTCGCCGCGGGCGACGATTTGCCCGTCTCGTCCGACAACAGAAACCACAGCCGACAACGTCGGCGTCGCGGTCGTCGTCGGGTTCCGGACCAGGCCGGACACGATGAGCGTATCGCCATTGAGCGCGTGACGCATCGAGACCAGCTCGATTGAGGGTGTGCTGGCGGCTGCAACGGGGCGGGGAGCGCGGTTCCCTTTGTTCATGCCGACCACGAGCAAGGCACTTGCGCTGAGCACGACAATGGCAGCAGCGGCAAACGCTGGAATGCGAGACGAGTGCACTTCTTCTGGAACGGCGAGCGTGACGCCGCGAGTCTCAGTGGGTGCCTGAAACGTACTTGGACCCTCCGCCCACTGTTTTTCCCAAACAGGGTCGTCGAGCGCTGCGGCGAGAACCGCCACGCGAGCATCCGAGCGGCGGCGCTCGAGTCGTGCCCGGTAGAGCAACGTGACTGCGAGTGCCACAACCGCGAGTGAGAGTGCGCCGACGAGTGCGATGAGCGACATCAGCGGTCTGGAGCTCACCGAAGTGAGAACTCCACCTCCACTTCTACGATGACGTCCACGGGCGTCCCCAGACGCCGGGCCGGGCTGAACTTCCAGCTGCGGACGGCGGTGACCGCCCGTTCGTCGAGACCAAAACCGAGGCCGCGCAGCACTTTCACGTCACCGACGCTGCCATCGGACCGGATCACGATTTCCAGAACAACGTCACCGGTGACTCCGCGTGTCCGTGCATCCTCGGTGTATTGCGCCTTGACCTCGCGCAGGAGTCGAGGCGGTTCGACGCCACTGCCAGGGCGGTAGGGGCCGCCACCCGCGCCGCCTCCGGTGCCGTCGTCCACGCCAGGCCCGATCCCCGGTCCTGAGCCATCGGGCTCAGGCGAATGGGGCTTGTCGTCGCCGGCAACCAGCGCGACGGGCGAGATCAAGGCTCTCGATGGAAGTGGTTGAGGCTCCGGCTCGAAGGATTGTGACGCCTGCGGGCGTGGACGCTGGATACGAGTGACAGGAGCCTGTGGCGCTCTACCCCCACCGCCACCCCCGCCACCAGGGCCGGGGCCCGCCAGAAAGACCATTCGCTCGCGGGGTGCTTTCGCTGCCATCTCCACCGCACCGGAGGTGGACCAAATCAGAAGCGCGAGGACGGCACCGTGAAGCAGCGATGACACAACCGCCGAAACGCCTCGTTCTTCGCGGTGATTCGTCGTGGAGGGACTCGTCGAGACCAGGGAGCCTGCCTCAGTGGCGGCCTCGAGGCGGGCCTTGATGCCCGCCCGAACGGCAGTGCCCGTGTCGAAGAAACCCGAGCCGGTCACGGACTGGAGTTCGCCACTGTCCACCAGACGCTGGACCGCCGCTCGCGGAACACCTGCCGCTCGCGCGATCTCGTCGGTCGTGAAAACGTCGAGTTGGGACAGCATGGGCGCGGACGTGTGTGAGGCAAATCCCTTGCCTCCGCTCGGCTCGGTATTCAGGCCGGAAGTGCGATACGAAAGCCGGTCTGACACGCGCGTGTCCCTTCAGCAGGTCATCTGAGGCTGACTCAATCGCCGCCCCCGGCCTTCATGCCCTCAACAAAGCTGTACCCGTCGCGGTCACCCAGCGGACGAACGGCCCGGAAACCGGCTGCCTCCAGGGTTTTGACCGTCGATGCGGGTGCGCCAGTCTCTTTTCGAGACTGAAAGATCGCGGTCAATCCCGATGGCGTTCCCTTGTCGATGATAACAACGCGGCCTCCAGGCCGGAGGACTCGCCTGCTCTCCTGGAGGGCCTGCGCGCGTTCAGTGTCCGTCAGGTTCGTCAGTTGTCCATCACGATTGTGGAAGATGACCAAATCGAACGAATGCTGGTCAAACGGGAGGGCGCCCAGAGCGTGGACACGGATGTTGACCAGGGCACCTGCCTTATCCGCCGCGCGCTTGGCGCTCACTGCGGTCGCGTCGTCGGGGACGACCATTGAGGACTCACCGGAGAGCCCCGGTTTCGCCGCGAGGAGCGCCGTAACCACGGGAGTGTCCATCCCGATCTGGAGGAGGCGTTCGCCCATGCGCGCGCCGCTCATGGCGATCGCCAGTGGCTCGCGTCCCACGGTGGTCTGACGCAAAAACATGCGCATTTCCTCATGATATAGTGGGCGATTGTGACTTCACCAGTTCAGATCGCGCCCGCGAGTGGCAAGCTCGGAGTGTTGCTGGTCGGCCTCGGCGCCGTCAGCACGACGACCATCGCTGGCGTCATCGCTATTCGCCGTGGCCTGGCCCCCCCAATCGGCTCTCTTACTCAGATGGGCACCATTCGCCTCGGCAAACGCACCGAGGGCCGTGCGCCGAAGATCAACGAATTCGTTCCGCTGGCCAGCCTGAACGACATCGTCTTCGGTGGTTGGGACATTTTCGAAGCGGACTGCTACGCCGCGGCGAAGACCGCGGGCGTGCTCGAGCCCGCGCAACTGGATCAGGTTCGCCCAGAGCTCGAGGCAATCAAGCCGATGCCCGCCGTGTTCGACCAGCGCTACGTCAAGCGGCTGGATGGACCGAACGTCAAGAAGGGTAAGAACAAGCGCGATCTCGCCGAGCAACTCATCGCGGACATTCGCGCGTTCAAGGAGAAACACGGCTGCGACCGGATGGTCATGGTCTGGGCTGGAAGCACTGAGGTCTTCATGAAGGAAGGCCCGGTCCATCAGAGCATCGCGACCTTCGAGAAGGGCCTCGAGCAAAGCGACGACTCGATCCCATCGAGCATGGTGTACGCATACGCCGCGCTCCGGGAGGGTTTACCGTTCGTCAACGCCGCGCCAAACCTCACCGCCGACATCCCCGCGATGCTCGAACTCGCGGCGAAGATGAAGTCGCCGTTGGCCGGCAACGACATGAAGACCGGCCAGACGCTGATCAAGACGGTCATCGCCCCTGGGCTCAAGGCACGGTTGATTGGTGTGAAGGGCTGGTACTCGACCAACATCCTCGGGAATCGTGACGGGGAAGTGCTCGACGATCCGGAGTCGTTCAAGACCAAAGAGGAGAGCAAGAAGTCGGCGCTCGACTACATCTTCCAGCCGCACTTGTATCCCGATCTCTACGCGGACCTGACGCACGTCGTGCGGATCAACTACTACCCGCCGCGCGGCGACAACAAGGAAGGCTGGGACAACATCGATCTGATTGGCTGGTTGGGCTACCCGATGCAGCTGAAGATCAACTTCCTGTGCCGCGACAGCATTCTTGCCGCACCGATCGTGCTCGACACGGCCCTGTTCATGGACCTCGCGAAGCGTGCCGGCATGCACGGGATCCAGGAGTGGCTGTCGTTCTACTTCAAGAGCCCGATGCACGCGCCCGAGGTTTATCCCGAGCACGATCTGTTCATTCAGTTGATGAAACTGAAGAACACGCTGCGCTATCTGCAGGGTGAAGATCTGATCACGCACCTCGGTCGCGAGTACTACGACTGAAGAACTGTGAAGGGTCAGACCCTTCACAGTCTTTCACCGCGGCGCTGTAGCTGCTAATGTAGCGTCGTGCCTCAGGCGCCGCTTCTTGGCGGACTGTTCATCGGCATCCTGTCCGCCCTTCCGGTCATCAGCTGGGGCAACTGCTGCTGTCTCTGGATAGTCGGCGGCGGTGCGCTCGCGGCCTACCTCGATCAACAGAACGATCAGCGTCCGACGACAGTCGGGCGTGGCGCATGGAATGGATTTCTGGCTGGCGTGATCGGCGCCTTCGTCTGGCTGATTGTCTCGCTGGCGCTCGACGTCGTTCTCGCTCCGGTCCGACAGCGGATCGCCGAGGAAGTGATTCGCGTGGCCCGTGACATTCCACCAGAGGCCCGCGCTGCGCTCGAGTCGATAGGCACGACGTCCGCCGTGGGACACGCCTTCAACTTCTTCCTCCTGCTCTGCGCGGGAGGAGTCTTCTCTACGCTCGGCGGCATGCTGGGCGCGAGTTTCTTCCGGAACGACGTGCCACCGGCGCTCGGTGGCCCCACGCCGCCGCCACCGCTTCCCCCGATGTAGGGGGTCCTGATCGTCAGACCCGGCGATGTATTCTGTGACGCTATGTCCCAGAACACACCGCCGGCAGAAATCGCAGACCTCCTTCAGGAAGATCGCTCGTTCGCACCTTCACCCGACTTTCAATCGCAGGCTGTGGTGCGCGATGAAAGTGTCTACGAGCGCGCCGAGCGGGACCCCGAGGCTTTCTGGGCGGGCTTTGCCGACGAACTGGAGTGGTTCACGAAGTGGACGCAGATCCTCGACTGGAAACCGCCGCACGCGAAGTGGTTCGTCGGCGGCACGCTCAACGTCAGCGTGAACTGTATCGATCGTCACGTCCGCGGGCCGCGTCGTAACAAGGCCGCGCTCGTCTGGGAAGGTGAGCCGGGCGACCGCCGCACGCTGACCTACTTCGACCTCTATCGCCAGGTCAGTCAATTCGCCAACGTGATGAAGTCGCTCGGCGTGAAGCGCGGCGATCGCGTCGCGATCTACTTGCCGCTGATTCCGGAGCTCGCGATCGCGATGCTCGCGTGCGCGCGTATCGGCGCCGTGCACTCTGTCGTCTTTGGTGGCTTCAGCTCGGAGTCGCTGCGCGATCGCATCAACGATGCGCAGTGCACGCTGCTCATCACGGCGGATGGCGGATGGCGTCGCGGTCAGGTTGTGCCTCTCAAACAGATGGCCGACGA
>Ga0315912_10006412_pt1 | contig 10525 bp, 13 predicted proteins | sample VfabasoilMG_FD_204469 | JGI IMG/M metagenome (GOLD analysis project Ga0315912, IMG submission 204469) | Garden soil microbial communities collected in Santa Monica, California, United States - V. faba soil | ecosystem: Environmental > Terrestrial > Soil > Garden | place: USA: California... | reverse complement strand
CGAGTCGCGGGACCGGCACGAAGCGCATCACGGAACTCTTGCGCGAGTTGCATTCCATCGCCGGCACGGCTCGCACTTTCGGCGTCGCCGGCGTGAGCGAAGCAGCCACCGAGGCGGAATCGTTCCTCGAGCCGTTTGCCAGCCAAGGCAAGCTTCCGCCCGCAGCCCGCAGGGCGGAATTCGACCGCCTGCTTGGCAGCCTGAAGAAAGCGGCCGCGTGAAGTCCGCGCTCCGGAACGTGCTCCTGGTCGAGGACGACCCCGACATCCGCACGATCGTGAAAGTCGCGCTCGAGATGGTCGGCGGCATGCAGGTGAAAGCCTGCGCGTCCGGCGCCGAGGCGTTGCAGGCGCTCGCCGCGTTCTCGCCTCAGCTCGCGCTGCTCGACGTCATGATGCCCGACATGGACGGACCTGGCGTACTGGCGAAGCTGCGCGCGTTTCCGCAATACGGCGGGTTGCCGGTGATCTTCCTGACCGCGAAAACCTCGGCCTCCGAAAGCCAGCGCTTGCGCGCGCTCGGCGCTGCCGGCGTGCTGACAAAGCCATTCGACCCGATGACCCTGCCGCAGCAGATAAAGGAAATATGGGACAGCGCGCAGGCTGGCTGACCGCCCTTCTGACTTCTGACTTCGAATATCAGGCCGGCGGCAGCAATTTCGCCGGATCCACCGGCTTGCCGAAACGCCGGATCTCGAAGTGCAGCTTGACGCGGTCGGTGTCCGTTGAACCCATCTCGGCGATTTTCTGGCCCTTCGCCACGGTCTGCCCTTCCTTCACCAGCAACTCGTTGTTGTGGCCGTAGACGCTCAGGTAGGTGTTGTTGTGCTTGATCACGATCAGCTTGCCGAAGCCGCGAATGCCGGTACCGCTGAAGATGACTCGACCCGGGGCGCTGGCGAGTACCGGTTGCCCAAGCTTGCCGGCAATGGCGATGCCTTTCAGGTTCGCGCTATCGTTGAAAGCGCTCACCAGCTTGCCGGTGGCGGGCCACCCCCAGGCAATGCCGTCGTCGCCAGCCACAGGCAGTTCCGGCTTGGGTGCCGGCTCGGTATCGGCCTTCGCCATCTGGGCGTAAGTCTGGTCCGAGTACGGCGCCCGTACCGCCTGGGGCTGGGTCTTGACGTTGTCCCCGGCGGGCGGCGGCGCATCCCCGATCGGCCGCCCCTGCACGCCGGGCGCGGTCTTTGCGGGCGCGGTGGCGACGGCCGGCCGCGGCGACGTCAACCGCAACTGCTGGCCCACCCGGATCATGCCAGGATCGGTGATGCCGTTCCACTGCGCCAGTTCCCTGTATTCGAGCCCGTGGTCCAGCGCGATGCTGAACAGCGTATCGCCCTTCCTGACCGTGTAGAACTCGGCCCGCGCCTCGGGCGGCCGCGGCACGGGTTTGCCTGCGACTCCCGGCTTGGTCGGTGCCGGACGGGTTTGCGGCGCGCGCTCCACGACGGGCGCGCCGGTACGAGCGGTACAACCCGCCGCCGTGACTGCGGCCAGGCAAACGAGCACGAGTTTGAACGGGAAGCGCGCCACGGTGGGCTTATCCGACACCGGGCAACAGCGGCACGAATACAACGGGATCCATGCGCTGTTCGACAAGGCCTTTTGCAGTGCGTTCGATCACGAAAAGATGCTGCTCGCCCTTCTCTTCCATGGGCAAAATCATTCTACCACCCACCTCCAGTTGCTCGAGCAGCGCCTTGGGCGCCACGGATGCCGCCGCCGCCATCACGATCGCGTCGAAGGGCGCGACTTCCGGCATTCCGGCGTGCCCGTCGCCGTGCCGCAGGTGAACGTTGGAAACAGCTGCCGCGCGCAGATGACTGCGCACCTTGCGCAGCAACGCGGCGATGCGCTCGATCGAGTAAACCTGTTTCGCGATGCGAGCGAGCACCGCCGTGTGGTAGCCGCAGCCGGTACCGATTTCCAGCACTTTCGCGAGCGGCCGGCCGTTGCGCGCCAGCTCCGACATGCGCGCCACGGTGTGCGGGCTCGAAATGGTCTGGCCGAAACCCAGCGGCAGCGCCATTTCCTCGTAGGCTCGGCTGGCGAGCGCCTCGTCCACGAAGACGTGGCGCGGCAGCTCAGCCATGGCGGAGAGCACCGCCTCGTCGCGTATGCCCCTTACCCGCAGCCGCTCGACCATGCGCAGCCGCGTGCGCTGCGAGGTCATGCCGATGCCCGCGGCCTTCATCAGCCCGCACCGGCGAGCCAGGCCGCCACCGATTCGAGCTGGGAATAGCGCGTCAGATCCATCTGCAACGGCGTGATCGAAACGCGCCCGTTGGCGACGGCGTGAAAATCAGTGCCCTCGCCCGCGTCCTGCGCGCTGCCGGCCGCGCCGATCCAGTACACCGTTTCGCCGCGGGGCGTTTTCGACTTCACCACCGGCTCCGCCTTGTGGCGCTTGCCCAGCCGCGTCACCTGCATGCCGCGCAGCCTCGCCTGCTCGAGGTCGGGCACGTTCACGTTGAGCAGCACGGGCGCCTCGAACGCGCAACGCTGGAACCGGGTCACCAGCTCCACCGCCACCTGTCCCGCCGTGCGGAAGTGGTCCCCACCGTCGCTTACAAGCGAAATCGCGATCGACGGGATCCCAAGCAGGAACCCCTCGGTTGCCGCCGCGACGGTACCGGAGTAGATGGTGTCGTCACCCATGTTGGCGCCGTGGTTGATGCCGGAGATGACGATATCGGGCAGCTCCTTCAGCAGCCCCGTCACGGCAAGGTGCACGCAATCGGTGGGCGTGCCATTGACGAAGAAGACCCGTCCCCGGGCGCGGCGCACCGTCAGCGGGCGATCCAGCGTGAGGGAATTGCTGGCGCCACTGCGGTCGCGCTCCGGCGCGACCACGGTTACCTCGCCCAGCGGCGAAAGCATCTCGGCGAGCAGCGTAATGCCCGGCGCGAAATAGCCGTCATCGTTGCTCAGCAGGATGCGCATCTTTTGCAGTCATGACAACGCGAAAATATAGCACGACGGCCGCGTCGTCAGCGTTTCAGTATGTGGCAAAGAGAACGATTGCGAAGAGCATGTCGACCGCGATCACCGTGGTAAGGGCACGCAGGAACGCCGTGGTCTGAGCCCGCAGCACGTCGTTGATGGCGGGCCCCGCATAGAGTCCCGAAAAGCAGGCGATGGTGCCGGTGGCCAGCCCGAACACGATGGTTTTTGCCGCGGCGATGACAACGCCCAGCGGGGAAATCGCCTCCAGCAGAAACTGGAGTTGCTGCGCGAACGAGACTTGCAGCAGCAACGCGCTCGCCGCGAGCCCGCCGAGGATGGCAATGATCTGGCAGTACAGCGTCGCGGCGAGGAGCGAGGCGGCGAGCGCATAGAGCCGCGGCAGCACGACATAGTCCCTCGGATCGATGCGCATCTGCTCAAGATGCCGCATTTCGCCCCGCACCTTCATCAGGGCAAGCTCGGTGGAGATCACCGCCACGCTGCGCCCTATCATGACCACCGCGACGAACAGCGGGGCCGCCTCGGTGACCAGCAACCAGCCGAGGATCTCGTACAGGTAGCGGTTCTGCGCACCGAGGAACCAGGTCGCCTGGGTGGCCACCAGCGCCCCGGTAGCCAGCGCCAGCAGCGCGATGATGCGCATGCCCAGCACCCCGATCACGAATACCTGCCGCAGGAAAACACGCCGCACCATGGGGTTCAGCAGCATCCGCGCATGGGCAAGGCAGTACCAAAGCAACAGCAGGTGGCCGCCCGGGACAGCCCACCGCGGATAACGCGTTCGCGTTACGTGGAACAGTTCCGTCCCTGCCGCCTGCTCCGCCGCGACGCTCACCGAAGCTTCTCCATCAGGCGCCGCGCCGCCTCCTGTTGCGGCCGGGCGCCCGCCGCGCGGCTCACCTCGAGCGCCCTGTCCCCGTACTCGCTGGCAACCGCGCGATCGCCGCGCAGGAGCGCGGCTTCAGCCAGTTCGAGCAGGTCCTGCGCTATCTTGCGCGGCAGCGCGAGTTCCTTGTCGATGTCGAGCGCCTGGTTGAGCTGCTTCTCCGCCTCGCCCGCATGGCCGAGTCTTGCGGCCGCACGACCATCCAGGCGTAGGGCGTTCGCCTCTTCCTCGCGGTTCGCATCGGCGCGGCTCGCGTCAAGTGCCCGTTTCGCGTACTGCCGGGCCTCTTCCGCACTGCCTCGCTCCAGCACGAGCCTGCCCCGCAGGCCGAGGAGCGCGGTGCGCGCCCCACACGCCGGCGCGCCGCACTCGCGCTCGGCCCGCTCGAGCCAGGCCTCCGTCGCATCGAGGCGCCCCGCGTCGAGCGCAAGCTGCGCCCGGCGCCCGGCCGCCTCGGCGAGGCGCGCGCCATCGTGCCGCCTGGGCGCGTCCAGCACTTTTGCCAGGGCACGGTCTGCCGCATCCGCCTCGCCCAGCGCCTGGCGGACCGCTGCCAGGTTGAGGGCGTAGAGGCCGGTCGCGCCGAAATCTTCGATCGACTCGGCCTGTCTCAGCGCCTCTGCGTACAACATCGCTGCGCGTTCCAGCTCGCCGCGCGCCACCGCGCGCTGCGCGCGGTCACCCGTCTCGACCATGCGATCTCGCCGCACGTCCGCCGGGCTCTGCGGCGGAGCCGACCCGCAGCCGGCCACCGCGAGGACCGCCAGCAATAGCAAGGCGTATTGCATGCTACCGACCGGCCGGCCCGCCCACGGGAACGGGACTCAGCCCGCCGCCGCTGTCGAGCCGCAGCAGCAGCTCTTGTCTAGGCTCTACCAGGCCACTTACCGGCCAGGCGCGCTTCGCCCCCCGCATGACATCCGCCGAGTCGCTCACCAGTCCGCCGGTCTCGCCGACCACCGCGGTCAGTTCGCCGTTAACCATGCGGCGCACCGTCTCGCTGGTCGCCCGGATGTTCTCCAGGCTCTCATCCATCTTCGACGCGATGCCAGGCAGCGCCGCGTCGATTCTCCGCAGCGAGCGGTCCATCACCGCGACGCTTGCCTCGGCGCTGTTCATCAGCCGGCCCGCCGTGTCGAGCGCCGCCCCCAGGCGCGCCTCACCCCTGTCCACCCGGTCGGCGGTCACCGCGATCAGCTTCTTCAGCTCGCCGCTCGCCTCGTTCAACGACGCCGCGGTCCGGTTGACGTTGCGGATGGCCTGCCGGAACTCGCTTTCCGGATTGCTGAAGTACTCCGTGATCTGCGTGACATTGATTACGATCGGCGTCATCTGGTCCACCAGCGTAGCGGCAGCGGTCTCGATGGACGGCTCGCGCTCGTAGCGCAGGATGGATTGCCGGGTGATCGGGCCGGCATCGCCGGATCCCGGGCGGATTTCCAGCACGTTGCCCCCGATCAGCCCCTCGCGCGCGAGCCTGATGGTTGCGCCGGCGTCGATCATGGGGACGTACTTGCGGTCGATCTTCAGCGTCACCCGCACGCGCAGGTCGTTGTTGATCGAGATCCCATCGACCGCCCCGACCTTGAAGCCGACCAGCTTCACTGCCATCCCCTGGTACATGCCGTCCGCCGTCCCGGCAAAGAACACCACTCGAAGCGTCGGGGTGAACGCGCCCTGGTACCAGGCAAGCAGCGCCACCGCGACGCACAGAGAGAGCGCCGCCAGCGCGAGGAAGAGGCGGGAGGCCAGCGTGATCTCGCGCAGGTTGCTGGTCATGCGATCCTGTAGCTTCATGCTCCCTCCATTACAGGTCGAAGCTGCGGCAGCCGGCCGGCTCGAGGTGCGGCATGTCGCCAAGGGTGAGGTAAACCGACGTGCCGGTGGGAACGCGGGCACGGAACGCATCGTTCAAACCCGCGGCAAGCGCCATGTCGGAGCGGGTCAATCCTTCCAGGAAACGGTGATAGACCAGTATCTCCGGCCCCATCACCAGGCAGCGCACGAAACCCGCCAGCCGCCTCTCGAAGGGCGCGAGGTCCGCGGGAAACTTCGCGCACAGCGCCTCGGCACGCGACTCGTCTGCACCGCAGGCGGCGAAAGCCTCGACGATGCGGATCCCGACCTCCGTTAACGGCACCGCCCGGTGGTAGATCGCCGGCAACAGGATGTTCTCCAGCACGCTGATGTTGGTGACCAGCCCGCCGAAGGCATCGACGGCTTGCGCTTCCGGGCGCCGCAGCGCCTGCTCGAGCAGCGCCTCGAGCGCCGTCGCCGAACGGACCGTGACGACATAGTTCTCCCCGCGTCCGACATCGATGTCGCAGCAGGCGCCGGATTCCGGATTGACGAGGCTGAGAGAATCGTTGCGCATCGCTACGCCTGTGCCACCGGGCATGGAATCCCGGAAAATTATAGCCTAGGGTCCGCGCGCGACCGCCTCCTCCCAGCTCGGGCATTCGCGCTGCACAAGCGGCCGGTCCCACGGATGGAAGTTGGTGCGATCGACGACCTGCACCGGGAGGATGATCTCGGGCGGAACCGGCTGTCCCCGCAAGTGGCGCAGTGCCGCCTCGGTGGCGATGCTGGCAATCTTCAGCGCGTCGAAATCCGCGGTGGCAAGGAGGCGCCCCGCTTTCACTGCCGCGATGGCATCTGGCAGGGCGTTTACGCCGATGATGGGCGCCCGCGCGCCCGCCGCCTCCATCGCAGCCAGCGCGCCCAGCGACATCGCGTCGTTGGCCGACAGCACCCCCTCGAACGGAACGCGTGCCGCGAGGAAGTCCGCCATGGCCGCCCTCCCCGCGTCCTCGAGAAAATTGCCGGTGAGGGTCGCGACGATGCGGATACCCGGCCAGGCCTTCGCCTCGTCGAGGAATCCGCGCACCCGCTCACGGCTGGTGACCGCGCCGGGAACCCCCTCCATCATCGCCACGGCGCCCCGCCCCCCGATGTGCCGGAACAGGAAACCGGCGACCTCGCGCGCGAGGCGATAGTCGTCGGAACCGACGAAGCATACGAAGCGCCCCCGCTCCAGCCGATTGAGGTAGTTCACCACCGGAATGCCGGCGGCGTTGAGCCTCGCCACGGAGGCGTCCATGGCACTGAGATGCACCGGGACGAAGACCACAGCGTCGGGCCTTGCCGCGATGGCCTGCTCCACTAACGCGACCTGTTCCCCGACGTCATCGGGCTTGCGCGGCACGTAATGGACCACCCGAGCGCCGCTGCGCGCCGCGATGCGCTCGGCACCGAGCCGGGCCGCGTCGTAAGCCGGATTGGAGCGGTTCTTGGTGAAGACCGCGATGGTTTCGCTGGCCATTACCTCAGAAACCTGGAACGAGACCACGGATAAACACAGATAAACGCAGAAACATCGGCGGACACCCCATCCGACTGTTCGCATTCATCTGTATTTATCCGTGCCTATCCGTGGTCGCTTCAGGCGGCGCGAACGGCCGGTCGTGCGCGAGGGATGGCAGCATGCCCCGGACCTTGTCTACCCGCGCGGGATCGATGTCGGCGTAAACCACGCCCGGCGCTTCGCCGCCGTCGGCAAGAATCTCGCCCCAGGGATCCACCACCAGCGAATGGCCATAGGTCGAGCGCTTGCCCGGATGCTCGCCGCACAGCGCCGGCGCGATGACGTAGCAGGCGTTCTCGATCGCGCGCGCGCGCATCAGGACGTGCCAGTGAGCACCTCCGGTCTCGCGCTGGAACGACGAGGGAATCGCCAGCAGGGTCGCGCCGTGCTGCGCGAGGCTGCGGTAGAGCTGCGGAAACCGCAGGTCGTAGCACACCGACAGCCCGAGCCGCCCCCACGGCGTTTCGGCAGTGACCGCGCGTTCTCCGGGGCGATACGCGCTCGACTCCCGGATCACGGTCCCGCTGGGCAGCGTCGCATCGAACATGTGGATCTTGTCGTACGATGCGACCGCTTCGCCGGCGGCCGATATCAGAACGGAGCGATTGAACATGCGCCCGTCTTCGCTCATGAGCGTGAGCGAACCGACGAGATGCCACACTCCGAGCTCGCGCGACAAGACGCACAGCGCCGGGAGCGCCGGTTCACCCCGGGCGCCCTGCGCTTTCTCGCGCATCGTGCGCCCGCTGCCGTCCATCATCAGTACGTACTCCGCCGAAAAGATGAACTTCGCGCCGCCTGCGGCCGCCTCCCGCGCCATCGCCGAAAGCGTCGCGAGATTCGCCGCGTAATCGTTCCCCGAATTGGTCTGCAGGCAGGCGATACGGACAGGCATACTTTAACTATTTGTTTTATTTAAATTATTTTGGTTCCGTCGCCACCACCGAAGCACGCCGTGAAACCGTTTCGAACCACCGCGCGAGCCCCGGCCGCGCATCGCGCCATTGCTCATCGGGGAAGCGGAAGTCAAGGTAGCCGCACACGCAGGCCGCGGTGATTTCGCCGATGCCGAAGCGCTCGCGCCAACCGCCACATTCACGTTCCAGCGCGTCGAGGCCGCCGCGCACCTTACCGAACTGCCCGCCGATCCACTCGCTCCACTGGTACTGCGGCGGCCGCACGGCGTTCTCGTAGCGCAGCAGCACCGCGGCCTCCAGGATGCCGTCGGCGAGCGCCTGCAGCCGCAATTCGCGCCAGCGCTCCGTGCCGGCCACCGGGAAGAGCTTTCCACCCGCCAGGCTGTCGAGGTACTCACAGATCACGTCCGAGTCATAGAGCGTGCCGTCCTTCTGCGTGGCGAGCGCCGGGATCTTGACCAGCGGATTCTCTCTCGCCAGCTCCGCATGCGGCTTGACCGGGCTCACCATGATGCTGATTTCCTCGATCTGCCCGTCAAGGCCGGTTTCGCGCGCGACGATACGCACCTTGCGCGCGAACGGGGATGCCGGGTTGAACCACAGCCGCATGCTCAAGTTCCTTTCCATGGTGCCGCCGCTATTTCTGATTCCGCAAGCCCGCGCTGCGGACGACCTTTTCCCAGCGCGCGAAATCCGACTTGATCAGCGCATGGAAACGGGCCGGGTCGCTCGGCTCGGGGTCCAGCCCCAGATTCTCCATCTGCTGCTGGAAATCGCGCGATTCGATGACGGCAACCGCCTCCTTCTGGATGCGGTCGATCGCATGCTGCGATGTCTTTGCCGGGAACACCATGCCCAGCCACCCGCCCGCCTCGAACCCCTTGTAGCCGGATTCCGCCACGGTGGGCACCGCCGGCAGCGCGGCGGAGCGCTTGGCGCTGGTGACCGCCAGCGCGCGCAGCCGCCCCGAGCGCACGTGGGGCGTCTGGGTAGAGATCAGTGAAAACATGACCTCGACGTGCCCTGCAATGGCATCCGCCACAGCCGGCCCGCCCCCCTTGTACGGCACGTGGTTCATCTTGATGCCCAGCGTGAGCCAGAGCAACTCGGAGGCGAGGTGCGCGATGCTCCCCCGCCCCGGGGACGCGTAATTCAGCGCGCCGGGTTGCTTCTTGGCGAGCGCGACGAGTTGCTTGATCGATTGCACTGGCAGCGACGGGTGCACCGACAACAGGCTCGTTACCACCACGGCCTGCGTCACCGGCGCGAAATCATTGATCGGATCGAACGGAACCTTGCCGAGCAGCGCCGGGCTCATCGCGAAGGACGCGACGGAAGCCAGCAACAGCGTGTAGCCGTCGGGTGCCGCCCGCGCGGCCAGTTCGGTGCCGATATTGCCTGCCGCCCCGGCGCGGTTTTCCACGATCATCTGCTGCCCGAGGCGCGGGCTGATGCGCGTCGCGATCGCGCGACCGACGAGGTCGTTGGCGCCGCCCGGCGGGTAGCCGACGATCAGGCGGATCGGCTTGGATGGATAAGCGTCCGCAGCCAACGCGGCGCACGGCGCGGCCAGCGCCAGGGCAATGGCGAGACGGAACAGGGTTCTCATGAGCGCTTCCTCCTCGAATGTTGTTGTATGTGCCTTCAAGCCAATTCTATAGGAAACGCGCTTGAAAATTCCGCCTGTCCCTTTACCATTGCCGCTTCACCAGGGAGGCAGGCATGTCCGAGATTTCGCTGAAGCAGGCCGAGCGCATCATCGACGCGATACTGGCGCGGGGCCGGCGCCTGAAATGCCGCCCGCTTGCTGTCGTCGTGACCGATCCCGGCGCCAGCGCCAGGGCGTTCAAGAAAGAGGACGGCGCGGCGATGATGCGTTTCGAGATGGCGATGGGCAAGGCCTACGCCGCGCTCGCGCTGCGGCGCTCGTCGAGCCTGGTGCGCATCCGCAACGAGGAGAAGCCCGGGTTCGTGCGTTACCTGATCGAGGCCTCGGACGGGAAGCTCTTCCCCGAGGGCGGCGGCATGCTCATCCGCGACCGGCGCGGCGAGGTGATCGGCGCGGTCGGCGTCACCGGTGACACGGAGATGCAGGACGAAGCGCTCGCCGCTCACGGCATCCGCGCCGCGGGACTGAAAACCGACGCGGACTGTGCCCGCATCGCCAAGGACGTACGCCTGAAGAACTAGTGGACGCCGTGACGAAGTGACGCGGTGACGAATTCGCCCGCGCTGCGGGGATCATCCCCCATCCCTCCGCTCTCATCCCTGAATAAAAATGGCCCGCCGATGCGGGCCATTTTTATCTGGTCGGGGCGGTGAGATTCGAACTCACGACCACCGGCACCCCATGCCGGTACGCTACCAGGCTGCGCTACGCCCCGAGGCGGCG
>Ga0315912_10006411_pt1 | contig 10527 bp, 16 predicted proteins | sample VfabasoilMG_FD_204469 | JGI IMG/M metagenome (GOLD analysis project Ga0315912, IMG submission 204469) | Garden soil microbial communities collected in Santa Monica, California, United States - V. faba soil | ecosystem: Environmental > Terrestrial > Soil > Garden | place: USA: California... | reverse complement strand
TTTAAAGAAATATTTCTGATTCAGGTTATATTCTCTGCATGAAAAAACAAAATATTCTAATGATAAAGGGTGTGATTTGGCTATTAGCATTATTGCCGCTAGCACGCTTAATCTGGTTAGGTTATAACGATGACTTAACTGCTAACCCTGTAGAATTTGTAGAACGCTCTACAGGCACTTGGGCACTCGTAATTTTGCTGACCACACTCGCCATGACGCCAATTCGCCTCATCACCGGCGCTATTTGGCAATTACAGTTACGCAGACTGCTTGGGTTATTCATGTTCTTTTATGCATGTTTACATATCACTACCTATGTATGGTTGGATTATTCGTTCATATGGGCGGATATCGTTAAAGATATCATTAAACATCCTTATGTCATCGTAGGTTTTAGCGCTTTTATTCTGACAATCCCACTTGCACTAACATCTAATAATGCTGCCATGCGGCGTTTAAAATCAAATTGGAAAAAACTGCACCAGTTGGTGTACTTGATTGCAATTTTAGGTGTATTGCATTTTTGGTGGTTGGTGAAAAAAGATGTGACGGAACCACTTTATTATGCCGTGGTGCTGGCGCTCTTATTGGGAGTTAGGCTATACAAAAGAAGTCCTAAATCATCATCGGTAAAAAATTCTCAAGTGCAAACAAATTAGAATGTAAGTTTTTGTGTGCTTGTCCGACTAACCATCAATGATCACTAAGAGATGAAAAATGTCAGCCTTTCAAACCGCAACTAACCTATATGATGAAGTTGTCACTAAACTTAATACATTTAACACCTGGTTACCGCAATTGGTTTTACGTTTCGCTTTAGCTTGGGAATTTGGCGAAGCGGGTTTCGAGAAATTACATGGCATGAACTGGTTTACTGACTTAACTTTCCCGTTTCCATTTAACTTATTACCGCCTGAGTTTAGCTGGAATCTCTCGCTACTTTTCGAAATAGCAGGGGCATTCGCACTCACGCTAGGTATAGCAACACGCTTCTTCTCCGCGTCACTTATCATCTTAACCATCGTTGCTATTTTAGCGGTACATTGGCCCGAACACTGGGGTTCTTTAGCTGACTTGCTAAAAGGCTATCGTATTTTGGACGAAGAAATGGACGGCTTTGGTAATTACAAATTACCTTTATTGTATATTGTGATGTTTCTGCCTTTATTGTTTGGCGGTGCAGGCAAACTAAGTATGGATTATTGGTTAAAAACCAGAAAATAGTAAACAACCATTACTGTTCATCTTCTATCGATTCTGAAGCTTTCATATTTGGCTGATTAGCTCGTTTTCTGAGTATGATAACTAATGTAATTCCTCCGATCAGCAACATAATGAAGGGACCAAACCATAGCAAAGCCGTGTTAGCATTGACCGGCGGACGATAGCGAACAAAATCCCCATAACGCTCTACAAGATAGGCGGTTATTTCCTCATCGGATTTGCCTTCTCGCATCAAAGTGCGAATCTCATTACGCAAATCTTCTGCAAGCGCAGCGTCCGAATCTGCCAGCGTGGTGTTTTGGCAAACAAGACAACGTAGCTCTGCTGATAATGCTTTTAGGCGCGCTTCAAGTTGCGGGTCTTCTGCTATTTGAGCAGCGCTAGCGATACTAATCGAAAACCACAATACACTAGCCAAACAGATTTTGGTGACACGTGTCATTTTTCAAGTGCTTTCAATAAAGGCAAGATTTTGTCGCGCAATGCAGCAGGTGTAATCGGACCAATTTGTTTATAACGAATTACACCTGTTTTGTCGATAATATAGGTTTCTGGCACGCCATAAACACCATAATCAATACCAATTTTTCCGCTAGCATCTGTAGCCGTCTCAATATAAGGATTGCCCATCTGCTTTAGTACTGCATTTGCTTCTGTGTCAGTATCCTTATAAGCAAGGCCATATAAAGGTAAATCATGTTGACGCATTTCTAGCAATAACGGATGCTCTTCACGACAGGCCGCGCACCATGATGCCCAGACATTCAATAACCAAACTTTTCCCTTCATATCAGCAGTAGAAAAGTTTTTGCTTGCATCACTCAGCACGGACGCTGTAAACGTAGGCGCTGGCTTACCAATCAAAGGTGAGGGCACTTCTCGAGGATCAAGAAAAAGCCCCTTCGCCAAAAACCCCATCACAATGACAAAAAGCACAAACGGTAATATTAGCTTGAGCTTCATGTGCTAGCGCCCTCAATATTTAGATTTTTGCTAATTGACCTATAACGCCTGTCGATCAAGGTCAAAATACCACCTAAAGCCATGAGTAAGGCGCCCATCCATATCCATTGGACAAACGGTTTAATATATATGCGCACGCTCCATGCACCTTGTTCAAGCTCTTCGCCCAGTGATACATATAAGTCACGTAGCATACCGGCGGAAATAGATGCCTCGGTCATAATTGCTCCCTGCACAGGATACAACCGTTTTTCAGGAGTTAAGATAGCCAGCTCTGTCCCTTTTTTAGTCACATAAAATGAACCCTGTTTTGCCACGTAATTAGGGCCTCTGATCGGTTTAACACCATCAAACCGAAAATCAAAACCGCGGACATTGACACTTTCGCCTATCTGCATACGCAAATCCTGCTCAGTCTCGTATCCTTTCACCATGGTTACGCCGACGATAAATATACCAAGTCCCAAATGCGCAACTAACATGCCATAAAAGGCTGGTGTTATTTCTCTGAATTTATCTAATAATGTATCTTTTTGACTTGCCTGTAGACGTATCCGTAATGAAACAAAGACCGAACTTATTATCCAGAATGCCATGAGTAAGCCCACAAAGATCATCAGTGTAAGTTTTCCTAATATACTTGGCACTAGCAACGCACTTACCAAACTCACCGCTAAAGCCCAGCGTAACTTGGTAGCCAATTCTGGTAAAGTGGCCTTTTTCCAGCGGGCAACTGGTCCAACCCCCATCAAAAATATACCTGGCGCCATAATGGCAACAAATACGGCATCAAAGTAGGGCGGGCCGACAGAGATTTTTCCCATACCCATCGCATCAATAAGTAACGGGTAAAGCGTTCCTAATAATACAGAGCCCGCGGCAACAATAAGGACAACATTGTTTGTAAGGAGTAATGACTCTCGTGAAACCACTTCGAACTTCTCGCCTAAACCAACGGTGGGTGCACGCAAAGCAAATAAAACAAGCGCACCTCCGATTACTATAGCCAAAAAGAGCAAAATAAACATTCCGCGACTCGGATCTGAAGCGAAAGCGTGCACCGAAGTGAGTACGCCGGAACGTACTAAAAATGTACCTAGCAGGCTTAGCGAAAAAGCGCAAATCGAGAGTAGAACAGTCCATGCTTTGAACGCATTCCGCTTTTCAGTTACAGCGAGAGAGTGTATTAATGCCGTACCCACTAACCAAGGCATAAATGATGCGTTTTCAACAGCATCCCAAAACCACCAACCACCCCATCCGAGCTCGTAGTAAGCCCAGCGGCTGCCTAATGCAATACCTAAAGTAAGAAATATCCATGCTGCTGTTGTCCAAGGCCTTGTCCAGCGTGCCCATGTAACATCAAGGCGGCCATCGAGCAATGCGGCGATTGCAAATGCAAACGCTACAGAAAAGCCTACATAACCCATATATAACAAAGGCGGGTGAAACACCATGCCGGGATCTTGTAATAAAGGATTCAGATCACGACCATCTATGGCAGCCGGGATAAGCCTTTCAAAAGGATTTGAAGTAAACAAGATAAACATCAACAGACCAACGCTTACCAAGCCCATGACGGCAATCAAAGTACTATAAAAGCGTAAAGGTAGCTTTTTCGCGAAAAAAGTTACAGCCATTGTCCATATCGCTAAAATTGAAACCCACAGCAGCATCGACCCTTCATGACCACCCCAAATCGCAGCAAGACGGTAGATAATTGGCAAATTGGAATTGGAGGTAGAGGCGACATAAAGCACTGAAAAATCATTCGCATAAAATGCATAGTCCAGGCATAAAAATGATATTGCAATGAGTATGGACTGTGCGCGTGCTGCAGGCACTGCCAGATTCATGAGCATAGAATTATTTTTTGCTAGGCCCGCAAGCGGCAAGGTACCTTGTATTAGCGCAAATAGAAATGCCAAGATAAGGGAAAAGTGACCAATTTCAGGTATCATTATTTGGCTTTCGGTTGATAAGCGTTATTTTTCTGGGCTTTAGCTAAAGCATCAGCCGCCTCTGGTGGCATATAATTTTCATCATGCTTAGCAAGCACTTGGTCCGCTTCAAATATGCCGTCTTTCCCTAACTTCCCTTGTGCTACAACACCTTTTCCTTCCTTAAATAAATCGGGCAGAATGCCTGTGTAAATAACCTGCATAGTTTTGGCTGTATCAGTGACCTTGAACTTTACCTGCGTGCCGCTGGATAAACGTTCCAGACTACCATTTTCCACCAAGCCGCCAACACGAAAGTTACCTTCTTTAGGTGCTTCACCATTTACCACCTGCGTAGGTGTGAAGAAAAACACTAAATTACTGCGAAATGAATTAAGCAATAAAGTAGCAGCTATAGCCAGAACAACAATGCCAGCAACAATCATCGCAATACGTTTGTGACGTGCTTTCATTGAGTATGCCCTTTAGATGCTGCTTTCTGGTTGTTTAACTTGCGAGCACGCAACAGCCACAATTCGATTGCCATGCTGCAAAATGTAATTGCAAACGATACCCATACATAGAGGCCATAGCCTCCCATATTTAAAAAATCACTCCAACTATTCCATTGCATTGCTATTCCTTAAATTCTTGCAGCAAAGCTACGCTGCGTTCTCTATCTTCAATCTCTCTGCGAACCCGCAGTAAAATTACTGCGATACTATAAAGCCAAAATCCAATCGCCATCACCAGCATGCCTTTAAGCATAATTGCTGCCATAGTAGGAGATTTCGTGAGGCTGACAGATGCACCTTGGTGCAAGGTATTCCACCATTTTACGGAGAAATAAATAATCGGCACATTGATTACGCCGACAATCGCTAATACAGCGCTGGCACGGTCTGCTCGATGCTTATCATCTATAGAAGCTTGTAGAGACATATATCCTATGTACAAAAACAGTAAGATAAGTTCAGAAGTTAGACGTGCATCCCACACCCACCAAGCACCCCACATGGGTTTCCCCCAAAAAGCGCCCGTGACCAGCGCTACGAAAGTAAACATAGCACCAGTAGGCGCTATGCTAGAGGCCATCATGTAAGAGAGCCTTGCATTGAGCGCCAATCCCAAGGCTGCATAAGCAGCCATAATGACGTATAAGAACATAGAAAACCATGCTGCTGGCACATGTACAAATATAATGCGGTAACCTTCACCTTGCTGAAAATCCGTAGGGGCTATCAGTAAACCAATATATAAGCCATACAGAATAAGCAATGCTGCGCTAATTGCAAACCAAGGGATGAGCTTGCCAGCAAGCGGGTAAAAGGTTTGTGGGGAAGAGTATTTAAGAAAATTCATATGCTGCTAACGCTTTTAAGTGATTCATGTTGACCTATTCATTTATTCAATGGCAATTTTTAAGGCCATGCTCGCTGCTAGTGGCGCAAATACTAAAGACACTGCGAGCATGGCACCTAAAAGCGCTAAACCGCCGCTAGCACTTATTCCGATAGCAACGGCGTTTACAGCACCAGCACCAAACACTAGTACAGGTATATAAAGTGGCAAAATCAATAGTGCAATTAGCACGCCACCGCCACGCACACCTAATGTAAGCGTGCTACCAATGCTACCTATGAGGCTTAAAGTAGGTGTGCCTAATAATAACGCTTGCGCAAGTACCTTTAATTCAACTGCGCTCAAATTGAATTGCAATCCGATTAATGGGGCTATTAAAATAAGTGGCAAGCCGGAAAGTACCCAATGTGCAAGCGTTTTCATCAACACAATGAGCAAGGTTGGCTGATTCGACATTATAAGCTGTTCTAGCGTTCCATCACTATAATCTGCTGCAAACATACGGGGCAGGGAGAGCATGCATGAAAGTAGGGCGCAAACCCATAATACGCTTGGAGCAATTGCATGCAACAACTTAGGGTCTGCTCCTAAACCAAGTGGGAAAAGGCTCGCAGCAATAATAAAGAAAAAAATTACACTCACAATATCTGAGCGTCGGCGCCACGCAAGGCGAATATCGCGTTGAAATACACGAAGCAACACAGAGAATGTACTTATACTATTGTGAGATTGCGTGTTCATCATTGATCGAGATTTAAATGCTGCATAATATTGGAGTTAAATGCAGGTGCTTGGTGTGAGGTAAATACAACCATGCCGCCTGTATTTATAAATGCTTCAATGTGCTTGGTTACTACTTTAATTGCTGCATCATCGAGAGCGGTAAAGGGCTCGTCCAGCACCCATAGTGGATTTTTCTGTAGCCACAGTCGAGCTAAAGTAACACGTCTTTTCTGCCCTTGTGATATCACGCGTGTTGGCAGGTCGGCACATCTTGCGATATCTACTTGCATTAAAGCCTCAATTGCCTGTTCACGTGAAATATCGATTCCAGACAGAGTTGCTGCAAATTGCAGATTCTCTACGGCTGTTAAGTCTTCTTTTATACCTATCAAATGACCGATATAAAGCACTTGGCATGAATAGTCCTCTACAAGAGTTCTGATATCCTGGCTATTCCATCTCACGCTTCCTGCATGGGGGTGGATCAATCCGCACAATGTGCGAAGTAGTGTGGTTTTACCGGTACCATTTGCCCCTTGCACGTACAAAAGTTGGCTGTTTTCTAGTTTGAAGCTAATGTCCTTAAATAGCGTCCGTTCTCCTCGAGTACATTGTAATTTCTCAACAGTAAGCATATTGTTTATTACAGGTTTCATTAACGTCTAAATTATTGGAAATTTATTTGACAGGGGTTGATTAAACACATGCGACATTTTAATCGCTATCGTGGTTTTAGAATAGATGAGATTTACAGAGCACCAACTAGAATAAGCTTATAGTTATTAAGTATTTGTCAAAATTTAGCGCCGAAACTACCATTCATCGAGCTATTAGTTATTTATCGAGGGTGATCATGTATTTTTTGCTTAATTTGACTGAAGAAAAATATTTTGGTGTTTCATATCTGCTTCTGATAGGCCTAGTTATCTTGATTATATTGTTGCCATCAATCATTCGCCTTTTATCCGCCAACTGGCACAAACAGCTACTTCAGCAAACTAAGTCTAATAACAAAAGCCTAACTACATAAAATATAGAATTTGTATTGGAGTTAATCATGGATTCTTTAATACGATTATTTAACACTAATTGGCTTAGCATTATTTATTTGTTAGCGATAGGGCTGTTTTTTATTTATGTCATTGGTTTTTTAGGTTACCGACTCTTTTTGTTGCTGTGGCATAAAAATTAAATTATAAATTCCGACTCAGCCGCCATAACCCCAAACGTAGTGTGGCTGGCGGCTGTTCTGTATGTCCTAGATTTATATTACGGACACATTCCAACCAAGCATCACATATCTATCTTTGTGGCACTGTTTTTGCATTCTGGTTTTTGTCTTTTAAGAAAAAATAAAAATAAGAATGATTTTAGGCTTTAGGCATCGAGCGTCTGCTGATTTGCCACAGTGGGCTATTGCTCTGCATTTCCCGTATTGGCGTATACGCGTAGAAGGGCGCAATAAATCATTGCGTAGAAGGTGCTACCGTGCGCTTGAAAAAGAGAAGTTAAAGCTAGTAGAGCAGGGCATACCGATTGAGCATATTAATGCGGTTTGTAAGTATCTGGTGAGCCATCGTCAATCTAGTGCTGATAAGCTAGCAAAGCTATTGGCCGAGCCAATATTACAGATGCAATTGCCCTTTTAATCAATAGTTTTACCAATAGCGTCAATTTCTTCCTTGATTTTTATATTATCAAGCGTGTTAATTGGCAGTACTGCCAAAAGTTTAATGCGGTTTTGTAAGACGTTTGAAACCTTTCTGAATGCTGCCAGTCTTTCTTCATGCGTTCCCACTACAGCAGCGGGGTCTTCAACACCCCAGTGTGCTGTCATCGGTTGACCCGGCCAGTAAGGACAAACTTCACCTGCTGCATTATCGCAAACAGTAAACACAAAGTCTAAGTGCGGTGCACCTTCAATGGCGAACTCATCCCAGCTCTTGCTTCTTAATCCCTCAACAGATAGGCCATAACCCTTGAGTGTTTCGATTGCGAATGGATTGACTTTGCCTGTAGGGTGGCTGCCTGCACTGTAGGCCTTAAATTTTCCTTTACCCCAATGCTCCATTAACTTTTCAGCTATGATGCTACGGGCTGAATTACCAGTACATAAAAAAAGTACGTTATAGACTTTGTCAGACATTATTCACTCCAGAATTAAATTTAATATTGATTGGCTTCGTACCAAGTCTTACTGCGGTTCACGATAGATACAACAGACAACATTACCGGCACTTCTATCAATACACCCACAACAGTGGCAAGCGCTGCGCCTGAGTTAAACCCAAACAACGCGATCGCAGTCGCAACTGCTAACTCAAAGAAATTCGATGCACCAATCAAAGCCGATGGGCCCGCTACACAATGTGCAACTTTAAATTGCTTATTCAGCCAATAAGCCAACATTGAATTGAAATACACTTGAATTGTGATAGGTACCGCCAATAAGCCGATAATGATGGGTTGAGCTAATATCTGTTGACCCTGAAACCCAAATAACAAAACTAGGGTGGCAAGTAATGCAGACAGTGAAATAGGGTGTATTCGTTTTAGTACAGCGTTCAAGGCATCCTGACCTCTAGATAGCAATAGCTTACGTAGTATTTGGCTGATTATTACTGGCACGACTATAAATAACAGTACTGAGATGAATAAGGTATTCCAAGGCACGGTAATACTTGATAGGCCTAATAGCAGAGCGACTAATGGGGCAAAAGCAAATAACATAATGACATCATTGATAGCCACTTGGGATAAAGTGAATTTAGGCTCACCATCGCATAAACCACTCCATACGAACACCATTGCAGTACAAGGTGCAGCAGCAAGTAGAATCAATCCTGCTATGTAGCTATCTATCTGATCAACTGGTAGTAGACCAGCAAACAAATGACGAATGAATATCCATGCAAGCAAAGCCATAGAAAAAGGCTTCACTATCCAGTTAATGAAAAGGGTCACAGCAATCCCTCGGGTATGAGCGAGAACATCTCTCATCGCAGCAAAGTCTATCTTAAGCAGCATTGGGATAATCATTAACCATATCAATACGGCCACTGGCAGATTTACTTCGGCAATTTTCAAGCTGCCGACAAACTGAAAGAACTCAGGGAAGGATTTGCCAAGTGCAATACCAACTACAATGCAGCCAAGCACCCACCAAGTTAGATTACGCTCGAAGTTGCCTATTTTTGTTCGGGAGCGCATGCTGAATCAGAACAACATACTTTTTCACCGCCACAGCAATTTTCTGTTAGGTATGCCAGCAAGCCATTCATGGCCTCATAATTGGCTGAGTAGTAAATAAAGCGGCTTTCTTGACGGGAATGAATTAGACCAGCGCGGCTAAGTTCTTTAAGATGAAATGATAACGTACTATTGGGGATGGTAAGCCTTTCTCCTATGACACCCGCTGCAACTCCATCTGATCCAGCTTGTACAAGTAGCCTATATATATCTAGGCGAGCTTCTTGGGCGATAGATGAAAGTTGTAATACTGCTTGTTTAATGTTCATGTATTCTATATTTCCATAAATATAGAATAATTGCAAGAAAAAATAAATAAGCCTATTAGTCGATGACTCTGGAATTAAATAATTAAAAAGCCCATCACTGGGCTTTTTTTTCTGCTGTTTCACTTAAACGTAAGTTTCATGAAAGCCTTTGAGTATAAGCTTATATGAATTGGTGATTTAAGCCCTGTAACAAATTAGGGTAGGATACTTCGTGTAATTGGACATTATGTAATAAAGCCCTAGATACCTTGCAAGTAGAGCTTTCTTAATTTTCTTACCGAGATTATCAATTTTACATAATATACATTATGCGAAGTAAGAAAGGTTCTGCTATTGCCTTTAATAAAGAATTTAATAATGAACATCTATCAAAACAACGCCCTACACATAAACGCTTCTGAAGCGATTTTAACGTTTAATCTAAGCAAGGATAAAGCCGATATTATTTTAATCGCTCTGAGAGCCTTAGATGCACTCCAAAAAAATAGAAATCCAGAAAATAAAGAAGCTCACGACTCTGTTGTTAAATTTGTCGTTCTAGACACCATTCTCAAATTTATCGGCTTAAAAATTATTCCAGAAAACCTAGAAACCAAAGTCGGCAGATTATATGATGAAATCTGGGAACCATACTTTGATGAAAAAATTAAGGAATGCCGAACCGCAGAAGATTTATTTGCGATTCAAATGGATGAGCTATCCCGCCTTGAACTCAACTACCTGATAAGTGAATTACAAGCAATGGCAATGGAAGAAAATGAGCAATATCAATGAGTCAATAAATTGCTTGTAAAGCG
>Ga0315912_10006409_pt1 | contig 10529 bp, 8 predicted proteins | sample VfabasoilMG_FD_204469 | JGI IMG/M metagenome (GOLD analysis project Ga0315912, IMG submission 204469) | Garden soil microbial communities collected in Santa Monica, California, United States - V. faba soil | ecosystem: Environmental > Terrestrial > Soil > Garden | place: USA: California... | reverse complement strand
TGCAGGACCGCGGTGTACCGATCCATGGTGTTGGACTGCAGGCACACTTCACGTTGAATCCTCCGAGCAAAGCTGACATTTCCGCGAACATCAAACGCCTCGGTGATCTTGGACTCGAAGTACACATCACCGAACTCGACGTCCGTATTCCTGAGCCTCCGTCCGGCGCGCAGTTGCAAACCCAGGCGACGATTTACGGCAATGTGATGTCGGCCTGTCTGGAAAACTCCAACTGCACAGCAGTAATGACATGGGGTGTCTCCGATGCCAATTCGTGGATCCCAGGTTCTTTCCCCGGCTTCGGAAGTGGGTTGCTATTGGATAGCCAGTTTCAAAAGAAGCCCGCTTACAACGCGGTCAGTACAGTAATGTCCGCCATTGCTACCAGGCCGCAGATTTATCACGGCGGTGTAGTGATTCACGCCGGATACACGTCCGAGATTTCTCCCGGTGCGATTGTCGACATCTACGGCAAGTATCTGTCTGCTGCTCCACTGAGTGCTCCGGGCGCAGCTGCCTTGTTGCCAAAGACGCTCGGCGGCACACAGGTCTTGGTAAATGGAGTGGCTGCGCCGTTGATCTTTGTCTCGCCGGATCAGGTGATTTTTCAGATGCCCTATGAAACATCCACCGGAACGGCGAAGATCGTGGTTACTTCCCAGGCCATGCAAACAACCTCAGAGAATGTCCTGGTCAAGATTGCGGCACCGAGCGTGTTGACGTTTAACGGTGACAGAGCAGTTGCGGTGAACGAAAACGGGCAGATCAACACACAAGCAAATCCGGCAAAGACCGGGACGTACATTGTGCTTTATGCAATTGGATCAGGGCCTGTGGCACCTGCACTGGCCAGTGGGGCGTTTGCGCCCAACGCTCCACTTTCCAGCGCGACGCTGCCGGTGGTGGTGATGGTGGGTGACAAGCCGGTGCAACCCTATTTTGCCGGAATGGCCCCAGGCTTTGCAGGATTGATGCAGGTGAACGTACAGATACCGCAATTGATTTCCGGAGACTATGACTTGAAGTTGATTGTCGGCGGCAACGAAAGCAACGTAACCCGGATCAGCGTAGTGCAGTAAAGGAGGTGGTGGCCGCCTGTTTTGGACAGGCAAGCCACCGGCGATGGATCCTCCGACTAACACCATTGATATCGACGTTGTTTGCCTTGCCAGCGATGCGTGGATTCGCTAGTTGCCCGGATGCAAAGGTCGTAGCCAGGACTAGGGTTAAGTCTTAGGAGGCAGGCTTATTTTACAGAAACCGTTGCGCCCTTCGGACTGGGGATGCCCTCGGCGAGGAATTCAACAGGAACCGGCCCGATAGAAATTCCGTCCGGTATACGGGCGTTGATTTGCACGACACCCGCAACAAGACCAGGTGCCGCTCCCGCGTAGGTGACAACGGCATCGACACCGGCAATTCTGACCTGAACCGAATGCGTGGGCAGCGGAAGTTGAGTCAGCGCACCCAACGCGAGTCTGCCGTTACGGCCTGTCGGCTGCGTGGTTCCTTCTCCTGTTCCGAACAATGAAATGTTAGCTCCCACGCGCGGCGGGATTGGAGCTGGTGTTGACTGAACCGTCCAAGTTCAGTGCGGCAACGGCTCCTGTGCCGGAAGAGTTTAACGTGAACAATCCCGGGCTGGTTTCTCCCACGCCTGTCTGAAACACAGATGAGCTCACCCCTCCCGATTGCGCCACAATATTTGCGGCAGTTCCGGGTTGCACTTCGTAGGGAACCACAATATTCACCTGATTCGCGCTTGCGTAGAGCACGGGTGAGGGCACTCCATTAATGAGGATGCGCGTACCGGCGAGGGCCGTGGAAACAAAACTCCCTCCCGACAACTGAAGATTGATGCCGACTGGGCCACCCAAGCCAGTTCCATAGATGGACACAATCTCACCAGGCGACAGGTTACCAACAAGGCCTGTTGCGGCGTTGACAACCGCACTGATGGACGGTACCTCAGATAGCCCAGGCCGTCCGTAGATGGTAATCACACCAGCTGCGGGAATCGACGCGAGTAATGTCTGCCCTGGGGAAATCACGGTATCGGACTGGCTGACGTTGTAGACGGAGGCGGTGGTGTAGCTAACGCCGTACCGGCCAGCGGGCAGACCTTGAATCCCAAATGTTGCAGAGCCCGTTGCCTGCACAACCACTACGTGTCGGCCACCAGGGTTGATGAAGGCAACTGGCCGTAAATTACTATCCGAGGTGGCCGCGCCTATGCGCACGGCTCCTGCTCGGATATATCGGAAATACTGTGCCAGGCGTTTGCCTGCCTCTGCAAGCCTGAGGACGGGCGCGGCTGGATTGGTGTTGTCGATGACATAATACTTGGAGCCGTCGTCTCCTTCCTGGAATGCCAGCGCAAACTGTTGCCAGGCGGTGTTGCCGCCTTCGGTGAGATCTACGTACAGGTCGTCTGATCCGCTTCCGATATGCTCCAGCATCGCAGTATCCAGGCCTGCTTGCCGCGCCGCTAGTGCGATACCGCGAACCACCGGAATCGTTCCGCCCCCGTACCGGTGGTAAGACAGCTCTTTTAAATAAGGCGTTGTCCCCGGCACTGCCAGTATGTCGGTTAGATAGGGAACCGCATTGGCCGCCGATAGAGTGGAGGGCGCAGTGAAACGCGGGACAAAACCATTGGCAACCAGCCGGCGGGCAGCTGCTGCGATGGCTGCACCAATCTGCGGACCGCGCCAAAAGCCCGTATTATCAGGCTCCAGGATTGCTTCCCATGAGTCCGGAATCAAGGCGTACTTGTCTCTGAGATGGATATGGGTGGCAAGCACAAACTCAGCATATTCTTCGGGGCTTGAGTGGTGGTACTGCAACCCGGCGGGACATCCGGGGTCAATCTTCCCTGCAGAAAACGCCACGTAGGTCACATTCAGAAAAAGTGTTTCCCCTCGGGCTTCCAATGACTTCTTGAGGGGCAGTACGACAGATTCGACCTGATTGTCGAGCCCGGAGAAGATGAATCCTGCTAGCCGGATGGAGAATGGATCGTTGTCATCATTGACGGTGGTGTAAGCGTAGCAGCGTACGTACTCGGATTCACCAAGGGTGCCCGCTCGGAAGTCCGAAAAATAGTCATGAGTATTCTCAGCCCCACTATGTATTTCAAGGCGGAGCCGATTGATGCCAAGCTCGTTCGCCGAACGCTGAAAGAGCTGGTCCTGAATCTTCGAAAAACCTGGTTCGTCCTGGCCGGCCTGCGCAGTAGCCTCCCAACCGGAGATGCGCTGGTATTGCTCGCTCGGATTCAGGACAATGAGCGAATTCGATTGCCCTTTAATGCAATAGGCAAGGACTCCAAAGAACGTGAGTACAGTCACGAGAGTCCGGGCAGTTTGGGCCATAAGAGGGTCGTCCTTCCCACTCTTTTGTCATCTGAAGCGACGATTGTAGCAGTTCCCCGTAGGAGATTGAGGGGCGGCCATGCATTTGTTGGCAAATGCTGCTGCAGAAGTTCTGAACCCGAATTTCACGTTTAAGCTTCCGAAGAACATGCGGCACGACAATAACACTACGACTTACTAATACGATAGACAAAATGTTCCACAAGACGGCCCCGCAGATTCGCCTCTTCGCGCCCCACCTGTACCGCGCCAATCCGAGCCAGCGCCGTCTGCGACCGGATATTCGTCGATCCCACCAGAAACACCACATGCTCCACAAACTGAAAAGCATGCGCTAACAGCAGCCGTTTCATCTCACCGTTGTAACGGCCACCCCAATACGACCGGGCCAGAAACGTCCACCCGATCTCAATCTGATTTCTGCCGGACTGGTACCCGGAGTATCGCGTCGAGCCAATCGTCGCACCGCTAGACCGGTCCAGCACCACAAAAGCACCGCCAGAATCTAACGCGCCCTGAAAGAACTCGCGAAAAACCGCTTCTTGATAACGATCACTAGCCGGATGCTGCTCCCAAATGAGCGGATCGGAAGCCACCGCATACAGCGCCTCCCAATCCTCTACCCGCAGTGGACGAAGCTCTACCAGTTCCCCGATCAAATGCGGCTGCAACCATCGCAACAGCGCCACCTTAGCCGTGTTGGCCTGTATCGTAACAGTATCGGCTACCTCCACCGCATACCCGCCAGCAAGCGTCACGACAACAGGTATCCGAAGCTCGTTCGCCTCACGAAATACAATCCTGTCGCGTTCCCGCAGGCCCGTCAGAGTCAATGACAATCCGCCAAGCTGATCCTGGAAGTAAGGATCAGCACCTGCCACATAAAAGAGAATGTCTGGTTGAAACATCGGAATCGAGCGCGTAAGCACCTCCCGCAGCTTCACCAGATACTCCGCATCGCCAACCCCATCCGCCAGATGCACATCAATCGACGATGCTGGTTTCTGCGCCGGATAGTTATGAAACTGATGCAGAGAAATAGTCAGCACCGATTCATCGCCCGCGAAAATCGCCGCTGTGCCGTTACCGTGGTGAACGTCACAATCGACAATCAACGCCTTACGGATCAGTCCGCGATGCTGCAAAGACCGCACTGCCACCGCCACATCATGAATCGCGCAAAACCCCTCGCCATGGCCGGCGAAAGCATGATGGAAGCCCCCGCCCACGTTGAAACCCACGCCATCCGCCATCGCCCGCTCGGCGGCAAGAATCGTCCCGCCTGCCGCAAGCCAAAACGCCTGCACCATTTTCTGCGAATACGGAATCTCCAGCTTTGCTACCTCGGCGTAGCTCAGCGTCCCGGTCTTGAGCCGAGTCACATAACCCGGATCATGCACCAGCAGGATATCGGCATCAGAAGCCGCCTCTGGCTGAAGAAAATCCTCCTCCACCGCAAAGCCATCGGCGATCAGCCGCTCACGGATCAGCTTGTACTTAACAGCCGGAAATACATGGTCCCCGATGTTGAGGTTATAGCCGTCGTGATAGATGAGTCGAAAGGGTAACACGGCTTATGCGGTGATTTCTGATTGCAACGCTGTAACCAGCGCCACACCATAAATATCGCTGGCCGAGCACCCGCGCGAGAGATCATTCGCCGGTTTCGCCAGCCCCTGCAGAAACGGCCCGATATTGGCCGCGCCGCACAAGCGCTCCACAAGTTTGTGTCCAATGTTGGCCGCATTCAGATCTGGAAAAATCAGCGTATTTGCCTTGCCCGCAACGGTGGACCCAGGTGCTTTCGAATGGCCAATCTCAGGGATCAGCGCAGCATCCGCCTGCAATTCTCCGTCAACATGCAACTCCGGCGCACGCGCCCGGATAATCCGCATGGCCTCGACAATCTTATCCACCTTGGGCCCCTTGCCGCTGCCCTTGGTCGAATAGGAAAGCAATGCAACAGCCGGTTCAATTCCAAGTAGCACACGCACGGTAGCCGACGTTGCAATCGCCATCTCGGCTAACTCCACCGCCGACGGATCAATCACAATCGCGGGGTCGCTGATCGCCATCACGCCATTGTGTCCAAACGTCCGGTCATGCACGCAAAGAAACATGATCCCGGAAACGGTCTTCACCTTGGGCAAGGTTCCAATACAGTGCAGCGCCGCGCGCACCGTCTCGCCAGTGCTGTTAGCCGCGCCACCAACAAATCCATCAGCATCTCCCGCTGCCACCATCAGCGCCGCAAAATACAAAGGCTTCACCGCAACCTGCTGCGCTTCCATCTGTGTCGTGCCCTTCGCCCGTCGCCGTTCGAAATAAAGGGCCGCGTATTTTGCCTTCTGCGGAGCCGTAGCAGGATCGTAGAATTCAACACCCTGCGGAGCACCCGCCGGCTTTGGCCCCACCAGAATCGGATGCACCAGATCTTCCTTAACCAGACGCGCAGCCGCTTCTATAACGCGCACGTCCCCGCCTTCGGGAAACACAATTCGCTTCTTATTGCGAAGTTGGCGGACTCGGCTTGCCTGGCTATCGAGAAACTCAATAGCCGAATCAGGTATCGGCATAGGAACCTCCTATTGTAGCTTTGTAAAGGTCTTGTAAAGATTGCTCGAAAACGAAACGGACCCCAGCCGGGCCACGTTTAAAAATACAGAGGAGCCAAGAAAATGAAAAACATTCTGAGCAACATAAGAAACCTGACAGCAGTACTGGCCTTAGCTGGCGTTCCCCTGTTCGCGGGCACGGATCTGGAGAACAAAGTCCGCCACGAGATCGTGATGCTGCCCTACTATGGCGTCTTTGATAACCTTGCCTACGAGGTCAAAGACGGTGTGGTAACACTGAGCGGGGTAGTGACCCGCCCAACCCTGAAGAAGGATGCCGAGGGAGTGGTAAAAAATCTCGCCGGTGTTCAGAGCGTAGTCAATAACATCGAAGTCCTGCCGCTCTCCAGGTTCGACGACAACATCCGCCTCCGCGCGCTCTACTCCATCTACGGAGCACCGTCGCTAACCCGCTACGCCTATGCACCCAACTCGCCGGTGAAGATCATCGTCAAGAACGGCAACGTGACGCTGGAAGGAATCGTGGGAAGCCAAATGGACAAGAACATTGCCTACGTTCAAGCAGCCACCATTCCCGGAACCTTCACCGTCACCAATAATCTACAAGTACAGTAAACGTCCCATCTCCTGTAAGCAAAGGGCGCGGCGATAGTGCCGCGCCCTTTTGAGATTTATGCAACGCGCAATCCCAGATGTACAACACGTAGACCGTGCAGCGCCTTGATGAGTATCAGATCACCGATTATCGCGCCTCATGGCATCAAGATCCCCTTCCCATTTCACCTTCCCCCGCAACTGACGGATCTCAGATTGCTTGTTCAGGCGAATGAGTGTGCGCAAGCCTAGCTCCACGGTCTCACGCTTGGTTCGCAAGCCTGTGATCCGAAGACTGTCCCGCATGAGTTTGTCATCAATGACTATGTTGGTGCGCATGGTGTGGATGCCTCTACTGCCCATCATATCTATTTGAATCCCAGCGGCGTTCCAGCAGGTATGGTACCGTAACGGCGTGAACCCCAGAGCGGCCCTTTTGCTACTCCTGACCACCGCCACCGTTGCCCAAGCCGACTGGGCAGTGTTCCGCAGTGTACCCATCGAAGTCGTCTCCAACGGAGGTGACAAAACCGTTCGCCAAGTTCTCGCCACACTCGATCAGGAAAAATGGCTCGCCGCCCGACTCCTGGGCCGCACCGACCTCCCGCCCCTCTGGCCACTCCGCATCGTCGTCGTCAACAAAGATCGCGGCGTAGAAATCTACCGCACTCCCAACCTGACACTCCGTCGCGACGCATACACCGCAGGCATGATCGAAGGCGACGCAGTCCCAAGACAGTGGCTGGAGGACTTCGCACACATTCTCCTCAACGACAACATCGGTCCCCTCCCCGCCTCCATCGAAAACGGACTCATCGAAGTTCTCGCCAACATCACAGTCGTCGAAAACAAAATCACCATCCGCCCACCTACAGAGCAAACCCGCCGCACCAGAGACTGGGCTCGCATGCACATGCTCGCCGCCGACGGTGGTAGCCGCGTCCGCGTCTTCTTCCAAAATCTCCAACAATCGGCCCCCATCGACACCGCCTTCCGAAACTCCTTCGGCAAATCCGAAAAGGAAATGGAAGCCGACCTCGATCGCTACATTGCAGCAGCCGACTTCGCACCCATCAACATCTCCGGCAAACCAATCAATCCCGACCGCGACTTCCGCGCCCGCGCCGTCTTCCCCGAAACAGGTCCCATGGCTCTAGCCGACCTCCTCACCGCAGAAGAACAACGCAAAGCTTTCCAATCAATCCTCAACACAGGCAGCAAAGAACCCGACGCGCTCGAAGGTGCAGGACTCTACGCCGAAGCCACGCAAGCCGACAGCAAAAACGCAAGAGCCTGGGCCGCCTACGCCGAAACACTCACAGAACCAGCCAAATCCTGGGACGCCTATCAACGAGCCGCGCAACTAAACGCAAGATGGGAAGAACCCCACCTCCGCCTCGCCGCTCTCGAAAAAACCGCCGAACGCCGCATCCCGCACATCAAAAAAGCAATCCAATTGGCACCCAGGCGCTGGAACCTCTGGCTCAAACTCGCCGACACACAGCTTGAAGCAGGCGACTTCGCAGCAGCCACCGAATCCTGGAAACTCGCCGAGATCGCCGCGCCGGACCCAGCCGAAAAAATCAAAATCGCCGCACTCCGCGAGCAGTACGAACAAAAACGCAGTGACCAAGCCGAAGCCGACCGTCGCCGCATCATCGAAGAAAAAGAGCGCGAACTCGCCAAACTAAAAGAAGCCATGATGACCTCCATCCGCGCCGCCGAAACAAAAGCCAACGCAGGCGCTACGCTCGACCCCAATCAAAAACCAGTCGAATGGTGGGACGATAAACGCAAACTCACCTCCGCCGAAGGAACCCTCGAACGCATCGACTGTCTCAGCGGACAAATGCGACTCGCCATCAGAACGGCACCAAACAAGCTCACGCAATACCTAATCGTCGACCCAACAAAAATCATGATCGAAGGCGGTGGCGAGCGCACCCTCACCTGTGGTCCGCAACGCCCTGTCAAGAAACTGAAAATCGAATTCGAAGCCAAAGCCAACACCAAACTCGCAACCGTCGGTGAGGTGGCCATAATCGCTTTCCGCTAATGCCCCACGACGATTCCAAGCGCTGGCTCGCCTTAGCCGTATTCACGCTCTCCACCTCGCTCTGTTTTTTAGACCGCCAGATTCTCTCCGCGGTCGCCCCATCCATCTCAACAGACTTCGCGCTCGACAACCGCAGCTTCAGCCTGCTGCTGTCAGCATTCTCGCTAGCCTACGCAATCAGTTCGCCCCTCGCCGGATGGCTCATTGATCGCTTCGGACTCACAATCACCAGTTGCGTAGCCGTAGCCCTCTGGTGCCTCATCGGAATCGCGACAAGTTACACAACTACCTTCGCCGGACTCATGGCATGCCGCATCGCCCTCGGAATAATGGAATCCGGCTCCATCCCGGCAGCAGGCAAAGCCGTAGCCATCTACCTGCGTCCGCAAGAGCGCTCGCTAGGAACCGGTTTCAATCAGGTCGCCATCACAATAGGAGCCACCTCCGCCTCCATCCTCGCTGGAGCACTCGCACTCCAATACGGCTGGAGAACCGTATTCCTGGTAGCCGGAATCCTCGGCCTTTTATGGATACCCTTCTGGCTCACTGTCTCAAGACAAATCCCGCACGAAAAACCAAAAACAACACGAACCGAAACCAAAGGAATCTACTCTGACACAAGACTCTGGGGACTACTAGCCGCCAACATGCTAGCCATGACAGGCTACAGCCTCTGGATGAACTGGACCACCAAATTCCTGGTAACAACCCAAAACCTCTCCGAAAAAGACGCAAACCTAGGCTACGCCTGGATGCCATCCGTGCTGGCCGCCGCAGGAGGAATCACCGGGGGCAGCATCGCCTACCGCCTCGGGAAAAAAGCAACCAGCCTCGCACAAGCACGCATCAAAACCGCCTGGATCGGAGGCATCGCGCTCCTTCTCACAGCAGCAGCCCCACACGCACCAAACCCGCTCTGGGCAACCCTCATCATCTGCTGGGCCCTCTTCTGGACACTAGTAGTCAGCGTCAACCTCTACGCTCTCCCGCTAGATTACTTCGGCCCAGAAAGAGCAGCCAGAGCCACAGCCGCTCTAACCCTGGCCTTCGGCCTCATGCAAACAGCCCTCTCCTACGCAATCGGCTGGGCCGTAGATATATCCGGCTACACCTGGGTCTGCGCCATCATCGCTGTACTACCGCTAGCATCCTGCGCAATTTTGGAAGCAACGAAAAAAGAGTCATGAAACAACTCCTATTTGAGCTTCTAGGCAAACACCCGGAAGCAATCATCGCCAACTACTGGACCGGCCCGGACCACCAAGCCCAAGCGATGCTCCACGAAGCCCGCCAACTCATCCCCAACCGAAAACACATCGTCATCAGCGTAGGAACCAAAGCCCCCATCACCGGCATCGAAAACATAATCCTAAAACCAGGAAATGAATACCTCCAACTCCGCCGAGCACTCCGCCATTACCGCATCGGCATGGCCCCGGTCCTCTTCACAAAAGACAAACAACACGCGCCGCTAAGAGCAGCAGCCTTCGCCCACAACCCAACCAAAATCCTCGCCTACAACGAAAATCTCGAACGTCACCACCTCCAACCCTCAACGCCCATAGCAAGCTACCTCTTCTGGCAGGGACTCCCGCTAGACCGCATCTGGCTCCGCCCAAAATTCTGGCCCGGCAAACGCGAACACTCCACCTACCCCAACGAAGTCCAAATCCTGGAAGGTCGTCCCGCCTCGCCAGCCAGAGCAAAGGCCGGCATCCTCACACCCTTCTTCCCCTACCCTCTCTCCCACGGAGGAGCCGTCCGCCTCTACAACCTTCTCAAAGAAGCCGCCCTTACGCACGACCTCACTCTCTTCGCCTTCACCGAAAAAGAATCTTCCGAAGACCTCCAAGCCATGCGCGACATCTGCGCCAAAATCATCACCGTCGCAAAACCCCGCTACCGCGAACCAAGATGGGCCAGCCTTAA
>Ga0315912_10006408_pt1 | contig 10530 bp, 10 predicted proteins | sample VfabasoilMG_FD_204469 | JGI IMG/M metagenome (GOLD analysis project Ga0315912, IMG submission 204469) | Garden soil microbial communities collected in Santa Monica, California, United States - V. faba soil | ecosystem: Environmental > Terrestrial > Soil > Garden | place: USA: California... | reverse complement strand
CGCCCGCCGCGAAGGCGGCTCCCGCTGCCAAGGCAGAGCCCGCGGCCGCGCCGGCTGCAGCCGCCACGAAGAGTGGTCCTGCCGCACGCCGCGCGGCGGCGGAATCCGGCACCGACGTGTCGAAGGTGAGCGGCACTGGCCTGGGCGGCGCCGTCACGAAATCCGATGTGCTCGCTGCGCCGGCAAGCGCGCCTGCCTCGGCACTGCCGGCCGGAGCGCGCGGCGAACGACGGGTGCCGATGACGCGCCTGCGCGCGCGCATTGCCGAGCGCCTGGTGAGCGCGCAGGCCACGCAGGCCCTGCTGACCACCTTCAACGAGGTGGACCTGCAGGCCGTGCAGGAGCTTCGCGCCCGCTACAAGGACAGCTTCGAGAAGAAGCACGGAGTGAAGCTGGGTTTCTCGTCCTTCTTCGTGCGTGCCAGCATCGAGGCGCTGAAGCGCTTTCCGCTGGTCAATGCCGCCATTGATGGCAACGACATCGTTTACCGCGAGTTCTACGATATCGGCATGGCGGTCTCCACCGACCGGGGCCTCGTGGTGCCGGTGCTGCGCGATGCCGACACGGCGAGCTTCGCGCAGATCGAAAAGGCGGTGGGCGATTTCGCCACGCGTGCCCGCGCGGGCGCGCTGACCATGGACGATCTCACGGGCGGAACGTTCAGCATCACCAACGGTGGTGTGTTCGGCTCGCTGCTGTCCACGCCGATCGTCAATGCGCCGCAGAGCGCCATTCTCGGCATGCACAAGATCCAGGAGCGGCCCGTGGTGGTCAACGGCCAGATCGTGATCCGGCCGATGATGTACCTGGCGCTGACCTACGATCACCGCATCATCGACGGCAAGGAGGCGGTGCAGTTCCTGGTGACCATCAAGGATTGCCTCGAGGATCCGGGCCGCCTGCTGCTCGGAGTCTGATCATGGCGGATCGTTACGACGTCATCGTGATCGGCGGCGGTCCCGGCGGTTATCCCGCCGCCATCCGTGCCGGGCAGAACAAGCTTTCCGTGGCCTGCATCGATGGATGGCAGAACCGCGACGGCAGCCATGCCTTCGGTGGTACCTGCCTCAACGCCGGCTGCATTCCCTCCAAGGCCCTGCTCGAGTCTTCCGAGCTTTTCCATCGCGCCGGGCATGAGTTCAAGGCGCATGGCATTGGCGTGGGCGCGCTGCAGATGGATGTGGCCGCCATGCACAAGCGCCGTACCGGCATCGTCAAGGGCATGACGGGCGGCATCGCCTCGCTGTTCAAGTCCAATGGTGTGGTGGGACTGCCCGGCCACGGCAAGCTGCTGGCCACCACCGGGACGGGTGACCGCCAGGTCGAATACACGGCATTCGATGGCAGCAAGCGCACGCTGTCCGCCGCCACCGTCATCCTGGCTTCCGGCTCCGTGCCGGTGGAGCTGAAGACGGTGCCGCAGGATGGCAAGCGCATCGTTGATTCCTGGGGAGCCCTGGAGTTCGACGCGGTGCCGGGCCGGCTCGGCGTCATTGGCGCCGGCGTGATCGGACTCGAGCTCGGCAGCGTGTGGCAGCGGCTGGGGGCCAAGGTCACGGTGCTCGAAGCCGCCGAGGAATTCCTCTCCGTCGCCGACCGTCAGCTCGCGACAGAAGCGCTCAAGCAACTGCGCAAGCAGGGCCTCGATATCCGCCTGGGCGCGAAGGTCAGTTCCGCCGCCGTGGGCAACGACGAAGTTTCCGTGAAGTTCACGGATGCGCAGGGCGAGCAGTCACTGCAGTTCGACCGTCTGGTCGTCGCCGTGGGCCGCAGGCCCTACACGAAGGACCTGCTGGCCGAAGGGACCGGCGTGCAGATCGATGCCCGGGGCTTCATCGTCGTCGACGAGCATTGCCACACAGGTGTGGCCAATGTATTCGCCATCGGCGACTGCGTGCGCGGGCCGATGCTGGCGCACAAGGCCAAGGACGAAGGCGTCATGGCCGCGGAACTGGCGGCAGGGCGCTATGGGCACGTGAACTACGAGGTGGTGCCGTCGGTGATCTACACCGCGCCGGAGATCGCCTGGGTGGGACAGTCCGAAGCCCAGGCGCTGGCCGCGGGCACGAAGGTCAAGGTGGGGTCTTTCCCCTTCATCGCCAGTGGCCGCGCGCGCGCGATGGAATCCACCGGCGGCTTCGCGAAGATCGTCGCGGATGCCGACAGCGACCGCATCCTGGGCGTGCATATCATCGGCCCGATGGCAGGCGAGCTGATCGCCGAGGCGTGCCTCGCGATGGAGTACCACGCGAGCTGTGAGGATCTGCAACGCACCATGCATGCGCACCCGACCCTGTCGGAAGCCGTGCATGAGGCTGCGCTGGCGGCCGACAAGCGTGCCATCGACACGCTGAACCGGTAACAGCGCAATGCTGGGTCGCGCGATCGGCGGGCTGCTGGATCGCGCGGTATTGCTGGTGGGCACCGCGCTGGGCGCCTGCGTTCCAGGTTTCGTGGTTCAGTACAGGCAACGCGTGGGTGGCCGGCTCGATCAGGTGGAAATGGACCTGGCGCCTTTCCGCGAGATCGCCGATCGCCTGCATGGCGGCAGCCTCGATGCGTTGATCCGCCATCACCTCGAGAGCAGCGATCCCACCTTTCATTCAGAAGGCCAGGCTATCCAGGCCATGGTCAACTCGGAGGCCAGCCTGCGCGCCACCATGGAGGCGCTGCAGGGCAGTGTGCTCGAGCAGCTTCTCTGGCTCATCCCGCACCACGATCGCGGCATAGTCCGCGCCACGTGGAGCGCCTGGGTGCCTTCCATCAACCTCGAGGCCTCCAGCATCGTGGTGGCCCTGGTGCTGGGAGTGTCGATCTGGCTGCTGTTCCTCGCGCTGTGGCACGGCACGGGTCGCCTGATGGACCGCCTGGCCCAGACGCGCCCGCGCTACAAGACCGGCTAGCGCAGTCGCTTGACCTGGAAGACGTTGGGAATCTTGCCGAGCTTGCGCTGCAGCCGGGCAAGCTCCGGCGCGTCGCGCACGGTCAGGCGCACCTCGAAACGGGCGATGCGGTCACGTGGATCGGTGTCGCTGGACACCCCCTCGATGCTCACATGTTCCTCGGCGATCAGGTCGGAGATGTCCCGCAGCAGGCCGCGGCGGTCGAAGGCTTCGATGGTCAGTCGCGCGGGCACGCGGGCCGATTCCGAGCTGGTCCATTCCACCTGAAGCAGGCGCTGCGGCTTCTGCCGCAGCATGCGCGCCAGGCCCGGGCACTCCGTGCGATGGATGGTGACGCCGCGGCCCAGTGTCAGGTAGCCACGGATGGGCTGCGGGCGCACGGGTGTGCAGCAGCGCGCCAGCGTGATGGGCAGATCACCCACGCCGTCGATTTCCACCGGAGAGCGCTTCGTCATGCCCTTCGGTGCAGGGCGCACCGCGCGTGGTGGCTCCTCGGTGCGTGCCGGCGGCGCCGGTGGCGGAGGTGGTGCCGCGGCGGCAGGCGCGGCGGCTGCATCGTCCACACGGCGGAAGTAGGCCCGCAGTTTAGACTTGCTTCGCGATGAGGCGAGATAGCCGCTGCTCGCGGACAGCCAGTCACGGCTGGGGGCCGGCTCCTTGCCCGTGATGATTTCGACCACATCGCCGCTGGAGAGGGGCTGGTTGAGCGGCGAAATGCGTCCATTGACCTTCGCGCCACGGCAGCGCTCGCCCAGGTCGCTGTGCACGTGGAAGGCGAAGTCCAGCGGTGTGCCCCCCTGGGGCAGGTCCACGACCTCACCCTTGGGCGTCATGGCATAGATGCGGTCGTCGAACAGGCCCTGCGAGAGTCGTCCCAGTTCATCGGCTGCCGCGTCGGGCGCACCGTGCAGCAGCTCGCGTACCTGCTGGATCTTCTGGTCGTAGCGGCGATCGCCGCCGCCTTCCTTGTAACGCCAGTGCGCGGCCACGCCCAGCTCGGCCTGGTCCTGCATCTCCTGCGTGCGGATCTGCACTTCCAGTGCCCGGCCATCCGGGCCGGCCACGGCGGTGTGGATGGAGCGGTAGTTGTTGTCCTTCGGGGTGGCGATGTAGTCGTCGAATTCGCTGGGCAGGAAGGTCCACAGGTCATGCACCACGCCCAGCGCCGCGTAGCAGTCAGCCACCGAGCGGACGATGACGCGCACGGCGCGCACGTCGAACACCTGTTCGAACGCCAGATGCTTTCGCTGCATCTTCCGATGGATGCTGTAGATGTGTTTCGGCCGGCCCACCACGCGAGCCTCGACGCCCGCGCCGCGCAGCGCGTTCTCCAGGGTGCGCACCACTTCGTCGATGTAGCGTTCCCGGTCGCGCCGCTTCTCGTTCAGTGCCTGGGCAATGCGCTGGTATTCGGCAGGGTGCCGCTCCCGGAATGCCAGGTCCTCCAGCTCCCACTTGAGCGACCACATGCCCAACCGGTTGGCCAGGGGCGCGTACAGCTCCTGGATCTCCAGCGCGATGCGCCGGCGCGTCGGTGCGTCTTCCTCGCGTGCGTGCCGGGCACGCACCACCTCCACCGCCAGGCGCGCCACCACCAGCCTGGGATCGCCCACCACGGCCAGCAGCATCTTGCGCAGTGTCTCGGCCTGGTTCGCGGCCAGCGCCTTGCCCGCCGACCACTGCGCATCGAGATTGAAATCGCCCAGGCGCGCGAGGCTGTCCGCCAGCCGCAGGGACTCGCTGCCGAGCAGTGTCCGCAATGCCGCTGGGAGGGGTGGTTCACCGTCCGTGCCACGCGCCACATGCAGCAGGGCGGCGGTGGCCAGCGGCAGATCCGACGTCAGAGTCAGCACCAATGCCGCGGCTTCTTCCGCCTGGGCGAGCCTTGAGGCAGAGGCGGGCAGCTGGGCGAGTGCCGAGCTGCGTTCATGCAGGGCCGCATCATGCGGCGTGCCGGAGGATGTCGATGTGGGGTTCACGCGCAGTCACGCTATCATACCGGCATGCCGCGATACGCAAGCCGCTCCTGGCGCAGCTTCGATCCTGCCGTCATCGAACGGCGGGCGGCCGAGCCGGCGTCGGTGCCGCGATTTCCGCGTCGCGTGCTGGGTCTCGATCCAGGATCACTGCGTACCGGTTTCGGTGTGATCGACTGTGCGCTTCACGGAGAGCAGCACGTCGCCAGCGGCTGCATCCGGGCGACGGGCGACGATTTTGCCGGCCGGCTGCGACAGATCCATGAAGCCGTGCTGGCGCTGGTCATCCAGTATCGTCCGGATGAAGTGGCCGTCGAAAAAGTGTTCATGCACCGCAATGCCGACAGCGCTCTGAAGCTGGGACAGGCGCGCGGCGCCGTCATCTGCGCGGCCGTGGCCCATGGCGCCTCCGTGCATGAATATGCGCCGCGCGCCATCAAGCTGGCCGTGGTGGGCACAGGCGCCGCCGACAAGGCGCAGGTCTCGCAGATGGTGCAGGCGCTGCTGACCATCGCGCAGCCGTCAACAGCCGACGTCTCCGACGCACTGGCCGTGGCGCTGTGTCATGGCCAGGCCCGGCGCACGGCATTGCGCCTGGTGGCCGCGGGCGTCTCGCGATGATCGGCGCACTGCGCGGCTTGCTTGCCGAGAAGGAGCCGCAGCGGTTGCTGGTGGAAGTGCAGGGGGTGGGATACGAGGTGGAGGTGCCCATGTCCACCTTCCTGGCCTTGCCACCCGCGGGCAGCCAGGTGCGCCTTCGCATCCACCACGTGCTGCGCGAAGATGCCTCGCTTCTCTATGGTTTCGGTACCGAGAACGAACGCTCCCTGTTTCGCGCACTGCTGCGCGTAACGGGCGTGGGGCCGAAGATGGCGCTGTCCATCCTGTCCGGCATGACGGCGGAGGCATTCGAACTCGCCGTATCCCACGATGATGCGGCCAGCCTCACAAGAATCCCGGGGGTCGGCCGCAAGACCGCAGAGCGCCTGCTGGTGGAAATGCGCGATCACTTCACTGGCGGGCCGCGAGCCAGGCCCGTCGCGGGTGCTGCGCGTACCGCGCGCGAGGAAGCGCTCGATGCGCTGCTGGCGCTGGACTACAAGCCCGCCGAGGCCACGCGGCTGCTCGAGTCGGTGGGCGACGGTGCCACCACCACCGAGGAACTGCTCCGTGCCGCATTGCAGGGAGCGACAAGGTAACGCATGACCGCGGATCGCCTGGTGGATGCCGGCTCGCAGCGCGGCGAGGACAGCCAGGACCGGGCCATCCGTCCGCGGCGTCTGGCCGAATACATCGGCCAGCAGGCCGTGAAGGCACAGCTCGGCCTGTTCATCGAGGCGGCCCGCCATCGCGCCGAGGCGCTGGACCATGTGCTGGTGTTCGGCCCGCCCGGACTGGGCAAGACCACGCTGGCGCAGATCATCGCGGCAGAGCTGGGCGTCAGCCTGCGCCAGACCTCTGGCCCCGTGCTCGAACGCACCGGCGACCTGTGGGCCATCCTGACGCAGCTTCAGCCGCGCGACCTGCTTTTCATCGACGAGATCCACCGTCTGAGTCCCGTCGTCGAGGAAGTCCTTTACCCCGCCATGGAGGACTTCCGTCTGGACATGATGATCGGCGACGGACCGGCGGCGCGTTCCATCCGTCTGGATCTCGCGCCTTTCACCCTGGTCGGCGCTACCACCCGCGCGGGCCTGCTCACCTCGCCGCTGCGCGACCGGTTCGGCATCGTGCAGAGGCTGGATTTCTACACCGACGGCGAACTGGCGCAGATCGTTACGCGCTCGGCGGGCATTCTGGGCGTGACCACGACACCGGAGGGCGCTGCGCGTATCGCCAGTCGTTCGCGCGGCACGCCCCGCATCGCCAACCGGCTGCTGCGGCGGGTGCGCGACTTCGCGCAGGTGCGTGGCAGCGGCATCATCGACGCACCGATCGCCGATGCCGCGCTGGATCTGCTCGAAGTGGATCCGCAGGGCATGGATGCACTGGACCGGCGGCTCCTGTCCACCATCATCGAGAAATTCGACGGGGGACCTGTAGGAGCGGAAAGCCTGGCTGTGGCCATTGGCGAGGAGCGGGGCACGCTGGAGGACGTGGTGGAACCCTTTCTCATCCAGCGTGGTCTCCTGATGCGTACGGCACGCGGCAGGGTGGCAACGCGGGCGGCGTACCTGCATCTGGGCCTGCTGCCTCCGGATCGTGGAACCGCGGGACTGCCGCTGTTCGAGGATTCGGGAAGGTGACGCAGTCCGGACGCATGGCCGACTGGCCGGTGCGGGTCTACTACGAGGATACGGATGCCGGCGGCGTGGTCTACCATGCCAGCTACCTGCGCTATCTGGAACGGGCGCGTACGGAATGGCTGCGGAACCTGGGTTACTCGCAGGCACATCTCAGACAGGAGGAATCGCTGTTGTTCACCGTGGTCAGCATGCAGATGGAATTCCTGCGTCCGGCGAAGCTGGACGACCTGCTCACCGTGCGCAGCGACGCGAAGCTGGCCGGCGGCGCTTCAGTGCAGTTCGCGCAGCAGGTGCTGCGTGGCAGTGAGACGCTGCTGACCGCGCAGGTGCGGGTGGCCTGCCTCGAGGCAGGCTCGTTCAGGCCCCGGCGGCTGCCCGCGGCCCTGCGCGGAGCGCTCGAATCGTGAGCAACGAGTCGCTGTCGATACTGCGGCTGATCCAGGATGCCAGCCTCGTCGTTCAGCTGGTGCTCGCGCTGCTGCTGATTGCATCCATCTCATCCTGGGCCGTGATCTTCGGCAAGCGTACCGTGCTGTCGCGCGCCCGCGCCGAGGCCGAGCGGTTCGAATCCAGCTTCTGGTCGGGAGGTGATCTGGGTTCGCTCTACCGCAGCATCGAAGCCCGTGGCGGGAGCAGCGGCATGAGCAGCATCTTCGAGATGGGATTCCGCGAATTCGCCCGGCTGCGCCAGAGCGGCGTGCCCTCCGATCAGCTCCTGGAAGGAGCGCGCCGCGCCATGCGCGTGGCCCAGATCAAGGAACTGGAACGGCTCGAGCACAACCTTGCCATGCTGGCGACCATCGGCTCCGTCAGTCCCTACGTGGGCCTGTTCGGCACCGTGTGGGGCATCATGAGCACCTTTGTCGCGCTGGGTGGTGTTCAGCAGGCCACTCTGGCGACGGTCGCGCCGGGCATCGCCGAGGCGCTGGTGGCCACCGCGTTTGCGCTGGTGGCGGCCATCCCGGCCTTCATCGCCTACAACCGCTATGCGGACAAGGTGAGCCGGCTGGAGCTGCGCTATGACGCCTTCATGGAAGAGTTCTCCACCATCCTGCAGCGCCATGCGGGCCGGGCGCCTGCCGGGGAAGCGGCCTGATGGAAGGCGCGCCGCGCAAGCGCCGCCTGATGGGCGAAATCAACGTCGTACCCCTGATCGACGTGATGCTGGTGCTGCTGGTGATCTTCATGGCCACCGCGCCGCTGCTCACCGAGGGCGTGAACGTGGACCTGCCCAAGGTCTCCGCGCAGCCCTTGCCGCCACAGCGGCAGAAAGACCCGCCGCTGGTCCTCTCGATCGATCGCGAGGGGCGCCGGTTCGTGAACATCGGCCGGGATCCGGAGCGTTCGCTGGATGACGCGGCGCTCTCCGGTGCGGTTGCCGCGGCACTGAAATCCGCGCCGGAACGCGATGTGCTCATCAAGGCCGACACACGCGTGGATTATGGCCGCGTCATCGGAGCCATGGTGATACTGCAGAAGGCGGGGGCCAGCAAGCTGGGCTTCCTGACTTCCCCTCCCGGTGAAGAGGCTCGCCGCGCGCCGTGAACGCGCGCAAGCCGGCCAGCCGCTGGGGAGTGGTGTCGCTGTCGGTGCTGCTGCACCTGGCCCTGGCTGCCGTATTGTTTGGCAGCTGGTGGTTCACGCGGACGAAGCCCGTCGAGCAGAATCTCGGCATCGAGGCGCGCGTGGTAACCCAGGGTGGATCGCCGCCCGTTCGGCCTCCTGAGCCGGAGCCGCAGCCGCCGCCGCCTGAGCCAACCCCTGAACCGGATGAGGCCGCGGCTGAACTCGCGCGCCAGCAGGCGGCAGCGGCAGAGGCCGCGCGTGTCGCAGAAGAAAGACGGGTGGCGGAGGAACGCGAGGCAGCAGAACTTGAGGCCCGGAAGGAAGCCGATCGCAAGGCGCGCGAGCAGGCTGACCGGGAACGCGCGGAGCGCGAGAAGGCCGAGAAGGAAAAAGCCGAGCGCGAACGACTGGCGAAGGAAAAGGCGGCACGTGACAAGGTCGAGCAGGACAAGCTTCAGGCCGAGCGCGCCCGCGCCGCGCGCGAAGCCGAGCTGAATGCGCTGCTGGCCGCTGACCAGCGACAGGCCACGGCACGCGACAGCTCGGCGATGCGCCAGTACATCGCGCAGATCGCCAACAAGATCGAGAGGCAGTGGATCCGCCCCGGAACAGCGAAAACGGGGCTCGAGTGCGAGGTGCAGGTAACGCAGGCCCCTGGCGGCGTGGTGATCGACGTGAAGATCAATCGCTGCAATGGCGATGATTCGGTACGGCAGTCTCTCGAAGCGGCGGTCCTCAAGGCGTCGCCATTGCCATTACCCGCCGATCCCGCCTTGTTTGAACGCAGTCTGGTGGTTACATTCCGCCCAGAGTGAAGCAGAAGGCAAGCAGGAATTGGACTACACAGCACCGGGAACAATAAGGCGGGGGCGGTTGCAACGGATTGCGGCGCAATGCGCGATGGCCCTCTGCGCCCTGTTGTCGCTCGGTGCACAGGCCCAACTGAAGATCGACATCACCCGTGGGGTCACGGACCCGGTTCCGGTGGCCGTGGTGCCATTCTCCCGCGCAGTACCCGCCGACGGCGGCCTCGATGTGGCGGCGGTGATCCAGCGCGACCTGGAAAGCAGCGGACGATTCCGTGCCCTGGACCGCGGCGTCATGCCGGCGCAGCCCAACAAGGCCTCGGACGTGAATGCGGCAAGCTGGCGCGCCCAGCGCACGGACTACGTGGTGGTGGGCCGCGTCGTGCCCGGCGCCGATTCCACCGTGCAGCTGCAGTTTGAACTGGTCAATGTCCTCTCGGGCCAGGTGTTGCTGAACGAGAGCGTCTCGGTGGCCCAGGCATCGGTGCGCAATGGCGCGCATCGGGTGGCCGACCGCATCTTCGAGAAAATCACCGGGATCCGCGGCGCGTTCGCCACGCGCATTGCCTATATTTCCGTGGATGGTGCCCCGCCCAGCCAGCGTTACCAGCTGCTGGTGGCCGATGCCGATGGCGAGAACGCGCGCGTGGCAATGCAGTCGAACCAGCCCATCATGTCGCCGACCTGGTCGTCGGATGGCGAATGGCTGGCGTATGTGTCCTTCGAGAACCGTGTCTCCGCAATCTTCGTGCAGCGCATCCGGACCGGAGAACGCCGGCAGGTATCGGCGCGCGTGGGCGTCAATGGCGCGCCGGCGTTTTCACCCGACGGCCGCAAGCTGGCACTCACGCTGTCGGGCAGTACGGGCAACCTCGACATCTACGTGCTCGATCTGACCTCACAGACACTGACACGCATTACCGAGGATCAGGCCATCGACACCGAGCCGGCCTGGTCGGCGGATGGCCAGACGCTGTACTTCACCTCGGATCGCGGTGGCGGGCCACAGGTCTATGCCACGGCGGCGCAAAGT
>Ga0315912_10006407_pt1 | contig 10531 bp, 8 predicted proteins | sample VfabasoilMG_FD_204469 | JGI IMG/M metagenome (GOLD analysis project Ga0315912, IMG submission 204469) | Garden soil microbial communities collected in Santa Monica, California, United States - V. faba soil | ecosystem: Environmental > Terrestrial > Soil > Garden | place: USA: California... | reverse complement strand
TGCAGCGTGTTCCACCACTTCACCGAGAAATAGATGATCGGCACGTTGACCGCGCCGACGATCGCCAGCAGCGCGCCGGCCTGGTCGGCGCGGCGAGTGTCGTCGATCGCGGTCACGAGCGCCATGTAGCCCAGATACAGGAACAGCAGGATGAGTTCCGAGGTCAGCCGCGCATCCCAGACCCACCAGGTGCCCCAGGTCGGCTTGCCCCAGAACGAGCCGGTCCACAGCGCCAGGAAGGTGAACAGCGCACCGGTCGGCGCGATCGCACGCGCGACCATCGCCGCCAGCCGGGCGTTGAAGGCCCAGCCGATGGCGGCCCAGAACGCCATCACGAGGTAGAGCAGCATCGACATCCAGGCCGCCGGCACGTGGATGAAGATGATCCGGTAGGCGTCCCCCTGGGTCGCGTCGGTCGGCGCGACGAAGAAGCCGATGTACAGGCCCGCCGCCGCGAACAGCGCGGTGGCCGCCCACAGCCAGGGCAGCAGCGCACCCGACAGCGCGTAGAAGCGCGGCGGCGACGCGAAGGTGAAGAAGCGCAGGCCGTCCATCTCAGGGCCTCATTCCGTCGCGATGCGCAGCGCCGCGCCGGTCGCCAGCGGCGCGAGCAGGACGCTGGCGATCAGCAGCGCGCCGAGCAGCGAGAAGTGGCCGCGCGTCGACAGCCCCGCCTCGACGGCCGCCACCGCGCCCGCACCGAAGATCAGCGCCGGAATCGTCAGCGGCAGGATCAGCAGGATCAGCAGCACGCCGGCGCTGCGCAGGCCCAGCGTCAGCGCCGCGCCGAGGCCGCCGAGCAGGCTCAGGATCGGCGTGCCGAGCAGCAGCGAGAGCGCCAAGGTCGCATTGGCGCGCCCGTCGAGCCCGAACAGCAGCCCGAACAGCGGCGCGGCGAGCGTCAGCGGCAGCCCGGTGACGATCCAGTGGCCGAGCGCCTTGGCCATGGCGATCGTCCAGCCCGAGGCGTCCGACAGCAGCATCTGCTCGAGCGAGCCATCGGCGTGATCCGTGCCGTACAGCTGCGTCAGCGACAGCATCGCCGCCAGCAGCGCGCAGACCCAGACGACGCCCGGCGCGATCTGGCGCAGCGTCTGCGGCTCCGGGCCGACGCCGAGCGGGAAGAGACTGATCGAGACGAGGAAGAACGCGATCGGCAGCAGCGCCTCGACGCGCCGGCGCGCGGCCAGGCGCAGGTCGCGCGCGACGATGGTCGTGAAGACGCGGCTCATCGCGGCGCGAGGTCGTCGAGTTGCAGGGTGATCGGCGCGGGGTCATGCAGGTTCAGGTCGATGTGGCTGGTCAGCAGCACCGTGCCGCCGGCGCGGGCGTGCCCGGCGAGCGTGCGGTCCAGCAGCGCGCTGCCGTCGGCGTCCAGCGCATCGTAGGGCTCGTCGAGGATCCACAGCGGCGCGCGCGGCGCGAGCTGCAGGCGCGCCAGCGCGACACGGCGGCGCTGGCCCTGCGACAACGTGCGCACCGCCGCGTGGCGCCGGCTGTGCAGGCCGACGCCGCGCAGCGCTTCGGTGCAGCCCGCCTCGTCGCCGGCATGGCCATGCAGGCGGGCGAGGAACTGCAGCGCCTCGAGCGCCGACAGGTCGTCCTTCAGCGCGTTCGCGTGCGCCAGGTAGCAGAGCCGGCGGCGGTAGTCGGCTCCGGCCTGGCGCAGCGGCAGCCCGTCCCAGTGCAGCGTGCCTTCGGCGGGCGTCGAGAGTCCGGCGAGCAGGCGCAGCAGGCTCGTCTTGCCGCTGCCGTTGCGGCCGCGCAGCCAGACGATCTGGCCGGGCTTCAGCGCCAGGTCGAGGCCACGGAACAGCAGCCGGTCGCCGCGGCGACAGGCAAGTTGGCTGGCCGCGAGCACGGGCGCGGGAGACGACACGGGAGGGGGCGGAAGGGGTGTGAAACCCGAACCATACCGTATCCGCGCCGGCACCCTCCTGCGCCGGCGCAACTGGAACGGTTGATGCATGTTGCACTGCACACTCAACTGTGCGGAGGACGCCATGCTCGACAGCACGACGACGCAGTTTTCCCATGTCAGACCGGGCGACACCGAGTGGCGCAGCGACGGCCTGCGCGACTTCTTCCTCTACAAGGACCTGGGCGTCGAGGGCGCGACCGCAGGCAAGGTGCTGGCGCAGCTCGTCAAGGCGAACATGGCACCCGAAAAGGGCACGGGCTGGCACCGCCATGAGGCGGAGTTCCACATCGTCATCATGACCAGGGGCTGGGCCAAGTTCATGTACGGCGACCAGGAGACACTGGTGGCGGCCGGCGACTGCGTGCACCAGCGGCCCGGCATCGTGCACTACCTCTTCGACTACTCGCCGGACATGGAGTACCTCGAGATCGTCGGTCCGGCCGACTTCAAGAGCATCGACATGCCGGCGCCCTGCGCGGTGCCGGAGCCGTCGAAGTGGGAGTGAGGCGGAGGCCGGCTAGAACTCCATGTCGAGTTCCTCGATCTCGTCGGGTTCGCGCTTCGCCGCGGCGATCCACTCCAGCATCTCGGGCATTGCCATGATCGTCCTGCAGTAGTCGATGCAGGGCTTGTTCAGCTTGACGTCGTAGGTCAGGAAGCGCGTCACCACCGGCGCGTACATCGCGTCGGCCATGCCGCGCTGGGTGCCGAACAGGAACGGGCCGCCGTAGGCGGCCAGGCACTCGGTCCAGATCTCGACGATGCGGTCGATGTCGGGCTGCGCGCCGGCCCAGATCTTGAAGCCGGGATGGCGCGCCTTCAGGTTCATCGGCAGCGCCGCGCGCAGGTTCGCGAAGCCCGAGTTCATCTCGCCGCTGACCGAGCGGCAGTGCGCACGCGCGATGCGATCGGCCGGCATCAGCCCGGCGTCGGGCGCGATCTCGTTGAGGTACTGGGCGATCGCCAGCGTGTTCCAGACCTTCGCACCGTCGTGGCTCAGGCACGGCACGCGGATCGACGGGGCGAGCAGCAGCAGTTCCTTGCGCGCGTCGGCATCGTCGGGCGAGACCATCACCTCGTCGAACGCGATGCCGGCGAAGCGGCACAGCAGCCAGCCGCGCAGCGACCACGACGAGTAGTTCCTGCTCGACAGCGTCAGCGTCGCGCGGCCGAGCGCCGGCGCGCCGGCGGGCCGGGCAGCGGCTTTCCTGCGCGCGGGGGCCTTGGGTCGGGCGGCGGTGGCGGCGCTGGGCATGTCTCGAGCCTCTGACGATGGTGGCCGGAAGGGTCACGCAAGCCACATGCCATGCTGGCGCGCAAGTTGCTGCGCCACACCGACCGCGAGCCATGCCGAACCTCGGAGACTTCCTCATGTACCAGGCCTACCAGGCTCACTCGGACCTGCTCTGGCCGATCCGCACGCTGAGCCGTCTGGCCGTGCCGATGCTGCTGGACGAGTCGCTCGGCCTCGGCGGCCATCCGCCCCAGCGCCAGTTCGCCGCTGCCTGCGAAGTGATGCGGCTCGCCGAGGTGACCCACGCCCGTCCCGACTGGGGCATCGCCAGCGTGCCGGCCGGCGACGGACGCGCGTGGGCGGTCGTCGAGCAGGCCGTGCACCGCGCCCCGTTCGGCACGCTGCTGCGCTTCGCCAAGCCGGACGCGCCGGCGCAGCCGCCGGTGCTGATCGTCGCGCCGATGTCGGGCCACTTCGCGACGCTGCTGCGCGACACCGTCCGCACCGTGCTGACCGACCACGACGTCTACATCACCGACTGGCTGAACGCACGCGACGTGCCGCTCTCGGCGGGCCGCTTCGGACTCGACGAGTACATCGAGCACCTGATGCAGTTCCTCGCCGCGATCGGCCCGGGCGCCCACCTGATGGCGATCTGCCAGCCCTGCGTCGCGGCCCTCGCGGCGGTCGCGCTGATGGCCGAGGACGAACACCCGGCGACGCCGGCCAGCCTGACGCTGATGGCCGGCCCGATCGACTGCCGCATCAGCCCGACCGCGGTCAACCAGCTCGCGACGACGCGGCCGATCGGCTGGTTCGAGAAGAACCTGATCAGCCGCGTGCCGCTGCGCTTCCGCGGCGCCGGGCGGCGCGTCTACCCCGGCTTCGTGCAGCTGAGCGCGTTCATGAGCATGAACAAGGAGCGCCACCTGAACGCGTTCCGCGACTACTACGTCGGCCTGGTCGAGCAGGACGACGAGAAGGTCCGCTCGACGCGCGCGTTCTACGAGGAATACATGGCGGTCGCCGACCTGCCGGCCGAGTTCTATCTCGAGACGGTACAGAAGGTGTTCCAGGACTACGAACTGCCGCGCGGCGCGCTGGCTTTCCGCGGCCGCCGCATCGACCCGGCGGCGATCCGCCGCACCGCGCTGGTGACGGTCGAGGGCGAACGCGACGACATCTGCGCGACCGGCCAGACGCTCGCCGCGCAGGACCTCTGCAGCCGCCTGCGCCCCTACCTGCGCACCCATTACGTGCAGCCGGGCGTCGGTCACTACGGCGTGTTCAGCGGGCGGCGCTGGCAGAACCAGATCTACCCGCTGGTACGCAACGCGATCGAGCTGTCCCGGTAGCGGCGCCCGGCGCGGGTTTCAGGGCAGCGTCAGCTGCGAGCTGCCGCTCCAGGAGATCACCAGGCTCAGGTTGCCGCCGGCCAGCGAGGAGTAGCTCGCGTCGCCGCCCTGGGCGAAGCTGAAGCGGTTCGACGCGCCGCTGACGCTGCCGCGGAAGTTGCCCGGGCCGAAGTCGTGCGCGCCCTGCAGCGTGACGTTCTGCGGCGCCGAGCCGGCCGCGGTGGCGAAGAACAGCGTCATCGTCGTCATCGCGGTGTTCAGCGGCGCGCCGGTGCCGCCGTTGGTGACGCGGCGGTGCAGCGCGTACTGGCCGACCTTGAGGCCGCCCTTCATGATGTCGCCGCCCTGGTGCTGCCAGAGGCCGGCGGCGTCGTTGACGTTGGTGAGCGAGTTGCGCGTCAGGGTCAGTGCGACCGAGCCGGCGTGGGCGAACGAGGCGGCAGCGACGGCAGCGGCGGCGACGAAGGTCTTGATGGCGAGTTTCATGACGGGTCCTTTCGGGTTGACGGTGTGAGTTGCACCGGCAGGAAAGTTAGCGTCGCACCTCCCTCGCGGCCTCCCCAGGTCGATGCGCCAGGCTAGGGAACCCGATTGGGGGATGTCAGTCGCGGTCGGCCGGCATCAGCGAGCGCGCCGTCGCGCCTGCGCCGCCCGCCTGCGGCACGCGGCGCTCGCGCACCAGGTAGCTCCACAGCACCGGCACGACCACCAGCGTCAGCAGCGTCGAGGTGATCACGCCGCCGATGATCGCGCGGCCCATCGGCGCCTGCAGCTCGCCGCCGTCGTTCAGCGCGAGCGCCAGCGGCAGCATGCCGAACACCATCGCCGCGGTCGTCATGATGATCGGCCGCATGCGGATCAGGCCGGCCTGCAGCAGCGCGTCGGCGACGCTCGCGCCGTCGCGCAGCGCGCGGTTCGCGAAGTCCACGAGCAGGATCGCGTTCTTGGTCACCAGGCCCATCAGCATCACCAGGCCGATCATCGAGAACACGTTCAGCGTGCTGCGCCACACCAGCAGCGCGAGCATCACGCCGATCAGCGCGAGCGGCAGCGAGGCCATGATCGCGATCGGCTGCAGGAAGCTGCCGAACTGGCTGGCCAGCACGATGTAGATGAAGATCACCGCCAGCGCCATCGCGCCGACCATCGCGCCGAAGGCCTCCTGCTGGTCGCGCGTCGCGCCGCCGACATCGAAGCTGAAGCCGGGCGGCAGCACGGTAGCCTCGACCAGCTTCTGCACGTCCGCGCCGACGTCGCCGGCCGGGCGGTCCTGCACGCCGGCGAAGATCGCCTCGCGGCGCTGCAGGTTCTGGCGCCGGATCACTTCCGGGTTCGCGACCGGCACGATCTGCGCGACCGCGTCGAGCGGGATCGCGGTGCCGTCCCTGGCGAACGCGACCGGCAGCTTGCCGAGCTGCGCGACGCGCTCGCGCTGCGCCTCGGGCAGGCGCAGCAGCACCTCGACCTGCTCGCCCTCGGGCGTGGTCCAGTAGGTCGCGACCTCGCCGGTCACGTAGGCGCGCAGCGATGCGGCGAGCTGCGGCGCGGTCAGCCCCAGCTCGCGCACCGCGCCCGGCTCGAGCCGCACCGCGTAGGCCGGCAGGCCCGGCTTGACCGACAGTTCGACGTCGGCGATGCCCGGGATCTGCTTGACCTTGTCGGCGAACTCGCGCGCGATGCGCGCCAGCCCGTCGGGATCGCTGCCGAGGATCGCCACGTAGATCGGCCGGTCGAAGCCGACCGAGACCTCGATGCCCGGGATCTTCGCGATCTCGGCGCGGATCGCGTCCTCGACCTCCTTCTGCGAACGCCTGCGCTCGCGGCGCTCGACCAGGCCCAGGTTCAGCACCGCCTGGTTGCGGCCGACCGCGAGGCCGGTGCCGGCGCCGCCGACGCTGGTCGAGACCGTCTTGACCTCGGGAAAGCCCGCGACGATCTGCTCGACCTGGCGCACCTTCGCGTCGCTGCGCGCCAGGCTCGAGCCGACCGTCATGCGGATCGCGATCTGCGTGAAGCCCTGGTCGGTCTGCGGGATGAACTCGGTGCCGACCAGCGGTGCGAGGCCGAGCGCGGCGACGAAGCTCGCGAGGCCCACGCCGAGCACGATCGGGCGATTGCGGCGCGGCCGCGCGAACACCCAGCGGATCAGCCGCTCGTAGGCGACGTGCAGCAGGTCGAGGGCGCGGTCGGTCGCGTCGATCAGCTGGCGCAGACCCGGCACGCGGCGCAGCGTCGCGCCGGGCGGATCGGGCCAGCGGCTCGACAGCATCGGGTCGAGCGTGAAGCTGACGAACAGCGACACCAGCACCGCGACCGCGACCGTGATGCCGAACGGAAAGAAGAACTTGCCGACGATGCCGCCCATGAACGCGACCGGCACGAAGACCGCGCAGATCGCGAAGGTGGTCGCGAGCACCGCCAGGCCGATCTCCTCGGTGCCTTCGCGCGCCGCGCTGAAGTGGTCCTTGCCGAGGCCGAGGTGGCGCACGATGTTCTCGCGCACGACGATCGCGTCGTCGATCAGCAGCCCGATGCACAGGCTGAGCGCCATCATGGTCATGAAGTTGAGCGTGAAGCCGAACGCGTAGACCGCGATGAAGCTCGCGATCACCGCGATCGGCAGCGTCAGCCCGGTGATCACGGTGCTGCGCCACGAGTGCAGGAACAGGAACACGATCGCGACGGTCAGCAGCGCGCCCTCGATCAGCGTGTGCTGCAGGCCGACCAGCGAGCTCTTGACGAAGTCGCTCGAGGCGTAGATCAGGCGCAGCTCGACGTCGGCAGGCAGCGCCTTGCGCAGTTCGTCGAGCGCGGCCTTGATCGCGTCGCCGGTGGCGACGATGTTGGCGTCCTGCTGCTTGTAGACGCTGAAGTTGACGGCGCGCTGGCCGTTCACGCGGCCGATCGTGTCGGGCTCGCGCTCGCGCTCGACCAGCCGGCCCAGGTCGCCGAGGCGCAGCGGCAGGCCGCCGCGCTGCGCGATCACGACCTCGGCGAAACGCTGCGGGTCGCGCACCCGCGCCTCGACGCGCAGGATCGCGTCCTGCGTCGCGTCGGTCAGCAGGCCGACCGGCTGGTCGGCGTTGGCCTCGCGCAGCGCCGCGGCCACCTGCGCCGGCGTGATCGCATAGGCGCGCAGGCGGTCCGCGTCGAGGTCGATGCGCACCTCGCGCGTCGCCAGGCCGGCCACGTCGACCGCGGCGACGCCCTCGACGCGCTGCAGGCGCTTGGCGACCGTCTGCTCGGCGAGGATCGACAGCTCGCGCGCGCTGCGCGTCGGCGACAGCAGCGCGGTGACGACCACCGGCTGGCTGTTGTCGTTGTTGAAGCGCGCGATCATCGGCGGCTTGGCGTCCTTCGGGAACGCCGCCTGGGTGACCGCGATGCGGTCGCGCACGTCCTGCATCGCGCGACCCATGTCGGCGTTCAGGTTGAACTCGACGCTGGTCTGGCTGCGCCCCTCGAAGCTGCGCGAGGTGATGCGCTTGACCCCGGCGATCGCGTTCAGCGCCTCCTCGATCAGCTTGGTCAGCTCGCGCTCGACCGCCTCCGGCGACGCGCCCGGATAGGCGACGTCGATGAACGCGACCGGCGGCGTCACGTCGGGCATCTGCTCGACGCCGAGGCGCAGGTAGGCGGTCAGGCCGAGCACGCACAGCGCCACCATCACCATCGTCGCGAACACCGGGTTCGCGATCGAGACGCGGGTCATCCACATGGCGACGTCCTCAGCGCAGGTTCGACGAGGCGGCTGCCGAGGCGACCGCCGCGGCCTTCGCGACGACGACCGCCCGCGCGCCCTCGCGCAGGCTGTCGAAGCGCGCCGCGAGCACCTGGCTGGCCGGGCCGACGCCGGCCAGCACCTCGACGCGGCCGAGCGCCGCATCGCGCCGCCCGAGCGAGACGTTGCGCCGCGCCAGCACGCCGTCGGCGAGCACCCAGACCTGCGCCTGGCCGCTCGGCTCGGCGACCGCGCTGAGCGGCAGCGTCAGGCGCAGCGTCGCATCGGGCAGCGTGACGCGCGCGATCGCGTACTGCCCGGCACGCAGCCGCTCCTCCCGGTTCGGCAGCACGACGACGACGCCGATCGAACGCGTGCCCGGCTCGGCGGCGGGCGCGATGCGCGCCAGCGCGCCGCGCACCGGCTCCTCGAGGCCCTCCACGCGCACCTCGACCGGCAGCCCGGGAGCGAGCTGCGCGATCTCGTGCGTGCCGACGCTGCCGGCGAGTTCGAGCGTCGCCAGGTCGACGATGCTCAGCACCGGCTGCTCGACGCTGAGCTTCTCGCCCGGCAGCGCGTGGCGCTTGGCGACCAGCCCGGCGATCGGCGCGACCAGCGCGGCGTCGCGCAGCCCGACGCGCACCGTCTGCAGCTGCGCCTGCGCGAGCGCGAGGCCGGCGCGCGCGGCGTCCAGCGCGGCGCGCGAGTTGTCGAGCGCGTTCGGCGAGATGAACTGCTGGTCGGCGAGGCGCTGGTTGGCCGCGTGGGCGCGTTCGGCCTGGGCGAACTGGGCGCGTGCCGAGTCGACCGCCGCCTCGCGTTCGGCGATCCGGCTGCCCATGTCAGCGAGTTCGAGCGTGCCCAGCGGCTGGCCGGCGCGCACCCGGCTGCCTTCGGCGACCGCCAGCGTCAGCAGCGTGCCGGCCGCCTTCGCCTTGACGACCGCGGTGGACGGCGCGACCAGCGCGCCGGAGAACTCGAGCCGCAGCGGCATTGCCGCGAGCGTCGGCTGGACGACCTCGCGCGACGCGAACTCGAGGGTCGGCTCGACCTTGGCCGGCGGCTTCGCGCCGAAGCCGGCGAAACCGCCCACCTTGGCGACGCCGAGCCCGGCCGCCACCGCGAACACCACGATCCCCCCCAGCCACACCGCCTTGCGCATGTTTGCCCCTGTTCTTGTGCCGTTGCAGTCGCTCTCGTGAAGCGGGCGTCAGTCTAGGTTGCGCCGGTCTTCCGGCAATCCCGAATCGGACGAAGCGCAGCGCCCGGGTGACGAACTGCAGCGCCGAGCGATGAACGGTTCAGCCGATCTGGCCCGGGATCGGCGCCATCGTGTTGCGCACGTCGCCGCACTGGGCGCGATGACGCAGCGCGTGGTCCATCAGCACCAGCGCCAGCATCGCCTCGGCGATCGGCGTCGCGCGGATGCCGACGCAGGGATCGTGACGGCCGAAGGTCTCGACCAGGGTCGGCTGTCCCTGCAGGTCGATCGAACGGCGCGCGGTGCGGATCGAGCTGGTCGGCTTGATCGCGATGCTGACGGTGATGTCCTGGCCGGTCGAGATGCCGCCGAGCACGCCACCGGCGTTGTTGCTGGCGAAGCCCAACGGCGTCAGTTCGTCGCCGTGGGTCGTGCCGCGCTGCGCGACCGCGCCGAAGCCGGCGCCGATCTCGACCCCCTTGACCGCGTTGATGCCCATCATCGCGTAGGCGATGTCGGCATCGAGCTTGTCGAACAGCGGCGCGCCGAGTCCGACCGGGACATGGGTCGCGGCGACCGCGATGCGCGCGCCGCAGCTGTCGCCGGCCTTGCGCAGCTCGTCCATGTAGGCCTCGAGGCGGGGGATGTCGCTGGCGTTGGCGGCGAAGAACGGGTTGTGCGGGATGTGTTCGAGCCCCTCGAACGGGATCTCGATTTCGCCGATCTGCGTCATGTGGCCGACGAAGCGGGTGCCGTACTGCTCGTGCAGCCACTTGCGCGCCACCGCACCGGCACCGACCATCGGCGCGGTCAGGCGCGCCGAGGCGCGGCCGCCGCCGCGCGGGTCGCGCAGGCCGTATTTCTGCTGGTAGGTGTAGTCGGCGTGGCCGGGGCGGAAGGTCTGCAGCAGGTTGCCGTAGTCCTTGCTGCGCTGGTCGGTGTTGCGGATCAGCAGGCAGATCGGCGTGCCGGTGGTCCTGCCTTCGAACACGCCGGACAGGATCTCGACCGCATCCGGCTCGTTGCGCTGGGTCACGTGGCGGCTGGTGCCGGGGCGGCGCCGGTCGAGCTCGGGCTGGATGTCGGACTCGGACAAGGC
>Ga0315912_10006406_pt1 | contig 10533 bp, 8 predicted proteins | sample VfabasoilMG_FD_204469 | JGI IMG/M metagenome (GOLD analysis project Ga0315912, IMG submission 204469) | Garden soil microbial communities collected in Santa Monica, California, United States - V. faba soil | ecosystem: Environmental > Terrestrial > Soil > Garden | place: USA: California... | reverse complement strand
GTCATCTCGAAGAAAGCGCACAGCCTCGTCGTCGCTTCCGAGGACGGGGCGAAGTTTGCGTGGATCGATACCGATCTCGTCGTCCACCTGAACGCGGGCGACGGCACACCGATCAAAACGTTGGCCAAGAACACGCGGCCGACCGCGCTCGCGCTTTCTGCGACCGGCGATCGATTCGCCGTCGCGTACGACAGCGAGCTCGCGATCCTCGACGGCAAGGGCGAGGTGCTCGGGCGCACACTGATCGAGCGCAATCAGATGACGATGGTCTTGCGCGCGGACGACGTGTGGATCGCCGGTGCGGAGGGGATCGTGCGGCACTACCACGACGGCATGCTCGCCGGCTCGACGCCGGTGAGCCCGTCCGAGGTCATGGACATCGCGCTCGGCAAGGAATCCATCGGCGTGCTCAACAGCGACGGCACACTCGTGATCGCCCGGGCCGGTGCAACCCAGCTCACGTTCGAGCCAGACGTGTGCGAACGACCGTCGTACGGCGCACTCGGCATCGCGATCGGCTACGAGTGCGGCGCTGTCACCAAGCTCTATATCGGCCGCGAATTCATCGGCGACCACCCGTTCAGCGAGACGCAGATCTATGTCGACTTCCACGCCGCCTCGCACCGCGGCGTCGCCACCAGCGACAAAGGCGTGAGCGTTTACGAACGCGGCAAGCTGCTCGCGAAATCGACAGGCAAGGAGGCGTTCCTCGCCGCATTCGACGATGCCGATCATGTCTACGTCGCCGACCGCACCACACTCTGGCGATGGACGTTCGCGTCGGACGGGTGGGACCGCATCTTCGATCTCCCAGAGCCGGGCATGGTCGTGGCGCTGCCGAACAGCAAAGTCGCGATCGCGACGCGCAGCGGGGACCTCGTGATCGTTGCCAACAAGCGCGAGGAGCGGCGGGTCGCCGTCGGTGGTTCGGTCTCGGCAATCGTGAAGTCATCTGATGCGCGCTGGCTCGCGGTCCAGCTCGAGTCCGCCGCAACCGCGATTGTCGATACAGCGGACTGGCGGGTGGTCCGCACCCTGCCCCCTGCCGACAACTACGGCGGCGCGCCGACGTTCGACGCCAGCGGCGAGCTGCTGCTGCGAAGTAGCCGGCAGTCACTGTCGATCTGGGACGCCACCACCGGGGACGAGTTGGTGTTTGGCTTCGACCTCCTCGACCAGACCCTCGGGGCGCGGTTCCTGCCGGACGGCCGCATCGAGGTGAACCAGCGCGAGCCTGGGCTCGTCGATATCCCGCGGGACACCCGGCCGATCCCCGCGATCCTCCGGGATATCGACTGCAAGGTCCCCCTGGAGGTCGTGGGGAGCCGCATCCAGCCGCGGCAGCCCTCGAGTTGCCAATGACCTCGCGCGCTTGCATGCCGGGAGCGTCCGGCCGTACGCTACACGGGTGATCGACGACGAGACCGGCGCAACGACCGAACAGATCGATCGGCAAGCTCCGTTCGGGGACCGCGTGCTGCTCGTGATCGACGGTGCGTCGCTGCAGGTGGTGCCGCTGCCCGGTAACGGAACTCTCACGGTGGGCCGCTCGCAGAAGTGCGACGTGTCGATCGATTCCGGATCGGTGTCGCGTCACCACGCGAATCTGCTGATCGGAACCGACATCGAGGTCGAGGACAACGAGAGCTCGAACGGCACGTTCGTCGATGGCGTTCGTCTGCCGGCGAAGTCGAAGGTGCGCGTCGGCATCGGCATTCCGTTCTTGATCGGCGGCGTCACCGTGATGGTGCAGACGCGCGCCGGATCGCGCCGCGAGACCGCGGTCAAGACCAGCCAGCTCGCGGCCCTCGAGCAGTCCGCATCGCGCATCGCGGTCGGCAAGCTCAGCGTGCTCGTGCTCGGTGAGACGGGCGTCGGCAAGGAGCGCTTTGCCGAGCGCGTCCACGAGATGTCGCCGCGTCGCAACGCGCCGTTCGTTCGTATCAACTGCGCGGCGATCAGCGAGCCGCTCCTCGAACAGGAGCTGTTCGGCAACGAGGGCACGAACAAGTCGGGCCTGATCGAGCACGCCGACGGTGGCAGTGCGTTCCTCAACGACGTCGCCGAGCTGCCGCAGTCTCTTCAAGTCAAGCTCCTGCGCGTCCTGGAAGACTCCAACGTTCGCCGGATCGGCTCGGCGAACCCGCGCACGGTCGACGTTCGCTTCATCGCCGCGACCAACAAGGACCTCGCCGCCGAGGTCGACGCCGGCCGGTTCCGCCGCGACCTCTACTTCCGCCTCGCGGGCGCGACGTTCACGTTGCCGCCGCTGCGCGACCGCAAGGACGAGATCCTGCCGCTCGCCGAGCAGTTCGTCGCGAGTGCATCCGGTCCGCTCGGCCGCGCATTCGTACTCGCCGACGAGTCGCGCGCGTGGCTCACGCAGCACGACTGGCAGGGCAACATCCGCGAGCTTCGCAACGCATGCGAGCGAGCGGTCCTGCTCGCGCCGGGTAGCGTGATCGAGAAGCAGCACCTCTCGATCGAGGAGCCGAAGTCGCGTACGCAGACGGCGCCCGGCCGCTATCGGTCGCCGACCACGCCGCCGCCCGGCATGGTGTCGAGCGACATGCCGACGCAGGTCCGCGCGACCGTCGCCGAGCTCGAGAAGCAACGCATTCTGGAGGCGCTCGACAAGTGCGCCGGCAACCAGACCCGCGCCGCCGAGCTCCTCGGGATCTCGCGCCGCACGCTGATCAACCGACTCGACGAGTACGGCATCGCGCGCCCCCGCAAACGCGACGAATAGGGCCTTAGCCCTGCCCTTGCCCTTAGAACGGATCCTGAAAATCGTAACGGGCCGTTCTCGTTCCCGGTTCTCGGTTCGCTGTTCACTATTCGCACGCGCATTGATTGCGCGTCGTCGTCGTGATCTACGGGTGCGATGGAGAACAAGTTCGCGGAGGTCCCGGACGCCCTGACATCGTCAGCATTGCGGCAAAGCCGAATGACTGCCGTCCCGAAGTGGCGCAGTCGTGTCGCGATGTTCTCGCCTTTCATGCGCGGCACGGTACGCGCCGCCCCTGACAGAATAGTGAACAAGGAACCGGGAACCGAGAACTGAGAATTTCAGGATCCGTTCTTAGCCTAGCCTCGGGGAAGTGGGTCGTTCGGTAGGCTCGGTTGTCGTCGTCGTCAGGCGATCATCGCCGATGCCGATCTCACGGCGCAGTCACGCGACGTGGCGAGGGAACTCACGATCGCATCCATCGAGATGCCACATTTCGGCAGTTCTCGTGCGCCTCGATCGCCCCTGCCAGATGCGCAATTCGGCCAACTCGTGCCCCTCGACATCACGAGGCTAAGGGCAGGGGCAAGGCTTGGGCTAAGGACTGCGACATGCGCGCGGTTGTTCTGCGCGACTCGTGCACAAAACTATAGCCGGCGCCTGCACTTGCCGTTCACGCGGCGCAGCGCGGCAAGTCGTGATCTTGCCTAGCTGCCGGCGTGGCCAATTCGTTGCACTTGGTCCGGAGCATGCGGGCCGTCCTCCTGATCGCTGCGCTCCTGGGAGCGTGCATGACCGGAGAAGATCCCGGCGAAGGCGCTGGCGATCCCGCCGACTTCGAAGACGTCCAGTGGGGCGGCGCCGATGGCAAGGGCGACTTCAGCGGTGTGCCGCCCGTCTTCGATCGTAACAACATCATGACCGACGCGGTTCTGCTTGCGGCCGATGCGGTCGACGCGCCCGCGGTTCAACGGTTCCTCGAAGACTCGCCGTACGGCACGCGCAGCTGGCTCGCCGATCACGTGATCAATGGTCGCCGGTTCTCCGATGTCCTGATCGAAGAAGCACGCCGCGGTGGCATCGATCCAGTCGTGTTGCTCGCTCGCATGCAGGTCGAGAGCTCGCTCGTCAGCAAGACCGTGAAGCCCGGCACCGCCACGATCAACCACGCCCTCGGTTGCGGTTGCCCCGACGGTGCAGCGTGCGGCCGCGAGTTCGCCGGCCTGCAGAGTCAGCTCCGCTGCGCGATCGATGTCCTCGACGAACAGCTCGGGCTATCACGCGATGGAACCGGCCAGTGGCGCCTTGGCTCGCCTCGCAAGACGCTCGACCCGATCAGCATCACCCCGCGCACGCATGCGACGGCGGCACTCTACGCATATACGCCGTGGGTTCTCGTGGGCCGCGGCGGCAACTGGCTCGTGTGGAACGTGACGCGCAAGTACCTCAAGCACTTCGACGACGCTGGTACGCTCAGCCTGCCGTGAATTCGTTTGCCCTGCCCGCCCCCGCCGTGACGTTCATCAGCGGCGGCGGACGAGATCTCGATACGTCAAGGACGCCGGGCCTCGTACTGCCGCCGGCTGGCGAGCACGTGAAGCTCGTCGACGGTAACGGTGACGAGGTCGGGCTCGGCATCAGCGATCCAGAGAACCAGCGCATTCGCGTGCTCGCCACACCGGCCGATGGGTTTCCCAAGATCGATGCGGCTCTGCTCGGCTGGCGCGTGGAGAAAGCGCTCGCATGGCGGCGCGCGCTCGGCCTGCCCGGACCGACGAACGCGTATCGCTTGATCCATGGCGCGGGCGATCAGCTGCCCGGCTTCACCTGCGACGTGTTCGGTTCGGTCGCCGTCGTGTACGCGTACGGCGAAGGTCTGCGCGCTCTCGGTGGCAAGCTCGCCGAAGCGGTCGTCGGATTCGCGAAGCTAGACGGCGCAGTGATCAAGATCCGCGCACGCGGCGGTGCGGCCGACGTTGCCGATCGACAGGACACGTTCGGCAAGGTTCCCGAGACGCTGCTCGCGAACGAGCCCGGCGCCGACATCCAGTACGAGATCCATCCGCTCGGCGGCCTCAACGCCGGCTTGTTCACCGACATGCGCGAGCAGCGCCGCGGCCTGCACCGCTTTGCGAGCGGCAAGCGCGTGCTGAACTTGTTCTCGTACACGGGCGCGCTCAGCGTCACGTGCGCACGCGCTGGTGCCGCGAGCGTGACGAGCGTCGACACGAGCGCCGGGGTGCAGGCATGGGCCGCCGGCAACTTCGCGCGCGCGGGCTTTCCGAACAACGATGCGCGCTGGAAGTTCGAGACCGGCGATGCCGTGCGCTACCTCGCCCGCGCCGCGCGCGACAAGGAACGCTACGACCTCGTGCTGATCGATCCGCCCACATTCTCGACGGCGCGCGGTCAGCCGTGGACGCTCGACCGTGACTATCCGGCGCTGATCGCGCAGGCCGCTGCGGTCATTCCCGAGGGCGGCGTGCTGTGGCTCGCGGCAAACACGCACGAGCTCGGCTCGCTCGGCAAGCTCGCCGCGAAGGGCCTGCGCCTGGCCAATCGCACCGCGTCGATCGTCGAGCAGGGCGGCCTGCCACCCGAGTACCCGACGCTCGCGGCGCAGCCGCACGATCGCTACCTGCAGATCTGCGTGCTACGGATCGCCTGAGATGTGCGGTCGCTACACCGTCACCCGCCAGAAGGGCCTCGTCGAGGATCTCGAGGCGACGCTCGATGGCAACGTCCAGCAGAACATCTGGTGGAAAGCTCGCTTCAACGTCGCGCCGACGCAGGACGCGCCCGTTGTCACGCTCCGTGACGGTGTACGCACGCTCGAGATGATGCGCTGGGGCCTGGTTCCGTTCTGGGCCGGCCGCGATGGTTCGCGCCCGCCGCTGATGATCAACGCGCGCGTCGAGACGCTGCGCCAGAAGCCGATGTTTCGTGACGCGCTCACGCGCGGTCGCCGCTGCCTCGTTCCGGCCGACGGTTTCTTCGAGTGGAAGAAGGGACCAAAGTCCAAGTCGCCGAAGCAGCCGATGTGGATCCATCCGGGCGATGGCCGGCTGATCGCGTTCGCCGGTCTATGGGCGCGCAACAAGAGTGGCGAGCACGAGACGCACAGCTTCACGATCGTCACCGGTCCACCGAACGATCTCGTCGCGCCCATTCACGATCGGATGCCCGTCGTGCTCGCACGAAACGCCTGGTCCGCGTGGCTCGATCCGTCGCTCCCGACCGACGGCGCGATCGATCTGCTCGGAGTGCCGCCGATCGAAGACTGGCGCGCCGACCCGGTATCGGCGTGGGTCAACGTCGCCGATCACGACGACGAACAGTGCATCGCGCCGTTCAGCGAACCGGTCCCCGAGCCACCGAAACAGGGCTCCCTGTTCTGACTCCCTCGGTAGACAGGGTCGAGAGCCCTCGTTTCCGTCGGTGTCCGAGTCCCCAGGCTGGTGGTCCCAGGGACGTCCAGCGCGTTTTCCGACGATGCAAGGCCTCGGGATCGTGGGGGCGGGAACCAAGCCGGGCCTGGCCGGGCAGTTGCAGTACCGAAGGGTTGATGAAGTGGGCCCTGGGGATGACCGTGCTGCTTGGGTGCGTCGCAGACGTGCCCGAGCCCGTGTCCCCACCCAACCCCATTCCGCCCGACGAGCACCGTGACGACGGCGCAGGCGGGGGTGGCGAAGCCCCCACCAGCCAGACCGACGTCACGGCGACCGGTTATCTGAAGGCGATCGCGAACGTTCACTGCGTGCAGGCGTTCGCATGCCGCGCAACGTATCCCGGCGACTCGGCCGCGTTCGAAGCATCGTGGCAGGACAGCGTGGCCGACTGCGCCGCGAACCTCGAGGTCGCGTGGGGCGTGCCCACGATCGAGACCGAGATCGCGAAGGGTCGCATCGACTACGACGGTACAGCGGCCGTGCAGTGTCTCGCGGGCGTCGCGTTCGCGGGATGCAACACACACTGGACCGATGGCATTCAGTGGGCAGAGAGCTGCTACGACGTGATGGTTGGAAACGTTCCCACCGGCGCGAGCTGTGACAGCCTCTACTCGTGTCAGTCGTACGACTGCGATACGACGCAGCACGTTTGCCTCTGACGTGATCGCTTCGCGATCGCTGTCGCGCGCTGTCAGGATCGCGTGCGTGTTCTCGCGCGTTGTCAGTGTTGCCGTGGCGACTACACCTCGACAACATCGCGACATCTGGTGAATGGGACTGTGTCCGGCGAGCCGGTCCCCGGGATGACGCGTCGTAAATAGCTTTCAACACCGTGTTTCGCGCAGTGAGATGCACAACGCGCGCAGTACGGATCCCGGACTGAGTCGCTAACAATGCGATCTTGTCTCTCGCGGGCTGCAGATCACAGTTGGCAGCGCCGTTGCACTTGTCCGCTGCATCGACAAGGAGCAGCTGACCATGATGCGTTTCTCTTTCGTTCTCGTTTCGATTCTCTCGGTGGCCGCATGCGTGGGCGAGCAGCCCACGGGCGGTGGTGGCAACGGTACGGGTGGCGGTGGTGGTGAAGGCACCGGCGGTGGCGGCGGCGGCGGAACGGGCGGCGGAACGGGCGGCGGCACCGGGGAAGGAACCGGCGGCGGCAACGGCAGCATGACCGCGACGCAGTTCCTCGAGCAGATCAACAAGAAGTTCTGCGACGAGGCGTTCACGTGCAAGGCGAGCTTCCCGACGGACGCTGGCGTCACGTTCGACCAGGCGTTCGGTACGTCGGCGATGCAGTGCTACAGCGATGCCGCCGCCGACATCATGCCGGCGACGGTCGAGTCGCAGATCACGGCAGGCAAGATCACGTACAACGCGGCCGATGCAGCCGCGTGCGTCAGCGGAGTCACGTTCGGCACGTGCACCGAGTTCTGGACGGACGGCGGAAACTTCCCGCAGGCGTGCGCAACCGCGCTCGTTGGCAAGGTCGCCGACGGTGGCGCGTGCTTGACGCACATCGACTGCACGAACCCGAACTCGTACTGCGACGAGACGTCGAACAAGTGCACGGCCGAAGCCGCCGGCGCGAAGCTCGTCAACAACGAGACCCCGTGGCACATGCAGACTCCAGAGATCCTGAAGTCGTCGGGTGGTGAGTAGTAGATAAATGGTGGGGCGGCCCGCTGTGTTTTTTGCGCATCCACCAGTTAGCGGACCGCCCCGGATCAGCCGTCTCCAGCTGATCCATTCTTGTCGAACAGTTGCTCTCTAGTGCAGCGCGTGTGCCACGCGGTCGGCGTAGCAAGCCCGCATAGTTGCGGCGCCGACCGCGCTCCAGATCGATCCCGTCGGTTGACGAAGTGATCGCTTCGGGTGACGGCTACTTCTTCAGCCGCCCGAAGAACTCCTTCGCGACCGAGCTCTGCGGGTTGTCCACGACCTGCGAGGGCGGACCGTCCTCGGCGATCGTCCCTTTGTCGATCACCCAGACGCGCGTCGCGATGTCGTGAGCGAACTGCATCTCGTGGGTGACAACCAGCATCGTCATGCCGCCCTCGCGCAGGTCCTTGATCACGCCCATCACCTCGTCGCGCATCTCGGGATCGAGCGCACTGGTGGGCTCGTCGAACAGCAGCACGTCGGGCTTGAGTGCCAGCGAGCGGGCGATCGCCACGCGCTGCTGCTGCCCGCCCGACAGCTCGTGCGGGTAACTCCCGCCGCGATCTCCGAGCCCGACGCGGCTAAGGAGCTCCTTTGCGTGCTTGTCGCATTGGTCCTCGGTGAACCCGCGTACGACACGCGGCGCGAGCGTGATGTTCTGCAGCGCCGTCAGGTGCGGGAACAGGTTGAACTGCTGGAACACCATTCCGACCTTGACGCGTAGCGCGCGCAACACGCTCGCGTGACCGACCGCCATCCCCGGACGCAGTGTGGTCCCTGCGATGTCGATCTCGCCGGCGTCGAACGCCTCGAGGTAGTTGAGGCAACGCAGCAGCGTCGACTTGCCGCCGCCGGATGGACCGACGATCGCGATCGTCTCGCCCTTACCAACCTCGGCACTCACCTCGGCGAGAACCGTCCGGTCTCCGTGGCGCTTAGAGAGCTTGCGGACGCTGATCACGCGATAGCCTCCTCTCCAGTCGCCGCGCCAGCTCCGACAGCGGGAAGCTGAGCGCGAAGTAGAGAGCCGCACATGCGAGCCCCGGGATCAGCCAGCTACGCATGTCGACGGCGGCGATCGTCATGCGCTTCGTCAGCTCGATGACGGTGATCGCGCTCACAAGCGAGCTGTCCTTGAGGAGCGAGACGAAATCGTTCGTCATCGGTGGTAGCGCGAGCCGCAGCGCCTGCGGCAGCAGCACGTAGCGCAGCGTCTGCGCGGGTGCCATGCCGAGTGCCTTCGCCGCTTCGGTCTGGCCGCGCGGAATCGCGAGCAGCGCACCGCGATAGACCTCGGCTTCGTACGCTCCGTAGTTGAGACCGAGGCCGAGTACCGCCGCCGTCACCGGCGAGAAGCTGTAGTACGGCGCGAGGCCGTAGTAGAGGACGAACAGCTGCAGCAGGACCGGCGTGCCGCGGAACACTTCGATGTAGATGCGCGCCAGCGTCGACGTGACGATGCCGCCGTAGACGCGCGCGATCGCGAGCAAGAGGCCGATCGGCACCGCCAGCAGGAACGCGAGGAGCGACAGCCTGAGCGTCACCACCGCCGCGTCGAGAAACTGCCCGAACATCGCGCCGTCGAATTCGCGCTTACGCACGGTGTCCTCGGCCGCCATCACAGGTGGTGGCTCCGACTGACGCGCGTCCCACAGGTTCTCCTTGCGGAGGATCTTCTCGAGCTCGCCGTCCTTGCGCATATCTGCGAGCGCGGAGTCGATCGCCGCCTTGAGATCGTCGTCGCCTTTGCGAATGCCGATCACGTACGTGCCGCGTGCGATGTCCCCCGGCACGCACTTCACGGCCGGCCGCGTCGACACGCAGCCGTAGCGGTCCGCGATGATGTTGTCGAGCAGCACCGCTTCCGTGCGCTTCTGCTCGAGGTCGATGTACGGCTCCTCGTTGCCCTCGTAGAGCACCGCCTCGAGAGGCTGCGCGCGCAGCAGGTCGTGCGCGTAGGTCTGGTTCAGCGTGCCGACGCGCTTGCCCTTGAGATCGGCGAGCGTCGTGTACGTGCTGTCCTGCCGCACCGCGAGCGTCTCGGCGTAGATGAAGTACGGCGCGGACAACAAGATTCGCTTCTGACGGTCCGGCGTCGCCTCGAGACCGTTCATCACGATGTCGAAGTCGCGGCGCTCGAGCGAAGGCACCAGGTTCGACCAGGCGTACTGCACGAACTTCGCCTTGACGCCAAGTCTGCGCGCGATCGCGTTCGCGATGTCGACCTCGAACCCGATGACCTGCTTGGGGTTCGCGGGATCTTCGTAGACGAACGGCTCGCCGCCCTGAAGGTCGGCGCCCCAGGTGAGCTCTCCGCGCTTCTTGATCGCCTCTAACGTCCCGCCGTCCTTGCCTCCGCCACAGGCGGCAAGCCAGGTCACCAGGACCAGCAGGACGAAGCCGGATCGCACGCGCGCAGTATATCGGTATAAATTCGAGGTATGGACCTCGGGCGCATGCTGGAGAAGTGCGTACGTGACCAGTGGTCGATCGACGACCTCGACTGGTCACTGCCACCGCCGCAGCTGCCCCGCGACAAGGAAGAAGCGGTCGTCCAGTACTTCAAGGACATGGCCGGCATCGAGCTACTCGCCGGTGCACTGTTCGAGGTCCAGCGCGCGAAGTGCACGGAGCCGACGCTCAAGAAGATCTTCTCGACGTTCGTCGCTGACGAGAAGCGCCACTCTGCCGTCG
>Ga0315912_10006405_pt1 | contig 10533 bp, 7 predicted proteins | sample VfabasoilMG_FD_204469 | JGI IMG/M metagenome (GOLD analysis project Ga0315912, IMG submission 204469) | Garden soil microbial communities collected in Santa Monica, California, United States - V. faba soil | ecosystem: Environmental > Terrestrial > Soil > Garden | place: USA: California... | reverse complement strand
GAGCTCGAATGCATAACGGCCCGCGTAGTCCTGCGCGGTGCCCATTTCCATGCGTGAAAGCTCTTCGAAAAACTCCGGAGCATCACAGGCCTTCCTGAGCCACTCATCATGGACGGCCTCAACGATGCGCTGCGTTGCTGGACTCACGGACAGCATTATCGCACCGGCCCTCAGTGGCGCATGGATCCACGATGCACCGATGGCTCCGGGCGCCCCAAGTGCCCAACCATGGACTACGAGTGGGGCGCCAGCGTCGCCTCCTCGCATGGTGTGCCGCGCGGTGCGCGGCGTCATGCCGCGCGACGCCCCGGTGCGCCTCCCGGCCCCGCCAACTACCCCCGACGCCGAGGAGCCGCCGGACGCCGCCAACGTCGGTGCGTGCCCGCCGGCACGGATGAACCCCAATGCGAGGACCCGCGGCCAGGGCTGCAGCAGCGCCGAGGCGAGAAACTCCTGGCACGCCGGCTGCCACGATGCGCGCACGGCTCGCTGCGGGGTGCCGGTACGGGCGCTCGACTTGGCACCGCTTCACACATGGCACCACGTCTGGCACCACGCTTGCCCAGCGACGTGTTTCCGGTCGGTCGCCGACTCGCGCAAGTGTTTGAAACGACGCCCTCATCGCCAACAGGGCTCGGGCGGCGCGGCCCGAACCGCAGCGGATTCCAGATCCGCGGGATGTCGTTCGCGGAGTGTTCGATTGATCGCCCGTCGTGCGCCCGGCGGAGCCTGCTTGCCGCCGGGAGTTCCCATCCCCTGCCCTTTGCCGCGAGGGCCTGGCCTCCGCACACGAGCCCCGTGTTGCGGCCCGCCTCCGCTGCGGCGCGCGGCGATCGGACGAGCACAGTCCCTACGGGCGAGCCCGCCTGTGCACGCCCCCCGGGCCCCGTTTCCGGATCGGCGCGCGCGTCGCTGACCTACCGCGTACCTCGTCGGTCGAAGGTGAAGAGCAGCCGCCGAGCGGCTTCGGTGCAGAGAGGAGCCGCAGGCGCAGGCCGATCTAGACTAGGCGGCTGGTGAGTTGGACCGTCGGCTGCCAGCGAACCTCCAGGCACTGCGCACCAATTCGGAACTCGGCAACCGCTCGACCGCTCGACCGCTCGACGAGGAGAACCATGGCGCAGCGCACTCGGAAGCTGTTGATTCCCCTACGGGCACCGTTGCCAGCGACCTTCAAGGACATCGCAGACGGTGTAGCACTCGAGCTCGGGCTGAACGTCAGCCGCATCCATCCGATCGAAGGCGGCGTCGTTGCGCTGCTTGAAGGGAAGGACGAGGCCCAGAGCGGGGCGTCGTTCGACCGGGCGATCAAGTCGTTTGCGGAGAAGCTCCCTCGCGCGTTTGAGTCACATCTCGAACCGACGGACGTCTTCAAGGACGCCCGCAAGTGGTACAAGTGGGGGCCTTGGCCCGTTCGATTGTTCCTGGGCCTGGTCGTGGCCCCAACCGCGCTCCTGGTCCTGGTTTGGACGCAGCTCACTCCGAACCAGCGCGATCGAGCCGACGCTTGGCTCCGAAGCCAATACTCGTCGAGCGCGACACAGCCAACGACCAGCAGCCCTGCGCCAACACCAGCCGGGCAGCCTGCGCCAGCAGACCAAGTGCGTGCGGAACCGGTTCTCATCGCTTCTCCCGCTTCCATGAAGCTCACCCCGGATCCGCAGCCGCTCACGCTTCGGACGACTGGAGCCCAGTCCGTACGTTGGGAGGTTGTCGACAACGGCTGCTGGCGAGTCGACCGCAGCCGTGGCGAGCTTGCAGCGGGCGCACAGGTTGTGATCCTGGTCGGCTTCGAGCCCCCCGCTACGACGCTCTCGAAGTGCCAAGAGATGCTGATCGCGTATCACGCGGGCGAGGGCCGCGAGGGCACGCTTCGCGTGCTCATCGACAGCAGCGCGGCGGTACCGTCCGTCACGGCGCCGACAACACGACCTGAGCGTGCGGAGGGCGACGGACCCTCCGCGGCTCCACCCCAGGTGGCCACCCCAGGCGTGCGGGTCTCGGAGCCAGCGCGGGCGAGTGCGTCGGTCTTGCACAGTGCCAGCTCCGCGCCCACGGATCGTCCCAAGCCCAGTGCGCCGCGCAGCGGCGATGGCTCCACGTCGGGCGACTCTTCCGCTGTGCCAAGGGCACCAAGCCGGGGCAGCTCGCCTGCATCTGTAGAACCGCGCGAGGAGCCCAGCATGTTGGCCTCGCTGCGCGTGCTGCTGGAGCACAGACTAAGAGGTGACGGCGAAGTGACAATCGATATCGATGACAAGAGAATTGCGACATTGCCGGTCGAGGCATGCCATTCACGCAAGCCGGCACAGATGGTGCTCGAACCAGTGCCGGTCAGCACGGGCGTGCACCGGGTGCGCGTTTGCGTCACCTCCGCCTCGCTGACATCGGGCTCGCCGTTGTGTAGCGAGAAGCCGTTCACATTCATCGGCGGGCGCGATGCGACGCTGAGGGCCGAACACGGCAAGATGATCATTGGTCGCGATTGGCTCGTCTTCACGATCGAGTGATGGCAGCCGACGAAGCAAACGCAGGCCTCCCTATCGGACGCAAGCGCGACGACATCCTAGTAGCGCAGGCCCGCGGCGCTCCCGGCGGGCCTCGGCGAGCTCGTGTTCGCGCGCGGAGGCCCACGGAGAAGTCGCCCCGGCGCGGAGCACCGCAAGGGAGACACCGCACCCTCGGGCCGCCGGCGCGAGTGACGCAGATCCCGCGGCCCAGGACGGCTGTAGCGCCGCGTCATCGTCAGCGTGCTACACCTGAGCCGCCCAACCCTCGTGGGCTGCCCCGCATCACCGCATCGCCCGCCTGGGATCGCTGCCATAGGTGCGCTCGTCCTGGATCCTCCCCCTCTCATCCTTGATCCGCACCTGAGCCTTGCCTCACGATCCTGCTCGACGAGTCCCAGCCGCGCGGCGATGCTCCTTGCGACTTCGTCTGATAGCTATTACCTGGGCTTCGAGCGGCAGATACTCCTGAAACGCCGCCGACCGCCCGAGCGCCGCAAGGTCTGCGTGCGCAGAGAGGCGTTGCTTCATCGCGTGCAGAACCTCACTCGCTGACACGGCACCTAGGCGACGCGAGGCATAGGAGATCACGCTAAGCACACGTGCGCGCTCTCCACTGCGTTGCGCCTCGGGAATTGTTGCGGCGAGAGCATCATCGAGTAGGGAGCGCGCGCGCCGCTTTAGACCTCGTTCCCGCGACTCCAGGACATCCTCGAACGGTAACGTGACGTGGACAATCTCCCCTGCACTCCCTGGAAAGCGTTCGATCTCCGTCGCATAGGGCTCATACGCCGTCGTATCGAGCGACCGGCCCTTTCGTGGACGTGGTGCAGTCGTGCCTGGCGAGGGACATGCGAGACGCACGGTCCCGACTTTGTCGAGGAGCACCATGAGAGAACCCGGAGGAAGCACCGCGGCGACAGCATGCGTGACGACATAGTCCGAAACGTTGCACTCGCGTGCAGCCTTGATGAGGCGGCTCATGGATTCCGCGCGATCCAGGCATGCGCGCAGCATGTCCGACGGCACGAGGAGCTCACTTGCAAACTGGTTTGCCTCCCACTCCATCGCGCCGTAGATGCTGCGCTCTACTGTGAGCACTCCTTCGGCATGGCAAAGGATGGTCCCCACGTGCCACGCGATGCGAAGGTGACCGATCTCGTGGGCTAGCGCGAAACGGCGGCGCTGAGGCTGGCAGTCCCTCGCGATCACGATTAGCGGACGGGCGCGGAACTCGGCAGAGATCGCCACAGCGTCGATGCCGTGCGGGATCGAATCCTCTTCAACATCGGCAAGCTGCCCCGCTAGCCACTCGACGTCCACCGGAGGGACCAGCTTGTAGCGAGAGCGCAACCGAGACGCAATCCTCCTCTCCGGATTCACGCCTCGAGCCGGCCAGTCTTGCGCAGCCACTCGAGCAGCGCTCGCGCTTCGTCTGCCGAGCCTGACCGGGCGGCAAGCCTCTCCTTCGACTGAAGATACAGCGCCCTCGCCAATGGCACGTGGTGTCGCCGAGCGTAAATGATGTATCCGAGAGACGACGGGCGCTCGACCCAGACAGCGTACTCGTCGGCTGTCATGCCCAGAAATGCTGAGATCGGCTCTGTGCCATCGGACTCATGCCATGAATCGACGGCATCATCGATGTCTTCGAGGTCAGCCTCCCCCGCGAGGCATCTTTCGATGAATGTCCTGCGCCAGCTCTCAGACATCGATCCTCCTCCCAGGAACTTGCGCCTCGCTCTGAAGCTTACCTGTCAGATCCGCGGTGCCCAGGTGTTTGCCCCTCCGGTTGTAGATTTCAAAGTGGCCATGTAGCTCGTCCCACTGCGCATGCCTCTTGCCGCTCGGGTCCCGCCACGTTGCGCGGCCGCCGCGTTCGCCTATCGAAGTCCAACCCTCCTCGTCAACGAATGTTGGTCGCGGCCGGACGTGATGCAAACAACCCTCTCGCTTTCGGGCGTCAAGGGTGCCGCATCATTCAGAGCGAGGTCAATCGTAGGTGAGCGAATATATGGCGAAACAGCGCGCCAAGTCAAGCGCTTTTCCGACGTGGCGCCTAGGCGCTGCTTGCCGCATTACCTTCTCATCCCCTCGCCCGGAACCGCCCCCCCTCCGACCCGCCGATCGCCACCATCGCCACGGCCTCGCGCAGATCCTTCGGGCCGAGATGGCTGTACCGCTGCGTCATCGCCAGGGTCTTGTGGCCGAGCAGGCGCTGCAGGCGCCGGATGTCCATCCCCGCCTGCGTCGCCCACGAGGCGTACGTGTGGCGCAGGTCGTGGAACCTGAAGTCACTGATCTCGGCGTTCTTGAGCGCTACCTCCCACGCAGACCGGAAGTCGAATGAGGAGCGGTCCCTGCGCCCGAACACCCGGTCGCGCCCGCTGATGCGCTTCAGGCGGCGCAGTGCGTCGAGCGCCGCATCGTTGATCGGGATGTCCTTGCGCTCGCCGTTCTTCGTTTGCGGGAACGAGAGCGTCGCGGCCTCGAAGCTCACGTCCTTCCAGCGCAGGCCCAGCAGCTCCCCCTTCCGGGCGCCCGTGTTGAGCGCGAGCACGACCAGCGGCTCCAGGTACTCGTTCCTCGACCGCGCGCAGGCGTCGAGAAGACTCCGTGCCTCCGCATCCGTCAGGAACCGCATGCACGAGCGTTCGCCCCGCAGGGGCTTCACGCGACGCAGCGCGTTGTCCTGGATGAGCTCCCACTCGACCGCCACGTTGAGCATCCGCTTCAGGACCGCGAGGTTGCGATTCACGGTTCCCGGCGCGATGCCCGCGGCAAGCCGGCTCTCGCGGAACGCCTCGACGCGGCGGGGCGTGATGTCCCGCAGCAGGCACCGTGCCCCGAGGTGCTCCTGCCACTGCCGGATCATCCTCTTGAAGTCGCGTCCCCACGCCTGCCGGGAAGCCACGACGCGCACGTACTCGGCTCCGAACTCGCTGAGGAGCATCGAGCCGTCCCTCTTGTCCGGCAGCTTCCTGCCTTCGGTGACGGCGGCGAGCCGGCTCGCCAGCACCTGCTCGGCCTGCCGCTTCGAGGGGCCGATCCGCTCGCGGCAGTCCTTGCCGTCGGCGTTGCGGTAGCGGATCCACCAAGCCACGTCCGTGCGCTTGTCGCGCCCGTAGTATTTCCAGCGAAAAACCTTCGCCATCGCGTCTCCTGTCAGGGGCGTAGTGGGTCTGTGGCCGAGGCGAGGGCCCGGGCAGCGTGCGTACACACGCCATGGGTCGCGGCCGACATCAAGTCGGTCCCGGTGCGCTGCGGCCCGCGCGGATGAAGGCGTCGATGGCGTCGGGCTCCCAGCGACGGACGGCGCGCCCACGGCCCCGCCGGAGCACGACGCAGGGCAGGTCACCGCGACGGGCCCATTCGTAGACCGTGGAGCGGCCGACGCGGAGGAGGTCGGCGACGTCCTCGGCGGTGAGAAGACGGGTGACGCTCACGCTGCGTGCCCGCACGGCGATTGGGTTCGTCGTCCGCAGCCGGGCACCGTCGGGCGTCCGTGCGACGCGACGCGACGTAGACTCGGACCTGCCGTCGCCCGAAACCTGTCGCGCTCGAGGTGAGGATGAGTGGGGGATTCGCAACACAGGCCGAGATCGACGCCTTCTGGCATCGCGTCCTGAAGTCGCCGCGCCCCGTCCATCAACTCGCGAAGGAACTCAACCGCCGGCACGGCGCCGACCCGGGGCGAGTGCTTCCCGTTCTGCGTCGACTGCACGCGGCTGGCTGGCTCGACGAGGACCCCTTCGCAGGCGACCTCGATCTCGCGCTCTCCGTCATGGGTGCCGAGGGCGGATTGCGCATGTTCGAGGCCTTCGAGCCCGAGGTACTCCAGGTCTGTTTCCAGACCGTCGCCTACCTCATCGATTCCCGCACCCCTCTCTATTCGCTGGACGAACTGGACGCCCGCATCGAGGCGCTGCTTGGTCGTCTCCACGCGAACCGTGACTCGTTCGTTGCGACCGGCTGGCCGGAGTTCCCCATCGACGACACGATCTGGCCCGATTGCTACTTCACGGTGCTGTACCGGACGAAGCAACCGTTCGGGATCCACCGCGAGGAGAGCGACACCAGCGCGTCCGTCCTCCTCTACGACTGGCCCTCGTTGGCTCCAGAGCCCGCTGATGTGGGGAGACCAGCGACGGCCTTCCTCCTGGACGCCGAAGGCGTCGTCAGGATCCGCCGCGGCACTGTCGTCGAACGCGTGCCGTACGAAAGAGCCCCGCACATCCCGGGCATCACGCCTGCGGATGTCGCACATGCCGCGAGCATCCGCCCTCGGTTCCACGAGCTGCGAAACACGATCCTGCGCGAATTGCAGCGCGCGATCCGCCGCCGCGATGCGTCGAGGCTGTGGTCCGATTGCCTGAGCCTGGTGACCGACGTGCTGGATGACGGCGATCGGCAGTTGATGTCGCGGCTCGACCGATATCTTCTCGGGACGGACCTCCCGGCATCCGTCGCTGACGAGAGGGGCTCCAATCTGTCGTGCGGCGGCCTCACGGAGCTGTTCGAGGTCATAGGCCACGTTGAGCAAGAGCTGCTCATCGGCGACATGAGGCGCACGCGGGAGGATCTGGCCGTCTTCTTCGAACCGGAGGCCCCGCCGCTCAAGCACTACTTTCAGGCGTTCCCGGACCGCTGGGTTGAACTGAATGTCGCGCTCGTTGCCTCCTGGGAGCGAGAGCCGGCCGTCGCGACCTTCTGGGCGGGGTTCCGTCAGCGCGTGCGCCGTGCTTTCGATGAAGAGTTCTTCGTTGCCGTTGCGAACCGCGTCCGTCAGAAGAATGTGCCCAGCTTCATGGCGAAGGCCGAGCAACTCGCCCGCTACTTGGAGGTCGCTGACATTGCATCGGCCGGCGACAGGTTCGAACACACGCCCCGAAGATCGAACTCGCTCCGGCGGCTCGGCGCCCACTGGCTGCTTCGATTCCAGGGGCACGAGACCACTCTCGGCCACGGGGTCGGAGTGCAGCTCGTGCATCGGCTGCTGCGCCAGCGCGACGAGTGGCTGGCAGCAGTCGAACTCGATGCCGCCATTGACCCGGCACCGACGGACGCCAATCGAACCGTGGAACGGGCGCGACAGCGCCTCACGCACGGACTCGACCGGATGCTCAGGGATCTGCGCGAGGACGAGGCCAACGAGCCCGCGTGGTGCCACTTCATGAACCAAATCGATCGAGGACATCAGTTTCGGTACCGCCTGCCTGACGGTATCGCCTGGGATCCGTAGGAGCATCCCCCGCCCGAAGTTGTGACGCGACGCGTCACGCCGATACGTCACGCGTCACAACTTCCTGCGCGGCTGGACGATGGCAGGCGCCGCCATATCGTCAACGCAATGCCGCGCATTGCCCCCTTCGCCGCACGATTCGACGGCCGACGTGGCGCGACCGGTCATCCGCCTGCGCGCGACTGCGCGCTTGGCCAGAACGAACCCACGGAGCCGACACGCGAGCGAATCTTCGCCGTCCTCCAGCCACGTCGCGCCGAGACGTCGTCCGCGCCGCTTCGCGGTCGCCGCTGCGTCCGCCTCTGGCACTTGGATCCCGTAGGGGCGAGGTCGCTCCAACCTGCTGCCGTTAGCCACCGCAGCGAGGTGGCTGCGCATGCCGTAACCGCATGTGCATACCACGCTCTCCCACGACCTTCCATAGAACCTCCACCTAGGAAGAAGCGATGAGGGAGGGAGGGCAGAAGGGCCGACTTGGGGCTCAAGTTGATTCGCGCGCAGGAACGATCCTTCCCGCACGAGCAACACCTGCGACGAGGGTGGATTCGACGCCCGCCGTGCGCGCGACGCTGGTGCGTGTCCTCATCGAGCTCCTGGATGCCCGCCAGTTCAAGCCGCCGGATTGGCTGCTCGCATTCGGTCTGGCAAGGCGCTGCAGGATCGAGCTGCCCGCGCTCGATGCGATCTCGGCACTCGAAGCGCTCACTGCGGTCGACGAGCTCGGATTGCCGTGGTGGCGGCTCCTCGGCTTCTCTAGCTCCTGCGACGCCGAAACCCGCCTGCTCGATGCCTGGGAGCGCATCTGCTTCCTGCCCGGCACGCTTGAGGAAACCGTCCGGCACGGCCTCGCTGAGCCCGCGCTGCTCCCCCGCCGGCTCTCGCGTCCCCACGGCCTCGCTTGCTTCGTCGCGGCGTTAGGGCGCCTCCAGGAACGCAGCGCTCCTCGGCCTGTCGTCCTGAGCCAGACGGCCTTCTCGCAGGCGCTCGGCGTCGACCAGGCCACGGTCTCGCGGTGGACGGCGCAGCTTCGTCAGGAGCGCGTGCTCTGCCTCGAATGCGACTACTGGCATCCGAAGAAGCCCAATGCACGCCTGGAGGAGTTGCCCCAACGACGAGCGGCCACCTACTGGGTGGACCTTCCGCGGATCGGCGCGCTGCGGTCGGAGGCCGCAGCCGAAGCAGCCGCCGCAGAGCAACAAGCCGCGCGCGAGGACACGGGCTCCTCGACCGGATCGACTTCCGAGCGCGACGGCGTGGACCTGCATCCGCAGCCCACGCACCAACTCCCCCCATGCTCGCACCCCGATGGAGACAGGCCATGAGCAAGAAGAACTCGAAGCAGCGCAGCACTTCCACCGCGTCCCGCAGCACCGCATCAGCGGCTGCCGTGTTGGACGCATCCCCCCGGCGGCGGGGCTCGGAAGATCGACCGAATCGGAAAGCCGCGGGGCATGACCCGGCGCATCGCCGAAAGAGGCGATCCTTCGAGTGCGAGCCGAAGGAGCGACCGAATCGGACCGTCCGGGGGCATGACCCCACGCGGGGTCGAACTGGGCGATCTTTCGAGAGCGAGTCGAAGAACCCGCCGAATCGGACCGCTCCGGGGCATGACCCGGCGCACCCCGAAAGGGCGCGATCTTTCGAGGCCCGCACCGAGGACTGGGAGGAGTTCCGGACGCTCGGAGGCACGGCGCGCCAGGCCGGTGTTGCCACCCACAACCTCCCGGCGCTCGTGGCCAAGGAGCTCGTCGACAACGCCCTCGACGCTGGCGTGACCCGATACTCCGTCAGCGTGTCGATCGACCGCACCGGCGTCGCCGCCCGTCTCGTCGTGACCGATGAAGGGCCCGGCCTCAGGCGATCGGACCTCGAGATCGCGGAGCTCTTCTCCATCGGCCGGCCCATGGTGTCGACGAAGCGCCTGCGACGCATCACGCGAGGAGCGCTGGGGAACGGCCTGCGCGTGGTGGCCGCGACGGTGCTCGCCAGCGGCGGCCGACTGTGGGTAGCGACGGGCGGACGTCGGCTCGAGATCGTGCCCAAGGACGACGGGTCGAGCGAGGCTCGGCCGGCCGGCAAGCATCGGGGCGTCGGGACGCGCGTCGAGGTGCAGCTCGGCGGCGAGCTGGCTGAGCTTCGGGAGTCGAGCCTGCGCTGGGCACGGCTGGCGATTGCGCTGGCGCCCGATGAGCCGGTTCGTGAGTGCCGCTCATCGCCTCACTGGTACGCGAGCGACACCTTCCATGCCTTGCTGCAGTCCGCCGGCACCCTGACCGTGCGCGACGTGGTCGAGAGCCTCGACGGCTGCTCCGGGGGCAAGGCCGGGGACATCGCGGGGGAGCATCGCGGGCAGGCCGCCTGCGAGCTGACGCTCGACCAGGCCGAGGCCGTGCTTTCGCGGGCTCGGCTTGCCGCTCGGCCCGTCACGCCGCAACGACTTGGGTGCGTCGGCAAGGAGGCGCTCGGGATCCCCTACGCCTACGCCAAAACCGCCGGCGAATTCCAGGCGCCCGCAGGCCGCGGGGACGTCGATGCGGACGTGCCGTTCGTCATCGAGTGCTGGGCCCGGGCTGTCCCCGGCGACAAGAGCAGTGCCGTCGCCTGCGTGAACCGCACGCCCACCGTCGGCGAGGTGAGCGCGCGATGCCAGCCGTTCGTCGGAGGCAGCCAGAAGTTCGTCGTCGAGACCTGCGGGGTCGAGCTGGTCGTCGAGCGCGCCGGCCGCAACCGGAACTTCGAGGTCCTCATTAACGTGCAGTGCCCCGCGCTGGGCTTCACGACCAA
>Ga0315912_10006404_pt1 | contig 10533 bp, 9 predicted proteins | sample VfabasoilMG_FD_204469 | JGI IMG/M metagenome (GOLD analysis project Ga0315912, IMG submission 204469) | Garden soil microbial communities collected in Santa Monica, California, United States - V. faba soil | ecosystem: Environmental > Terrestrial > Soil > Garden | place: USA: California... | reverse complement strand
GAAGTCAGTTTCTCTGGCTTGGCACGGCTAAACCGGACGAGCGATGCGTGGCAACGTGGCGTGCCATTTAGTAAAGCCAAACCGATCTGCGAGGCGCTGTTGGCTGATGGCGAGTTGATCGAAGTACAGGTCGAGGGCTGGAAAGCGATGCATTATGCACTGGGGAGCGATGTTAACCTGCTCCGCGATTTGGGTGCTGGGCGCGTGCCAAAGGCGTGGACACCATTAGAGACGACCACCACCGAAGAGGTCGTCTTCCTTGCGCCACTCGATCAGGTCAGCGCGCGTGGGCGAGCCAAAGTCTTGTTCGGCTTCGACTACGTATGGGAAGTCTATAAGCCAGAACACCAACGTCAGTTCGGTTATTACGTATTGCCGATTTTGTGGGGTGACCGCCTGGTTGCGCGCATTGACAGCAAACTCGACCGGACGACCAATAAGTTCATCCTCTTAGGCTTGTGGTTGGAGGCGAAAGCCCTCGGAAAAGATGAAGCCTTTGCCGAAGCGTTGGCGCGTGGCTTGGCGCGCTTCGTCACTTTCCTCGGCGCGCATAAGTTAGACGCTAAGGCGATCCGCGAGCCGCTCCTGCGCCGAAACATAGCCTCCTCAGTCAAAGTGACCTAACCCATACGCTTCAGCCGAACCATACCCGCGCGCAGTATTTCCAGTAAACTATAAGCTACGCCACCCAATTAAAAACACTAGGCCAAGGTGATATGAATAAAACTCAATCTTTGCCCATCGCGCAACCCAACTGGCGGTTGTTCTGGCCTCCGCTGATCGCCTTAGGCATCCTGCTACTTTGGTTGGGGTTAGTCGTTTATCGCAACCCCACTTGGGTGCAATTCCCGGTGGCTTGGAACATAGGCCTTCGTCAACCGATAGATGCGTTCCAAGGCTGGATCGTGGTTAATCGCACGACGCATCCACTGTTTCTCTATTTTTTTGAGCCGTTGCGCTTGGGGATAGATTGGGGGTTGCGCGGGACTGAAGGCTTTTTATTGAGTCTGCCTTGGATCGTAATCATGGCCGCCTTTGTCTTGGCCGGTTTTGGGTTAGGGGGGTGGCGGTTGGCACTTTTTTGTGGGGCGAGTTTGTTGCTCATCGGGGCGTTTGAAGTGTGGGAGCGGAGTTTGCAAACCTTTGCCTTGATGGCAGTGTCAGTGCTTTTGTCTATTACGTTAGGGTTACCGCTAGGCATTTTCGCCGGTTTGCATCCCCGCTTTGACCGGGTCTTGCGCCCTGTCCTCGATGGCATGCAAACTATGCCAACCTTTGTCTATCTCCTGCCCGTCTTATTGTTTTTTGGCATTCAACGGGTGCCAGCAGTCGTTGCGACGTTGATCTATGCGCTCCCACCGCTCATCCGGCTCACCAGTTTAGGTTTGCAACAGGTCAACCCGTCAGCCATCGAAGCGGCGCGTGCCTTTGGGGCCACCCGCTGGCAGGTCCTATTTAATGTACAACTCCCACTTGCCTTACCCGTGATCATGACTGGCATCAACCAAACGATCATGATGGCCCTCAGCATGGTGGTCATCGCGGCGCTCATCGGCGCGGGTGGTTTGGGACAACAAGTATTGCAATCGCTTCAGCGGCTAGAGGTCGGGCGGGCATTAGAGGGCGGCTTGGCGATTGTCCTCATGGCGATCATGTTGGATCGCCTAAGCGAGGCTCTCAGCCAAATTGATCTCACCGATCCGACCCCGCGCCAACGCACATTACCCAAATGGTGGCCGGCCGCCTGGGATGTCTCTACCCGCGCGGCGCTAGACTGGGTTGGACGGGCACTCACTATTCCCGCCCGCTTCTTAGCTTCGGCGCTCAATCGCCACGATCTAGAACGATATGGAATACTAATTACCAGTTTGTTGATCCTTGTGGGGTTACTCGCGCTCGATCAAATAGTTCACTTCGGCACGTTCCCCGAGACCTGGCGTTGGTCATTGCGCCAGCCCACCGACCTTTTGGTTAAATGGATGCGGGATAACTTGTTCAAAATCTCCATGGGTGGGATCGTTATCGGCACTGGGCCAACGAGTGATTTCATCACTCTCTATCTGCTCAACCCACTGCGCGATTTGCTGACAGTGCGTTTGCCCTGGCCAGTGATTGTTTTAGGCATCGCGGCCATGGGGGGCTGGGCAGGCGGGTGGAAGTTGGCCCTCTTTTCCGGAGGTGGGATTTTCGCCATTGGGTTGTTGGGGATGTGGTCCTTAGGCATGGATACCTTGAGTCAAATTTTGGCCACCTTGTTATTTACCATCGCCCTAGCGTTGCCGCTCGGCTTGTGGTCGTCTCAAAATGACACGGTCCGTAGTCTATTGCGACCTCTCTTAGACTTTTTACAGACTATCCCCTCCTTTGTATTTCTGGTGCCAGTGATCATGCTCTTCAATATCGGTCGGGTGCCAGGGATTATTGCGGCGGTGTTGTATGCCATCGCGCCAGGCGTCAAACTCATCGATCTTGGGTTACGGCAGGTGTCGGGCGAAGCCTTGGAGGCGGCCCGCGCTTTTGGCTCCACGCGCGCGCAAACGCTTGCTAAAGTGCAAGTGCCAATGGCCTTGCCCGCCATCTTGTTGGGGGTCAACCAGATGATCATGATGATCCTCGCGATGGTCATCATCTCCGGGATGGTGGGTGGCGCTGGCTTGGGATTGGAAGCTGTCAATGGCCTCGCACGCAACCAAACCGGGCGGGGCATAGAAGCTGGCCTCGCCATTGTCTTGCTCGCGATCATCATGGATCGGATCACCCAAGCGTGGGCGGCGAAGCAAAATTAGCCGCGCGGATGGTATCTCGTGCGCCCCTGCTCCAAACCTGCGGCCTCTATCAGAGCCGCAGGTTTTATTTTGCGCCACACGTTACTCTCGGGTCGGCTAACCCTATGGTATACTCTTATTGCAACTATTCGCAATAACAAAATGTCGCACCAACACTGGAACTACCCCGAACTTATGCGCCAGCGCGGTTTCCGCGTCACGCCCCAGCGTCAACTCATTTTAGATGCGGTGTGTGAGGGTGGGGGGCACTCCACGCCCGAAGAAATTTATGAGCGCGTGCGGGTTAAAGCACCCACCCTTAACCGCGCGACGGTCTATCGGGCGCTGGATTTTCTGTGTGAGTTACGGCTGGTCGTCGCGGCGCAAATTGGTGGGCGCTGGCATTACGAAATCGCCAGCGAGACACCCCATCATCATCTGATCTGTCGCCAATGTAACGCTGAGTTGACGTTGAAACATGCGGCGGTGAGGCTGTTTTTTGAGCAGATCGCGCATGAGCAACAGTTTGTGGTGGATATGCAACATCTCACACTGTTTGGTTTGTGCCGCAAATGCGCCGCCACCGAACGCCGTGCGCCGCGCAAGACTGTGGCCAAGTAGCCTTTCCCCCTACGAGGAGACTAAGTTGCTATGAAACGCTTGACCCCGCTACTCGGTTATGGTTTAGTGTTGGCGTTGATTGTTGCCTGTGGGGGAGGCGCTCCTGCAACCTCTTCAACGGTCCTGTCGCGCCTCAAGGTCGTCACCACCGTCTCACCGGTGACGAATGTGGTGTATAACATTGGGGGCGACCGCATTGAATTGACGGGGATCGTGCCAGAGGGAGTCAATTCGCATACCTTTGAACCCGCTCCCTCTGATGCGAAAGTGTTGGCAGAAGCGGATATTGTGTTTGTGAATGGGTTGCATTTAGAAGAACCCACACTTAAACTGGCCGAGGCAAATAAGAAGGCTAGCGCTGAGATCGTCCTATTGGGCGAGCAGACCATCACGCCCGATCAGTACGTGTATGACTTTTCCTTCCCCAAAGAAGCTGGTAGCCCAAACCCACACTTATGGCCGAACCCATGGCATGCCCTGCGCTATGCCGAGATCGCGCAGGAGGTGCTGACGCGCCGTGACCCAGCCAACGCGGACTACTATGCTCAAAACTACTCCGCGCTTAAGGCGCGCATCGAGGCCTTTGATGTCGCTGTGCAAGCCACGATCAACAGCATTCCCGCCGCCAATCGCAAACTGCTCACCTATCACGACTCGTGGGCGTATTTTGCGCCGCGTTACGGGATTATCGTCATTGGCGCGATCCAACCGTCCGATTTCGCCGAGCCTTCCGCACAAGATGTGGCGAGTTTGATTGATCAACTAAGGCAAGAAAAAGTCCCCGCGATTTTTGGCTCGGAGGTGTTCCCCTCGCCCGTACTCAACCAGATCGCGCGCGAGGCCGGGGTCCAATTTGTGGATACACTCCGCGATGATGACCTACCCGGCGTGCCCGGCGAAGCCAATCACTCCTATCTGGGCATGATGACCGAGAATATGAAGACCATCGCTGGCGCTTTAGGGGGCGACCCGAATTTGATCGCGAACTTCGACACCACCAATGTCCCTGGTGTAGATGGAGCGGTGAAGCAGTCGCAATAATCAGGAGTCCTCTTTGCAACCTCTACTTGAGCTCAAAGACGTTTCTTTTAGTTATGGCGTGACCCCGGTTTTAGAGGGTGTTTCATTACATCTCCACCCTGGCCAGTTTGCGGCGCTGGTGGGGCCGAGCGGAGCAGGCAAGACTAGCCTGCTCCGCTTATTGTTAGGCACGTTACAACCCACCCATGGTGAGGTTTTGTTGCACGGCCGGGCGCTTAAGGAAGGTCTCACGCCTCAGGTCGGTTATGTCCCACAGCTAGAGACGGTAGATTGGCGTTTCCCAGTAACGGTGGAGCAAGTGGTGTTGATGGGACGTGTGCGCCGGGCCAGCGTGTGGCCCTGGCCAAGCGCCGCTGATAAACAACTAGTCAACGAAACTTTAGAACGGCTCGATCTCGCTGGGTTGGCCGGGCGGCATATCCGTGATCTATCGGGGGGACAACAACAGCGCGTCTTCTTGGCGCGGGCGCTGATCTCCGAGCCTGATTTGCTGGTATTAGATGAACCAACGACCGGGGTGGATGTGCGGACGGCCGAAAACGTCTTGCATCTTTTAGCGCACTTGAATCAACAAGGGATCACGATTTTGATGACGACGCACGATCTTAACGCCGCCGCCGCCCACTTGCCCTGGGTCATCTGTCTCAATCGGCGTGTTGTGGCGCAAGGTGCGCCAGAAGACATCTTCACCACGGACATCTTAAACGAAACCTATCAGGGCGATATGTTGGTGATCCGCCAGGGCGGCATGTTGTTCGTGCAACAAAAACCCCATGGGCATTCGTACCGCGAAGTCGTGCCAAACCCGGTGCCGGGGCATACCCCGGTTGATGAGGCCGAAAATGGATATCCTGCTCCAGCCATTTCAATATGAGTTCTTTCGTAATGGCACCCTAGCCGCAGTTTTGACGGGGGCGCTGTGTGGGTTGATCGGCGTTTACATTGTGTTGCGCGGCATGAGTTACATCGGACATGGCCTCTCCCATGCCATCTTTGGTGGGGCCGTGGTGTCGTTTGTGATGCAGTGGAATTTTTATTTGGGCGCTGGCGTGTGGGGGTTTATTGCCGCGATCCTGATCAATCAAACCGTGCGCCGGACCAAGATCGGGGCGGATGCCGCGATTGGTGTCATCACCACCGCTAGTTTCGCGGTGGGTGTGGCGCTCATCAGCCGCTATCGGCGCTTTACGCGCTCGTTTGACGCCGCCTTATTTGGCAACATTTTGGGCGTCACCTGGCAAGATGTGTTCGTGGTCGCCGCGGTCACCGTGTTGGTGGGGGGGCTCATCTTCTTTCTCTATAAACAGCTGTTGTTCACCACCTTCGACGCCGAAGTGGCGCGTATTTACGGCGTTAAAACAGAATGGGTGGACACACTCTTCGCGCTGGCCCTCGCCGCCGCACTGATCGTTTCGATGCAGATCATGGGCGTCACGCTCATCGCCGCCGCGCTCGTAGTGCCCGCCATTACTGCCCGCTTGCTCACCGATAGTTTTAATCGAATGATCATGTATTCAATTGTCATCGGCGCGCTTACTGGTTTTTTTGGTATGTACTTTAGCTATTACATTGATGTGGCCTCTGGCGCGACCATTGTATTGTTGCAGGCGGTGGTGTTTGGCGTGGCGTTGGGCATCACGACGTATCAGAAGCGTGTAGAACGTTTGGTGCATACCCATGTGTAACCCAGCTAGTTTGTTAATGATTTTGAACAAGGTTTCTATAATTTATGTCCTCTAGCGGTATAATCAATTCCAAGGAGCAATTATGGGACAACCTTTGGAGCAATTTATAAGCCCATTTGTCGCCGCTTTAGCCGCACAGAAGGGATATGCCGAAAATACCACCGCCGCCTATCGAAACGACATCGTTCAGTTTTTGGCGTTTTTACGGCTTAGAGAGGGCGGGATCAACGAACCTCACCAAGTTACCTCAGACCAGGTCGAGGCCTATGTGCAGGATATCCAGCTCGGCGATCAGCCGTATGCCCCCTCAACCATCGCCCGAAAAATCTCGGCCATTAAGGCTTTCTTTCAGTTTCTCATTGAACAACACCAACTTGACCTTAACCCAGCGGCAAAACTCACCGGGCCACGCGTCAAAAAACATGCCCCGCGTACGCTCACCGCGGCTGAAATCCAGCAGTTGCTCTTAGCACCCGGCCAAGCCACCCCCAAAGCCGTGCGCGACAGCACCTTATTGCATTTGCTCTATGCCACTGGCCTGCGCGTTTCCGAAGTTGTTAATTTACGTCAAGATGACGTGCAATTAGAGCAGGGTGTGGTGCTTTGCCCAGGCAAGGGCGAGGTACGGCGCGCTATCCCACTGGGCACGGCGCATGTGTGGCTCACCGATTACATCACCAACGCCCGCCCCACGATGCTCAAAGAGAGCTCCCCAACGGCGCTCTTCTTAAATCATCGTGGGCAGAGCCTCACTCGGCAAGGCATTTGGTTGATCTTAAAAGACGCCGCCAAAGCGGCGGGGTTATCCACTGAGATCACCCCACACACGTTGCGCCATTCATTCGCCAAACATTTGGTGGGTGCGGGCGAAGACCTCCGCCGTGTGCAGGAATTGCTCGGCCACGCTAATCTTTCGACCACACAAGTCTATAAAAATCCTAACTCTGGGGAGAAAGCAGATACCGCATGAGCGACTATTTCACCCACGCGCAACTGGAAGAAACCGCCGCCGCTGTTCGCGCGCAGACAAAGCATCAACCGAAAATTGGCCTTGTATTGGGGTCAGGTTTGGGAGCGCTGGCTGAGGCGGTTGAAAACCCGGACGTGATTTCAGTCGCTGACCTGCCGCACTGGCCCCCCTCGACGGTCGAGGGGCATGTGGGCAAGTTGGTTATCGGCCAACTGGAGGGGAAAACGATCTTAGTGCAACAAGGTCGCGCACACTATTACGAAGGCCATAGTATGCAGGCCGCCACACTGCCGATCCGCGTGATGCAACTTTTAGGCTTTGAGACCCTCATCGTCACCAACGCGGCTGGCGCGATCAACCCAGCGTTTCGCCCCGGCGATTTGATGTTGTTGACGGATCACATTAACTTTATGGGTATGGCGGGGATCAGCCCGTTGCGCGGCCCGAACGATCCAACGCTCGGCACACGCTTCCCTGATATGAGTCGCGCTTATGACCGAGAGTTGCGGGCGCTGACTTTAGCAGTGGCTTCCGAAACGCAAGTGCCATTACATCAGGGGATTTATGTTTGTTTGGGTGGTCCGTCATTTGAAACCCCAGCTGATTTGCGTTTCCTCCGGGCGATTGGTGCGGATGCGGTTGGTATGTCCACCGTGCCCGAAGTGACGGTGGCGCGACATGGTGGTTTGCGGGTGTTGGGGATCTCAGGCATCAGCAACGCCGCCAACTTAGATGGCGACACTGTGACTACACACGCCGAAGTCTTAGAGGCCGGGCGCGTGATTGGGCCACGACTGATCACGTTGTTGCGGGGCGTGTTGCGCCGCTTATGAAATGTTAACTGCATGACCGGCGTTATTCAATTCATCGCCGATTATCAGACATGGCTCTACCTTGGTTTAGGTTTGGGGATGGCGTTTTATTTGATGGTTTTGGTGCGTGCCAGCCAAAAATTGGGGCGGGTCACCTTTGGACTAGAGCGGGGGGATGCCCTTAGTAGCCGCAATGGCGCGTTGGCGATGTTGATCGTGATGTTCGCCTTAGCGGTGTCGGTATTCTTATTAAGTCAAGCGATTATCCCCGCCGTTACCGAAGGACAACCCACCCCTGGCCCAGCCGCCGTCACCGCCTTCCCGTCGCCGACGCCCATCACGGCTGGCCAGCCGATCTTGGTTGATAATACTGGTTGCAACAACCCGCTCGCTACTGTTACCCAACCTCAGCCGAATGACAAGCTAGCCGGAGCGGTTGAGGTACATGGTACGGCGGACATCGAAAATTTCGCGTTCTATAAATTTGAGATCAGTGGCGTGAATACGAATGGCGCATGGGTGACATTAGGCGCAGGGGTCACGCCCACTATCGCTAGCCTCCTCGGCAGTTTCGATGCGAGCGTACATCAGTCGGGTGATTACGCCTTTCGGCTCGTTGTGACCGACAATATGGGGAATTTTCCGCCACCGTGTGTGATCCCAGTGACATTGTTGGCGATCCCGAAGCCGCCGTGATTTAGCGCGCTTTGCGCATGGCATTCGGCAAATCCGCACTGTCCGCCGACTCAACCTATTTTGGTAGAATCCTCTTATGGCTCATATTCAAGTTCGCCCAGCGACTAATGCCGATGTTAAGCAATTGGTCGGCTTAGATCATAACTACAGTACTGATTACGTTTGGCAAATGGAGGCGCGGGATGATTCAGGCGTGATCTCAGTTGCCTTTCGCGCCTCACGTTTACCGCGTTCGGTGCGTGTAACCTTCCCCCGCGACCCCCACCGCTTATCTGACGCGTGGACCAAACGGTTATGTTTCCTCGTCGCTGAAGATGAGGGTCAGTTGAAGGGCTATGTTAACTTAACAGCGTCGATCACTCCCGAAACGGCTTGGATCGCCGATCTGGCAGTGGATCGGCGCTTTCGGCGGAGTGGCGTAGGAAGCGTATTAGTGGCCGCCGCGAGTCATTGGGCGCGCCAAAATCAATTCAAGCGGATCGTCCTCGAAATGCAATCGAAAAATTACCCCGCGATTTGTTTTGCCCAAAAGAACGGTTTTGTCTTTTGCGGCTACAATGACCGCTATTATCCGAACCAAGACGTGGCCTTATTCTTTGGCACCCTCTTTAAATGATGAATGACTGAGGCCGTTTGACCAAGATTTTTCCCCATTGGTCGGGCGGCTTCTTCCATTTTTCATTGCCCCATGTTGGTCAGCGCCCTCGCCAGTCTCAATCAGATCCTTTCGGCTGGCATCACCATTACGGCTTTTTCCCTCCTGCTCTACGCCCTGACATTTAATTTACGAGATCGGGTAGCGCGCACGTTTGCCGCGTTGTTGTCAACCGTCACGCTGATCTATTTTTGCGATGTGGTGGTTGGCACTACGGCCTCGGTTGAGCAAGCCGAAACGTGGTTGCGCCTGCAGTGGCTCGGCATCGCGTTTATCCCCGTCACCTACCTCCATTTTTCTGATGCGTTGCTGGCCACCACTGGCCTGCCCTCGCGGGGGCGGCGACGGTTCTCGATCCGCGTGTTATATGTCACGGCCAGTGTATTTGTGGTGGCCGCCACACAGACCGATATTTTAGTGAGCAATGCGGTCGTTGAAGCGAATGCGGCCCGTTTGCAAGCAGGTGGTTTGTTTCCCGTGTTTAGCGTGTTCTTTGCTGGAACGTTGGGATGGGCGGCTTGGAATTTTGTGCGCGCTTATCGGCGTTGCCAGACCTCCACTACCCGGCGGCGCATGGCTTACCTCATGTCCTCCTCCGTCGCCCCGGCGCTTGGTTCGTTTCCGTTTTTGCTGGTGGCGGGGCAAACCGCTACCATGCACGCGCTCACCTTTTGGCTCCTCGCCTTCACGGTCAACTTGGTGGTCACCGGCTTGCTCTTGGTGATGGCGTATGTCGTCGCGTACTTTGGCGTTACTCAACCCGACCGAATCGTAAAGGCCCGCTTCTTCCAGTGGCTCTTGCGCGGGCCAGTGGTGGTCTCAACGTTTTTGGCGGCGTATATCCTCATCGGGCATTATGGGCCACAATGGGCGTTCTATGATTCGCGTTTGTTGCCGTTTGTGCTGGTGGGTTTGCTGTTGTTCTTGCAATTCCTCATCACGCTGGTGCGGTTGCCGATTGAGCGCACCTTGTTCTATGGCGCGGATCGCGAAGAACTGCGCCGTTTGCACACGCTCGAAGCACGGTTACTCACCTCGGGCGACCTGCGGCAATTTTTAGAATTGGTCTTAGCCGGGCTGTGTGATGCCTTACGGACGCCTGCCGCATTTATCGCGACTTTCAATGCAGAGGGCAAACTCGATTATGAGATCAGCGTCGGGATGGCAGTCTTGGGGGAGGGCGATGCGGCGTTGCCACCGGCGACGGTCGAGCGAGCGAAATTGCCTATTGCGGCAAATGGTCAGCTTGACCCAAGCGCGATCTTCACTTGGAATGACTATTGGGTGT
>Ga0315912_10006403_pt1 | contig 10536 bp, 10 predicted proteins | sample VfabasoilMG_FD_204469 | JGI IMG/M metagenome (GOLD analysis project Ga0315912, IMG submission 204469) | Garden soil microbial communities collected in Santa Monica, California, United States - V. faba soil | ecosystem: Environmental > Terrestrial > Soil > Garden | place: USA: California... | reverse complement strand
TTGGCGGCCGCGTGGCACGGCTTGCACCAGTCGGCGCCGTAGATGATGGCCACGACCTTCGAGCCGGTCGGGGCGGCGCGCTTGCCCGGGGGGCCGGCGGCGACGCTTGCCGTGGGGGGCGGCGCTGCGCTCGGGGCAAGCGCCTCGAGGCGGGCCTTGCGCCGCGACGCACCGAGCTCGTCCCACTGGGCGCGCGTGAGCGTTTTCAGGCGATACGAGCCGTCCGGCGTCGTCTCGTCGAGGTTCGCGACGTACACGAGCTCGCCCGTGCCCGCTTCCTTGTCGGCCTGGACGATGCGCACGCTCTTGCGCCCTTCGACCGGCACGTCCGCGGGCTTCTGCACGACGTGGAAGTCGCCCTTGTCGTCGATCCAGGTAAGGAGCAGGTTCGCCGTGTCCGCCTTGACGCTCAGGGGCGGTAGGGTGGCGGCCTTCGGCTCCGCCGAGACGGGGCGGGGGTCGTTCGGGTCGTCCTTGTGCCGGCACGAGAACGCGAGGAGGCACAGGGTGAGCACGAGCAGCCGGCGGAGCAGCGGCTTCATGAAGCCCCCTTGGGCGCCGCCGCGCCGAGCTCTTCAGACAACGAGACCCATGCGTGCATGACCTTTGCGAGCTCACTCGAGAGCTCTCGCTCCTTCTTAGCCCATCCGTGCAGCTCCTCCCAGTTCGACCCGGAAGCCTCGACGAGCCGCTTCTTGTAGTCGGCCACCTCGGCCTCGAGCTCGGCGATGCGGCCTTCGAGGAGCGCCACCTGCTTGGTCTTGCGCTCGACGTCCTTCACCTGCTCGCGGCGGGCCCGGTGAGCGTCTGCGCCCGCGGGCGCTGCGGCAGGTGGCGTGCTCGCCGCCGGCCGCTCGGGCTCGCGCCGTTTCTCGCCCCGAGGTTCCCCGCGCTTCGCGCGCCGCTCGTGCGAGGACGCGTGTCGTTCGTCGCGGGCGGCAGCCGCGCTCTTCCGCTCGAGCGCCTCACAGTAGTCCTTGTAGCCGCCCTCGTAGACGTCGACCTTGCCGCCGTGAAAGCTGACGGTGCGCGTGCTCACGTTCTCGAGGAAGCGCCGATCGTGCGAGACGAGCACGACCGTGCCCTCGAAGCCGACGAGCGCCTCCTCCAGGATCTCGGCGGCCGGGATGTCGAGGTGGTTCGTCGGCTCGTCCAGAAACAGGAGATTGCGCGGCTCGAGCAGGAGCTTGGCGAGGGCGAGGCGGGTGCTCTCGCCGCCCGAGAAACTTCCGACCCTGCGCAGCGGGTCGTCGCCGTAGAAACGGAACCGCGCGAGGTACTCGCGCGCGCCGTCGACGTTCAGGTCGCCGCGCACGCCGCGGATTTCCTCGACGCCCGTCTTCTTCGGGTCGAGCGAGCCGAGCTGCTGATCGAAGTAGCCGTCGCGCAGGTTCGTGCCGCGCTTCACGTCGCCCTGGTCGGCCGCGGCGCCGCGCCCGGAGAGCAGCTTCATCAACGTGCTCTTTCCGCAGCCGTTGGGCCCGACCACCGCCACGCGATCGCCGCGTCGGATCAAGAGGTCGACCCCGGAAAACAGGGTCGCGCCGCCGCGCTCGGCGGAGAGCCCGCGGGTCTCGAGCACGATGTCGCCGCTGCGGGGGGCCTCGGCGAAGCGAAAGCGGACGCGTCCGGCGCGGGCCCACACGTCCTCGGGCCGCTCGACGCGCTCGAGCTTGTCGAGCATGCGGCGGCGTGACTGCGCCTGCTTCGTCTTCTGCCCCGCCATGTTCTTGCGGATGAAGTCCTCGGTCTTCGCGACCATGGCGGCCTGCTCCTCGGCCTGCTTCCGCTCGCGCTCGAGGTCGACCGCGCGTTCCTCGTGGTACGCGGTGTAGGCCAAGGGGTAGGTGCGGAAGGTGCGCTGGCCGAGCTCGAACGTGAACGGGCAAGCGGCGTCCAGGAAGGCGCGATCGTGCGAGACGACCAGAACCGCGGCGCGCAGGCCACACAGGTACCCCTCGAGCCAGCGGATCGTGTCGAGGTCGAGGTGGTTGGTCGGCTCGTCGAGCAGCAGCAATTCGGCGTCGGTCGCGAGCACGAGGCCGAGCTCGAGGCGCCCGCGCTCGCCGCCCGAGAGGGTTTTCACGTGGCGCTCGAGGTCGCGCTCGCGGAAGCCGAGCTCGGTCGCGATGGACTCGACCTGGTGCTCGAGCGCGTCCGCACCGGCGTGGTGGTAGCGCTCGGTGAGCTCCGCCAGGTGCTCGAGGGCCGCGCGCTCGCCGCTCGCCGCGTCGGTCTGGGCTCGCGTGAGCTCGCGCCGGATTTTCACGATGTCGCCGAAGCCCGCGAGCAGCGCCTCGCGCACGCTGCCTTCGAGCCGGCTCTCGTGGCTCTGGCGGTAGTAGCCGACCTTCGCGCCCTTCTTCACGACCACCGAGCCGGAATCGGGGGTCACCTCCGCGGCGAGGGCCCGGAGCAGCGTGCTCTTGCCCGCTCCGTTGGGCGCGACCAGGGCCGCGCGCTCCCCCGCCTCCAGCCGGAACGTGACGTTCTCGAACAGGGGCTGGCTCGTGTAGCCGAACTTGAGATTCGCGACTTCGAGGACGGACACGGGTGACGGACCTCTCGGGCGCGGCGGTTTAGCACGCACGAGCGGGCGCGGGCCACGCGGGGATACCGGCCCCGCCGCTGGGCGGCCGCTACGCGTTCGGCGGGGGCGGAAAGGAGCCGCGCTCGCGCCGGGCGAGGCGCGCCGGCAGCGTTCGAAGCGTCTCGACCAGGCCGATGATGAGGTACACGCTGAGCAGCCAGATCAGCACGAACTCGGGGCGGAAGCGCGCCCACACGAAGCCGCTCGACGCGAGCACGAACAAGACGAGCAGCACGGAGCCGGTGTCCAGGCGCAGGTCCTTGAACGAGCGGAAGCGCACGTTCGAGACCATGAGCAGGCTCAGGCCGACCGTCACGCACAGCAGCACCACCGTGTACTCCTCGCGCCCGATCAGTCCGCCCGCGGCCCGGTTGGCCACGACGAGCGAGATCAGGATGCCCGCCGAGGGGGGTGAGGGCAGGCCGAGGATGTGACGCCCCGGCTTCGTCGGGACGCCCGAGGCGTTCGAGGCGAGCACGTTGAAGCGCGCGAGCCGCACCGCCGCGGCGGCGACGTACAGGAAGGACACGAGCAGCCCTGGGACCGGCAGGCGGTAGAGCACCCACTTGTAGACGAGGATGCCGGGCGCCACCCCGAACGAGATCACGTCGGCGAGCGAGTCGAGCTGCAGTCCGAAGGCGCTCTGCGTCTTGGTCATGCGCGCGACGCGGCCGTCCATCAGGTCGAACAGCATGGCGAAGATGAGCAGCACGGCGGCGCGGTAGACGTCCTCGTCTCCCGGTCGTTCCTTGGCGACGAGCCGGATCGCGTTGAAGCCGCAGAACACGCCGCCGAGCGTGATGAGATTCGGCAAGACGAACAGGGTCTTGCGCAGATCCAGCTTGGGTCGGGGGTGACCCGGGCGGCGGGGGCGGCGAAGCGGCAAACGGATCCTTGGCAGGTTGGGGGCTTCGCCCCACTTTCGCCAGCGTACGCCGGGCGCTCCGCCAAGGCTAGCTGTAGGCAATTTGGCCGATCGGGCCGGCGGGTCCTACCCTTCGGCCATGCGCTCCGCGTGTTGCCACTGGCTCGCCCGACGGGCGATACCGCTCTTCCTCCCGCTCACGGCCGCCTGCGCGACCAGCCACGACCCGGCCGAAATGCAGCTGAAGAAGCTGCAAGACGACATCGCGCGGATCCAGAGCGAGACCGACCGTATGGGGGAGCGCCTCGATGCGATGGAGGTGCGGCAGGCCAGCGTGCCACGCTCCTCGGACGAGCGGCTCTCGTCCACGACGTCGTCGGGCACGACGCTGTCACGTCCCAAGCTCAAGATCGTCAGAGTCGAGCCGGGCAGCGAGCTTGCCGCGGAGGGTGTCGATCCCGACCAGGGATACGCCGACGCCGACAACGGCCCGCGCGTCGTGATCCAGGGTGAGGGAAAGACCCTCGAGACGCGCACGCTGCCCGCCCCGGCCGCCGCCAAGTCGGCGCCCGCCCCGACCAAATCTCCGAAGACGGACAAATCAGAGGGCGCCAAGGCCCAGAAGTCCGACCCGGTACCGTCCAAGTGACCATGCGGGCCCTGGCGCCATCCCTCCTCAGCGCGCTCGTGCTCGGCGCCGTGCCGGCCCTCGCCCAGGCGCCGGGACCGTCGGATCCGGGTGCGCCCGCTACGGCCCCCGTCGCGCCCACCACGACTTCGGCGCCGCAGCCGACCGTCATCACGCGCGGTCCGGCGGGTAGCTTCGTCGTCACACCCGCCGAGAAGGACCCGAACCAGAGCCTGCCGTCGAGCTCTCGACCGAAGTCCGGCGACGAGACGGACTCGTTCGACATGAACGCCTCGAGCGGCGGCTCCACCGTCGTGGGCAACCCGACCGGCACGGCCGTGCTCTCCGACGGCGGCAACGAGCTCCGCGGTCGCGCGGTGCCGCGCATCCACCTCGTGCGCCACGGCGACACCCTCTGGGATCTCTCGGACGGCTACTACGGCAACCCGTGGCAATGGCCGAAGATCTGGGGCATGAACCCCCAGGTCAAAAATCCCCACTGGATCTACCCGGGCGACCAGCTGCGGATGCTCCCGGGCGACGGCTCGGGGCTCTCCGTGTTCGACCGGCTGAGCGGGTCGGGCACCGGCAAGGGAGGGAGCGGGGCCGGCGGTCTCTCGAACCGCCGTGATCGTCTGGTGAAGGACACCGTCGTCCTGCGCGACCAGGGCTTCCTCGGCGATCCCAACAACGACACCTGGGGCGAGGTGGCCGGCTCCGCCGAGGAGCAGATGCTGCTCTCCGAGGGCAATCACGTGTTCGTGCTGCTCAAGCCCGACAAGTCGGCGCGTGCCGGCGAGCAGCTCACGCTGTTTCGGACCGTGCGGCCCGCCGACGACGTCGAGGGCGCGCGCAAGCCGCCCGGCGAGATCGTCCAGGTGCTCGGCACCGTGAAGATCCAGGGCGTCGACCCGAAGACGCACATCGCCCGCGGCACGATCGTCGAGTCGCTCGACATCATCGAGCGCGGCGCCAAGGTCGGGCCGGTGCGGCGCAGGTTCGCGGTGGTGCCGCCGCTCAAGGCCGACAAGCCCGTGACCGCGCGCATCCTGGCGAGCGTCTATCCCCACATCTACTTTGCGCAGAACCAGGTCGCGTTCCTCGATCGCGGCAGCGAGGACGGCCTCAAGCCTGGCAACCGCCTGGTGGTGCTCCGGCGCGGCGACACCTGGCGCCGATCGCTCGGCTCGAAGATGGGCCGCGACCGCATGCGCCTCGACACCGACGAGGTCGTGGTGGAGCGCACGCCCTTGCCGGGGGACGACGACCAGTTTCCGGACGAGGCGGTGGCCGAGCTCCGGGTGCTCACCACCGAGCGCTACAGCAGCTTGGCGCTGGTCACGCAATCCCGCCGCGAGCTTTTCCCAGGCGACGTGGCCACGACGCGCGCCGGGTTCTGAAGACGTTCCCTCGCGCGCCCGGGCCGGCCAGGTACAATGGCTCGAGATGGGCAAGAGTCGCGTCTTCTTTCCGCAAGAGGTGATCGACCGCTGGCTCGCCCTGGGCGAGGCGGAGCTCACCGGCGCGGAGCTCTGGCTGCGCTCCGAGCGCCGCCGCTACCGGGTGGTCGAGGCGGTGCGCGTCGTGCGCGAGGTTTCGGGGGCGCCGGACCCGTTCGACATGGCGGGCTCCGTGAAGACGCTGGCCTTCGTGACCGAGCTCGGCGCCGAGCTGCTCGGCGATTCGATGATCGTGGGCGAGAACGCGTACGAGACCGTGATCGGCTGGCTCGGGACGCCGCTCTCGGCGCCCGACTACGCCGTCGACACCAGTGACGACAGCTACCGGCGGCGTTTCGTCGGAGGGCGCTGATGGACGCGCTCGCCACGGTCGCCTTCTTCCTCGGCGTCATCGCCTACTCGGCCGCCTGCACGTTGTTCTTCCTCGATCTCACCCGGCACGGGTCGTCCCTGCTGCGCTCCACCTGGGGTCCGCGCGTGCTGTCCGCGGCGGCGCTCTTGCACTCCGTGCACGTGATCACGGCGAGCCTGCTCTTGAACCGCTGCCCGGTCGAGTCGCTGCATTTCGGGCTGAGCTTCAGCGCGCTCGTGGCCGTGGCGGCGTTCCTCGTGCTCCGGCGTTTCGCGAACCTCGACGCCGTGGGCGTGATCGTCGCGCCCATGGCGCTCACGTTCCTGGTCGGGGCGCAGTTCGTCGGGGTCGAGGTGACCTCGGACCCGTTGATCTCGCGGCCGCTGCTCGTGCTGCACGTGACGGCCAACGTGCTCGGGGTCGGCCTGTTCGTCGTGGCCGGCGCGGCGAGCCTCCTTTTCCTGGTGCTGGAGCGGCGGCTGCAGAACAAGCGCGCGGCGGGGCTCGGTTCGCGGCTGCCCTCGCTCGACACGCTCGACGGCGCCATGCATCGCCTGCTCTTGAGCGGGTTTCCGCTCCTCACGTTCGGCGTGGTCAGCGGGGCGCTGTTCTCGCGCCACCTCGAGGATCCGTCCGGGGCCGCGCTCGCACGCACGCTGTTCGGCTTCCTGACGTGGTTCGTGCTGGCCGGCGTGCTGCTGCTGCGGCGCGTTGCCGGGGTGCGCGGGCGAAGGGCGGCCTACGGCACGCTCGCGGGCGTGCTCTGCGTGCTGCTCGTGGTGGTCGTGTACGCGGTGCGACCGGGGGGTCACGGCTCGTGATCAGCGTGGTCGGGCTCTCCCACAAGAGCGCTCCCATCGAGGTCCGCGAGCAGTTCGCGCTGCCCGCGGATCGGATCCCGGAGCTCTTGACCCGGCTCGTCGCGCGGCCCGAGGTCGGTGAGGCGCTGCTCGTCTCCACCTGCAACCGCGTGGAGCTCGTGGCGGCGGCTCGCTCCGGAGCGCCGCTCGATGCCGTGGCGAGCGCGAGCCGCGAGGTGCTCTCCGCGCTCGCGCCGGGCGCCCCGCCGAGCGCGCTCTACGCGCTCACCGGCGGCGGGGCCGTCAAGCACCTGTTCGGCGTGGCGTCGTCCCTCGATTCCCTCGTGCTCGGCGAGCCACAGATCCTCGGGCAGGTGAAGGAGGCGTACGAGGTGGCGCGCCGCGCGGGCACGGTCGGGGCCGTGCTGCACCGGACGCTGTCGCGCGCGCTGCACACCGCGAAGCTCGTGCGCTCGCGCACGGCGATCGGCTCCGGCCAGGTCTCCGTGCCGAGCGTCGCGGCGGAGCTCGCGCGGCGAATTTTCGGCGATCTCGCGGGGCACAGCGTGCTGCTGGTCGGCTCCGGCGAGATGGCCGAGACGGTGGCGCGGCTGCTCCAATCGTCCGGCGCGCGCTTGCTCGTGATCGGTCGGACGCCCGAGAAAGTCGCGGCGCTGGCGCGTGCCGTGGGCGGAGAGGCACGCGCCTGGGCGGATCTCGGCGCGACCCTCGCAGAGGTCGACGTCGTCATCACCAGCACCAGCGCTCCCGGTCACGTCATCGACCTCGCGCACGTGAAGCAGGCGCAGAAGAAGCGTCGCGGCCGCAGCCAGTTTTTCATCGACCTGGCCGTGCCGCGCGACGTGAGCCCCGAGGTCCAGGGTCGGGACGGCGTCTTCCTCTACAACATCGACGATCTGTCGCAGGTGGTCGCCGATTCGCTGAAGACGCGCAGCCGCGAGGCGCTCCAGGCGCAGGAGATCATCGACGCGGAGGCGAAGAGCTTCGATCGCTGGGCCGATGCCGAGCAGGCGACGCCGATCATCGTCGCCTTGCGCGAGCGGATCCGCGCGGCGCTCGGGGCGGAGCTCTCGCGCAGCCTGAAGGGTCGACTGCGCCAGCTGGGCGCGGCCGAGCGCGAGGCGCTCGAGACCATGCTGGACGCGTCGGTCAATCGCCTGCTGCACGGACCGACCACGCGACTGCGCGAGGCCGCCACGCTCGCCGAGCTCGACGCGCCGACCTTGCCCGAGCTCACGGCGGCCATCGAGCACGTGTTCGCGCTGGACGAGGACCCGGAAGCGGACGTCGCGCTGTCGGAGCCGCGCGCGGCGGGGGAGCCGAGCGTAGCGCCGCCCCCGGCTTCGCCCGAGCTTGCATCGGTGCCGGACGTTGCCAAGCTGGGCGCCCGTTGATGGCGCGCCTCGTCTATGCCACTCGTCGCAGTCCGCTCGCGCTCGCTCAGTCGCGCGCGTTCGTGGCCTCGATCGCGCGCCTCGACCCGCTGCTCGCGATCGAGGAGCTCACCGTGACGACCACGGGCGACCGCATTCAAGACCGGCCCCTTTCGGAGGTCGGCGGCAAGGGCCTGTTCGTCAAGGAGATCGAGCAGAGCCTGCTCGATGGCCAGGCCGATCTCGCGGTGCATTCCTCCAAGGACATTCCGGCCGAGCTCTTGCCCGGCCTCTACCTGAGCTGCTTTCCCGAGCGCGAGGATGCGCGCGACGTGCTCGTTTCGCGCTCGGGGGCGCGGCTCGCGGAGCTGCCCCAGGGCGCCCGCGTGGGCACGACCTCGCTGCGCCGCAGCGTGCAGCTCAAGGCCGTGCGTCCCGATCTCGCGATCGTGCCCATTCGGGGCAACGTCGATACGCGGCTCAAGAAGTGTGAAGACGGCCTGGTCGACGCGATCGTGCTGGCGCGAGCCGGCCTCGTGCGTCTCGGCCTCGCGGAGCGGGCAACGGAGGTCCTCGACGTGAGCGTGTCGCTGCCGGCGATCGGGCAAGGGGCCCTGGCGGTCGAGCAGCGCGAAGGGGACGAGCGCGTCGCGCGGTTGCTCGCCCGCGTCAGCCACGCGGAGACGACGCTCGCCGTGGCGGCCGAGCGCGGCGTGATGAAGGCGGTCGAAGGTGATTGCCAGACCCCGGTCGCCGCTTACGCGCTGAAGAGCGGCGGCGAGCTCTGGTTGCGCGCGCTGCTCGCCGAGCCCGACGGCTCGCGCTTGCGCCGCGGCGAACGCCGGCTCGCCTGGCCCCAGAGCGAAGCCGAAGCCGCGGCCGCGGGGCGCGACCTCGGAGCCGAGCTCAAGCGGGGCCCGGGCGCTTGAGACGGTGCCTGCCGCTCCTGCTTTCGGGGGTCATGGCGCTCGCGGCCTGCTCGCGCCTGCCGAGCTATGGCCGGCCGCAGGGTGAGCTCATGAGCCCCGGCACGCTCGACGGCGAGGATCTGATCGAATACCGCACGCTCACCCCGGGCGACTTTCGCGGCGACAAACCCGTCGGCGAAGCCGCCCAGCACATCGATGCGATGGGCGCGCAGACCTACGCGATCTTGCGACCCGACGCGAACGTGCGGATCCTCATCACCGAGACGAGCGAGCCCGACGGCGACAAACGCTTCAGCGGGAAGCTCGGCTCCGTCCTGCACTATCGCGCGCAGATGGATCGCAAGCGCTCGTGGTGGAACCCGAACCTCAAGGAGGTGCCCGAGGCCTACGTGCTCCAGCACGAGCAGATCCACTTCGCGATTGCCGCGATCGAAGCTCAGAACCTCAACGCGACGGCTGCCGCGCTCAGCACCGAGATGCAGGCCGAGGGCGACTCGCAGGAAGAGGTGAGGCGCGCCATCCAGGCCAAGCTCGACCTGGTCATGCGCGACGCCCTCGACCGCCTGATCGAGCGGAACGGAAAATTCGACGAGGACACGTCTGCCCGCTACGTCCCGAAGAAGCAGGACGAGTGGTGGCGGCGGGTGCGGTCGGAGCTCCGCGACTAACCGGCTGCTTTCGGCTGCGGAAACGCGCTCTTTCGGAGCGGCCGATTATGGTAAGGTGCCCGGCCATGTCGTTCGGCAAGCTCTCCCGCACGCTCTTTTGTTTGGCGCTCAGCGCGCCGCTCTCGCTCGGTGTCGTCGCTTGCGGCGGCGGCAACGAGGTGAAGCACGCGATGGTCAAGGCCGGCGAGATGCCGTCCGGCGGAGAGTGGCAGGGCGTCTACTTCAGCCCCCTCTACGGCTACCTCCACATCCTCGCGGACGGAAAAGCCGTCAACGGCGGCTGGCGCACGGCAGCGGGCGACGCCTTCGGCGAGCTGCACGGTGAGACCGACGGGAACCTGATGAAGTACGAGTGGAAGGAGCGGCGCATCGGTGCCGTCGGTGCCGACGCCGTGAAGAAGGGCAAAGGCTACTTCGTCTACAGCATCCCGAAAGAGGGCGAGGCGCACGAGATCAAGGGCGAGTGGGGTCTCGGCGAGAACGAGGCCGGCAACAACTGGCAGGCCGTGAAGCAGAAGAACATGCCGCCCGATCTCAAGGCCGTGCAGCCCGACGAATACGAGGGCCGCGTCACCGGTGGTGGCTGGGATTCCGGCGAAGGCGAAGGCAAAGAAGGCGGCGACTCGGACAAGCCCGAGGGCGACCAGAACTGAATTGTCCGACCTAGCTTCTCGAAGCCCAGGTGCCCGCGGCGAGGCCGCTCAGGGGCTCGGCTGGCGCGAGCCTCCCATCTTCGAGCGCGGTGCTCCCGGCCGCACGGCGGTGGGGGGGGGGCCCCGCGCCCGCCCCGCCCGCGGGGGCGGCCCGCCGCGCGGCGCGCGGGGCCGGGGCGGGCCGGCGGGGCGGGCCG
>Ga0315912_10006402_pt1 | contig 10536 bp, 7 predicted proteins | sample VfabasoilMG_FD_204469 | JGI IMG/M metagenome (GOLD analysis project Ga0315912, IMG submission 204469) | Garden soil microbial communities collected in Santa Monica, California, United States - V. faba soil | ecosystem: Environmental > Terrestrial > Soil > Garden | place: USA: California... | reverse complement strand
GCGAGCGATCCAACGCGGGTAGGGGCGCTAACGCAGGTTGTTGGATGATCTGAAAACTATCTTGGGCCGGGCGATAGAGTAAGGCCACAAAGCTGATGAGCAACACCAGCTGTTGCGCCCAATGTTGGCGCAGACCTAGCCACCGCCCACCCCAATCAATTAGGGTGGCGAGGCCTAGGGGGGCTAAGACTGCTAGCGATACCGACAGGAACATGTAATAACGAGGTGGAAGCGCGCCTCTCGCTGCTAAGAGCGTGGCCCCGAGCGTGAGGCCGATCAACGCGTATAAAAAGAGCGCGCCACGTCGCTGGCGCAGATTTAACCCAGCCAACCCTGCCAAGATTACTAACGGCCATCCCCAATAAACCCCCACGCTTTCGCCCAAAGTGCTGAACGCGGCGGGGAGAGCCAGGCGGCTATGATTAAATTGTTCGACGAAATCGCCGCGACACAATATGGGCGGGCATTCGACAAAGGAGTTAACCGAAGCTGAATTGGCGTTGTGGATCACACCTTCAAACACGCCTAGTCGGGACTGAAACACAAAGATAAAAAGCGCCAACCATAGCGCCACGTTTAGCACAGCTAGCGCGCCATTGAATATGGCGCGGCGGCGACTCAGGCGAGACGGGCTGAGAATAACCGGAGCTAAAACCAACATGCCAAGATAGGGGACGCTGTTAAATTTAAACAGGAAGGTCGCCGCTAACATCAGGGCTAAAGGCGCAATCAACCAACGACGATGGGTCATAGTCAAGCGCCAAACCAACCAGAGCGACACTGCGCCACAGGCCCACGCCAAGGTGTCACTTAGAATTTGCCGATCATGAAAAACAGAATAGGGTAGGAGGGCGTAAAGCAAGCCCGCTAGCCAACCCGTCAGTGGCGAACCCAACCGCCGTCCCAGCGCCAACGTCACAGCCACATTTAAACAAGAGCAGACCGCGGCTATAGCCCGCGTGATCCATAGCGGCGCAGTTCCGCTCACAAACGGCGTCAGGAAAACGCCAAGCAAAATCCGCCCATCCATTAGGAAGGGATAAGCGTTTGTGCCACGCGCCATCATTTGTGCCCAAAAGATATGCGTGCTTTCGTCTACAAATACCGGCAGGCTATACAGTTGGGTGAGGCGGAGCCACAAGGCAAAGAGTAGGAGAGCAAGGGTGGCGACCCACCCCAAGCGGTGTTTCATAAGCGAGGCGATTATACCAATGGGTCTTCGGTGAACGGGTTTATGCCCTGTGGTCAGAAAATTGTATAATCATTCTCGCTTAACCATAGGCTCGGATTGCACACCATACTATCTGTACATTGCGTTACTTTTCATCACCCTTCTCCATTCTCCAAGGTCATCATGTCTAAAACCGATTGGATCACCCAAGAAACCAACGCCCTCCGTGAACAAGGTTTATTTAATACCATCCGCACCATCGAGTCGCCGCAAGGTGCATGGCTGACGGTGGATGGCAAACGTGCGCTTAATTTTTGTTCGAACAATTACCTCGGCCTCGCCAATGAACCGCGTCTGCTCAAGGCCGCCGCGGAAGCCATGCACCGTTATGGCCTCGGCCCAGCGGCCGTGCGTTCCATCGCCGGCACGATGAGCCTGCACATCGAATTGGAAAAACGCCTCGCGCAGTTTAAGGGCGTGGAAGCGACGCTGACCTTTCAATCCGGGTTCAATGCCAACCTCGCCGTCATCCCCGGCTTGGTGAGCAAAGAGGACGTAATCTTTTCAGATCGCTTGAATCACGCTTCGATCATTGATGGCTGTCGGCTGTCGGGCGCGAAGATCGTCGCCTACGATCACAATTCACCGGCGCATCTCAAGGAGACCATCGCCACGCAACGGCAAGCGGGCTTCCGCCGCGCGCTCATCGTCACCGATGGTGTGTTTAGCATGGACGGTGACATCGCCCCTTTGCCAGAGATTTGTGCGATCGCCCAACAAGAAGAAGTTTTATTAATGGTAGATGACGCGCATGGGGAAGGGGTGTTAGGCCAAGGCGGGCGGGGCATCGTGGATCATTTCCATTTGCATGGCAAAGTGGATGTGGAAGTTGGCACGTTCTCTAAGGCCTTTGGGGTGGTCGGCGGGGTGGTGGCGGGCGATGCCACGATCATTGATTGGCTCCGCCAACGTGCGCGACCCTTCCTCTTCTCTTCGGCCATGACTGTGCCAGATGCCGCGGCCTGTTTGGCGGCAGTAGATTTATTAGAAGAGTCGACCGAACTCGTGGATCGGTTGTGGAGCAATGCGAAATACTTTAAGGCCGAAATGAAACGCCTCGGCTTTGACACCGGTGTCAGTGAGACACCGATCACGCCCGTCATGTTGGGCGAAGCGCCGCTGGCCCAACAGTTTAGTCGCCGCCTCTTTGAAGAAGGCATGTTTGCGATGGCGATTGGCTTCCCCACCGTCGCGCGGGGCAAGGCGCGCATTCGGGTTATGCTCTCTGCCGCGCACAGCCGGGATGATCTTGACCAAGGCTTGGCAATGTTTGCGAAAGTGGGGAAGGAGTTAGGGGTCATTCAATAGGCCCATTTGAAGCCCAGTCAGGTCGGCGCAAGCCATGAGTGGCCTTGGCCGATGGTATAATTTTTTTGAAACTTCACCTCCAGCCCCTCGCCTGAAGCCTATTTCTGTTTCAGGCGAGGGGGTCGTTTTTATTTCCGCCTGGCGGTCTTCAACCTTTACTTATGTCGCTCCTCGCTGGTTCCCAGCTTGCCAAATCCTATGGCCCCGATGACATCTTCGCGGGCGTGAATCTCAGCCTACCCTACAGCGCGCGCATCGCGTTGGTCGGGTCGAATGGCGCGGGCAAGACCTCGCTCCTGCGAATTTTGGCCGGGTTGGAAGAAGCCTCACAAGGCACAGTGACGCGTGCGAAAGGCGTGCGGGTGGGCTATCTGCCGCAAGAGGCCGCGCTCTACTCGGAAGGTACGCTGTGGGAAGAAATGCTCACGGCCTTTACCGACCTCCGCGCCCGCGAAGCGGAACTGACCCGCCTCGAAGCCGCCATGGCCAACCCCGCGCAATTCGACGCGATCATGGAAAAATATGGCCCGCTTCAACATCAATTTGAACTGGATGGCGGCTACGCTTACGAGAACCAGATCAAACAAGTGTTGGCCGGCCTGAATTTCGATCAAAACGATTATGCCAAGCCAGTCGCGCAACTCTCGGGCGGGCAGAAGACGCGCGCCCTCTTGGGGCGCTTGTTGCTAGAGAACCCCGACTTGCTGATCCTCGACGAGCCGACCAACCACCTCGATATTCATGCCGTGGAATGGTTGGAGACGTGGATCAGTGAATGGAATGGCGCGACCTTGATCGTCTCGCACGACCGCTATTTTCTCGACCAGACTGTGGACAAGGTCTGGGAGTTGCGCTTTGGCAAACTGGCCGAATATCCCGGCAACTACTCGGCTTACCTCAAACAACGCGCCGAGCAACAAGTGCGCCAGAGTGTTGAGTATGCCGCGCAACAGGAGCTGATCACCAAAGAAGAAGACTTCATCCGCCGCAACATGGCCGGACAGAACTCCAAACAAGCCAAGGGGCGCTTGCGCCGTTTAGACCGCCTCAAGCGCGACGATCTTTTAGATCGCCCGCAAGCAGAACACACGCTCAAACTGCGGATGCAAACCAACCTGCGTTCAGGCGATCGCGTTATCGAAACATTCGACGCGACGATTGGTTATCAAGATGATGGCAAAGTGTTGTTCCGCGCGCCCGATGTGTTGCTGTGGCGTGAAGAGTGCGCCGCCCTCATCGGCCCCAACGGCGCGGGCAAAACCACGTTTCTCCGCACCTTGCTTAACGATATCCCCCCGCTTACGGGCAAGGTCAAGCTGGGCAGTAATCTTAAGATTGGTTACTTCGCGCAAGCGCACGAGGGGTTACAACCCGAACGCACGGTGATGGAAGAAGTGCAGAGCATGAAGGAGATGACGCCCGGCCAAACGCGTGATTACTTGGCGAAGTTCCTCTTCACGGGGGACGATGTGTTTAAGACCGTTTCAGTATTGTCGGGCGGCGAACGCGGGCGGGTGGCGTTGGCGAAGTTGGCGCTAGAGGGCGCGAATTTGTTGTTGCTCGACGAACCTTCCAACCACCTCGACATCCCGTCCCAAGAAATTCTTGAAGCTGTGTTGTCGGATTTTCCGGGTACCATCCTGCTCGTCTCGCACGACCGCTATCTCATTGACGCGCTGGCGACCCAGATCTGGTCGTTGGAAAACGGCGTGCTGGAAGTGTTCAAAGGGACCTGGAGCGAATATGTGGCGAATCGGGAGCGGCGCGCGGCGCGGCCGGAAAAGGGTGAGGGGCGCGGGCAGAAGCTAGAGGTCAGTAAGGCGAAGACGCGGGAGGTGCAAGAAGCACAGCGGGTGAAGGAAGTGGGCAAAAAACAGAAAGCGGATGAGCGCAAACAGGCGGCGCGTTTGGCTGACACGGAGGCGAAGATCGCCGCGGTGGAGGCGCGTCTCGCGGAGATCACGCGCGATTTGGAAGAAGCTAGCGCGCAAGGGGCAGTGGCACGCGTGCGCGAACTGGGCGAAGAGTATGCGTATGTGGAATTTGAGCTGGCCGAACACATGCGCGAGTGGGAAAAATTGGCGGGATAGGTTTGCTATAATCCGCGTGTATGGAAAACTTCCCTCGCCGCTCATCCCGCTCTGGTGCGTTGCCTTCCCTCCCGTCGTGGATGGTCGGCGCGCTGGTGAGCGTTTTCATCCTGGCCACCTTGTTGTCCGGTTACTTAGTCTTCACCACGGTGCGGGACTTTGTAGCGGGGTGGAAGGTGACCGGCGACAACCCAGGGCGTTTGAATGGCCCCTCCCAAAACAACGCTAGTGGGCCCAATGTCTTAGCCACGCCCCATACCGCTGGCATTTTGCCGCAAAAATGGTCTGGCACCGAACGGGTCACCATCCTGCTCTTGGGTATTGACCGCCGCCAAGGAGAAGAGGAAAAAGGCTACCTCACCGACTCGATCATGTTGGTCACGGTGGACCCGGTGGCGAAAACGGCGGCCATGCTCTCAGTACCGCGCGACCTGTGGGTGGAAATCCCCGGCTTCGACAACAACACCATCAACACCGCCAACCGCTCCGGCGATTATTACGATTATCCCGGCGGTGGCCCAGCGCTGGCGAGCAAGACGGTGCAACACAATTTCGGCGTCACAGTGAATTACTATGTGCGCCTCGACTTCACCGCCTTTGAGACGTTTATAGATGCTATTGGTGGGATTGACGTGCAAGTGGTCGAAACGATTGACGACCCTGACTATCCCAATGGCTCGTATGGCTTTGAGCCGTTTTATCTGGCGGCGGGGCCACAACATCTCAATGGGCACGATGCCTTGCGCTACGCCCGCACCCGCCACAATTCGAGCGATATTGATCGCGCCAAGCGCCAACAGGAAGTCGTGCTGGCTGTACGTCAGAGGATTCTCGACCAGAAAATGTTGCCGCGCCTCTTGGGGCAGGTGCCGAGTCTTTATCAAACGCTGAATGACAGTGTCCAGACCAACCTCACGCTGGAGCAAGCCATCTCGCTAGCGTTGTTGGCACAAGATATCACCCCCGAAAAAATCCAACATGAAGTGATTGATTATCGTTATGTATTGGAGGAGACTTCGCCCACCGGGCGCGATATACTGATCCCGATCCGCGACAAGATTCGCGAGTTGCGTGATAGCTTGTTTACGAGTTCGGTGGCCGCGGTGCCAGTCACCGCGGGCGGCGATGAACTGTCTTTGCTCAAGACCGAAGCGGCGCAGGTGGCGGTGTTGAACGGCGCGAGCGTAGAAGGGTTAGCACGCTCCACCGCCGATTGGCTCATCCCCCAAGGCCTCACCATCGCCACGGTAGATACCGCCGATAGCTCGTATGCCGCAACGGTCATCATTGATTACAACGGGCGCAAGCCGTACACGACCCACTGGCTGGCCCGCACCTTCAATGCGCAAGTCCTCAGCCGCTCCGACCCGAACAGCACCGTAGATGTGGCGGTGATCTTAGGAGCAAATTGGCAAGTGCCGGGGAATTAGCGACAGGCACTTTGCGCGATTGGTCTTAAACAAAAACACCCTCTCAACATTGAGAGGGTGTTTTGTTTTCGCACGAACGCTTTATTTCAGCGTTTCCAGATAGGCGATGATATCGGCTGTGTCTTGTTTGGTGAGGGTATCGCCATATGTCGCTGGCATGAGCGAAACGCCGTTCGCCGCATAAGCCCCCCCTGAGACGATGTAGGCACTGGGGTCAACGATAGACTCGAACAAATATTGCTCGGGCGTCTTGGCCTTGCCCGTGTAACTTTCGGTCAGGCGCGCCTCGGCGCGTGCGCCAATACCGGCAGTACCACCTGCTGCCAACCACGCTGGGCCAACGGGCGCGGTGATGTGACAGGCGACACATCCGATCTTCTCCGTCAACGCCTTACCAGTGGCGGCATTGCCGGTGGGGAGTTCAACCGTAATGTCTTTGCCGACGCCTTCGACTGGCGGGGCCGGGGTGGCATTCGCCGCGCCGCTCTTCTCTAACTCCACCGCCCAGTTCATGATAAACGACACGAGCGAGTTAATCTGATCGGCGCGGAGGGGACCACCAAATTCTTGACTCCACGTGGGCATCCGTTGCGGATAAGTGGAGAAGGCTTGCGAGGCACGTGGGCGACCGCCAGCGATCGCCGAGCGTACATAGTCGGCCGGCGCGCCGGCCCATTTGATTTCTTCGAGGCGCGCGGGCGGTTTGCCATCTATGCTCACTAGCAAATCCACCGCATTCAAGGCCGGGGCCACGCCCACAATGCCTTCCCCATTGACACCATGACAGGTGGTGCAATTGTTTTCAAAGAGCGCCGCGCCCACTTCAACTTGCCGCGCTTCATACGCCAATTGAAACTGTGCCATACGGTCTTGCTCGGTCACCGCCACATAGCCGAACAACAACGCAGTTAAAACCAGACTAAGGGTTCCTAAAATAGCACGCCAGCTCATGGTTATTCTCCCTGCGCGTAGTTGGATAGGCGATGCAGATATGCCGTTTGGCAAAACTCATGTTGCGCGCCCGGAGCGCACACCCTGTCCGTGCCCGGCCCGCCATCCCATGTCAGGCGGAAGGTGATCTTTTTTAGACCATCTTGCCAGTTCTCGATGGTCATCACCCCTTCGCCATCCGTCAGACATTTGTTTTCCCGAATGCATTTGGGGTTGCTCTTAGCGTGTTCGAGTTCCTCGTGATACACCCCTAATAGGTGTTGCATGGTGGGATTTAGGCTGGCGTCGCTATATTGCTCGGTGTTCCAAACGCCTACGGTGAGCTCTTCCCAGTTCGACTCGCGCAAGGGGCCAGGCTCTACTTGGGGCAACAGCTCGGCGACCACTTCTTGGTCAGGCGAGGAAGACACCGCGTAACGCGCCGTGCCCATGTAAGACAAGATCGCCAAGACCGCACAGGTGATAAAGCCCATCGTCAGACCGATGCGTCGGTCACCATAACGGCGGCTGGGGCCAACTTCCAAGTAAGGGATGACCATCAGGCCGTTGAAGATGATGCCGGGCATGATGACGCCAAAGAAGAATTTGTCGCCGACTTTCAACATGCCTTGCAACCACAACCAATACCACGGGGCAGTTGTGTGGAGCGGCGTCACCAACGGGTCGGCGTGTGGTTCAAGCGGTGCATGATAGAAAAAGACACAAGCCGCTACCATCAGGAAGGTCGTCACCGAGAAGTAGAACAACTCACGGGTGATGACATCCGGCATGAAGTAGGTGCGTTGATCGGTCGGCACGCGCTTGGCGGTATCCTCACCCACCGCCTCGCCTTCCGGCGGGAGGCTGTGTCCATGAATGACCACTTTGTAGTAGTGGACGCCGAGGAAGATGAAACCCACCAATGGCAAGAGCAAAACGTGGCCGAGATACCAGCGCAATAACCCATTGGCGTTGAACTGTGGCCCACCGCGCAAGAGCAGGTTCGCCACCACACCCACCGCTTCCGGTTGGATGGCTTCGGCCATAGACGCGCCAATCGTCACCGCCCATAGCGAGAGCTGATCCCACGGCAACAGGTAACCCGAGAAGGAGAGGAAGAGCGTCACGAGTAACAGCACGACGCCTGTGAACCAAGTAAACTGGCGCGGCTTTTTATAGTTGCCCGTGATGAAGGTCCGGAGCATGTGCAAACAGACGACGAGCACCATCAATTCCGCGCCGAGTTTGTGCATGTCGCGCATCAGGCGGCCAAATGGCACATTGCCCAAGATGTTGAGCATGTTCTCATAGGCCACCAACGGCGAGGGCGTGTAATAAAACATCAAGATCACGCCGGTAATCGTTTCAAAGAAGAAGAAGTATGTGGAGAACCAACCCAAGCGGAAGGAGGGATACAGCCCCGCCACCAAGTTGTGATAATAGGTGGGGCGCATGTGAAACCAAAAACTGTCTGCATGGGGCTTGACGCGCGGGTTGGGGCGTGGGGCGGGGTCGCCCCGCAACATGGAGCGAATGTCTTGAATGTCCAAGCCCGCCGTCAGGCGCTCCACCGTCTCGTTCACTTTGGCGAGCGAGGCGGGGATGACGCCCTTGCTTTTGATGTCATCTAAAAACGGGGAGTGAAATTTAAACAGTGACATACGGACTCCTTTAGGCCACGCCCGGCACGGAATTAGGTGAGCCGGTGATCTTCTGCCCGGTGTTAATCCGCAACTTGGCCGCGCCGGTGATGTCAATCGCCGTGCCGTCTTGACCATCAAAGCGCGCCTCAGTCTTCGACAACACTTTCCCGCTCGCATCCATCGCTTCGATCACAAACACATCTAAATTGCGGCGGGCTGGGCCACCAATCCGCACGCCACTCGGCAAATACTTGGAGCCGTGACACGGGCATTCAAAGCGATAATTGGTGGGCACCCATTTGTACAAACAGCCCAAGTGCACGCAAATTTTGTACAGGGCTTTGATGCCTTTTTGTTGCTCGGCATACGGGAGGCCGGCCACTTCTTTCAGGTTGGCGTCGGTCACGTCTTTGTCGCCCAAGTTCACCAACCAAAACCGCCCAGCGTCAAAGGCTTTGGGACCAGTGTCGGGCGGGGGCACCGCCGTGACATCTAGTTCGAACACACCCCCGAATTCGCCCGGCTTAAAGCGCGGCACGGCGAACCACAGAATCGCCCCGCCAATTTCGGCCATGGACAAAGCCATTGAGGCGGCCCATAAATAATAGAGAAACTCGCGCCGGGTCATGGGCATTGTCGCCGTCGCGGAAGCGGCTGGAGCAGCCATACGGTTTTCTTGCCTCCTAACTAAAAGGATGATGGAGTTTTAGAACGGGCTAAGACGCGGGGATTATATCACTCCTAAAAAACGTTTCCAAATACCCCTCTCCCGCTCTCCCCAAGCGAAACACGCTTGGAGAGAGTGCCTCGAACGATGCGGTTGCCGCCTGCCTTAGATCAAAAATAGTTTGGGTTACGCTCTCCCCCAATGGGAAGAAGGTTGGGATGGGGTCAGCCAGCTATTCATTAAACATCTCGCCCACACTTCGCCCCTCATGCACGCGCTTAATGACCTCGCCCAAGAGTGGCGCGATGGAGCGGATTTGCAAGTTGGGGAGTTTGGCTTTTTTCTCGGCGGAGATGGGGATCGTGTTGGAGGTGACGATCTCTTTGATGGGCAGTTGGCTCAGGCGCTCGACCGAAGGCGGGGAAAACACGGGATGCACAAAACACAAATATACATCCGCCGCGCCATGCTCCTTAACGATGTTAACGGCTTGTGACACCGACCCGCCTGTGTCCACCTCGTCATCTACAATGATCACATCTTTATCTTGCACATCCCCGATCACCGTCATCGCTTGGGCATTGGCATCGTTGCCCGTCCGGCGCTTTTCCACAAAGGCCATACTCGCGTTCAACTTGGCGGCGAAGTTGCGGCCTTTCTTGGCGAAGCCCAAGTCGGCGGTGACGATGACCGGGTCTTTCATCTGGGGGCGCTTATCCACAAAGTAATCGCTCAAAATATGAAAGGCGGTCAACACATCGCCGGGGATGGAGAAGAAGCCTTGAATCTGCCCGGCGTGCAAATCCATGATGATGTACCGATCAGCACCCGCGACTTCGATCATATCCGCGAGGAGGCGCGCGGTGATCGGCACGCGCGGTTGATCTTTTTTGTCGGAGCGCCCATAGGCGAGATAGGGGATGACCACCGTGATGCGCGCCGCCGAATCAAGTTTAAGCGTCTGGATGGTGATCAACAACTCCATTAAGTTGTCGCTCACCGGGGCCGAGGTGGTTTGGATCACATAGACATCTTGACCACGCACACTGGAATGCAGGCGCAAAAAAATGTTCTCGTTGGGGAAGCGGATGATATCGCGCCCGCTCAACGGCACGCCCAAATGGCGCGCCACTTCGGCCGCCAACTCTGGGCTAGCCGTGCCGCCAAAAAGTTTGATATTGCCGTACATGGCGGAGTCGCGGTGGTGCGTCATAGCGATTAGTCCTCTACTTGTTCT
>Ga0315912_10006401_pt1 | contig 10537 bp, 7 predicted proteins | sample VfabasoilMG_FD_204469 | JGI IMG/M metagenome (GOLD analysis project Ga0315912, IMG submission 204469) | Garden soil microbial communities collected in Santa Monica, California, United States - V. faba soil | ecosystem: Environmental > Terrestrial > Soil > Garden | place: USA: California... | reverse complement strand
CCGTGGAATCCACGTGATTGCCGACCAGCTGCACCGCGACGTCGCCGCCGCCCTTGAACGGGATATAGATGAACTTGGTGCCGGTCTGCTGCTCGATCGCGGCGGTGATGATCTGGTCTTCCTGCTTCGACCCGGTGCCGGCCATCTTCATCTTGCCGGCGTTCGCCTTGGCCGCCGCGACGTAGTCTTTCGCCGACTTGTAAGGCTTCGACGCATTGGTCCACAGCACGAACTGGTCGAGCGCCAGCATCTTGACGGGCGTCAGGTCGCGCCAGTTGAAGGGCACTCCGGTCGCCAGCGGCGTGGTGAACAGGTTCGACAGCGTGATGATGATTTTGTGCGGGTCGCCCTTCGCGGCCTTGACGTCGAGGAAGCCCTCGGCACCGGCGCCGCCCGACTTGTTCACCACCACCATCGACTGCTTCATCAGGTTGTGCTTGGCGATGATGGCTTGCGCAGCGCGTGCCATCTGGTCAGCGCCCCCTCCGGTGCCGGCCGGGATGATGAACTCGACCGTCTTGGTCGGCTCCCAGGCTTGCGCCCTTGCCGCCGCAGGCAAGAACGCCATGCCGACCGCCGCCGCGACCCCCAAAAGACGAATGCTGCGAATGAACGTGGTTTTCATGTTCCCTCCTCGTGTTGGGATTCTGGATTCCCTGCTTAGCCTATGACCTTGACTGCGGTCAAGAATTCCCTTCAGCGCTGCACAAGCACCGGAATCGTACCGGCCGCCAGCACCTTTTGCGTTTCGCTGCCAAGCAGCAATCCGCGCAATCCGCGACGCCCGCGGGACGCCATGACGATGAGATCGCATTTGCTCTTCCTGGCCACGCCCAGAATCGCTTCCGCGGGGAAATCGCTCTTGACCACCACGCTGGTGCAGGGCACGCGGGCCGATTTCGCCGCCCTTTCGATCACGCCAAGGTGGCCCGCCGCCGCACGCGCGATCAGCACCTCGTTTTCGCGCGGCGTGGCATAACCGGCGGGCAACTTTCCGCGGAACAGGATCGGCGTCGCCGCCGGCGCGGCGAATACCGCGGTGATGCGGGCCCCCGCGAGTCGCGCCAGCTTCACGCCGGCGTCGATCGCGCGCCGGCTCGCGTCGGAACCATCGGTCGGAATGAGTATGTTCTTGTACATGTCGAGTCCTTGTTATTTGGCGTAGGGCAGCACCCAGATCAGCATGCCAAGGATGTAGCAGACCGCCGAGCAAATCAGTGTAAAGGGGATGCTCCAGGCCAGGAATTCGCGCAACGACACCCGGCGTCCCTCCTCCTTTTCCGCGAGCGACAGCGCCACGTACAGCGCCGGCGCGCCGGCCACGGTCAGGTTGCTGCCGAGCGTCCCCGACCACAGGAGCATCCAGTACAGCGGCCAGGGCTCGATGCCGGCGGTCCCAAGGTCCTTGATGGTGTACAGGAAGGTCAGGATGTAGGCATCGTGCTCGACCAGGCCGACAATCGGGATCGTTACCCAGTAGAGCACGGTCGCCCCCAAGGCGTAGCTTTGCGAAAAAAGCGGCTTCATCGCATCGGCCAGCTTGTCCAGGATATGCGCCTTCTCCAGGCCGCCGACCAGCGCAAACAGCGCGATGTAGAAAAAGATCGCGCGCCAATCGAGCTCCTGGACCATTTCCTCGAAACTGGGCGCTTCCTTCACGCGCTCGCCGAGGAAGTGCAGCACCAGTACGAGGGACAGCGCACCGGTAAGTGCGATGAACCCGAGCTTGACCCCAATGTGCTCACGCATCGACATGGCCACGACGGTGCCAAGAAACCATGCCACCACGACGGTCGCAAAAAGGGGATTGGGGATCTTGGCGTCAATGCCAAGCGAAGCGATATCGGGAACCCTCTGGCGGCCGCGAAAACCGTACGCGTACATTGCCGCCAACGTAATGACGAAGGTCACCATCAGAATCGGAAACGACGAGGGACGCCCGAACTGCCAGACGAAATCGAAGAATTCCGCTCCCGCGACGCTGTGCAGCATCTGCGGCGGCAGGTCGCCGATGATGAGCGCCGTGCCCATGAAGTTGGCGCCAAAGCCAATCATCAGGATCACCGGCACCAGCGGAATGCCCATTGCGCGAGCGAGCGGCAGTGCCACTGGCGCCATCATAAGGATCGTGACCACGTTGTCGACGAACATCGAGATCACGCCGGCCAGGAAGGTGAGGATCATCACCAGCAGCCCCGGACGCCCGCCCGAGAGCTTCAGCGCCTGCACCGAGAGCCAGCTCGGCACCCCGGATTTGCCGAAGTAACCCGCGATCAGCCAGATCGATACCAGGATCGCCATCACGTTCCAGTCGACGTATTTGAAGGCGTCCTCGTCGCTCATGACGCCGAACCAGATCATCACCGCCACGCCAATCATCCCGGCGAGCGTGCTGTCGATGACGTTGGTCACGACGACGAGGATCGTGACCGCGAAGATCACGAGGGTCAGCCACTGCATTGGTTCCATGCGTTCTCCCAGAAAGACCTTGCCCATGTGGCAAAGGTCTCGCCTGCAAGCATTGGCTTGCCGACAAGACCGGGGAAGGCAGACGCTTCCCGAGATGACGACCTTGTCGAAGCGACCCGGAGGATCGGATCGCCCTGGCTACTCCCCTTTGTACCCTCGCAGCGCAGCTCCGGGGGCAGGGACTTTTAGCACGCTCGCGGAGTGCGGGTCAACCGAGCCTTGGGCGGTAAACTTGAACTTCGATGTCACCATCTTGACCAGGATCAAGTGGAACTGCTCACCGACCCGCAAGCCTGGATCGCCTTCGCGACGCTGACCGCGCTCGAGCTTGTGCTCGGAATCGACAACATCGTGTTCATTTCCATCCTTGTGGACCGGCTGCCTCCGGAACGGCGCGAATTCGCGCGCCGAGTCGGCCTCGGGCTCGCCATGTTCATGCGCATCGCGCTGCTGCTGACGCTCGCCTGGATCATCGGCCTCACGGAGCCGCTTTTCGCCATTCTCGGCAACGAGATTTCCGGCCGCGACCTGATCCTCGTCGCCGGGGGGCTTTTCCTCATCTGGAAGGCGACCGGCGAAATCCACGAACTGCTCGAGAAGAAAGAGGAAGGCCACGCGAGCGCCGCCGCCGCGGCCGGCGCAACCTTCGGCGCCGTCATCGGCCAGGTGATCATCATCGACCTGGTGTTCTCGCTGGATTCGATCATCACTGCGGTCGGCATGGTGGACGACGTGCGGGTGATGATCGCGGCGGTAATCGCGTCGGTCGCTCTCATGATGCTGTTCGCCGGCACCATCGGCCGCTTCGTCTCGAGCCATCCCACCGTCAAGATGCTCGCGCTCAGCTTTCTGATCATGATCGGCATGGCGCTAGTCGCCGACGGTCTGGATTTCCATGTACCCAAGGGCTACATCTATTTCGCGATGGCCTTCTCCGTAGCGGTGGAAATGCTCAACCTGCGCCTGCGCCGCCGGCCGAATTAGCCGCGCGTCGCGCGCGAAGCGTGCGCTGGCTATAATCAACGTCTTCACCGGAGGAGTGGATGCCGAACTTCGTGCAGGCGCTCGCGCGCGAGCGCGGGCTTTTCATGGGCGCTGTCATCGTGGCGCTTGGCGCAGGCGCATTGGGCGTGCCCGTGGAGTTCGCGCTGTTCGCGCTCACGCTGGCCGGCGTGGCGCTGTTCCACCGCTACACGCTGCAGGTCGCGCTCATCGGTCTCGCTGCCATCACGCTCTACAAGCTCGGCTTCACGGGCTTCAAGCCGGGGCCGGGACTGGCCGGCCTGGGCGCCCACTTGCTGCACGAGTGGATCATCCTCACCAACCTGCTCGGGCTGCTGCTCGGATTTGCGCTCCTGTCCAACCACTTCGAGCGCAGCAAGGTACCGGAGGTATTGCCGCACTTCCTGCCGGACGACTGGAAAGGCGGCTTCGCGCTGCTCGCCATCATCTTCGTGCTGTCGTCGTTCCTCGATAACATCGCCGCCGCCCTGATCGGCGGCACCATCGCGCGCGCGGTGTTCCGCGGCAAGGTACACATCGGCTATCTGGCGGCGATCGTGGCGGCCTCGAACGCCGGCGGCGCGGGCAGCGTGGTCGGGGACACCACCACGACCATGATGTGGATCGACGGCGTCAGCCCGCTCGTGGTGCTGGACGCCTACGTCGCCGCCATCGTGGCGCTCGCCATCAGCGGCTACGTGGCGTCGCGCCAGCAGCATGCCTACGCCCCGATCATCAAGGACGCCAAGGTCGCGCATCGCGTGGACTGGACGCGCATCGGCATTGTGGCCATCATCCTCGCCTCGGCCATCCTCGCGAACGTGTTTGCGAACCTGAAGCATCCGGCGCTGCTCGACCAGTTCCCGGTCATAGGCGCTGCCGTCTGGATCGCGATCCTCGCCACCGCCGCCCTGCGTCAGCCGGACTGGACGCTCCTGCCCGACGCCTTCAAGGGTTCGGTATTCCTGCTCGCGCTGGTGACCTGCGCCTCGATGATGCCGGTCGAAAAGCTGCCGCCCGCCGCCTGGCAGACGACGTTCTCCCTGGGTTTCATCTCGGCGGTGTTCGACAACATCCCGCTCACGGCTCTGGCGCTCAAGCAGGGCGGCTACGACTGGGGCATGCTCGCCTTCGCAGTCGGCTACGGCGGCTCGATGATCTGGTTCGGCTCCTCGGCCGGCGTCGCCATCTCGAACCTGTATCCCGAGGCGAGATCGGTCGGCCTCTGGCTGCGCCATGGCTGGCACGTGGCGCTCGCCTATGTGGTCGGCTTCCTCGTGATGCTGGCGCTGGTCGGCTGGCACCCGACCGACAAGCGCGGCCAGGCGCTTGTCGGTGACGCCCTGCCGGTGGCCGAAGAGGTGATGCCGTTGGGGGCGTAGTCCTTGAGGCGGCGGCGGCCTTCGCCGCGACCAACCTCGACGACCTTTTTCTCCTCGTCGCCTGGTTCGCGGCCGGGCGCCACCGCGCACGGGACATCATCCTTGGCCAGTACGCCGGGATTGGCGCCCTGTTCGGTGCAAGCCTGGCGGCCTCGCTGCTCGCACTGCTCATCCCCGCGGAGCATTTGAAATGGCTGGGATTGATACCAATCGCCCTGGGAGTCCGCTTGTTCAGGACCCCGGACAAGCGCGCTGAAACGCCGGCCGCCGCCGGTTTTCTCGCGGTCGCCGCCGTGACCGTGGCCAACGGCGCAGACAACCTGGGCGTCTACATCCCTCTTTTTGCCACCGCCGACGTCGCGGCGCTTGCGGTATACGGCGCCGTGTTCGCGGCCCAGCTCGCGCTGTGGTGCGCGGGAGCCCGGTGGCTGGTGCACCACCCCTCGGCAGGAGCGCTGCTGCGCCACTGGGGACCGGGGGCGGCACCCTGGGTCCTGATCGGCATCGGCCTCTGGATCCTGCTGCGCTGAAGCGCTAGAAGAGGCCGACGACCTTCCCGTCCACGAGGTCGATCTTCTCGGCCGAGGGCACCTTGGGCAGTCCCGGCATGGTCATGATGTCGCCGCAGATCATGACCACGAACTCGGCGCCGGCCGCAAGGCGCACTTCGCGCACATTGACCACGTGATCCGAGGGCGCGCCGCGCGTCGCGGCATTGGTCGAGAACGAGGACTGGGTCTTCGCCACGCACACCGGGAAGTGGCCGTAGCCCTCGTCCTGCAGCTTCTGGATCTGCGCCTTGACCTTGGCGTCCGCGGTCACGCTCCCGGCCCGGTACACCTTCTTCGCGATCTTGTTGATCTTGTCCCAGAGGCTGTCGGCGTCCTCGTAGACGAAGCTCGGCTTGGACGGCTTGTCGCACAGGCCGACCACGATCTTCGCCAGCTCGGCGGCGCCCTTGCCGCCCTCGCCCCAGTGGGCCGCGAGCACCACTTCCACACCGAGCTTTTTCATGCGCTCGGTCACGAGCCTGATTTCGGCCTCGGTGTCGAAGGTGAACTTGTTGATCGAGACCACGCAGGGAATGCCGTAGACCTTGGCGACATTCTCGACGTGGCGCTCCAGGTTGACGAGGCCTTTCTCCAGCGCGGCCAGGTTCTCCTTGCTGACTTCCTTCACGTCCACGCCGCCGTGGTATTTGAGCGCCCGCATGGTCGCCACGATCACCGCGGCGCTCGGCATGAGGCCCGTCTTGCGGCACTTGATGTCGAGGAATTTCTCCGCGCCGAGGTCAGCGCCGAAGCCCGCCTCGGTGACCACGTATTCGGCCAGCTTGAGCGCGCTCTGCGTGGCGAGCACGGAATTGCAGCCGTGCGCGATGTTGGCGAACGGGCCGCCGTGCACGAAGGCCGGGTTGTTCTCCAGCGTCTGCACGAGGTTCGGCGCCAGCGCGTCCTTCAGAAGGACGGTCATCGCCCCATGTGCCTTGAGATCCTTTGCGCGAACCGGCTTCTGGTCGCGCGTGTACGCGACGACGATGTTGCCCAGGCGCTTCTTCAGGTCTTCGAGCGACGTGGACAGGCAGAAGATGGCCATCACCTCCGAGGCCACCACAATGTCGAATCCGTCCTGCCGCGGATAGCCGTTCGCAGTGCCACCGAGCGCGACGGTGATGTCGCGCAGCGCGCGGTCGTTCATGTCGAGCACGCGCTTCCACTGGATGCGGCGGATGTCGATGCCGAGCTCGTTGCCGTGGTTGATGTGGTTGTCGAGCATCGCCGCTAGCAGGTTGTTCGCCAGCTGGATCGCCCCGAAGTCGCCGGTGAAGTGCAGGTTGATGTCCTCCATCGGCACGATCTGCGCGTAGCCGCCGCCCGCGGCGCCACCCTTGACGCCGAACACGGGCCCGAGCGACGGTTCGCGCAGGCAGATCATCGCCTTCCTGCCGATGTGGTTGAGCGCGTCGCCCAGGCCGACCGTGGTGGTGGTCTTGCCCTCGCCGGCCGGCGTCGGGCTGATCGCGGTCACGAGGATCAGCTTGCCGTTCTTCTTCCCCTTGAGCGTCTCGAGGTAGGGCAGCGAAATCTTCGCCTTGTAGTGGCCGTAGGGCTCCAGGTGCTCTTCGGCGATGCCGAGCTTCTCGAACGCAACCTTCGAGATGCGCTGCATTGTCGCGGCCTGCGCGATTTCGATATCCGATGCCATGCCGGTTCCTTCGCTCTATTGCCGAAGGCGCGATTCTCGAAGATCGCAGCCCGGCGCAGCCTTGACTGCGGTCAAGCAGCCGCGCAAACCACCCAGGGCGGAAGGATTCCAGCCGCCGCGCCGGAGAACCCGGCGCGGCAAATTTCTTAATAGCGGAACAGGTAGCGGCTGCCGCGCATCGGGTCGAACCCCGTGTCCGGCGCCGGCTTGAGGCCGCCGGACGCCAGACCGGGCGGCATGCGGATTCCGCCGTCGCGATAAATATCCGTCCCGCTCGGCAAGCGGCCGATGCGGAAGCGCACGCCCGGATACTCCTGCTCGGCAGGATCGTCGGTCACGTAGATCAGGTCGGTGATTTCCTCCAGCGGCACGTCCGAGTATTCCTTGGACATGTACATCGCCGCGGTGGCCGGCGTGGGCGGCTGGAACTCGACCATGTTGAACCGCACGAGCGTGGTTGGCGGCAACAGGACCAGCAATCCTGAACCGATGTTGTTGACGAACCCGTCCGCAGGGCTGGACCCGGCGGGGCCTTGGACGGACAGGGTGATATCGCCGTCGGTGTTGAGCGAGAAGTTGTTGGTAAGCGTGCCAATGCCGCCCGAAGCCACGGTGGCGGTGACCGCACCTGCCGTGATGGTATCGCCAGGAGCGGTGTTGAGCGCGCCGCCGGTGTTCAAGGTCAGCAGGCCGCCCACCGTGGAAGTATTCACCACCAGCTCGTTGACGTCGAACAGCGTCGCGTCGCCGCCGACGTTGAACGTCACGCTGCTGAAATCGCTCGTCGGGGTGTCCAGCACCATGTTGCCCGTGACGTTGAACGTCGCCAGTCCCGGCACGATCACCGTGCCGGAATCGGTGAGCGTGCCAGCGTTGATGGTCAGGTTGTTGCTCGGATTCACGTCGCCCAGGCCGATGCTGGTGCCGCCGAGCGTCACGTTGTTGGCCGAAACCACATTGACTGTGCCGAACAGGTTGCCCGGATCGTTCAGGACAATGTTGTTCCCACCGTCGGTCAGCGTCGTGATTCCGGGAACGACGATCGGCGCGGTCTGCGTGATCCCGCCCGAGGTGATGGCGAGGGTACTCGTGGCGCCCGCGATGTCGAATCCATTGCTGGTCGTCTGATTGATGCCGACGCCGTCCTGGAAGCTGGTCAGGGACGCGACATTGACCGTGCCGGCCTGGACGTAGGTAACCGCAGAGGTGTCGGCCAGCGTGCCCGCGATGTTGCTCACGGCATTGGCCGCACTGGGGTCGGTCAAATTGAAGGTACCGCTACCCAGGAACCGCAGGCCGCCGCTGACGATACTTCCACCCGTCTGGTCGAAGCCGTTGAGGACGCTGCCTTCGGCGTTCAGCGTCACGACTGCGCTGCCGTCGTTCAGGATCGTGGCGTCCGAAATCATGCCGGTACCCACGAGGCTGCGCAGCAAAATCTCGCCTGTCATCGACCCGTTGCCGATGGTGTTGCCGCCGCCGGCCGTAGAGATGCCCGCCGCCCCGGCCCCGCCGGTGCCGATCAGCGCGAGCGACCCGGAGCCGGTGGACCGGACCGTGCCGCCAGCCAGCAACGAGACGCCGAAATTGTTGGCGCCCGTCCCTGCACCCGTACCGGTCAGCGTCACGCTGCCGGTCGCGGTGCCGACCAGCCCTCCGTTATCAACGAGCACGCCCACGCTGTCGCCGCCCGTGCCGCCGCCGAATCCGTTGAGGGCGATTGCACTGCTGGTCGAGGTCACCGTCGTGCTTGCAGCCGTGACCCGCACGCCATGGTTGCCCGTGCCGCCGGTGTTTCCGCCGTTGCCCGTGATCGTGGTGGTCGCCGCGCCCGTGGTCGCGACATCGGAACCGCTTGCGACTTGGACGCCAACGTTATCGATGGAAATTCCCGTGCCCCCGCCAGTGCCGGTCATCGCGATGTTCCCGGTCACGGAATTCACCTGGGCGCTATTTACGAAGTTCACGCCGAAGTTCTGGTCGCCGCTGCCCGTGGTGCCGCCACCCGTTCCGGCCAGGGTGATCAAGCCCGCGCCCGTGTTCGAAACGATGGAGGCGTTGTCCACCTGGATGCCTGACGCGGTGCCCGTGCCCGTGGTCGAGCCCGTGCCCGTAATCGTCACGTCGCCCGCGCCCTGGGTGAGGACCTGTGCGGTTCCGTTCACCAGCACGCCAAACGCACCCGTGCCGGTGCCCTGGCCCGTGCCGGTGATGTTGATGTCGCCAGTTGCCGTTGCCGTCGACGTGCTGTGCACCGTGGTGAGCGCCCCATTGATCTGCACGCCGATGTTGTCGATTCCGCTCGTGATGCCGCTCAGGCCAATGATGTCGACCTTCGCCGCGCCCGAGGTGATGACGTCGGCGCCGCCCTGAACGAGAACACCGATGTTCCCGGTGGCCGCTCCCGCGCTGTTGCCTCCGCCCGTACCATCGATCAGGATGTTCCCCGTGACCGAGGTGACCTGGGCGTTGGTCAGCAAGTTGACGCCGTAATTGTTGTTGCCGCTTCCCGTGGTGCCGCCGCCCGTTCCATCCATGGTGATCAATCCCGCGCCCGTGTTCGAAACAATGGAGGCGTTGTCCACCTGGATGCCTGACGCAGTGCCCGTACCCGCGGCCGAGCCCGTGCCCGTGATCGTCACGTCGCCCGCGCCTGTGGTCTGCACCAGCGCGGCAGCGTGCACGAGGACGCCGAACGCGTCGGTGCCGGTACCCCGGCCCGTGCCGGTGATCGTGATATCGCTGGTGGCCGTGCCACTGCTCGAGACCGTGGTGTTTAGGCCGGTGACCTGCACACCGAAGTTGCTCACCCCGCTCGTGATGCCGCTCAGGCCGGTGATGCTGATCGCCGCGTCGCCCGTGGTGATGACGTCGGACCCACCGCCAACGACCACGCCGACGTTGTCGGTCGCCGCTCCCGCGCCATTGCCTCCGCCCGTGCCGTTGAGCGCGATGTTGCCCGTCACCGACGTGACCTGGGTGTTGTTCTGCAGGTTGACGCCGTAGTTGGTATTGCCGCTGCCTGCAGTGCCGCCGCCCGTGCCCGCGAGGGTGATCAAGCCCGCGCCCGTGTTCGAAACGATGGAGGCGTTGTTTGTATGGATACCGAACGCGCTTCCCGTGCCCGTGGTCGAGCCCGTGCCCGTAATCGTCACGTCGCCCGCGCCCTGGGTAAGGACCTGTGCGGTTCCGTCCACCAGCACGCCGAACGCGTTCAAGCCGGTACCCCGGCCCGTGCCGGTGATGTTGATGTCGCCGGTTGCCGTTGCCGTCGACGTGCTGTGCACCGTGGTGCCGGCCCCGGTGACCTGCACACCGATGTTGTTGGCCCCGCTCGTGATGCCGCTCAGGCCGATGATGTCGACCTTCGCCGCGCCCGAGGTGATGACGTCGGCGCCGCCCTGAACGAGAACACCGATGTTCCCGGTGGCCGCTCCCGCGCTGTTGCCTCCGCCCGTACCATCGATCAGGATGTTCCC
>Ga0315912_10006400_pt1 | contig 10540 bp, 13 predicted proteins | sample VfabasoilMG_FD_204469 | JGI IMG/M metagenome (GOLD analysis project Ga0315912, IMG submission 204469) | Garden soil microbial communities collected in Santa Monica, California, United States - V. faba soil | ecosystem: Environmental > Terrestrial > Soil > Garden | place: USA: California... | reverse complement strand
GTGCACGTCGATTCACAGCGTGGCGGGGCTGCTGCCGCCGGAGCGTGGCATCGTCACGGAGCGCCCGTTTCGCGCGCCTCATCATTCCGTGAGCGAAGCCGGACTGGTGGGCGGCGGCGACGTACCCCGTCCCGGAGAGGTGAGCCTCGCGCACCACGGCGTGCTCTTCCTGGACGAGCTCGCGGAGTTTCGTCGCGGGGCGCTCGAAGCCTTGCGACAGCCGCTCGAGGACGGCGCCGTGTGCATCGCGCGCGCCCGGGCTCGCGCCTGGTTCCCGGCGCGGCCCCTGGTCGTCGCCGCCGTGAATCCCTGTCCCTGCGGCTTCACATATTGGTCACCCGCCGCGACGTCGTCAGTGCACTCGCCAAGTGGACCGCTCGGCAGTCGACCTCATCAGGCCAGGGCTCTGGGGCACGCAAGAAGCTCGAGTTGAAGATGAAGGACATTGCGCTCCTCAGCAGCCAGGCTCAGGGGTACCGGCTACTTCCCGGCGAAGGGTGGAGCCCCTTCCAGTTCAGCCGATGAGCTTCTTGAGTTCCTTCGCGTCCGCCTCCAGCTCTTGCGCTTTCTTGACGTTCGATAGGATCGCCTTCTGCCAATCCTTCTCCTCGCCAGGCTTGAGGATGCCGGCCTTCTTCTTTTCGGCGAGGCGATCGGCCAAAGCTTTGGCGCCCTTGCGAACCTCCACCGCCCTGTCCGCGAGTCTGCCGGCTAGCTGGCGAATGCCCATGCGTTCATCGTAGGCGGCCTAGCCAGAGGCCAGCAACCACCCCGAAGGCGGCGGCGAGGAGGTAGGCGCTCCGTTGGTTCCGGTCGTGGGCGTGGAGGCACACGGGGCCGGCGCAGATGGAGATCGGGCAACCACACGGGGAAAGAGCTGAATGGTACATCTCCAAGTGTGTACGCCTACCCGGGGCGCCCTGTCATTTTTTGGGCAAGCTTGCCGCTTCGGCCACTCGCCGGCTTCCGGCCGTGGATACGAAGGTATCTCGCGTGGACGGCAAGCAACTCAACCGGCGCCCAGGTAAAGGCGGCAACCGGTTGGCCATCCAAGGGGCGAAGGAGGACGGGCACCTAAGCCGGACTCTTGGGAGACGTCGCCCATCCACGAGAAGTACGCGGACGCGGGGCGACCGCTTGGCGCTCGTCATCACGACGCAGCGCTTGCCGGCGTACGGCCATTCCCCAAAGCGAGCGCGGTCTCGTACGTCTTGCGGACCGCGACGAGCGTGTTTATCGAATCGGAGAACGGTCTGTAGCCGTAGTCGTCGCCCGTCGCCTCGACGATCGAGAGCGAGTCCGTCCGGCGTCCAAGCGCGCGACGAACCCATCAAGGCACGTCGCGATCGACGGAGCGGCGGGCGCGCATTGCTGTCGGCCTCTACCACGGCTGCATGGGGCACGGCCTTGACAGGGGATGGACGTACCGTAGGGTTGGAAGACGGTTCCTCGCCCGCTACTCGGGCAAGAGGCCCGCAACCTGCCGGCTACTTCCGGCGTGGAGGCTCCGACCATGAACAACACAACAACCGCTTCAAGTGCGCCCGCGAACGGCTCAGTCCAGCTTGCTATCGCGCCCGCAATGGTGGCCGCGATCCCGAACCTCCTCGCGTTCGCACAGAGCGCGCCCACCGTGATGGCGTTGGCTGAGCGCTACAAGCTCAGCCTCGCGGTCATGATCGGGAACGTGCTGAGCGACACGACGACCAACTACGCGAAGCATGCGGCTTCTAGCGGGTGGCCGCCTCACGGATGGCGCGATCCGAAGTACAGCAAACTTCTCGGGGATGTCCTTCACGACACATACAAGCGGTTTGGGTTCGCCCTGCCGGCGGTCGTGGTCAACCAGAAGACCGGCGAGCCGGGAGACTCCTTCTTCATCGCGCTCGAACCAGCGTCAGGCATCCCGATCAAGCGCCTTGCGACCGGCGCGATGGATCCCGCCGACATGCGCGTGCGATGGAACGCGGAACTCGTGAAGATGGGCATGAGCCCCCGCTGAGCGACGTGACGGGCGTGGCCAACAAGCCGTTGCTCCCGCAACCCGTGGGTCGCCAGCGTGAGGTGCTCTACCTCCCTGCTGGCGGCCACACGGTCGTTTTGGGAACGGCAGGCAGCGGGAAGACGACGATGGCCATGCACCGAGCCGTGCACCTCGCAGATCAGTCGGCACCCCACGGAGGCAAGACGCTGCTCCTGTCTTTCAACAACGCCTTGCTTCGCTACTTCGAGAGTTTCGCGAATCTGGACGGCGCGAACATCGAGGTGAGGACGTTTCATCACTTCGCTCGCGGTTACCTCAACACGCGCGGGCGGATGTCGTGGGGCGCCATCTGCGGTCCCGATGAGCGACTCGCGCTCGTCGAGAAGGCTGTTGGGGAGCTGCGGCTAGAGCACCCAGGCGAGTCCGTGCTCGCGAAGCCGGTGGCCTTCCTAACGGAAGAAGTGAAGTGGCTCGCGCAGCACGGCATCTCAAGCTCGGCCGACTACGCGGAGGCAGAACGCACGGGGCGCCACGGCGCTCGACTGCCTCGGAAGGACCGAACGATCGTGTATGCGATGTACGAGCGCTACCGGGAGGTTCGAGCGGCGTCGGGAAAGCACTACGACTGGGACGATCTGGCGATAACTGTGTTGGAAGAGGCCTCAGGCGACGATCGCGCCAGGATGTACCGACACATCGTCATCGACGAAGGGCAGGACTTTTCGCCGATGATGCTCCAGTCGTTGGCGGCGCTGGCGCCCAAGAATGGCAGCCTGACTTTCTTCGGCGACATGGCGCAGCAGATTTACGGCAACAAGATGTCGTGGCGCTCGGCGGGGCTCACGGTGTCGAAGGTCTGGGAGTTCAAGGAGAACTATCGCAACACGCGACAAGTGGCTGCCCTCGCACTCGCCATTGCCAAGATGCGTTACTTCGCGGCCACGCCCGACCTAGTGTCGCCGAACGCTCCGACGGCCGACGGTCCGCGTCCCGCACTGGTGACTTGCAGCGCGCCGAGCGCGGAGCTGGCGTTCACGGCGCGTCAGGCGAAACAACTGAGCAACGCCGGCAGCGTCGCCATCCTTCTCCGAACGCGCGAAGAGGAGGACGACTTCGCGAGGTGTCTTCCCTCGGGCTCGACCAAGTTGCACCGCGACATGAGGCAGTGGCGCCACGGGCCAGGTGTCTTTTACGGCACCTACGCCTCCGCCAAGGGCCTGGAGTTCGACGCTGTGATCCTTCCTCGACTCGATGGCAACGCGTTTCCAACGCCCGACGATGTGGAGACGTTCGGCCCCGAAGACGCGGCGACGATAGCAGGGCATCAACTCTACGTAGGCGTTACGCGCGCTCGCGCAACTCTCATCCTCACGCATTCGGGCACGCTGACGCCGCTGCTTCCGACGACGACTGGCCTATACGACAGGAGTACGGCGTGACAATCGCGAAAGCCATCGCGCGTCGGGGCATTCGCCGCGTCTGCCACTTCACACCATCGAGGAACCTCGCGCACATTCTCTGCGGCGATGGGGGCATCCTCGCGACTAGACACCTCTGGGCCGCCGAGCGTGATGTGTTCAACCCAACAGATCTCGAACGACTCGACCGACATACGGGTCACGTCTGCTGCTCGGTCGAGTACCCGAACGCATGGTACTTCCGAAGGGCCCGCGCGAACGAGAGGCTCTTCCTGGATTGGGTCGTCTTGCTCATCGAGGCGGACCTACTTTCACAGCCCAACGTGAAGTTCTGCCCTCGAAATGCGGCAGCCGCGTACGGCAGCCTCGCAGATGAGGGGCTCGAAGCATTCGAGGCGATGTACGCACCACGCGTTGATGGCCAGCGTGCGTACTTCCGAACGAAAGACCAATCCGACGCAGTGCCCACAGATGAACAAGCCGAGGTCCTGATCCCGGACGCGATCCCTGTGGCGAAGCTGCTCGGTGTGGCCGTGCGCGATCGAGACCAGGCGGCAACCGAGATCGCACGGTTGCGGCAGCTTCGGGCCGAGATACCATCGTTCTTCATCGCGCCCTTGTTCTACGATGCGTCCGCGCTAAGCGTCGCGCTCAGATCCGGCGAGGCGCCGGAAGAGATCCCGTACGATGATGCCTACTGAACCCGAACAAGCAAGACTTCCGTTGGAAGACACGCTGACGGGCATTCACGCTCGGGCTCATGCGGCACTACTCGCGTTCGCTGCCGGCGATGCTCTCGGCTGGCCCCAAGAGATGAGGCAGAGCCGACCTAAGAACGTGACTCCAGGCGTCGCCTTTCAACGCTGGGTTCGGCGCGCTGGCGGAAGGTTCTACGCCCACGACGAGACGATCGAAGCCGGAGAGTACAGCGATGACACGCAAATGACCCTTGCGGTCGCACGGGCACGGCTAAGCGCGAAAGACTGGTGGGCGTGCCTCTCGCAGCGCGAGCTGCCGCTCTTCACCGTTTACAACCGAGGTGCTGGCGGCTCGATGCTCCGAGCGGCAGCTCAGTGGCGAAGAGGGACCAAGCCATGGGAGGCAACGGATGCCGAACAGCTTCACTCGTACTTCCAGTCCGGGGCGAATGGAGCTGCGATGCGGATGCTTCCTCACGCCATCTGGCACGCGCTTAGCGGCGACTCGACTGCGCTCGCAGCCGATGTGCTTTGCGATACCCTGTTGACCCACGGTCATCCCCGCGCAGCGATCGGCGCTCGTCTGTACGCGCAGGCCGCGCTCACATTGCTCAGGACGAGCGAGACACTTCGGTACGGTGACCTTATCGAGCAGGTCCTTGCCGATCGTCCCGTTTGGGGAGTGGTCCCGAGAATTCCGATCGAAGGCTGGCTCCAGAAATACGAACGTTCAGGTGCTTCCTTCTCCGCAGACTGGGAAAAGACCGTCGAGGAGACCACCGCCTTGCTTGGCATCGCGCGGGAAGGACTTGCGCGCGGGGCCCTCGCCGACGACAGGGAAGTCCTGCAAAGACTTGGATGTTTCTCAAGAACGAAGGGGTCAGGAACGACAACGACCGCCGCCGTCGTGTACGTCGCCTCTCGCTACGCCGCACAGCCACGGGCCGGAGTGCTCGCAAGCGCCTTCGCCATCGATGCTGATACCGACACACTCGGCGCGATGACGGCAGGATTGCTCGGAGGGCTCGGTGGTCCAACGTGGCTGCCAACAGAGTGGCTCGCGGTCCAGGACGCGGAGTGCTTCCGCGTCGCCGCCCATGACCTTCTGCGGCAAGCGACCGATGAGACGTGGAAGCCGTTCCGCGAGGCGGATGTCCATCACGTCACGGATGCGCTCTCCGCCAAGTCCAAAACGGTGTCCCTGGGGGGCGCCCTGAGCGGATCATTGGTTTCTACGACGCCGCTCTCGTTCCGTGGAACCGCCGTCGCAACAGTCTGGAAGGTCGCACTCTCGACAGGCCAGACAATCTACGTGAAGAAGATGTCGCCGAAGACGAAGGCGCCCAGTGCTCGTGCGAAAAAAGAGAACGACATCGTTTCCCCGACGATTCGATCGGTTCGAATCGTCGTGCGGGATCTGCAACGATCGGCGCGCTTCTACGGGGAGGTCTTGGGTATTCGCGCCACTGGCCATGGTCACGGGACGGTGCTCCTCGGGCCGGTCGAACTCGTTTCGAGATCGAGCGCTGATATGGAGCACGTCACCCCTGAGCATCGGCAGAACCACGCCCTGGTCCTTGTGATCGTGGGGGACGTTGACGAGGTGGGTTCGCGTGCCGACGAGCATCAAGTCCCAGCGGTGGCGCGCTCCGGCGACGCTGCTGACGATCGCTGGGTTCGTTACCGCGACCCGGACGGGAATCTCATAGAAGTTCGCGAGCGCCGCTCGTGACGAGAACGAGCACGTCCGCATAGCCAGCCTCGACGAGCCCATCCGCTACTCATCGAGACCACGGTGGTCACGGACTGCGAGGGCAGGGATGAACAGGGACATCGACCGCTCACCGAGGCCGAGGTCGAGCCCGCCATCCCCGCGGTCACGTCCGTTGGCGCATCGCGCACCCCGCATGGGAGCGTCTCTTCGACCTCCTGGTGGACGGGACGATCAAGGGGTGTTGGTGGAACGGGCACCTGTAGCTGGCCCTCGGGGATCGGAGACCGATGGCCGGCCGAGCGTGGCCCCCAGATCGAAGCGGCTGGCAGCCGCCAGCACGAAGGCCGAACCGGAACACATCACCGTCAACGATGCGGTCGCTCACTGCGGCCTCTCACGGGACGAGATCATGGCGGCGTTCGCCGCGCACAGTATCCCGTTGCGGTTCGAGATCCCGGCTTCTGCGAGGCGGAGGAAGAAGTCCGCAGCCTCCTCTACGCAATCCACAAAGCCGGATTGCGCCGCGCATCTGGTACCCTGGCTGCGTGACCGCCCACGAGCGCATCTACAGGATCGACTCGACCTACCAGGACCGCAAGAGCGGGGTGAACGAGTTCGTTTCTTGGATGGGCATCAAGAACGCGGGCGGCATCCGTCCACTGTTGCGTCGGAAGGACCGCCATCGGGGTAACGCTGCCGACCTCGCCGCACTGATCCTCGTCAGCCGCAACGTCTCGGGGTCCGGGTACAACCCGTGGCAAGACGTGGTCGATCGTCGGCAGGGGCGCATCTTCTATTGGGGAGATGCCAAAGCGGACCCCAGGAGGGGCCGCGACGACTTCGACGGAAACCGTCAACTGGCGGCGGTTTGGCTCGCGATCAACGAGCACCGCTGGGCCGACTTGCCACCCATCCTCCACTTCTCGAAGGACGAGAAGGGGACGGCCCGTTTCAACGGGCTCTGCGTGCTCGCCGATCTCCAGGACGCCTGGTTCGAGGACGATGGCCGCCGCGTCCGGAACTACCACGCCGTGCTCGACGTGCTCCCAGTGGAGACCGTCAACGTCGCGTGGCTGCGTGCGCGGGCGGAGGGCTCACCGCCGATCGATGTGCCGCTCCCGTGGGCGCTCTACGCCCGCTCCGGGGCCCACGAGCGACTCGTGCTGTGGGCGAAGCTCGTGAAGAAGGAGAACGAGCAGCTCCCGGCGCGAGGAAGCGCAGAATGGAAGCTCTTGGAGACCATCCACGGGCTGGACCCCTTCGCGGCGGAGAGGCTCGTCGTCCGCGCCTTCAAGTCGATGACCGTCGCGCACACGATCACGGCAACGCCGCCGACGAAGGATGGAGGCTTCGACTTCTTCGGCCGCTTCGAGCTGCCTCCTCCCCTTGGGTACTCCATCCCGCTTAAGGGCGAGGTGAAGCGATATAACCCCGGCACCAACAAGGTCGGCCCGCGAGAGGTCGCACGACTCGTCGCACGTCTTCAGCGCGGGGAGCACGGCGTGTTCGTGACCACGTCGGCGTTCACGGAACAGTGCCAAGAGGAGGTCTTCGCCGACGCCTACCCCGTCGAGCTGATCCCCGGTGCGAAGCTCGTAGGCATCCTCCAGCAGCTCGGGGGAGTGCAGGCTGGGAAGCTCAGCCCCGATTGGGTTGCCGCGTAGTTTCTAGGAAGGAAACCGCCTCCTCAATGGGGCCCTCGCGGCGTGCGCAGACGGGCGGGGCCTAGCTCGACGAGTGCCGGACGACTCCCTCAAGGGCAGAGCGTGCCAGCCGAGTCAGCGAGATCGAAAAACCGCGGAACTCGCTGGACGCAAATCACGAGCTTCAGCGCTCGAACAGATGACTATGGCATCACGGCTCGCCGCCGTGTTTCCTGCCACCAGGGTGGAGGCACCCAGGGCAGGAGGCGCGATCATGGCGACCAAAAAGAAACGATCGGTCAAGCGACGTAAGGCGGGCGGGAAACCGGCGACCCTCAAGGTCCAAAATCTCGCGGCGGCAACCGCAGCCTCGGTGCGGGCCGTGTTGGGCAAGGGACTTCCACGTCGCCCAGGAATCCTCGCAGGCATCTGGCTCGACGAGAGGGCAATCGCGAGGCTTGAGCTTTCACCCAAGGCGCTGGCCACCGCAATTGCGAAACAAGCTTCGGCGAACTCTGGCATCAAGTTGAAGCCCGGCCTCATCCCCGGTGACGGCGGCATCCTCGTCGGATACCAGCAGCCCAGCATCTTCCAACGCTAGGGCGACCATGAATGCCAGCGCGAAGGCACCGAAGCCTCGCCCCGGTGCGCTCCTCTGCCCGAGCGCACAGCCGACCATGGAGAGTGCCGTCGCGATCGGTGTTGTTGATCGCGACGGCGGTGAGCCCGAGGTTGCATACCTGGAGAAGCCGCTTCCAGTAAATGACGACCTCCTCGCATTGGCGGGCCCCGTCAGGCCCACGGAGGTGTTCCGATTCGCCGCTCCTTGCCAGACCTCTGCCTGCTCGCACTGGAACGGTGAGGACTGCAAGCTGGTTGACCGAATCGTGGACATCATCCCGCCCGCCTCGCTGCTCCTCCCAACGTGTCGCATCCGCCCCGAGTGCCGCTGGTTCGCCCAAGCAGGTCGGGCCGCCTGCACGCGATGCCCGCGCGTGGTCACCCAGAATGAGTGGCCTTCCGATGAGATGCGACTGGCCGCGACCCCGAGGTGACTTGGGCTCGCCCGATGCCTGGGGCGTCGCGGAGAAGCCGATGCCGGATCCAACCATGGCCACGGCACTGTTCGTCGGGCAGCAGCTTTCCGGCGTCGTCGCCTTGCCGGGTTCGCTGGCCGAGCCAGGTCAGCGGGCCCATCTCGTTCACGAAGTGGACCCCCCGCTCGACTGGCAGACGCCTGGAAGGATCCGGGCGATCGGGCCTGCGCTGGAGCGCCTGCTTCCCGATGTCTCCGATGCCATGGAGCGAGCAAGCATTGCGCTTCGGCTCTGGGCGGGCTGCCTCGCTGCCGCGAAGACGATCGCGCTGGAGACGCGCGACGGACCGAACTCTCCGGAGTTGCGCACGGCCGCGTTCGCCCAGATCGACGGCATCGCGGAAGCTGACCCGATCTACGGTGCCGGTGTGGAGGCGGCGCCCGCATTCAAGGTGCTGCGGGGCCAGAGCTACTCGTTTGACGGAGTTCCCTCCGGATCTCGTGTGAGGTGGCGCACCCCGGAGCGCGGCGGCAATGCTTGACGCTTGGAGTATCGACTACGCCGCCCTACTGGCCGAGGGGCGTGCCGAAACGCTCGAGGCCGCCATCGCCTGGCTCTTGGAGGAACTGCCCTACGCCTGGTACGCGGCGTACAAAGGAGCTGTTGGCCGGTCAGTGGACGTACAGCGAATCGACCGCGGGGCCTTCCACTACCTCTACGACATGTATCCCGGCACCAACGAGGAGCCAACCGGTGCAGAGGCTCGAACTGTCGCCGCCATCGGGCGATCGAGCCCCCGGGATGGTGCCCGCGATGACTCCCGGCTCCGGGGTTGGGTCGCACCCACGGAGACTGCTTTCGGCGACGAATGGGACAAGGGGCACTTCATCGCCCACTCGATCGGTGGGGCGGTCGACCGCGCCGAGATCAACGTGTTCGTACAGCGGAGGGCTCTGAACCGCGGATGGTCCGACGAGGGCAAGGTCTTTAGGAAGATGGAAGACTACTGCGCCGCCAACGCCGGCACCCTCTTCTTCAGCCGGCCCATCTACCTGGATCAACGAGCGCGTCCTGCCTTCTTGGAGGTCGGCGTTCTACGAGGTTCGACGGACCTTTGGGTCGAGACGTTTGACAACAGGTGATCGAGTGCGCGGTCCCTCGATCGTCTCGCATGAACGGACAGTTCACGTCCCAGTGGCCCATGTGCGCGACCATCAGGCGGTCGTTGAGCTGCCAGCCCGGCTGACCGAGTTCCGTCGCTTGCCTGCCCGCGCGGGTTCCATGCGTGCGGCCGTCCGCAGCGAACGCCACGAAGCTAGCCGCGCCGCCCTGGCAGCCAACCTCGGCAGCGAGGGACAAGGTCAGGAGCGACTTGGCCGTGCCGAACGTCCTCGAACCGGCATGCCCCGACTCTACCCTACGAGCGGGGACCTTACGATCCCCAATCGGGATGCTGGCGCAGCGGATCAAGACGAGACCGCCAGGTACCATTCGCCTGCATTCGCGTTCACCGCCGTTCTCCGTCGCTGGCCCGACCAGGTAGGTTCGCCGGACGCCGCCACCCTCAAAGAGTCCATCGAGCCCGGGGACGCCGGTTGGGAAGGCGAACAGCCGCGACGTCAGGTCCGTACCACCCTCGCCATCACACAGTCCGCCGAACTGCGACACCTGCAAGCGCCACGACCGCCAGCAGCACTGGGACGGCCATCCCAAAGGCGTGGACGCTCCAACCGTTCGCTTGAAGTCCGACGACGGTGATTCCGAGGACCGGGATCCCGACGGCACTCACAATGGCTCCCGAGTATCGACACTGGACCCTCGTCGGCTCAACGAACCTGATGTCCGCAATCCGAATCCACACTCTGGCCGCAAACCGTGTTGGCGCTCGCCCCTTGGCGGTCATCGGGTGTGACCCATAAGCCTCGGTGGTGGCATTCGGCATCGTCGTCTCCTTGGCAATGCGAGGGTGAAGGGGCGGCCGTCGTGGGGTCTGCCGAATCGGTAGGAGTCCGCCGCCACGCGGTGCGATCTCAAACCGGGGTCGCG
>Ga0315912_10006399_pt1 | contig 10542 bp, 11 predicted proteins | sample VfabasoilMG_FD_204469 | JGI IMG/M metagenome (GOLD analysis project Ga0315912, IMG submission 204469) | Garden soil microbial communities collected in Santa Monica, California, United States - V. faba soil | ecosystem: Environmental > Terrestrial > Soil > Garden | place: USA: California... | reverse complement strand
GGCCCGGGATCCATGCGCCACGACCAGCGCCCAGATGAGTACGTCATCGTGGTCCTCCTCGATCGCTGCCGAACAGCCGCGGGGCCTTGTCAAACTCGCTGAACTCGTCCTCGATCGCCTCTTGAGGCACTTGGAGCCTCGTACGGGCCACCGGGTCTAACCCGAGATCCGTCGCCAAGCCACGAACGATCTCGGCCTCCTGGCGCAAGCCGCGTCGCAGGCGCGACGTGTCGTGCTGCGCCCCGATGGCGGTCGTCAGCTCCGCGTAGAGACGGCGGTGCTCGGCAACATGAATCACCAACACCTCGAGCTTCGTACCGTCCAGTCGCGTCAGCAACCCGACCGCCCGTAGCCCCGCAGCGAGTTCGCGCCAGACGGCCTGCGCGTCCGCCTCGAGATGCGCCGGCGGCGTCACGTCCTCGACGGCCGCCGGTCGGGGCTCTCGAGCCGGCAGCGGGCGCCGGCCGGGGTTTCCCTCCAGCTCCTTCAAGGCGGTCGGCTTCGGTCGTCGGCCTCTCATGTCATCCTCAAATTTCGCTAAAACCGCGCCAGTCGGAAGGATCGGCCTGGGGTGGTTTCAGTCCTACGCGCGCGCAGCGATTTAAAACCCCGCCCCTGCTCGCCTCACGGATCAGTTGTTTTTCCCGAACGGATCGGCATCGAAGACGAAATCGCTTGAAGGGAACAGTGACGCCGGCTTCGACCGTTGTTCAGCTACAGAGAGGGCCACTCGCGGAGAAGTGGCCATCTCTGGCGCTGGGCCTGCAAATGCAGGCGGCTTTTCGCCGTCTCGCTCAGAGATGGCTCCTTGTTCGCGAGTGGCCATCTCTGAAGTGGCCCCTTCTGGTGTGGCCATCTTTGAAAGCTGCCAATACCAGCGCCCGGCCTTCCCGTAGCCGACGAGGTCGGCTTCAACGCCGAGACGTTGCTTCGCTCGTCGCACGGTGCGCCACGACAGCCCCGCCGCTTCGGCGGCCTTCTGCACCTCCTTCGACAGCACCGGGCCTTGCTCGAGTTGCTCACGCAGCCAGAGATCCGCCTCTCGCCGCTCCTGCCGATCGGCGGTCGGGGCGTTGAACAGCGCCTCGACATCGAGATCGGCGACCGGGTGGGGAGCCCAGACCAGCCGCCCCTCGGTCAGGGCGTTAGGCGAGCGCCGGCGCCGGCGCGCAGATGTTCTGCTTCACCGAGACGAGCAGGCGCTGGTCGTCGCGCTCCGGGTCGAGCGCCGCGGCGAGCACTAGCCGGGCCGCGGCCGCAAAGGCAATAGAGCCACCGGGCCGATAGACGGCCGGCCGGTTCTGGCCTTTGGACAGATGCATGACACCGATCAGGGCGACGCGCTGGCGGTCGGCGAGAAGCGCGAGCGGGGCGAGCAGCCCGCGCACCTCACTGTCGCGGTGGGAGTCGGCATCGCCCACGTACGCGCTGAGCGGATCAATGATGACCACTCGCGCGCGAGTCTGTCGGATCGCCTCCTCGATCGCGCCGACATCCCCGAGCTGCACGCCGCGCTCGTGGGCACCAGCACGGAGCACCGCAAGGTGATGCACACGTTGAACATCCGCCCCCATGTTGTCGAGACGTGGCCGAATGGTGTCGGCTAACCCGTCCTCGACCGTCATCAGCAACACGTCCCCGGGCTCCTGGCTGTTGTCACCGTCCGGCCATGCGCCCCCGGTCGTGACCCGAGCCGCGATGTCTAGCGTGATCCAGCTCTTACCCACGCCGGGATCGCCCACCACTAGACACAGCTTGCCGTCGGCGATACGCCCAGGCCAGCGCCACGCGATGGCCTCGGGCTCCACGTCGCTGAGGTGCACGATGACCGGTTGTTCTGTCGGAGCGTCCGCGGACGTGTCCGTGAGCGGGTTCGTGGGCGCGTCCTCGCACGTGTCAGTCAGCGATCCCGTGGGCCTGCCCGCGATCGTGGCAATGCGGTGTGGCGCGAATCCTCGACGGCCATATCCCAGCAGCGCCAGCGCGCGGGCGGCCTGGCTGTAGTCGCCCGCGTGCTCGAGCAGCGCGTACGCCCCGAACCTGGAGTAGGTATGTTCGGCGTCGAATCCCGTCGAGCTCGAGAACACTTTTAACAGGCCGGAGCCGCGGTAGTTCGTCGTCGCCGAGATGCCGCATGCTTTCCCGGGCCGGCGCCAATAGCCCTCACCGTCGCGATCGTAGACGTGCGTCCAGCCGGCCGGCTTGAGGATCTCGTCCCACGACGTGCGCCGGTTGAAGTGATCGCCGGGACGGCCTTCTGCCGATGCCGTCGGCGTCCGTACGACTTCGGGCCGCGGCATTTGATCGAAGCTGCGGGCGAGATCGAACAAGGCCTCGCGCTCGTCGGCCGTGTAGCTGGCGATCGACGCAAAGCCGCCACTGATCTGCACGTACGGCTTACCGCTCGGGTGCGTGTGGCCGTTACTCGGCGCCACGATCGAAAACAACGTGATCTCGATCAGGGTCTTCACGGGCGGTCCCGGCCGACGAGCGAAGACGGTGTCTTGAAACAGGAGCGACGCGGGATAGCGCACCAGCCAGCGTCGGCCCCCGCTGGGCGTTTCGCATTCGAAGCCCGCACGGATCCGTGCGACGACATCGCCGAGCCCGCACGCGTCGGCAGCCACCACAAACGCCTCGAACGTGGCCGCGTCGTCAAAGTCCAGCGGATCGACGCATCCCGACGCAGGCCCACCCACGACGCCGAAACCGTCCCGCGCGCCGAAATTCCAGGCGCGCATCTGCGCGGCGTCAGGGCGCGTCTCGGTGTACTCACGCCAGCGCATCAGCGCAGGTCGCTTGCTCCCGTCATCAGCGGTCGGCAACGGACACAGTCCGGCCGCGTACGCGGACCGGACTGCGTCGAGAACAGGTGTCATCAGAATGGCTCGTTGTCGGCGTCCGCCGGAGGCTCGAACGCGGGGCCGCCGAGTGGCGCGGACGTGCGCGCCGGCGGCCGGCCGATCTCGATGCACGCCACTTTCTTGCCATTGAAACGCGTCCAGCCGCGGCGCAGTTGAACGCGAGTCCCCGGCCAGCGATTCATGTCGTCAGTGCCCGCCACTTCCGAGAGCTGTTCGCACCGCGTCTTGTTCAGCACGCAGGGCCGCACGTCGTCTTCGCGAAAGTGACAGACCAGTTTCAACGTGCCGGCCCCTTCGTCGCCGACGCTCTCGCTGCCGACGTGATCGACCGTCGCCGTCACGGGATGCAGTTCGACATCGCTCGCCTTCTGGAATTTGGACGGAAACGCCGTTTGCCAGCTTGGCATGACAGATCCTTTCGGTTCGTGGCAGAGTGGTGATCGAGGCCGTGCGCTGATGCTGCCTACATCGGCGCTCGGAACGGGGCCCGGCTCCCTCACGAGCCGGCCTCGTCATCACGACCTACGTCGTTTCGCTATCAGACTCAGTCGCGGCGTGCGCGCGCACCTTCGCCACGATCAAGCGAATCCACATCCGCACGAGCGCCTGTTCGATTGCATCTAGCGGAGCGTCGCCGTCCGGCGGCCGGTAGACGCGCCCGTCCGGTTCACTCATGGCGCCACCGTGTCACTGTCGCGAATGTCTTGATCGGCGGCGGCGGGATCGACGCGATGTGCGTCGAGCCAGGCGTCGAGATCGCGCGGGAGGTATCGAATGCTCCGGCCCACGCGGATATACGCTGGACCGCGCCGATTGCGACGCGCGTCGCGTAGGTACTGGACGCTGTAGCCGATGTGTCGTGCTGCGTCGCGCTCGCCTAGCGCGGCCGACATCGAGCGTTGCCGTGCCATGGCCAGATAGTCTCCGGCTCACACGGACGTTCGCTCAGGAGTGTCCGACCTTGATCGAACAAACCGCGGACATTGGCTCAGGAGTGTCCGGTGTTCTTGGGGGCGCGCCGTAGTCGGCGCGTCAGGCTGCCGATGCGCTTCTTCTGCTCGTCGTCGGGCATCGCATCCCACGCGGAATCGGCGCTCAGGTACAGACGGGCAGCAGCGGCAGTACTAAGGGACGGATGGCGCGCTTTAATCTCGTCGATTTTGGCCAGCGTCTTCGCCCGCGCCTGCCTCCGACGGTCGGCAGCCTCCTGGCTCCCGCGTTGCCGCTGACGATGAGCGGCGTGGTACTCGCCCGACATCCGCGCCACGAAATCCTCGTGGAGTTCACTCACCGCGAGGAGCCAGTCGATCTTCTGGCGCAACTCGGCGCGACTCGCGGTCTCGATGTCGCGCCGAATCCATTTGCGCAGATCGGTCCCGAGATGGAATCCGGCGCGCAGCATCTCAACAAGCGCACTCGACCATTGCCGTTCTTGGTACTTGTCGAATCGTTGGGTCTCGGCGGCCGAGAGATGCTCTCCAGCCGCGAGGGCGGCTCGAATCGTGGCAATCGTGCGAGCCATGCTGCCCTCCGCGAGCAGTGGGGACGGGCTCCGCACGGTTGGGAAAGGTGGCGGCAAGGCCGGGCGGAGACCGGCCATCAGGCAGGTAGCTACTCCTGCCCGGCCGCCGATAGAAGTTTATGCGGCAAAACTATTTGCGCTCGTCGCCGTGAGCGGTAATTGTCCGCTTCAGCCGAGCGTCCCAGAGGATCTCTCTCCTCTCGCCCAGCGCCTCGGCTATCCGCGTGAATGGGTGCTCTAACGCGGTCATCAGCGACTTCGCGTCGCTGATCGCAGCCCGTGACGCCTCTTCGAGCTTCGGACGAACGGCCTGCAACTCGTACCGCCACGATGTTTTTACCTCAGCAGCAAGGTTCAGAAACTCGCCCTGCGACTGGAGAAAAGTGAAGGATCGTAAGTTCGCAATCCACTCTGAAGACTCGGTGAGTTCTCCGAAGTCCGCCTCCTCCCCGCGGTGTAGCACGCGGTTGCGCCGCTCGCGGTGAGTCTCCATCGACTTCTGCATGCCGCGCAGCGCCCTAGCCGCATTGGTGCCAGCGACATGTGCGTTCGAGAGGACGTTTCCCACGTTGCACAGTCGCCACGGCACCCCGAGACGGTAGACCTCTGACGTTAACAGGATGCTGCAATCGAGCACCGAATGCATCGACACGGTGAAAGCATGGAAATGGTAGTCGGTCCAGTCGTTGACATTTAGGGGATGTCGCGCTGATGCCATCGTTTTCGGAGAACGGGACATCAGATGTGAAGCGTGGTCGATACGCTCGAAGACTCGCCGCAGGTTGGCGAACCACCTGAACACGTCAGTGGCATAGCGCTCCCGATCCGTCAACGATTGCCGATTTGATTTCCGCGTCCGGTCGGTCGGTTTGGCCAGTGACTTTATGTCGAGCCGCGACAACCCCGGCTGCATTTCTTCCATCAGGAGCCGTGGAAAAGGGTGTTCTGCGAGAGAGTCGATTAGAGCCACGCCCGAATATTGCCAGAACTCACTGGCAGCACGTTTCAGTTTCGACGCCGTCGCGTCATCGGTATGGTCTGCTGCAGACAGCCCCGCGCGCGAAGCGGTTGACATTCCGTAACAACCCGCGATCTCTTAGACAGGCTGTGCGCCCGCTGCGGCGGGCCGTGTTAGGCCGCAAAGCCTTGGAATTTGGTGACGCAACCTTTCGCGGATCCCCCCGGGCGCGCCAAATTCCTTATCCGATTACTTCGATGCGGGCTCGTAGAGCGCGGGATTCAGCCCGCCGTGACCGCCTTCGTTGCCTCTGAACAGTTCCAGCCGGACTTCCAAGCCCAGCGGGACGCCAGCGTGCCGTATCTCAACAAGGTAGAAGGCGCCATCGTCGAACGGCATGAATCTGTGCCTTGCGCCCGCGATCCTGAACGTCGTCCCTCGCGCGATTCGCGTCGGTGGGAAATACTCAGGGCCACCGACGCCAGGGGCCGCAGGTATCAACACGATGTAGGAAGGGGCGGTGTCCTGGATGTTCAACTTCGCGGGATACGCATCGACCTCGCCGACGACGCGATATTCTCGGCCGACGTAGTCGGAATACGGCTGTCGTCCAGCCACGTCGCCTCGGTCAAAACAGCCGCTTTCGACCGCTACAACGGCAACCAGAACCACTGCCGCGATGCCCAAGACAAATCGCTTCAGGGCGGTCAGGCGGCCCCTGACGGGGGGTGAACTTCGCACGATTGGTGGATCCGCGGCGGGGCTGGACGGAAATGACCGGCCTTGCGCCGCCAGATGGTATCAGGCGGCAATACCTCGGAAGGGGATCGTGCAACCTTTCGCGAATCCCCCCGGGCGCGCCACCTCACCAATAGAATTGATCCGCCCATTCGCCACGACCGGTGAGATGTGGCTCAACGATGGCTATCTTCCTGAGCACCGAAGACGAGGGACTGAGATGCCCCGTCTGCAAGCAGCGAGCGATGTCGCGTGCGGAGAAGTTCAACTCGGGTTGCTCGAAGCGACACCCCTGCGCCCACTGTGGCGTGCCTGTTCGAGTTTCATGCACCAGCACGCTGGTGCTCCTGTCTCCGGTGGCGATCTGGGTGACTGGCCTTGTTCTGATCGATCCGCCCCTGGTGGTCTGGATCGCGTCATACGCGGGCTTCGCCGGGTGGTTCTTCATCTATCGCCGGTATTGGGCGAGGATTCCGCTGGTGGCGGCAGACGGCCCTTCCAGGCGAGATCCCTAGTGCGGCTCTCAGGACTGCGGGGATTCACGCCGCGATTCCCGAGAATTTCAGCGTCCAACCTTTCACGAATCCCCCCGGGCGCGCCACCCTCCTTCGAAGGCCCTAGCTCGGTTGCTGCGTGCTCTTGGCGGTGCCAACGGTCGGGATCGTTTCGATGAGCGCCTTCCAGCCCTGAATCGCGGCTGACTTGTTGGGCAGCAGCGATCCGCCGTACCAGAGGTTCGGCGATCCGGTGGCGGCCCGCGCCCACACGCGCCGTACGTTCACGCCCACGCCCATGATGGGCACGCGCACGGGGAAGTACGGCGGCAGCGCCGCCCGCTTCTCGCGGAGCATCTCGATGCGCAGCCCCTCGATGCTCACGTCCAGGATGCGCGCCGGAATACCGTTGACGGTCGCCTCGAGCGCGTTCACGAGCTTCCGCTCTGAACGCCGCAGCGGGCTGCCCTCCAGGATGGCCATGCTGATGTAGCAGTTCAGCACGCCACGCTCGAGCGGGCGCGCCAGGTACATCGGCAGTGTCGTGACCGTTTCGCCGCGCTGCGGCGCATGGTTGCCCACCAGAATCGCCGGGGTGGCCGAGCGGCGCAGACGCCCTTCGGCGCGGAGCGGCGGGCGTCCGTTGTTATTGGCGTCGGCAATCAGCACGTCGTAGGGACGGCTGCGCATCTCTTCAACCGCGGTCTGCGGCGTGGGACGGCGCACCGGCTCGTAGCCGTCGCTCGCCAGCCAGTCGGCGAGGATGGCCGATTCTGCACGGTCTATCAGGGCGATGATGACGCGAGGTTTCTCGTTCACGGCTGCTCGCGCGCTCATAGTGCAGCCGCCGTGCCAGCCCTGCGCCGTGTCAGGACCCGCAAGTACCTGCGCGATTACCCGCTTGGGTGACGCGGGCGCCGGAAGAAAAGCGTAACGTTACGTCGTTCCTGTCGCTGAGCTCGCCGCGCGAAGGACTGAGCTATAGTCACCGTCGTTTCACACACCTAGGAGATCCACGGGATGTCTCGACGCCTCGTCATCCTCGCGGTCGCGTGTGTAGTGGCCGCCGCCGTTCTGGCCGCGGCTCCGGCGCCGCCGGTGTGGACGAACGATCTCTCCCCGATTGCCGCCGCCGACTGGAACGCGGCGCGCGCCGCGCATCTGATGGAACGCGCCGGCTTCGGCGGCACACCCGACGACGTCGCGCGCCTGGCCGGCAAGACACCGCAGCAAGCGGTGGACTGGCTGGTGGACTACGAGCGCGTGGACAACAGCGCCGCGCGTCCATTCGACGAGTCGGGGGTGTGGGACGCCGGCATGGACCCGTTCCCGGCCAGCCGCGCCGAGGCCGTGCGGCTCGGACGCGAGCGCGGCGAGGCGTTGGGCGTGAAGGCGCTGCCGGAGGGTTCACAGCGGCGGCTGCAGCCGGTCGTGGACAAGTTCTTTTACGGCCTGCGCGCCAACACCATCGAGACCCAGCGCCTGGGCGTGTGGTGGGCCGAACGCATGCTCACCACCTCGCGGCCGCTCGAGGAGAAGCTCACGCTCTTCTGGCATGGCCACTTCGCCACCGGCGCCAACAAGGTGCGCGACGCGCGGATGATGCGGCAGCAGAACGAGATGCTGCGCCGTCACGCCTCGGGGCGGCTGCGCGATCTGCTGGTCGGCATCCTGCAGGACCCGGCCATGCTGGTGTTCCTCGACAACGGCGAGAACGTGAAGGCGCACCCCAACGAGAACTTCGGCCGCGAGCTGCTGGAGCTCTTCACGATGGGCGTCGGCAACTACTCCGAACACGACGTGCGCGAGGCGGCGCGGGCGTTCACCGGCTGGACCAACGACGTGCTGGCCTTCAAGTTCGACAAGGAGCAGCACGACTTCGCCGCCAAGACGTTCCTCGGCGCCACCGGACCGCTGAACGGCACCGACATCATCGACAAGATTCTCGAGCAGCCAGTCACCGGCGAATACGTCGCCGCCAAGCTGTATCGCTATTTCGTGCGCGAGGACGTGGCGCCCGCTGTGCGCGCGGACCTCGGCAAACAGTTCAAAGCCTCCGGCTATCAGATGAAGCCGCTGCTCAAGCGGATCTTCCTCTCGAAGGACTTCTACGCGTCCCAGACGATGGCCACCCAGATCAAGAGCCCGGTCGTGCTCGTGGTGTCCACCTACAAGAAGCTGGGGCTGCGTCAGCTGCCGACGATTCCGGACTTCGGCCGGCTCACGGGAGGGCTCGGGCAGACGCTGTTCGACCCGCCCAACGTGGCGGGCTGGGCGGGCGGCCGCACCTGGATCACGCCCGCCACGCTGCTGCAGCGTGGCAACCTGTTTCGCGAGCTGCTGTTTGCCGATGCCAAGAGCTTCCGCGCGCCCGACCGGCAGATGCCGCCGATCTACGCCCGCGTGGGCGAGAACATCGCCAAGGGGATGAACATCACCGAGGCCACCAAGGAAGGCGGCGGCGACGCCGAGAGCAACGCGCAGGTGGATCGCGACGAGGACTACAACACGCGCTATGCCAGCTATCGCGGCTACGTGATGGCGTTCGAGCGGACGAAGCCGATTCCGCGGCGCGTCGCCGATCTGAACCTGGCCGCCATGGTGACCGCGGCGCGTGTCAGCACACCCGAGGCCGTCGTGGACTACTTCGCGTCACGCTTCCTGAGCGTGCCGCTGGGCGCCAAAGACCGCGCGGCGTTCGTCGAGTTCTATCGTGGCAAACCCGCCGGCTCGGAGCCGGCGCTGCGCGAGCTGCTCTATCTCGTGCTCAGCACCCCTGAGTACCAGGTGAACTGACATGACGTGCTCCTGTTCACGGCGCGATTTCCTGGCCCGCGGGCTCTACGGCATCGGCCTCGGCGCGGGGCTGCCCGTCGTCCTCAGCCGCACCACCGCCGCGCTCACCGCGCAGGCGCTGCAGGGCACCAGCATGGAAAAGCATCCCGAGCGCATCCTCGTGGTGCTGGAGCTCTCGGGCGGCAACGACGGGCTGAACACCGTGGTGCCCTACGCCGACGCGGCGTACTACCGGGCCCGTCCGAAGATCGGCATTCCGGAGCGCGAAGTCCTCAAGGTGAACGACCGCTTCGGCTTCCACCCGTCGATGGTGGGATTCGAACGCCTCTACAAAGACGGCAAGATGGCGGTCGTGCACGGATGCGGCTACGACCATCCGAGCCTGTCGCACTTCTCGTCCATGAGCTACTGGCACACCGGCGTGCCGAACGCCGGCGAGCCGCTCGGCTGGCTCGGGCGCGTGGCGGACGGGCATCTCGATCCGGCCACGCGGAACCAGATCGTCAACATCGGTACGTCGCAGTCGCTGGCGGTGCGCAGCGGCAAGCACTCGCCGCTCGTCTTCGACGATCCCTCACGCTTCCGCCGCGAGGGGAACGACGATCAGAAGAAGGTGCTCGCCTCGCTGGCGGGCGCGGCGCACGAAGGCGGCGACGCCAACGGCACGCTCGACTTCCTGAGCGCGACCGCACGTAACGCCGAGGACAGCTCCGATTTCGTGCGCCAGGCGTCGGCCAGTTACCGCACGCCGGTGGACTACGGCATCGGCAACGCCTTCGGCGGCGGGCTGCAGCGCGTGGCGGCGCTGATTGCAGCGGGCATGAAGACCCGGCTCTATTACGTGGTCTATCAGGGGAACGCGTTCGACACTCACGTGCAGCAGGGCGACGTGCACAGCCGCCTGCTGATGTACACCGCCGACGCGGTGCGCGCGTTCATCGAAGACGTGACGCGCATCGGTCGCGGCAACGACGTGGCGGTGATGATGTTCACCGAGTTCGGCCGCCGCGTCGAGGAGAACGGGAGCCTGGGCACGGACCACGGCACGGCCACGCCGATGTTCCTCTTCGGCTCGCACGTGAAGGGCGGCTTCTACGGCCCGCCGCCCAGCCTCACGGATCTGGACGACGGCAATCTGAAGATGACGACGGATTTCCGGCGCGTCTACGC
>Ga0315912_10006398_pt1 | contig 10546 bp, 8 predicted proteins | sample VfabasoilMG_FD_204469 | JGI IMG/M metagenome (GOLD analysis project Ga0315912, IMG submission 204469) | Garden soil microbial communities collected in Santa Monica, California, United States - V. faba soil | ecosystem: Environmental > Terrestrial > Soil > Garden | place: USA: California... | reverse complement strand
CGTGTAGAAAGTCCAACCGGTATCGACGCCGCCGGCGAGCAACGCGTAAATCGTGATCAGGCCACCGGCCAGATAGATGTACCAGCTAAGTAGATTGATCCTGGGAAACGCCAGATCCTTTGCTCCGATCATCATCGGGATCAGGAAGTTTCCGAGCGTTGCCGGAATCGACGGGATCAGGAAGAAGAAGATCATGATGATCCCGTGCTGGGTAAAGACTTTGTTGTAAGTGGTCGAAGCGAGAAAGTCGCCCTGCGGCGTCAGCAGCTCGAGGCGAATCATCAGCGCGTAAATGCCGCCGATGAAGAAGAAGAAAGTGATCGAACCCAGATAAAGCAGAGCGATGCGCTTGTGGTCTTTGGTCAACAACCATGACTTCAGGCCGTAAACGGCGTTCATGTAGTTGACCTTCGACGGCGCCGGTAATTCAAATGACTCGATTGGCTTCATAACTCTATGATCATTTTCCATTTATCATTTGACGTTTGTCATTTTCATTTGAGGAACCGCTCCTAAATGGCAGATGACAAATGTCAAATGATAAATGGAAAATGACCTCCTCTTTCCTACCTCGCGGCTCGCGTGGCGGTCGGACTGGCTGCCGGACTTGCCGCGGGGCTACCCGCTGGACTTGCCGCCGGGCTCGCTGACGGCGTTCCGCCACTCGCAGCCGATAGCGACTTGATATACGCCACCAAATGCACCAACTGGTCTTCAGTCACCTGTCCCTGAAACGTCGGCATGATCGGACCGAAGCCCGCTACGAGTTTGGCCTGCGGATTCGTAATCGACTCGCGCAAATACCCTTCGTCAGCGCGCACTGATCCACCGCTCGCCAGCGGAGTTTCCCTGCCGAATAGTCCCACGAGCGCCGGTCCACGTCCGCCTTCGCCGTTTGCGCCGTGACACGAAGCGCAACCCAGCGTCTGAAATAGTTGCTGACCGGCGGCGGCAGGCGTTGTCGTGCCGGTGTTTCCACTCAGCCAGTTATCAAACTCGCGCGGCTCCATCACGATCACCGAACCGGTCATGCCCGAATGATTCATGCCGCAGTATTCGGCGCAAAACAGGTGAAACCGGCCAGTCTTCGTCGCTTCGAACCAAAGCGTCGTATATTTGCCGGGCACGACGTCGATCTTCGTGCGAAACGCCGGAACGAAAAAGTTGTGAATCACGTCTTCGGTCGTCAGGATCAACTTGATCTTCCGTCCGACCGGCACGTGCAACTCGTTGATCTCACGCTGTCCCGTTGCGTGTTGCAGTTTCCACATCCATTGCTTGCCGACGACGTAAACTTCGATGGCATTTTGCGGCGGTTTGTACTGGTCGAAGTAGACGCGCGCGGCCCAGGCAAACATCGTCATCGAGATAAGGAACGGGATAATGGTCCAAACGGTCTCGAGCTTGTGCGAGCCGGCCACTGGACGTGGAATCTCGTAGGGCGTGCGGCGTCGATAACGAATGACAAAGAAGATCAGCGTCGCGGAAATGAGCAACGTAAAGAAGAGCGTGACGCCTGAGAGATAGAAATAGAGCGCGTCAACCTTCCACGAGAACGTGGAAGCGCTTTCCGGAACTAATGGAATCCACGACTGCATTACTGAACTGCGCCCCTCGTCACCTGTTGTCGATTACGCGGCCTGAGCAGGAAGAACATAGCGATGATCGTCAGTAGCGTGGCCACTCCCGCAATCCTCATCACGCGCATCACTGCCGCGCCGTATTTACCTGTCGCCGGATCGTAGTGGTAGCAATAAAGCAGCAACTGATCGACCGGCGATCCGATCTTGCTTTGCGACGACTCGATCAAACCCAGGCGCAGGTCGCGCGCGGGATAATCGATGCCGTAGAAATAACGTGAAAGTTTTCCTTCGGGCGTGGCGACCATGATTCCGCTCGCGTGCGCAAACTGCTTCGTCGCTTCGTCGTAGTGATAGCGAAACCCAACCGCGTCGGTGATGCGTTCGATACTTGCCGCATCGCCTGTCAGGAAGTGCCAACCGTTATTGGCGCCGGCTGCCATTTTGTCCGGCAGGTAATCGACGTAAACCTTCTTCTTGGCGGCCGCGAGCTGGGGCGTTTCGCGCGGGTCGAAACTGATCGTCACCACGTCAAACTCTTTTCCGACCTCAAACGGCAACACGCGAAACGACGTAACCATCGCGTTGAGCACCTGCGTGCAGAGCATCGGACAGTCGTAATAAACAAGCGAGAGCACGACAGGCTTTTTTCCAAAGTACTTTCCGAGGTTCACCTGCTGTCCGTTTTCATCGCGAAAGACGAGATCCAGCGGCAACTGCTGATCGAGTTTCTGTTCGATACGAACATCGCGCAAAGCGGTCGGCAAACCAGTCGCGGGATTTCCCGTAGACGGCCGCGCGCCGTAGAGCGGCGAACTCGGCCCCGGCGGCGCCTGCGCCAACGCCGTCAACGACGCGCCGAGATAAACAGAGATGAGCAGAACTCGAAATAAAACCTTCATTGCAACCTTTTCATTGTCTCGCGACCGGAGCTTGTGTCTGTCGGAATGCTGATCGCCCAATCTTCGAGCTTGCCCGGACCCTGCTTCGCGCTGGTCGGCAATCCTGCGCCTGACACGATCTGCTTCATCGCATCCGTGATCGGCATTCCCACAACATTGCCCGATTGATCTTTCAGCCCTGTATCCAGCGTGCTTTCCCATTGTTTGCGCAGAACGCGATACTCAGCCTGCGGCTCACGCAACGCCAGCGGCACCGTCTGCCCGTCTTCGAGCTTGACCTCGAAACCACGCTGCACTTGAAGCCGCGGCTCCGGCGGCAAGCGTTGCTCCTCGGGAAGATTGCGCAACGACATCGGACCCGGAGGGCGCTGCTTCGCTTCCTGAGCATCAAAGTACTTGAACATGTACCACAAGCCGATCGAGGTAGCGATCGTCAACACGGTCAGGATCACAACGAACTTCAGGATCCCGGAGACGTTTACGTCACTCGTCTCGTGCGTGACTTCGACGTTGCGAATATGCGAGACGTCCGGCGTCTCTGTTCGATGTCCGTTACCGCTACTCATTTAGTGACCTGCATGTGCCTGTTCCAACACCGATTCATACTGCGGATCGTTGATCGGAATCAGCGATCGTTTACCCAACTGCCAGGAGAAGATCCCCAGCCACACCCCGCCAAAGCCGAGCAGGGCGATTACATCCAGCCAGATCCAATTTTTACCGTCGAAAGCCGGAGCAATCATCCACAACAGATCGATCATGCGCATCAGGAGAATCAGCAGCGCAACGAGGATCAGTTTGCGTGGATCGCGTTTCAGGTCGCGCGACAACAGGAACAGAAACGGTGCGGCGAAGTGAAGTATCGCGATCGTCACGATCGTCACGCCCCACGCGCCGTGCATGCGTTTCAGATACCAGACGATCTCCTCCGGAAGATTGCCGGACCAGATAATCAAGTATTGCGAGAACGCGAAGTACGCCCACAACATCACGAGCGCGAGCAGCAACTTGCCGAGATCGTGAAAATGCAGCGGCGCGACGATGCGATTCAGCGGCTCGTCTTTCGAAAGCGTCGCCAGCACGGCAATCGTGAACGCCAACGCACTCAAACTCCATGCAGCGACGAAGATGAAACCGTAGATGGTCGAAAACCACTCCGGCTCGAGCGACATGTACCAGTCGACGGAGGCGAACGTCACCGTGAAGATCAGCGCCACCATTCCCGGGCCGCTCAACACGCGCATGTTCTTCGTGTAGCGATTGTCGGCGGTGCGATCCTGAGCGAGTGACCACTTGTTCAGGAGATAGACGAGCGCTAACCAGACGCCGAAGTAGATAACCGCGCGAACGATAAAGAAGTCGAACCGCAAATAGGGCGTCTTAAACTTGACGACTTCATGCGTTGGCTCCATCCAGTGGTGATACAGCGAATGCGCGCCGAGCAGCACTGGAATAAACAGCACCGCCATGAACGGCAACGTCCTCGTCGAAGCCTCGAGTATTCGCCGGATAACAAATCCCCAACCACCGCCGGTCAAGTGCTGCAGCATCAGCAGAGCGATCGACCCCACCGCGATTCCTGTCCAGAACGTCCAACCGATCAGGTACGCTTCGAAGAACCGGTCGTGATTCAACGGCGCGAGTGTCGCCAGCAGAAGCACGATGCCGACAATGAATGCCCACTTCTGAAATCGCGTCATGTTTGGAGGATTAAACGACGTGCTCATCAATCGTGTCCTCCGGGTGTGGGCGTGGGCGAAGGCGGGGGCAAAGGCGAACCGCCGGGAGCAGGTGTTGGCGACGCGCCTGGTACTGCGTTTTTGTTCTGTTGGCTCAGTTGCAGCGCACGAACGTAGGCGATGATGGCCCAGCGATCCTGCACCGGAATCTGCGACGCGTAGGATGGCATCGCGCCCCAACCGTTCGTAATCGCGTCGAAGAAATGACCGACGGGCGCTTGTCGCAATCGATCGTCATTAAACGAAGCAGCGCGGCGGAAACCGCGACGCACGATCATGCCGTCGCCGTTTCCGGTCAGTCCGTGGCAGACGCTGCAAAAGATGTCGTAGCGTTCACGACCACGCTTCACTGTGTCTTCGGTAATCGGGAATGGGAAAGTGTCGACGTCATCCGCGAAAGCGTTTTCCGTACCCGTTTGTGGAACCGCGGATCTAACGGATTTTTTACCGGTGAAATACTCCGCGTTATCACGCAGAAATCCACGCGCGATCGTTCCCGGAATCGGCTGCCGCCCGGAAAGACCATCGGCAAAAAACGGCGAACTACGGAAAGGCTTCATCTTCGGCTGGTCCTGCATGTCGCGACGACACCCGGCGCCAAGAACGCACACGCCGAGGATCAGCAACCAGACTCGAAACCTGTCCGCGCGCGCGCGCGCCCTAAACTTCCACATCACTGACTTCCATCGCATTCAAACTCTTCAACAAATCAACCACCTTGTCGTGGTCAAACTTCGGATCGTTCGCCTCCACCGCCAGGAAGAACCGATCGCGCGTCGCGAGCGCGAAGTTCGGCGTGTTGAAAACCGGATGATATGGTTGCGGCAACCGGTTCAGGATCAACATGCCGAGCACAGCCGAGAACGCCGCCGCCAAAACCGTGCACTCAAACGTGATCGGGATGAACGCCGGCCAACTGTTGTACGGCTTGCCGCCGACGTTGAGCGGATAGTCGATCACTTCCATGTAGTACTGCATGAAAAACCCGGCCAGCCCGCCCAGCACGCCGCCGATAAACACAATCAAGGGCAAACTCGTGTGCGTGAAACCGATCGCCTCCGAAAGTTCTTCGATCGGATACGGCGAGTAACCATTGATCCGCCGGTAACCCGCTTCGTAAGTCTTTCGCGCCGCGTGTATCAATTCATTGGGACCTTCAAACTCCGCAATCACGCCGTAAAGCGGCGGCACATGACGTCGATGCGGATGAATGGCGTGCGACGCGATCGGCCCCGACAACGACGAAGGCTGCTCTGGCTCGTCGCGCCGTCCGTGTGTCGGATTCTCTCGATCGTCGTTCGCCATCTCGCCTTACTCCTCGACCTCCGCGCTCGGCAGAATCGTGCGCATTTCGAAGATCGAAATCATCGGCAGGAACCGGATAAACAGGAACAGCAGCGTGAAGAAGAAACCGATCGTGCCGATGAACATAGACCAATCCCAAACGGTCGGCTGGTACATTCCCCACGACGACGGCAGGTAGTCGCGATGCAAGCTCGTGACGACGATCACGAAGCGCTCGAGCCACATGCCGATGCTCACGATAAACGCGATGATCCACAGCACCAGGAGGTTCGATCGCAGCTTCTTGGACCACAAAAACTGAGGCGCCACGATGTTGCACAGGATCAGCGCCCAGTAATAAAGACTGTACGGACCGTGCATGCGATTCCAGATCATGAACCGCTCGAACCTGTTACCGCTGTACCAGCCGAAAAACGCCTCCATGATGTAGCCGTAACCGACGATCAATCCGGTCGCAAGCATCACCTTCGCCATGTTGTGCATGTGACGCATGGTGATGAAACCTTCGAGACCGTAGAACTTTCGCAGCGGAATCGTCAGCAACAGCACCATCGCGAAACCCGCGTAGATTGCGCCGGCGACGAAGTAGGGCGGAAAGATCGTCGCGTGCCATCCCGGAATGATGCCGACCGCGAAGTCGAAACTGACGATCGTGTGTACTGAAAGCACGAGCGGCGTGGCGAGACCTGCAAGTAACAGGTACGCCATTTCGTAGCGATGCCAGTGACGCGCGGAACCGCGCCAGCCCATCGCCAGCAGGCCGTAAAGCATCTGAAACGGTTTGCTGCGCGCGCGATCTCGCAGCGTGGCGAAGTCGGGAATCAGTCCGACAAACCAGAACATCGCGGACACGGTCGCGTAAGTCGAAACCGCAAACACGTCCCACATCAACGGGCTGCGAAACTGCGGCCAGATCCCCATCGTGTTGGGATACGGAAACAGCCAGTACATTAGCCACGGGCGGCCAAGGTGAAATATCGGATACATGCCCGCTTGCGCGACCGCGAACAGCGTCATCGCTTCAGCGAAGCGGTTGATCGACGTGCGCCACCTCTGTCGCAACAGCAACAGGATTGCCGAGATAAGCGTGCCCGCGTGACCAATTCCGATCCACCAGACGAAGTTGAGAATGTCGACGCCCCAGGCGACGGGAACGTTGACGCCCCACAATCCGATTCCGACGAACAGCAGGTTGGTGATCGCCAGCAACATCAACTGGAAGAGCGCAAACGAGACCGCAAAACCGAAGAACCACGCCAGCGACGTCTTTCGCTTCAAGACGATCGAACTGATCTTGTCGGTGACTGATGCAAACGTCAGCCCGGGATCGATCACGGGCGTGGTCGAGTGCATCGGCCCTTCCATGTACGGTTTGTTTGGTTCTTCAGCCACTGCTCTTAATGACTTCCGGTTTCAGGCTTATTAACAGCCGGAGTAATCGCCGGGTTCGGGTTCTTCAGTTGCGACAAATAGCTCGTCCGAGGACGAGTGTTCAATTCACTCAGCAAGTCGTAATTGCGCTCGTTCGCTTTCAGTTTCGAAACGCGACTGTTCGGATCGTTTATGTCGCCGAAAACGATCACGTCCGTGGGGCAGACCGCCTGGCACGCAGTGACGATCTCGCCGTCGCGCACTTTTCGTCCTTCCAGTTCCGATTGAATCTTCGCGTTCTGAATACGCTGCACGCAGTAGGTGCACTTTTCCATCACGCCGCGGCTGCGCACCGTCACTTCCGGATTGCGCATCAGTTGATAAAGCGGCGTGTCCCAGTCCTGGTAAAGGAAGAAGTTGAAGCGCCGCACTTTGTACGGACAGTTGTTCGAACAGTACTTCGTGCCGACACAGCGGTTGTAGACCATGTCGTTCAACCCTTCGGCGCTGTGGACCGTGGCGTGTACCGGACAGACCGGTTCGCATGGCGCGTTCTCGCAGTGCATGCACGGCACGGGCATGAAGCTCGTGCCTTCAGGGTGGTTCGGATCCTTGCCTTCGAAATAAGTGTCGACGCGGATCCAGTGCATCTCGCGGCTGCGGGTCACTTCCTTTTTACCCACGACAGGGATGTTGTTTTCGGCCTGGCAGGCGATCGTGCAGGCGTTGCAGCCGATGCAGTTGTTCAGGTCGAGGGCCATGCCCCACGCGTAGTTTGGCGCGTTCTGAGCCTGGTTTTTGTAGTCGTAATCAGGCGGATAAATCGTCGGATGCTCGTGTTCCTCATGGTGCTCGCCGCGGAGAAACTGTTCGAGCGTTTGCGAGCGAAGGATGTCGCGCGGCTCGTCGCTGAACTTCGGATCCTCCAGGTTGAAATGGAGTTGCGTTGTCGCGAGCTCGTAGGTCTGGCCGGTGTCGGAAGCCCGAACACCCTGCACGTGCCAGGGTTCGTAAGACACGCGCATCGCGTACGCGTCGAAGCCGATCTTTTCCTCGTTCAAGCCGCTGCCGACACGTCCGGCAAGACGCCGGCCGTAGCCGAGATGGATGGTGATCACGTCATCAGGCTGTCCGGGCATGATCCACATCGGCGCTGTGAGCTTGCGGCCTTGCTGATCGGTCAACTCGATCAGCGGAACGTAATGCTCGCGCCCCTTGACGGCGCCGCGGTTGGTCCTCGTGCCGGCGATTGACTGGGCCGAGTTGGGACTGACGACGGCGACGTTGTCCCAGGTCACTTTTGTCAGCGGGCGCGGAAGCTCTTGCAACCAGCCGTTGTTTGCAAAGCGGCCGTCGTAGATCGATGGATCGGGTCGAAACACCAGCTCGTAGCCCTGGACAACCGTGGACGACGGAGGCTGATTTTGATTTTGGGTTGTAGGTGAAACCGTCTTCGCCGGGAACGCCGAATCCGGCATAAACCCATCGTGAATCGACTTCCGCCACCACGTCTCAAAATCCGTGTTAGCCGTCTGCTGCGACTGCCAGTACGACTTCACGATGTCGTAAGGCCGGCGATCGTACTGGTCTGAAAACACTGCCAGCAGCTCGTGCGCTGACTTTCCATCGTGCAGCGGTTCGATCAACGGCTGGACGATCGTCACCGTGCCGTCGTAAGCACGCGTGTCGCCCCAACTCTCAAGGAAGTGCGCCGCGGGCACGTGCCAGTGACAGACCTCCGACGTCTCATCTTTATATTCACTGAGATGGACACGCAGTGTCGCCTTCTGCAACCGCTGGAAATCCAGTTTCAGATCGGCGGGTGTGTTGTGGACCGGATTGCCGCCGATGATGACGAGCAGCTTGACCAGATTGGCGTCCAGATCATTCACCAACTGCTGGAGCGACTCGCGTTGATCGACGGAATTCACTTCCAGTGGATCCGTGTAAAAAACCGTCTTGCCGACATTCCCGAGCCTATTGTTTATCGAATGGACCAGCGCGTGAATCAACGGCGGCTGTCCCTCGCCGGCCATGACGATACTCGCGCCCCTATGCTGTTCCAGGTCGTGAATCAGGTGCTCGATCCACGGTTGCGATCCCGGTCCTTGCCGTGATTCCGCGGCCAACTCTCGCACGAGACCTTCGATCTCACTCGGCTTCACGGCCCAGGCATGATCCGCACACGCACCGGTGTTCGACGGCGTCGGCTCGATCACGTAGAGACGGTTCATCTCGCGGTTGTTTTCCGTCACACGACGCCGCGCGTAGAAATCACGCGCGTAACGCAGCGTGCCCGGCATGGCCGCAAGAAAATCGCAGTCGATCGAAAGCACGCGTTGGGCTAGATCGAAGCGATACGTCGTGTTCACCGGCTGGCCAAACGCCATCACTGCTCCCGCGCGCGAATTGTCGCGATTCGCGGGTTCATACTGGTGCCACTTCGCTTGCGGCAACGCGCGCAACAGCTCGTTCATCTGCGCGCCGAGCGACGGCGAGATGATCGGCTCGGTCAGGAATCGAATACCCGCGCCCTGGCTCGATCTCTGTTCGTCGAGCACCGTGCGCATTTCACCGACAAACGACGTCCACGTGCGAATGTCATCACGGAAGCTGATCGTCTGCGAACGATCGGGATCGTAAAGACTCAGAATCGCAGCCTGCGAAAAGATGTCAGTCGCACTGGATCTGCGTAGTTCGCGCGGCGTGTCGTCCGGTGGAAAATCGCTGGGCTGATTGTTCGGATGGTCCGGATTGCCTTCGATCTTCGTCGGACGGCCTTCGTTGCTACGCACGAGGATCGGCGTTGCCGCGCCCAGAAGCGGCGCCGCGGTCGCAAAGAACAACGGTTTTCCGGGAATCGTGTCTTCAGGCTGGTTGACGTAGGGAACGATCTTTTCCGGCGGTTGAAAAACGCAACCACTCAAGCCCGCGAGTGCAAGCGACGCGCCCATGATCTTCATGAACGTACGGCGCTCGATCGGATCGTTCCATCCTTCGGCCTGCTGCGGAAACTCGCGCGCGACAAACTCACGAAACTCCGGCGTGTCAGCCAGTTCATCCAGACTGCGCCAGTACTTCTTCCCCGCGCGCGGGTTCTCTTGCCCCCTGTCCTGTAGCGACAGGATGTGGTCGCGCATCAGTTTGAAGTTTATGTGACGATCGCTCTCACTCATTTCCGCACTTTCAAAACTTTTATCGATGACAAGTCGAACAACTCTCTAAGATCTGCCGTCCCTGCACTTTATATTCGGCCTTCCAACCAACGCCTTGCGCCAGTTCATCGGCGCTTTTGTTTTCCGGCCGCCACGTCATATCGAAAATCTTATCGAGGGGCCGCAAAAATCTTTCCGGTTTGCGATGACACTCCAAACACCACTCCATCTGTAGCGTCGAAGCCTGGTAAGCGATCGGCATGTCGTCGACTCTGCCGTGGCAGGTCGAACAGCCGACGCCTTTCTTAACGTGAATGCTGTGATTGAAATAAGCGTAATCCGGTAGGTCGTGTACGCGTATCCACTCGATCGGCTTGTTGGTGCGAAAACTGGCGCGCACCGGTTCCAGATATGGACTTTCAGCCCAGATCTGCTTGTGACAACTCATGCACGTGTTTGTCGAAGGCATGCCCGCCGAGGCAGCGACTTCAACT